>ERZ827088.438-NODE-438-length-62461-cov-11.734385_pt1 | contig 62461 bp, 64 predicted proteins | sample MGYA00519922_ERZ827088 | MGnify/ENA primary metagenome ERZ827088 (study PRJEB31778, sample SAMEA3449254) | human gut metagenome | biome: human gut; feature: human-associated habitat; material: faeces | place: United Kingdom | collected 2010/2012 ... | reverse complement strand
TTTTCTCATTATCTAAATCTTCAGTAATAAATATTGATGTCTTTTCATGAATATCTTTTACATTTGCATTAGTACGCACTTCATCATCTATATATAAACCACTATATTCTTTATTATTTCCGTCTGTTGCAGTAACAGTTTTTAATCTTGCTTGATAATCTGTTGCTGTTTTACTACCATCTTTATTAGTCAATTGTATTTGCTTTCCGTATTGTCCATCTACATCATAATATATTGTTTTGACATTTTCTGAATTTGTAAACGCAACACCTTCATTTCCCTTAAAAATTTTATCTGAAAATAAATAAGTTTTATCATTCCATACATCAATATCAGAATATAAACCAATAATATTTTTTACATCCGCGTATTTTTGATTAGGAGTGTTATAAGTATCTGCTTCATAATAACTCAAACTTGCATCAACTTGTCCAATCACATGATCCAAATTAAATTCTATTGGAATTCCTAGCACTACAGGAACTTGTGAAGAGCCTTCACTATCTAATCTAGAATATTGACCACTTGTTATTCCTTCAAGACTACGAGTTGTAATTCTTGATTTATAAACATATTTTGCATCTAATTCTTTATTATTCCAAAAAACTAAATTTTTTGTTGTAAGTACTGCATCAATATAATTACCATTAGCATTAATTGCGCTATTTTTTGCTAAAATACTAAATCCTTCAGTTAATTCTACATCATTATCTAAATTTTGATATGTTTCACCATCTAAAAGATCAATCTCTACTCTTGGAAAGCAAAATGTATAAGTATCACCATTTTCTGTAACATCTATCTTGCTCCATTGTATCAAGAACTTATAATTACTATTTTTCATATACTCTTCTGCTTCAGTAGTGTATGTATCACTGCCATTAAACTTACTATAATCGCACATATATTTCTTTACTTCTCCATCTTTGTTTCTATATACTTCAAAAGATGAATCTTTCGTTAAAAATATTGTTGAATTTGAATATTTTGAATCAAGTGTTGTTGGTGACTCAGACCAATCTTTAAATGTTGTTGTACCAGTACTTAAACTATTTATATCTGCAAATAGTTTTTTTAAACTACTTATATTCATAGACATTAAAATTATTACTAATAATAGTATTGGTATAATTATCAATATTTTCGTTTTTTTGCTCATTTTATCACCTATGCATCCTTATTTTAAATTATACACTATTTTTACCCAAATTCATATAAATAACAAAAAAAAGGAACTATTTCGTTCCTTTATTAATTATAAATTCTACACCATTCTTTTTATTTTTAGCAATAACTTTATATCCTATCAAATCGCAGTTGCCTTTTACGATTGATAAACCAATACCATTTTCACCTTTCTTTCCTTTTTTGTAGGGTTCAAACATTGAAGAAAGTATTTCTTTTTCAATTGGTTCACCGTCATTAAAAAATATGATTTTATTTTCTTTTATAGTTATTACTATTTCACTTTTAGCATACCTAACAAAATTACTAAGTATATTATTTGTTATTGATTCCCACATATCAGGTGTACCATCGTAAAATATATCTTCTTTATCACATTTAACTAAATAGTTTATATCATTTCGTACTATCTTAAATTTATCAATAGTACTATTTATCGTAGTAATAATTTTCGTTTTTATATCGTTTTTATAGGAGTTTTGTAAATATGTAATTTTATTTAATTCTAATAGGGTTTTTACTTTATTTTCTAATTTTTTAATTTGTTCTTCGCTTACATTAATGACTTCATCGTAGGGTTCAATTCCGTCATGATAAGCTTCAATATATGATTTTATAACTGTAATAGGTGTTTTAAAATCATGTGATATATTTTGATACATTTCACTTTTATATTTATCCTGAGATAATATAATTTCTTTCATTTCATCTATAGTTTTATCTAGTAACATAATTTCATCATCAAATTCATATTTGCTTTTTGCTACATAAAATTTTTCATTATTCATATTGTCAACTTTTAGTTTTAATTTTTGAAGTCTATTTACAACTATTCTTGACCATAAAAATAGTAAGATAAGAATTATTGCAAATGTAATTATTACAATCGGAATAACTATTCCAAGTGAATTTCTTCTTATAAATTTAATATAACTATCAGTTGTAATTGCAATTGTTTTATAATTATTTCCTTTATGATTTACAGAATAATAGTAATTATTTCCTTTATATACGAATTTTCCTTGATCAGTTACAATATACTTTAATAGTTTTTGATAATCATCAACACCTAATATATTTTTGTAATCTTCACTAATTAAAATTCTATCATCACTATATATAATGTATGCAATATTTTTATATTTTTTAGTTAATGAATCTTCTTTTTCTATCATTTGAAGTGGTTGATCTAAATAACTATATACTGTCTCTTCGAAAAAGGGTTCAAGTGATTTAGGCAGTACAATAATTATAGATATTATCATTACAAGAAGTGCGGTTAGAGTTATTACAATTAATTGATTTGATAAACTTGTCTTTTTATTATTCATGATAATCTATATCCAAATCCATAAACTGTATTTATATTAAGATCATTTAATTTTTTTCTAAGTCTTCTAATTGAATCATCAACTACTCTGTCACTTCCGTAATAATCGCTTCCCCAAACTTCATTTAATATCATCTCTCTCGTAAGAGGTTTATTTTTATTATTTACTAGATATAATAACAAATCAAATTCAAGCGTGGTTAAGTTTATTTTTTCTTCTTTATAATATACCGTTCTTTCAATGGTGTTAATTTCATAATCATTATATTTTATCTTATGAAAATCTTTACTGTATACGCGTTTTATTATATTTTTTACTCTAAGTACTAATTCTTTTGGAGAATAAGGCTTTGCAATATAATCATCACATCCTAATTCCAGTCCCATAATTTTATCTATTGATTGATCTCTGGCTGAAGAAAATATTATTGGGACTTCTTCGTCTTGAAGCCTTATTGCTTTAATTATGTCATAACCTGTAACATCATCCGCAAGCATTATATCGAGTATCCACAAATTAACATTATTTTTATCATTTATAAAATCTAGTGCATCTTGACCCTTAGTAAAGGTTTCGACAATAAAATCTTCCTTTTCAAGATAGTTTTTTATAAGCTTGTTTAACGCTTCTTCATCTTCTACAAGTCCAACCTTATACATGAATCATCAACACTCCATTTCATATTTATTATAACATTATTTCCCTCTTTTTTCTAGTACACACCACCTCCTTTAATGTGATATATTTTATCAGAACTTTCTGCAAGTTCTTTTAAGTGAGTAACAACTATTACTCCTTTACCTTGTTTTGCTAATTTCTTAAATATATCTATTATCTTTTTTTCATTATCTTCATCCAAATTACCAGTTGGTTCATCTGCCATAATAAATGGTATATCTGTAACTAAACATCTTGCTATTGCCACTCTTTGTTGTTCTCCTCCTGATAATTTTAATACTGTTCTAAATGCAGCACTATTATCAATACCAAGTTCATTTAATGTACTTAATATCTTTTCTTTTTTATCTTCTTTACTTAATTTTATTCCCGCAATATCAAGTGCAACCTCAACATTTTCATAAGCGGTCATATATGGTATTAAATTATAACTTTGAAATATTATATTTACATAGGAATTTCTATATTTGTTATATCCTATTTTTTTAATACTTTCCCCATTATATAATATATCGCCTTCTTCTATAGTATCAAGTCCAGAAAGAAGTGATAAAAGTGTTGTCTTACCTGAGCCACTTTGTCCAAGTATTGAATAAAATTTACCACTTTCAAATGAGCAAGATATATTGTCTAATACTTTTTTCATTTGCATACCATCTTGATAAAAATGGGATAAATTAACTACTTCTATTTTATTCATTTTTTATTCCCTCCTCGATAATATGTCCTTTGGATCACTATGTAATATTTTTATTGAAGGTACGATCATTGATATAAGTATGATTCCATATCCTATTACAAATAGTAATGCTATATCTTTTATTGTTACACTAACATCTATACTATCTATTGTTTTAGAAGTTCCAAGACCTGTCATCTTTCCCATACTCATATCTTCTCTTTTGTTCATATTTCTATTCATTACCGCACCATTACCTCTGTTACCAGATACTGATGTATTCATTTTTTCAGTAACAGTTGTCTGGTTTTCAAGTAACGTATCTGCTAATTTTTGACTTACTAGTAATGATGAACCTATTGATGTAATGAATGCAAATGTAGCAATTATTACAAGTTCTATTATGAATTGTCCTATTATTTTCTTTCTCTTTTCTCCAAGTGAGAGTAGTACACCAATTTCATAATTTCTATCTTTTAAAGAGTTTATTACCATTAAACTTATTACTACTATTGACGCAATTACAACAATAACAAGTACTGTATTTGAGAATTTTGCAACACCTTCTATTGATGAAATCATTTGTTCATATGATTCATTATCTATATCTAATGTTAAATTTCTATCTGAAAAATCTGTTACTAATTTATTTGCTTCTTCTTTAAATTTATCTGCATTTTCTGGATCATCAAGATAGAATACTGCTTTACTTACTTTATAGTTACCATCATTATATTCTTCTTCTGTTAATAATTTTGCACCTGTATTTGTATTAACATATATTAAGTTATAGTTATTATTAAACATATCAGTTTCAGAATTTTGATAAATACCAATTATTTCAAGTTCTACATCTTTATCATCACTTGATGTAATAGTAATCTTATCACCAACTTTTAAATTATTTTCTGTTGCAAGTTCATAAGAAATAATTACTGTATCATCTTTTGTTTCATCAAATGCTTCTCCACTAGTTAATTTTATTATACCGTTTACATAATTATCTTCTAGTTTAAATGTATTTATTGCTTTTACTTGAAGACCGGAATTCATTTTTTTATCAAATTCTGGTCTATCATTATTGTTATCATCTTCCTTAGAACTTTCATATAAACTAAATGACTTTTCTGTAGCATTTACATTAAAATAATATTTTACATCCGTTACATAACTAATTTCTTTTAATTTATTAACATCATTTGTAGTTGCAGCACTTTCATCCATAGCATTATGCATATTCTTCATATCATCTTTTTTGTTTTCGTCAGTAGATTGTTCATTATCTTTATTATTCATAAACTCATCTCTGATTTTTTCCATATCAGTTTGAAGAATGACTTCACTACCAAGTGAAACTCTTGCCATCTTCATTGATTCTTCTGTTGCATTTTTTATTGATATTGAAGATAAAACTAAGTTAGCAACTATAAACAAAAATAAGAAAAATATAATTGTTTTTGACTTTCTTCTAGTAACACTTATTTTTGCTCTTTTTAACATTTATTTCCTCCTTACACTTCCATAATAAAAAAATAATATGTTAGAAAAACAAATTAATTGTGTGAAATTGTGTGAATATATTTTGCGGTTACTACATATCTTATTTGATTATTACTTGTACATGTTATTAAAGTTAATATTTTCTTATCATATACATTATCTAAAATACTTTTATTTTTTATATTCACTTTAGATATATCATATACTTTAAACAAATACTCATAATTAAAATCACTAACTATTATTTCATCATCTTTATTTAATTTATAAAGATTTGAAAATACATATTTATTATTGTGCCCCGCAAGTATTATGTTTCCGTATTCACTTTCTAGTGTTTCCTTATTACTAATCATAAGAACTAAATTTTGGTTTAATATTTCATTATAATCACCATTTTTTATTAACCATTTTTTGTTTTTGAAAGAAATATATCCATCATATTTTCTATTTATATTATTTTTTTCTATTAATAAATCTACATTATCATCATAGTCTTTCACTTCTTTAAAATTATTTATTATAAAAAAAGAAGAGATAGTTATAATTATTAAACTAACTATCTTTTTTAACATAATTATATACTCCTATTCCAAATAAAATTATAAATGAAACTAAATACATACTGTTTTGTTTACTAGTAACTGGCATAACTGTTTTCTCATTTGTAACATTTATGTTTGAATTACATGTACTATCATTTACATAGAACTTATATTCATCATTATTTAGTATAAATCCACTTGGAACCTTTATTTGTCTAATATAATATTCACCATATGGTAAATTATTTATAGTAACCATTCCTTGTGTATCAGTTTTACCATTAAATACCAAATTCCCATCTTTATCTACCACATTTATCTCTACATTTTCTAGAAAATTACCATCTCTGTCACTAGTAATGTAAACTAAATCACATCTAATTTTTTCATTTACAAGTTTTATGTTGCCTAAAACTACCTCTTCATTTTGATTATTATAATTTAGATTAACTTCATAAAAATTACTATCTAATTTATAACCTGTAAGTGTGCTAATTTCTTTTACATAATATTTCCCTAAAGGTAATATTTTAGATTCATTATCGTTTTTTTCATCTGTTTTAATTTTCTCAATTAAATTTTTATTTGAATCATATATTCCAATAACTACTCCTACTAAATCTTTTCCATCTTCTGATACTTTTTTTATTTTTATCTTACCTTTAGTTTTTTTATCATATAAATCTACTTTAAATACACCATCTGACAATTTTATATCATCATTAATTGTTATAGTTATTTCTTCTTTATTTAAAGAGTATCCAAAAGGAGCCTTTATTTCTTCTAAAGTATAAACACCTTTTGGTATAGTTATATTAGATATACCAGTTTTATCTATAACAATTTCTCTTACTTCTTTTGTTTCATTATTGATAAGTTTATATTTTGCATTCTTATCCTTAATTACCTCTTTTGTTTCAATATCTTTTTTTGAAAACTCTATTTTTGCATTATCAACACTAATATTAATATTTCCACTATTTAATGATGGATGACCAAATACTACTATTTTCTGGCTATTATATCTATCAGCTACATAAACAGTTGTTTCTTTATTATTAAAATTCTTTTGATTAAAATAGATTGTTCCTTTTCCAAACTTATTAGTATTTATATTAATTGTATTTCCATTTACTGTATATGCTATATCACCACTTATATCATAATTTGAAAGTACATTATTATAATCTACTAATGTTAATTCTTTACCAAATTCACTGGTATAACTACTATTTATAAATGATGGAAGTTTATCATGATTATTAACAAGAGTCATAATCTCATTTTTTTCTCCTTCTACATTTAATGTTTCACTAGAAAAGTCTCTATTTTGTTTCCAAACAACTGTATCTTCGCTAAAAAGCCATATTAATTCCTGAGTAGCCATATAATATTTTAAATTATTATGACCAGGGTACTCATATCCATAATACGCAATTAGCTCCATCTTTCTTTTAACATCTTCACTAAACCCACTTTTACTCCAATCAGTATATGAGCTATATGTATGAACTGTTATTGGTTTACTAGGTTCAATACAATAACCCATTTTCCCATTTAGATATCTAAATGGAAGGCCACCATATGTTACAAGATTTCCATTCTTGTAATGGTATGCCCAGACTCCCGTATAATTTGTCTCTAAATAAGAGTCATCCGTGAGAGCTTTTACATCTTTACAGCTGAATAACAACCCACTTATTATTCCTACTACAATTAGAAGAATTTTTTTCTTCATTTCAATCACCTCATATATCTTATTAGCCATAAAAATTAAAATTCCCCTAAAAAATAGAAAAAAATGAAAAAAAGTTGTATTTTTTTCACATTTTTAATAAAATATGACCTATTTTGGTGATATTCTCTTATTTTTCTTAAATTTATAATTCTTTTTTTCTATCAAAATTAATTTAAAATCATCGTAATAATACCATTTTTATCAATACTACCTATAATATATTCATTATTACTTTTTATCCTGTTATTACTTTCAATTTTATTTATTAAATAATCACTATTTAATGAAAGTAATATTTTAAATACTATAAATACTTCTTCATTTTGTATAACCATATTTTCTCCTTTCATATATTTATTCTCCACAGCATAACTATTTTCCACTAAATATAAAAAAAATATGATTTTTTCATCATATTTTAATCTTGTTTCTTAAATAAATATTTCTTATAAGCCTCATAATATTCAAAACCAGATATTAATGATAATATTGTACCAGCGATTAAAAAGAAATCATCAGCAGCAATATTTATTAAACCAAATGGAAAATTACCAAAAAGTTTAAGTGTTAAACCTATCATTAAAAATGCAGTTTTAAATTTTCCAGTATAACCTGCTGGAACCACTTCACCATTTGTATTTGCAAAAAGTCTAATAGTATTAACTATCATATCTCTCATTACAACTATTACAGGAATAATTGGATGTATATAACCATATGCTGATAAAATTATAAGTAAACTATTTACTGATAACTTATCCGCAATTGGATCCATTAACTTTCCATAATCACTAACATTATTGTATTTTCTTGCTAAATGGCCATCTAAGAAATCTGTTATAGAAGAAAGTATAAATAGAACTCCAACTATAATCATTCTTGTATCCATTATTAATGTATTATTAACAAGAAATTTTTTAAAGCTTACATTTATCATATCAAATGGAAATACCAATATAATAATTATTATAATTGACATAACTAATCTTGAATTAGTAAGTCTATTAGGCAAATTTTTATTTTTCATAACTACCCCTCTACTCATTATCACTTATTTTAATATTATCGCTTGAATTACTATTTTTGCTATTATTATAAGCAGTAACTCCTACAAATATTGCGATTAATACAACTAATATTATAATTAGTATAAGTGGTAATTTACTCTTTTCTTTTTCTTCTTTTGTATATGGAGATGCAATCTTATCTTCTTTTTCTTTTGCTTTACTTGCTTTTTCTATATCATCTATAGGTATCTTAGAGGTAGATTCAAATACATATTCATTAAATTCATCTATTATTTGTTCAGAATTAAGTCCTAAGTATTTAGCATAGTCTGTTATCATACATTTAAGTAAGAATATATCTTTAAATGTTTTATAATTTCCAGATTCTATCGCTTCAAGTTGAGAAACTTTATAATTTAAGTCCTCCGCGGCCTCCTCTATAGACACCCCATTTTGTTCCCTTGATTCTTTTAGAACTTCTCCTATTTCTTTCAAATATTTCACTCCTTACAATTTAAAAAAATAATAATTTTAATAAGCCATGTTCTGTACCTATTACTAGGTGGTAAACATTTATCTATGATTAACTCATCCTATGCTTAGTTCTTTTTTCCCTTACACAGGTTCCCCTACCATATTTTGGGTTTCTCGCTTGCGGAGTTTACCAATCGTTTCACTTTTTCCTTTCGGAAAATATCGTCACTGCGGCACTTTATGACTACTAAATCCATAGAAAACCTTAGGATTATTCATCGTCGTTAGCATAAACTACTATAGGTTATTTTTTCCCTATACACAAACACTACTCTCATCACAGAAGAGTGCGAGCATGGACTTTCCTCTACATATAAATGCAGCGTTTACCTAAAAATTATTATTCATTATCATTATTTCTTCCATAAATTATTTTTTCTAATTCGGAAATTCTACGAAGTAAGTCAACATTAGTCACTTGTCTTTCGCTATTTTTTACAATATCCATATTGGCTTTGGCATTTCTAAGTTTTTGCTTAAGTTCAAGAATTTGATTATTCAAAGCATCGATTTGTCTATCTTTTTCTCTAATCATACTGTTATATGCATTATAATCACTTATAACCATATCAAGTACTTTATCAACTTCTTGAGGTCTATATCCTCTAGCATCAACTTTAAAATCCCAATTATAAAGCATATCTGGATTTAACAAAATTTCCTTTGACACTTTTGCCTCACCTCTTTTAAGTAATTATCACAGAAAAAGGTCTATTTGTCAATAGACAGATATTTACTTTATTTGTTTACAAACACATTAACATTAAATCTAATTTACTATCTTCTACATCCTCAATCATATTATCAATTACATATATAAGATATAAATTATTCATTTTGTTTTTCTCCTTTATTATTAAGTTATCACAAAACTAAATTAGTTTCATTACAATCGACAAACAAAGATAAATATAGATATAATTAGATTATAGAATTCAAATTTTTTAAAAGAAAATATATCAAAATTTTTCATTATATAGTATAATTAATATGGTGGTTATAATGAATTACCCAAATAAAAAGAAAATTATTAATGAAAATTATATATATTATGGAAAAAGAGGTATGAACTTAGAAGATGATATTAACTCATCAAATAAATATTATCTTGATAACGATATAGCAGTTATACATAAAAAACCTACCCCAATAAAAGTAGTTAAAGTAGATTACAATAAAAGAATTAATACAAAAATAACAGAAGCTTATTATGAAATACCTTCTACTACTGACTATAATGGTATATATAAAGGAAAATATATAGACTTTGAAGCAAAAGAAACAAAATCTAAGACATCTTTTTCATTAAATAATATTCATAAACACCAAATTGATCATTTAATTAAAGTTAAGAATCATGGTGGAATATCTTTTTTAGTAATTAGATTTACGACGCTCAATAAGACTTTTTTATTAGAAACTAAAAAATTAGAAGAATTCCTATATAATAATGAAAGAAAATCAATACCTCTTTCATATATTAATGATAATGGTTACTTAATTAGTGAAAATTATAACCCAAGATTAGAATATATAAAAATAGTAGATAAGATAATGATTTAAAATACATTATGTCTATATATTTTGTTTTCCATATATAAACATAATTTATGATAAATAAAAAAAGATAAAGGTGGCTGATAAAATGATGAAAAAAACAAATAAAAAAACAAGTACAAAGAAAACTAAATCAAATGATACTGTAGTTAAGCAAAAGAAAAAGAAAAAAATCAAAAAAATACTAAAATTATTACTTAATATATTCTTACTTTTATTGCTTATTGGATTAATTGGTGGAATAGTATTTGCGGTATACATAGTTGTAAAAGCTCCAAACTTTGATCCAAAAAATCTATATAGTACAGAAGCATCTATAGTATACGATAAAAATGGAAAACAAATTACTAAACTTGGTGTTGAAAAAAGAAAGAATGTTAACTATGACGATTTACCACAAGTTTTAGTTGATGCGATTATCGCAACAGAGGATTCAAGATTTATGCAACATAATGGTTTTGATTTACCTCGTTTCTTAAAAGCATCCGCAGGACAAGTAGTAAATAAAATAACTGGTCATGGTAATGCTGGTGGTGGATCAACACTTACAATGCAAGTTTCAAAAAATAACTATACATCTGTTGAATCTTCTGGTTTCGAAGGAATAGTTAGAAAATTTACAGATATATATATTTCAATATTTAAACTTGAAAAAAATTATTCGAAAGAAGAAATAATAGAATTTTATGTAAATATACCATATCTTGGAAATAACTCATATGGTGTTGAACAAGCATGTCAAAGTTATTTTGGAAAATCTGTTTCTGATATTAACTTAAGTGAAGCATCTTTAATTGCTGGTTTATTCCAGGCTCCTGCTTCATATGATCCATATAGACATCCAGATTATGCAGAAGAAAGAAGAAATACAGTTCTATATTTAATGCAAAGACATGGATATATTACTAAAGAAGAAGCAGAAGATGCTAAAAAGATTTCAGTAACAAGTCTTCTTAGATCATCAAATCCAGAAAGTGAATTAAACGAATATCAATCATATATAGATGTAGTAATTGATGAAGTTGAAGAAAAAACTGGTAATAATCCTTATACAACAGGAATGAAAATATATACAAATCTAGATACTGATAAACAAACAGTATTAAATGACTTAATGAGTGGTAAAACATGGACTTGGAAAGATGATAAAGTTCAAGCTGGTGTTGCAATTGTTGATGTCAATACTGGTGCTTTAGTTGCTGTCGGTGGTGGTAGAAATAGAACTGGTGCAAGACAACTTAACTATGCAACTGATATAACAAGACAAATAGGATCATGTGCTAAACCGTTATTTGATTATGGTCCAGCATTTGAATATAACAACGCAGGACTTGCATCACAAGTATATGATGGACCTCATTCATATTCTAGTGGTGTTGCTATAAGAAACGTTGATGGTAGTTATGGTGGTACAATGACTTATAAATATGCACTTGCTGCATCAAGAAATATACCAGCACTTAAAGTATTCCAATCTGTTGATAATTCAAAAATTAAGGAATTTGTTACTAAACTTGGAATAACTCCTGAAATAGATAGTAATGGTGGTCTTCATGAAGCACATGCACTTGGTGCATTTACCGGATCAAATCCAAAAAGTATGGCTGCTGCATATGCTACATTTGCAAATGGTGGTTATTATGCTGAACCATATACAATTAATAAAGTAGAATATATTGATTCAGATAAAACTGTAAGTTTAAAAAGTAAAAGAACAAGAGTTATGTCAGATTCAACTGCATACATGATAACTGACGCATTAACATATGCTGTTTCTAGTTATGGAAATATTGGTGGATCTGTTAGCGGCGTACAACTTGCTGCTAAAACTGGTACAACAATGTTTGATGAAACTGCAAGAAAAAAATATGGTTATCCATCTTCCGCAAACATGGATATGTGGGTAACAGGTTATACTCCTGAATATGCTGTATCATTATGGTATGGTTATACAGAAGCAGAAAAAGGATATTATCTAGGAAGCGAAGGATATTCTGTTCGTGGTAAAATATTTAGACAAATAATATCTGGTATATCAGATAAAAGTGGTAGTAAGAAATTTACAGTACCAAGTAGTGTTGTAAAAGTAACTGTTGAAAAAGAAACATCACCTTTAATGCTTCCATCAGCTAATACACCAGATAATATGAAAGTCACTGAATACTTCAAAAAAGGAACACAACCTACTGAAGTATCACCAAGATATAGTGCTCTTCCTAACGCATCCGGATTAACTGCTAAAACAAATGGTAATCAAGTTGAACTTACTTGGACAGCTGCTGAAAAACCAGAATATTTAACTGATGATTATTTCAGAAAAAATTATAAAAATTATTTTGGTAGCAGTTTAGAAACAGCACTCTCAAGTAGAAAAGCATCCGATGGTGAATTTGGATATGAAGTTCTTGTTAAAGATAATAATACCGGAACAACTAATTCATTAGGATTTACAACAGAAACATCATTTAAGACCACTAAAATAAATAGTAATGTTACATATATAGTTAAAACTAAACTTGCTAATTTAAGCTGTACGGCTAGTTCTGGTATAACTACTAATGTTAAAGGTGAACCTGAAAAAACTAGTAGTCTTCTTACATATGAACTAAATGGTAATTTAAAAGATACTGCAACTGTAGGAAATAGTTATACAGACGCTGGTATAAAAGTATTTAGTGATGGAATTGATGTTACTAGCAAAGCAAAAATAACTGTTTCTTGTGCAGAACTTGGAACAAGTGGTAAGGCACAAAAAGAAACATATACATTTACTAAAGCTGGAACTTATACATTAAAATATACAATTTCATATAATGGTTCTACTGAAACTGCAACTAGAACAATTACAGTAAGTGATTCATCAAGTGGCACAGGTGGAAATTCTGGTAATGAAACAGATCAAACAACAAATACAAATTAAATAATATAAAAGACATATCAAATTGATATGTCTTTATTCATTTAACCAGTCATAATCATATATTTCTTCTATATATTCATCTTTTTTATTTTTATTTATAATATCAGATGAAGTCTTATACCCTTTTTTATTCCATTCAAAGAGTATTTTATCAATATATCTTATACTATTAACACCACTTAATATTGCCTCTTTTAAGGCCGCTTCAATAAGTTCTAACGGTATATTACTTTCAATCCATTTACTTATTGTTTCATATTCTACTGGTGATAAAGTTCTTCCAAATTCTTTTTCAAATTTAGAATATATATCAGAAGAATTATCTTTTTTATCATTTTCTATTAAATATGAATTAATCTTTTCATAAAATAAATCTAAAGATATATACTCTTCTATTATTCCGTTATTCTTACTCATTTCAATTGATATATAATTTTTTTCTATTAAACTACTAATTATATTTAAAACTTCATTTTCTTCTAAATACAAGTCTTTAGATATTTTTTTGTTATCTAATATTAATTTTTCGTTACAGTTTAATAAATATATAAGCATTAATAATTCATTATTTTCTAAATTAAACTTTTTATAATATCTAATAAAGTAATTTGGTATTATTAAATGATTATTAACAACCATCAAACTTTCTATAACATTTTTATTCAAAATATCACCTAATTTCTATAATTATTCATTATATATTCTATAAGAATAGATTTTTCGTTTTTTAACTTATTATACAATATTTGCTTTTCTAAATCTACATAAATTTTATCAATATTTTTTTTACTAGTTAATTTCATAATATCATATGCATTAATATCTATATTTTTTCTGTTATGTATTGGTAAATTATTATATCTAGTTTTATAATTTATATCTATATTTAATATTAGAGATGACGTTCTTATTATATTAAAGTCATATATATATAACATATAATCATCTATGTAACCTTTTTCTATAATACTTTTTATTATACTAATTTCATTCTTTTCTTTTTTAGAAAAATTATAATCATCTGAATATAAAACTTGTGCCCAAACTCCAATATAATTATCGCAGTCAATAATCATATTTTTATGGCCTATTTTAAGCACTTTATCTAATTTTAAATCATCTATAAGTTTAAATGCATTAGTTGCTTTATTATGCCTAAAAATAATATTTAATTCATCTTTTATTCTATCAAAAGAAATATACTCCAGTCTATCCTTATATTTAATAATTGATGAAACTAAATTATCATCTAAACCAAAATCATATATACTTGCAAATCTAATAGCTCTAAGTATTCTTAATGGATCATCATATATTTTTTTATCAGAATCACCTATTACCCTTATAACCTTATTATTAATGTCATTAATTCCATTTAACAAATCTATATAATCTTCATTCTTATCTATACAAATAGAATTTATTGTAAAATCTCTTCTCATTAAATCTTCTTTTAAATCATTAATATATTCTATTTTATATGGTCTTCTATCATTATCCTTATAATATTCTTTTCTAAAAGTAGTTATTTCAAATTCATAACCATCATATGGTAAAATAATACACCCATAATTATTTTCACACTCTTTATTAAATATTTTATTTAACTCATCTGGTTTAGCGTTTGTAATAATATCTATATCATTAGATTCAATACCAAGTATTTTATCTCTAACATATCCACCGACAATGTATGTTTTATATCCATTATTTTCTAATATATTTAATATTTTGATTGCACTCTCATACATAATATCACCATAAAAATTATATCATAAAACGAGAAAAACCACTCAATATGAATGGTTTTTTAATTATTTATTAACTGATTCTTTTAATTTGCTTCCAGCTTTGAATGAAACGCTATTTCTAGCAGCAATCTTAACTGGTAATCCAGTTTTTGGATTTCTTCCTTCTCTAGCTTCTCTTCTAGATACTCCGAATGATCCAAATCCAGTTAATGTGATTTTTTCTCCTTTTTGTAATGTTTCAGCAACTGCACTCATGAATGCTTCTAAAGCACGTGATGAATCTGCTTTTGTTAATCCAGATTTAGCTGCCATTGCTTCGATTAATTCTGCTTTTGTCATGTTATAAACCTCCGTATTTTGACTTATTAATAAGCATACTATGCTTATAAATATAGAATACCATCTTTTTATAATTTTTACAATACCTTTTTTATATTTTTCCTTTAAAAATAAAAGAAATGCAGCACTTGCTTATGCTGCATTTGAGAAAAACGACTGTATATTATTTGGTGTAGTATTTTGAGAATTATTTGAACCAGATAATATTGTATCTAAAGGTACTACATTTTCATTTTTCTTAATTTCATTTTTAATTATTGTTTTTGGTACTTTATGTTTAGCCCATACTCCTAATATTGTTTGAACCTTTGCTTCTGTAGAATTAGCTATTTTAGTTGGTTCTGATGGTTCTTTAATAATTACCTCTGACACTTCTTCTTTTTTTATTGGATTTTCAACTTTATTTCCAGCAAGTATCGAATTTACTTCATCTTCATTAAGAGGAATATTATTACTAATATCAGCAATTGGTTTAGCACTTACTGGAATATCAGGTGCTGGTACCTCAAATGTTGGAACTTTTACTTCTGGAAGAGGTGGTTGAATATTTGGAGCTTGAGTTAAACTTTCTGTAGGTAAATCTAAACTTGGCATTCCAACGATTTTATTTTCTTCATTATTTACACCATTTTCAACGTTTAAATTTGGAACTACATTATCATTAAGAACATTCAAATTAATTGGTTCATCAACTGGTTTATCTAAGTTTTCATTAATTATTGGTTTATCAATTTGTTCTAAATTAGATTCAGTATTCAAATTAACTTCTTCATCTTCAGTTGGTAGTTCAAGTGAATTGTTAATATCTATGTCATCTTGATTTTCTTCATTCATATCAATGCTAACTATATTTTGATCTTCATTATCATCAATATTAATTTCATTAGTTACATCATTTTGGATTTCATTTGAATCTATATCATCAATGACATTATCTAGCTTCTCATTATTTTCACTTTCATCAACTTCATTTAAATTTTCATCCGCTTCATTTTTTTCTATAAATTTTGGAATTCTACTTAAAAACTCTTCATTTTCTTCTTTTTGTCTATTTCTACTATTATATAAATTAATTAACATTTCATGAGGGTTATTGCTTTCCTTTGTTTCTTCCTCATTTAATTTAAATTTTCTACTAATCTCGTTAACTATATTCATAGTTGTTTCTGATATTTCAGAATTTTCAATCGAAATAGGTTCCATAACAATATAACCTAAATCTGTATGTTTAATATGAACAATTGAATCTAATGAATCTACCTTCATTCCTGAATTTGTACTTAAAGTTTCTATTTCTTCTTCACTTAATACATTATCTATATCGCCTTGGATTCTTTTAATTTCATTTGTAATAATCATATATTCTTTATACAAAACCTGATCAACATCTAACAGGTTTTGCTTTTCTTTCTTTTTAGATATTATCTCCCTAACAATGTCTCCAGCGTCTTTCGCACCATTTGTAGTAAGATTATCTACATTATTACTCTTAAGGTTATCAAATCTTTTATCAAGGTCTGATAATTCTTTTTCCACTTTATTAAATGCATCCATTTGTTCTAGAATTTTTTTATCAAGTTCATTTCCTTTTTCTAGAACATCTTCTAGCGAATCATATAATTGTACCAAAATTTCAGATTTATCACTTGATAATTTCGTAACTTCCATGATTCTCACCTCTCAACCTTATTTATCACTTTCTCTTAATGATTTATATGTTTCAGAAAAAATCCTATATGCTTCTTGTCTTTCTTCTTCATTTTCTAAATCTTTCATTATTTCTTTGCCATCTTCTTTTACTATCTTAGACGCATATATTGATACATTATTATCACCAGTATTCTTGATAAAATAATATATATATTCATTTTTTGTATTTTCTGCATTAATTCTAGTAATTAAAGTTGCTTCTTCCTTTTTTCCGTTTTTTAATTCTATTTCAAATTTATCTCCCATTTTATTCCTCCTAAATCATCATATTGACATAAATTGTTTTTCTTTTTGTTCTGAATTATTTGATTCCATCAATTGCCTATACATGTCTTTAATTTTTATAATCTTGTTTTTATCATTTAACCTTTTTGTTTCTTCTTGTAGTTCAAAATTTCGTTCTAAATCTGATAACTGTTGATTTAAAAACTCATTATCTATAGCATTTGATTCTTTTAATCCATTAACATTCTCATTAATATTTTCAACAATATAGTTTAAATAATTCTGAATTTTTTTCTTTTTTGACTCGCAAAACCTTTGATATATATTTCTAACATGTTTAGTAATATTCCCAACAGAATTTTCAAAATCTAATCTCATTGAATTAATAGTTGACTCTTTACCTTTTGCAACTACACTTTTAACAGCATTTTTAATATTAACCTTATTAATCATACTTACTTTTGGTTCATTTATTTTTATATCAATTTGATTTATCAATTCATTATTTTCTGCAATTCTATTATCTATTCTTAATTTAATGTTATTCTTATCTTCTTCTGTTAAAAAATCACATTCTTGTAAAGTTGATATTGCACAAATCAAAGTCGTTAAATCTCTCCATTTTAATATTCCATGTTTTGAAATAATTTTGTTAATATTATCAACGAACTCATTATCAGTTATTTTTTTACTTTTTTCTTCTAGGCTTGTTTTTTCATTGTTTAACTTTTCATATTCTGATTTTTTAGCCTGCAAAAGAATTTGCTTTTTGCCTATTTCAACAATTTTTTCTATATATTCATTTGCATTACTTTTAGATGCAAGTTCATAGGCAGAAATTTCTGGATATTTTTCTTTTAGTTCAGAAATACTTTTTTCAAGATTGTCTATTTCCTTATTAACTGCAACTAATTTTGCATTTATTTCTTCTAAATCTTCCATAACTGCCTCCTTTTTATTTTTGTATATTTTTATAAACATGTGAAAAGAGTTCAAAAGCAATTCTTTTTTCGTCTTCATTATCTAATTCAATAATTTCTTCTTTTCCATTTTCAGTATTTTCAATTCTTGATGCAAATAACAAATATTCACCATCATCATTCTTTTCATCATCAACATTATAATAGATATATTCTATATCAGTATTTTCAAGTTCTAATCTAGTAACTATATGCGCTATTTTATCAACACCGTTAATATTTATTTCGAATTCATTCATATGCATACCCTTTTCTATTATAACCTTCTTATTATATATATTATCATACCATTTTATTTTAAAATAGTCCATATTTTTAAATAAAAAAACTAAAAATAAAAAGATATTAATTAAATAAAATTCATATCTTTTTTAAATTTTTCGTTAAAGTTTTTTCGCTAAACTTACTTTTAATATTTGATTTGAATAGTAAAAATTTCTCTTTTACTGCTTTTAACTTTTCTATTTTTACTTTCTTTTTACTTACTATAAATGGTTTTGTAAGATTTTGCATTTCTTCAATTTCTTTATCTGTTTTATTTTTTCTTCGATAACTCATTACAACCATTAATTCTTCTTCAATAACACGCTTTCTAATATATTCTGAATTATAACCATAAAGTTGTTTCTTTAAATTCATTATATAAGTTTTACATCTATTTATTTGATCATCTAAACACAAAAATTCTTGATTCGCACTTTTATCCAAGTTTTCTTTTCTTAATTTCATTTCATTTTTCTTTTGTTCTAAATTTTTTATCCTTTTTAAATAATTATTGATGGTATTTTCAAGTTCCTCTATACCAGCATTTTTTATATCTTTTTCGTCTCCCTCAAACGTACCATACCTAACTACATCAAGTTCTTTCTTATTATTTTCATAAGTTGTTATAAACATTTTTTATTTCCTCCTATTTTAACTAACCAATCTTTATAATATACCAATAAGAAAAAATAATCCATATTTTTTACATTTATTTACAAAAAAAAGACTTTGAAGTCTTTATTTATATTTTCTATTTAATAAACTCAAGAATAATGCAACTATAACAATATTTGATAATGATACAAGAATATTATTAACATTTGCCTTATTATATGATTCATTTTCTTTCTTTTCTGCAATATAACTTGCATAACAATTATCTTTAATTGTTTGTTGATCGATTTCTTCTGTAGGAATTTTATCTAAATCACAAATTTGTTTTGAATAATCAGAATAAGATAGTGTTACATCTTTATTAAATATTCTTATTCCTACTCCAAATGTAATTACAATAGCCGCAATAAGCCATATCACAAGTATTGAGTTAATTACTTTTAAAACTATATCTTTTTCTTTTGAAAATAATTTTGCCATTTTTTCCTCCTAATTAAATATAACCAAGTAGTATTTTTTCTTTCCTCTTCTTACTACTATATATTTATTATATAACGCTTTTTCTTTATTTACAAGCATATCAGTTGTATTTATTTTTTCTCCATTAATACTTATTGAACCATTATTAATAAATTCTCTTGCTTCTCTTTTACTTGATAAAATTTTAGTGTTTACAAGCATATCAACAATATTCATTTCTTCTGTTATTGTTTCTGTCTGAACTCCTGATAATGCATCTTTTAATTCATTTTCTGAAAGTGATGCAATATCGCCACTAAATAATGCTTCTGTTATTTTTAATGCTTTATTATATTCTTCTGTACCATGTAAATCAGTTATAATTTCTTTTGCAAGTGTTTTTTGAGCAATTCTTTTTTCTGGGCATTCTTTATGTTCACTCATAACTTTTTCAATTTCTTCTTTGCTCAAGAATGTAAATACTTTCAAATATTCTTCTACTTTTTCATCACTGCTATTTATTAAATATTGATATATTTCATAACTTGATGTTTTATTTATATCAAGCCATAATGCATTTCCTTCTGATTTTCCAAATTTCTTACCATTTGAATCTAATATTAAAGGCATTGTAAATGCATATGCTTTTTTACCTAATTTTTTGTTTATTAATTCAATCCCAGTTGTTATATTTCCCCATTGATCAGAGCCTGCAGCTTGCATTATACAATTTTTTTTCTCATATAAATGTACAAAGTCATTACCTTGTAATAATGTATAAGTAAACTCAGCAAAAGTTATACCTGTTTCAAGTCTTCTACTAATAATGTCTTTATTAAGCATATAATTAACATTAATATATTTCCCTGTATCTCTTAAAAAATCAAGAATATTAACATCTTTGTACCAATCATAATTATTAACTACTTCAACATTACCATCAAATATTTTTTCAACTTGTTTCTTTATAGATTCAACATTATTTAAAACTGTTTCTTTTGAGATAATTTCTCTTTCTGATGTTGGTCTTGGATCACCTATCATACCAGTTGCTCCTCCAACTAATAATATTGGATGGAATCCTGCTTTTGCAAGTCTCTTAGCAGTTACTAAACTAGAATAATGTCCAATATGAAGACTATCTGCAGTAGGATCCGTACCCCAATAGAAACATGCCTTCTTTTCATTTATTATTTTTTCTAAATCATCTCCAGCCTCATCTTTAATAAGACCTCTCCATTTTAATTCATCATAAAAATTCATATTTTTTCCTCCTAATACTTAAAAAAGCCTATGATGTAAGGACGATTAAACGCGGTACCACCTTACTTCATAGACTTTTCTATGCTCTTTTTTCATTTAACGCATGAATTTACGCTTTAATTCATAATATTGTAATTTCATTATTATTATGCTTAGTTTTCAGCAAACCACTAAGTCTCTTTTTTCATAAATAATAACTACTTATATATTAATCACAATCAAATTACAATTATATTTTATTATAAAGATAACATTTAGTCAATACTAATCATTTTCATGTATTTCTTTTATTATCTTTTCTATTTTATTTCCATAATCTATTGATTCATCAAATACAAAATGAAGTTCTGGAATTTTTCTCATTTCTAATTTTCTTTTCATAAGTTCACTTCTAATGAATCCTTTTGCTCCATTTAAATCATGAATACATTTGTCTCTGTTCTCATCATTTAAAACTGTACAATAAACTTTTGCATAAGATAAATCACTAGATAAATCCAAATGTGTTATTGTTACAAATTTAATATCTTCGTCTTTTATTTCAGTCATTAAAATTGAACTGATTTCTTTAACAAGTAAATTTGCAAGTCTTTCTGTTTTAATACTCATTTTAACACCTCTTATTCTGGTATATATACTTTTGTTTTACTTTCGTCTAATTTTACATTTTTTCTTTGTTTTATGTAGTTTAAAGAATTATTAAACAAATCTACTTTGGTTGATTCTTTTATTAAATTAGATACATGACTTAATAGTTCTTTATTATCTTCTATTAATTCTTCAAGTGCACCACTTGCCTTTGTATTTTCTTTACCTTTTTTAATTTCTATGTATGAAGAATTTTCATCTTTTTGATTATATAAGATACATATAGAAATATCATTTACCCTAATTGTTATCTTTGATTCTTCATAAGTCCAAATAAAGAAAAATGAAATTTTATCGTTATCATAATTTATAGAAAAATCTTGTTTTTGTTCTTTAAATGTCTTAACCAAAATATAATCGTCATTTAACATAACGGCACATCTATCTAATATATTTTTATCTGTACTTTTATTTTTTATACCATTATAACAATCAAACTTGTTTTTTCCATCCTTTATATATATATGACACATAGTGTGCATATTTTTTTCTTTTTCTCTTGAATATCTTGGATTTTTTACTATATTTCCAATAAAATACCCATCTTTATCAAGGTAATACAAATTAGATTTTTTTATATCAAATGTACCAACCTTTGTATTACCTTTTTTTATATCTATACTTTCAAATAATGGGATTTCACCTTTTTTTAAATCTATATCATATCCAATAAAATTTAATAATTCTCTTTGTGCTTCTATTATACTTAATAACTTCTCCATAAACTTCCCCCAAAAGTGTATTTATAACTATCTTTTTATTTCAACCATTTCATATGCTTCAATTACATCTTTTTCTTTTATATCGTTATAATTTTCAAGAGTAATACCACATTCAAATCCTTTTTTAACTTCTTTAGCTTGATCTTTTTCTTTTTGAATTGTATTAATTGCACCATCATAGACAACAACACCATCTCTTATTAATCTTGCTTTAGCATTTGATTTTACTACTCCGTCTGTTACCATACATCCTGCGATAGTACCTACTTTAGAGAATTTAAATAATTTTCTAACTTCTGCTGAACCAATTACTTTTTCTTCATATTCTGGATCAAGCATACCTTTCATTGCACTTTCCATCTCTTCAACTAATTTATAGATAATATTATGAAGTCTTATATCTACATTATATTCTTTTGCAACTTCTAAAGTTTTTGCATTTGGCCTTACATTAAATCCAATTATAATAGCGTCAGATGCATTTGCAAGTACTATATCACTTTCAGTAATTGTACCAACACCACTTCTAATTACATTAACTCTAACACCTTCAACTTCTATCTTAGATAAAGAATTTTTAACTGCTTCTTCTGTTCCTTTAACATCAGTTTTAAGTATTACATTTATTTCTTTTACACCTGATTTAATTTTATCAAATAAATCATCTAGGGAAATTGCTTTATTATTTTTACTATTTTTAAGTTTTGCTTGTTCTTTTCTATTTTCTGCAATAGTTTTAGCCTCTTTTTCTGTTTCAAAAGCCATAAATCTGTCTCCTGATGATGGAACTTCACTTAAACCTGTTATTTCAACTGGTGTAGATGGAAGTGCTTCAACTACTTCTCTTCCTAAATCATCTTTTAAAGTTCTAACTTTTCCATAAGTTGTTCCAACAACAATTGGGTCACCTAATCTAAGTGTTCCATTTTGAACAAGTAATGTTACTGTTGAACCAACATTTTTATCAAGTTTTGATTCAATTACTGTACCTAGGGCATATCTATTTGGATTTGCTTTTAATTCACTCATTTCTGCAACAAGTTGAATACTGTCTAATAAATCACTAACACCTTCACCTGTTAATGCAGATATTTTTTGATATATTACATCTCCACCCCATTCTTCTGGAGTAAGACCACGAGCTGCCATTTCAGTCATAATTTTTTCTGGATTTGCACCTGGTTTGTCCATTTTATTTATAGCAACTATTATTGGTACACCTGCAGCTTTAGCATGATCTATTGCTTCTTCTGTTTGAGGCATTACACCATCATCTGCTGCGACAATTATAATAACTATATCTGTTACAGCAGCACCTCTTGCACGCATTTCAGTAAATGCTTCGTGTCCTGGAGTATCTATGAATGTTATCTTCTTACCATTTTTTTCTATTTGATATGCACCAATATGTTGTGTAATTCCACCGAATTCACCAGTTGTAATATGACTATTTCTGATGTAGTCAAGTAAACTTGTTTTACCATGGTCAACATGTCCCATTATAGTTACAACTGCTGGTCTATCTACTAAAGATGCTGGATCATCATTAACTTCAAATTTTTCAAAATTAGTCTTGTCTTGTGATTCGAAGCTCTTTAATGTCTTATCATAATCAATTACAATCATCTCAACATCATCATAACTAAGTGAATTATTTAAACTAGCCATTATACCTAAATTCATTAGTTTTTTTATTACTTCAGTTGGATTAACATTTAATTCTTTAGCAAGTTCGCTAACTGTCATTCCTTCTTTATAAACTATAATATTATCATCATGAGATGCTTCATTTTGCATAAGTTTTTCCTTATTCTTATACATTTGCTTTCTTTTTGCATGCATATCTTCTTTTTGAACTTCAGACTTTTTCTTTAACTTTTGCTTTTTTACAGTATCATCAAATCTAATATGAGATGCACTTGCAAGTTCTTCAGCCTTATCTTCAAGTTCTGCATCTAAATCATAATCCTTTTCTTCAGTTATTTCATCTATATATTCTGGTTCTTCTTCCTCATTCACATTCATAGTTAAAGTATTGTCCAAATCAATTATTTGGTCCTCATCTAACATATCATCTGCATTTTTAATATCATAACCTAATTCTTGTGCTTTTTTAATTACTGCTTCAACTGTAACATTTATATCTAAAGCATATTCTTTAACACTCATCATAAGCTATTCGCCTCCTTTTAATTTTTTCTTTCTAGTTTTTTAGCAAGTGATAATACATCATCTGTTACACTTTCTACTTCTTCCTTTGTAATATCATCTATACCATAACAAACTACTTTTACACCAGCATGATTAAGCATTATTTTGCTTATATCTACTAATTCTTTTTTTGAATACATTCTTAAATAAACAACCTTTTTAATACCTACTTGAATTATTTCCTTTGTGCATTCTGTACAAGGAAACCAAGTTACATAAAGAGTACTGCCTTTTAAATCGTCTAGGCTACCCCTATAATTTAATATTGCATTTCTTTCGGCATGTACTACATAATAGTCCTTAACATCTTTTTTTATTCCTGTTATTTCACCTGTTGATGCCCAGTCAAATGTATCATCATTCATACCTCTTGGAAGACCATTATAACCAACTGATAAAACTTTATTATCAGAATTTACTATACATGAACCTACTCTATTATGTGGATCCTTACTTCTTGCAGATATCAAAAGTGCGTTCATCATAAAATATTCGTCCCAAGATAAATAGTTTTCTCTTTTATCTGACAAAATATTACCCCCTAATACCGTTTTTATTGATTTATTATTTCTTCAAGTTTTTCATATACACTATCATCAATAGTAGTTTCTAAATGTTTATCTAAAATCTTTGATTTTCTTGCTTTATTTAAAACATCTATATCCTTTTTAATGTATGCGCCCCTACCGTTTGCTTTACCTGTTAAATCAACAAAAACTTCATTTTCATTATTTTTGACAACCCTAATTAAATCTTTTTTTTCTAATTTTTCTTTTGTTACAACGCACGTTCTAAGTGGTATTTTTTTATTTTTCATTAAAAACCTCCTTATGCTTCGTAATATTTATAAATATTTATTCCTTCTTCTTGAACTTGTTCTCTTGTTTTTACATCAATTTTGCATTTTGTAAGTCTTGCGGCAAGTTTAACATTTTGTCCTTTTTTACCAATTGCTAATGATAAATTATCTCCTTCTGCAACTGCTAATGCTTCACTTTTCTTATCATCTAATATATATACTTCAACATCTTTTGCTGGAGATAAAGCATTTTTAATAAATTGAACTAAATCTTTGCTATACTCTACAACATCAATTTTTTCACCATTAAGTTCCTTAGAAATATTATTAATTCTTATTCCTTTTTCACCAATACAAGCACCTACTGCATCTACTTTTTCATTTTCTGAATAAACTGCTATTTTACTTCTGCTTCCTGGGTCTCTTGCAACGCTATAAAGAATAACTATTCCTTCATTTAATTCTGGAATTTCTTTTTCTAATAATCTTTTTACAAATCCATAATGACTTCTTGAAAGAAGTATAACAGGGCCACCTTTTTGACCAAGTTCTATTTTTGAAACATATACTTTAACTTGTGAACCCATTACTAATTCTTCACCAGGAATTATTTCTGATTTTGGAAGAATTCCGTGTGCTCTACCAAGATCTACATAGTAATTTTGTTTATCTTCTCTTGCTAAAGTACCTACCATTAATTCTCCTTCTTTGTCTTCGAATTCTTTCATGATACTTTCTCTTTCTGCTTCACGAACTTTTTGTGTAAATACTTGTTTACAAGTTGATGCTGCTACTCTACCAAAATCTTTTGGTGTTACTTCTTCTTCAATAACATCTCCTACTTTTAAATGGTTAGGGTTATCTCCTAATTCTTCTAGTAAGATTTGTGCATCTTCTTCATCTTCCATATTTATTTCGTCAACAACTACCTTGTATGCAACTACTTTTATTTCTCCTGTTTCTCTATCTATTTTTACTTTACTATTTGTTGCATTATTATTTTTTTTGAAGGCTGCATGAAGTGCTGTTTCCATATAATCAAATATTTCATCTTCACTAATGCCTCTTTCTTTAGCAAGCGCTTTAACTGCTCTTATAAAATCTAATCCGTTCATCTTATTCTCCTCCTTTTGAGCATACATTTAATACATAACTTTCTTCTATTAAATCTGCTTCATCTAATATTGGATTAACTATATTAGTTGCAAGCACACATGTATCTATATCAACATATGGCTTTTTATCTATAATTATATATAGATTTTTTACTCCTTCTTCATCTTCATATAAAACATCTACAATGTCTATATTTTCTTTTTTTAATGGTTCAACTAACATCTCTTTTATTTTTTCAAGCATATATACCTCCCATTATATATAAAGAGCGAGGTTTTTTGCCTCACTCTTTGCTGATGAGTTAATTATATCATAATTTTTTAACTTTTACACCCTTTTGAGCGATTTTTTTGTTATAATTATAAAGAAAGTAGTGATAAAAACATGAATAAAGATAAATATATTAAAATTACAAAGAATGTGATTATGTTCTTTATGTATTTTTTGTGGCAAATAGTACCTATACTTTTTTTAGAAGTTATGGGACTTGATTCTAGTAAATTTAACTTATTTCAAAAAAATTTATATTTAATTTTGTCAAATCTATCATATTTAATTATTGTTGTTTTGGTTTATTATAAGGAATTAAAACTAGATTTTAAAAAATATAAGAAAAACTTTAAAGAAATCTTTATAAAATATTTGCCGGTTTATGTTCTAGGAGTTGTATTAATGGGAGTTACTAATACAATCATTTCTGGATTTACAAATATGAATATTTCAAGTAATGAATCAAGTGTAAGAGAATATATAAAATTACTTCCTATATATATGAGTTTTTCAACAGTAATTTATGCACCTATTGTAGAAGAAACTACATTTAGAAAAATTATAAAAAATATAGTAGATAATAAATATTTATTTGTAATAGTAAGTGGGGTCATGTTTGGAATGGTACATTTAAATATTAATCCTAGTATAAATGACTATTTAATGATTATTCCTTATATTGTTATGGGTCTCGATTTTGCTTATATATATAGTAAAACAGACACAATATTTTCAACTATTGGATTTCACATGTTACATAATTTAATACTTTTAATTATACAGTTTATTGGTGGTTAAGGAGGTTAATATGAAAAAGAAAAAAAAGAATAAAATGGATGATACATCATATGATATTGAAATAAAATATTCAGATGATTTTTTAGATGAAGACGATGATAATGATGATGAGTTTACTAACGACGAAAAAAGAAAACCAAGCATTTTTAGAAAAATATTTTTTGCACTTATATTAATTATTGCATTAACTATAATATACTCTAGATATATTGCAACAAGTGGTCTTACTATAAAAGAATATCCAATAGAAAGTGATAGTATAACAGAATCGATTAATGGATTTAAAATTGCACACTTTTCAGATGTACATTATGGTAGAGTAATAAAATTAGATGAACTAAAAAATTTAGTCAAAGAAATTAATCTAACCAAACCTGATATTGTTGTATTTACTGGAGATTTAGTTGATAAAACAAAGAAATTAAGTGATAATGATATTAACAATATAATCACAGAATTATCAAAAATAGATAGTAAGTATGGAAAATATTATGTTACTGGAGAACACGATGTTAAACTAGATAAGTATTACGAAATTATGGATTCAGCCGGGTTCAATAATTTAGATAACAAATTTGATATTATATATAAAGATATAAATAGTTCAATTTTAATAACTGGTCTTTCTGTTAAGCCGGATGAAAGTTTTATTGATAAAGTTATAAATGAAAATAAAGTAAATTATAAGGTAAATATTATGCACTATCCTGATGAATTTGACAATATAAAAAAATATAACTATGATTTAGTACTTGCCGGTCACTCACATAATGGACAAATTGCATTACCTGTTTATGGAGCAGTTATAACTCCAGAAAACGCTAAAGAATACTATAAACCATATTATAAAATCGATAATACTTCATTTTATATATCAAGTGGTGTGGGTACTACAAAATTTGATTATAGATTTTTGAATAAACCATCATTTAATCTTTATAGAATATTAAAAAAATAGGAATAAATCCTATTTTTTTAGTTCTTCAATACATTTAAGTAATGTTTTAGCATTTGGTCCTAATATAATTTTTAATTGGTTATCAATTTCTACTATACCTTTTGCACCCATTTTTTGAATTGCTTCTTTATTAACTTTCGATACATCATTAAGTGTTACTTTAAATCTAGACATATTAACTTCCATCGCAATAATATTATCTTTACCACCTAAATAATCAACTAATTTATTTGATTCTATGTAAAAATCCTTTTTGTTTGCTTTTAACACTATTATAACTATAAAAATTAACACTGCTAAAATTATTAAATATTGATAATTCATTATGTTCATATCAATTAAATATTCAAAATTCATTATATTCATACTAATCACCTATTATAATTATACTATAATTTATCAAAAAAACAAGCAATAAACCTACACTTTTAATAAACTTACGAATATCTTATAGTAGAAAATATAATAAAAGGGGTGGAATATATTATGTGTAAAAACAATTGTAACTGCATTAGTGATATATTAAAAGTTATTTATTTATTACAAAAAAATGCTGATCAAGAGGAAGATTGTATTTTAAGTTGTGACAAACCTAGTTTAGGCCAATTCTCATGCTTATATTACAACACAAGACCAGTTATGCTTTATACTTGTATGAGTAATGGTGCAACTCCATGGAGCGCACCAACATCTAGAGTTGCAGAACCAACTACTACTTCGTCAGTATTTAGAGTTGAAAAAATAGATAACTGCTGCTGCACATTTAGAGTTTTAATCGCAAACGAAGATGGAACATACACTGCAACTGAATCATTCTTTACAATGAACTTAGAATGTATTTGTAGTATTAGATGTTTAGGTGATACATTTATAGAAAATGTTTAGTCTAAAAAGTCAATTTGGCTTATTTTACTAACATCTATAAGTTCATCATCTATCGTTATAAGACTATTATTGGTTCTTCCGATAATAGTCTTTTCTTGTGTGGTTCCATCAGTTAATTTTATTGATACATTTGCTTTGTAAACAAAATTTGGTGATGAAAATACATCTTTTATTTGTCTATTAACGCTTTTACCATTAAAGTTTGTTCTTTGTTCTTTATTAATTTCTTCTTTTTCTTCTTGTAAACTACTTGATACTAATGACTGTTTTTGATTTTGATTAGTATTTTTTACTATCCCCTTATAAATATTTGGTAATTTCTTTTTCATTTTAACACTCCTTTTTATAAATTTTATGCTTAATGTGACAAATATTTACCAAATAATTGTTTATACTAAAAATGGTGATTTATATGGAAAAAGATAAAAAAAGCTTTTATTTGAATACAAAGATTGTTATTATTATATTAATATTTATGATTATAAGTTTACTTAGTATATATAGTAGTCAAAAATTATTATCTTCAAGTTATAACAATTTATACATAAAACAGTTGATATGGTTTGTTATTGGATTCATTATTATGTTGATAATTTATAAATCAAAGAATACATTTATATATGATCACTCTTTTTTACTCTATATAATCGGAAATATTTTACTTGTACTGGTTTTATTTATTGGTACTGAATCAAATGGCGCAAAATGTTGGTTTAAAATACCGGGAATTGGATATTTTCAACCAAGTGAATTTGTTAAAATATTTATGATTTTAGTCCTCGCCAATGTATTAGATAGATTTAATAAAGAACATAAAAAAAATACATTCAAAAATGAATTGAAAGTTATTTTAAAATCTTTTTTGATTGTTTTGGTGCCTTCTATTCTTGCATTTCTAGAACCTGATACAGGTATAATATTTATTTTTTTGTCTATTTTAATGGTGATGCTTTTTTCTTCTGGAATAAGACTTAGGTGGTTCATATGCTTTTTTATTATAGTTGGTGGGTTACTTTCTGGATTTCTTGTTCTGTTCTTTAACTATAAAGATCTTTTTATAAGTATATTTGGTACTAACTTTTTTTATAGAATGGACAGACTTTTAGATTGGAAGAATGGTGCGGGAATGCAACTAACTAATGCACTTGCTGCGACAGGTAGTGCGGGACTTTTTGGATATGGTTTTGGTAATACTCCAATATATTTTCCAGAGCCTCAAACTGATTTTATTTTTTCTGTTTTCGCAAGTAATTTTGGTTTTATTCCTGCGATGGTATTAATTTTACTTATTTTATATTTTGATATGCAAATAATTAAAGTAGCACTTTCCAAAACAGGAAAGTATAGGTATATTGTGTGTGGAATTTTGGCAATGCTTTTATTTCAACAAATTCAGAATATAGGAATGAATATAGGTTTATTACCAATAACTGGTATAACCTTACCTTTTATAAGTTATGGAGGGTCAAGTTTAATGAGTTATATGATTGTAATTGGAATAATATTAAACATAAGCTCCACAAAAGTATAAAAAAAGTGTACAATTTTAATAATTATGTACACTTTTTCTTTTAGTATTAAAAAAATCCTTAATGAGTAAGGATTGATTAACATTATGGTGGAGCTTAGGGGACTCGAACCCCTGACCCTCTGCGTGCAAGGCAGATGCTCTAGCCAACTGAGCTAAAGCCCCAAGACTACTTGCAAAAAATCATTGCAAATAGATTATAGCATATTAACTATACAAAAGTCAACTAGTTATTTTCACTTAATTTACTTTCTACTACTTTACATAGTCTATCAAACTCATCTTCATCATCAATGCTTACAAGCATATCACCTTCATCAGTAGTTTGAATTTCAAATATATAATAACTTTCTCCATCATCTAAATCGCTTACAATTGCATAACTTTTGTCGTTATCATCAAATGATCCAACAACTTGAACATTTACTTTTTCACCATTAACATCTTCCATTTCAAGTACCATTGGTTCATCATGGCAGCAATCACAAGAATCATCGCAATGTTCTTTATCGCAACCACATTCACATTTCTTTTCTTCTATATTTTCCATTTTTCCCTCCACAATATGTATTATACCATAAAGAGTATAAATATTATACATAATAAAAAAATATTTTTAAACTATACTATCTTTTATTTTTAATTCTTCCAGAAATTTCGTTAAAATCATTTGTACTTAAATGATCTGGTTTTAGTAATAAATACGGTTCAATTTCTAGTGCATTAGCAATTGCCTCTATTTTACTAAGACTTGGAGAAAATTTTCCTCTTTCCAAAGCACTAATATATTTTGCTGTCAAGTTAGAAAGCTCAGCAAGTTGCTCCTGAGTATAATTTTTATTAAATCTATACCATTTCAAATTTATTGCAAAACATTCCTTTAATATATACTTATCTAAAGTACTTACATCCATAACATCACCACTTTTAATTAAGTATACTTATATTTTTTATTAATAACACCTAGTCAAAAGCGATATAATCTGTTATAATTATACTGGTGGTTAACAATGAATAAAAAAAGTATTGAAAATGAGGCAAAAAGAATTTCAAATGAACTTCTAAAAAAAAATAAATATAATGAAAGTTTTGACAATCTTATCAGCTCCTTAATTAACAAAAAGTATATTAATAACATTTCTACTATTTCATATAATGTTACAAAAATTATGTCGAGTTATATTGAAATTGTATCGATTAATCCTTTTGTCTATAATTATTACAAAAATCTCAAAAAATGAGATTTTTTTATTTTTTTAGGGGATTTTGCGAAACAGATGGATAATAAGATATATAGGAGGTAATTTTTATGAATAATGATATATTAGCATTAAAAGAAAAACTTGATAAAATTAAAAATTTGGGCTGGATAGAATGTGAAAACAAAAATAAGAGCGTAACAGGAAAAACTCTTGAAAATTTGCTAGAAATAAATCCTGATAATTTTGAAATACCTGATTACAATACCGTTGAGATTAAATCAAAAGTAAGTAAAAGAGAAAATTATATTGATTTATTTTGTGCAACACCTGATAGTTATGTGCTTGAAACAAAAAGACTATATGATAAATATGGCTACTTAGATAGTAATAATTATAAAATTCTTAATTTCGTTTTATATGGAGAATTTTTAAAACCAATAAATAATGAATATTCTGCAAAATTACGAATCGATTACAAAAATAAAAAAGTAATAATGGAGGTATATAACAAAGATAATGAATTGATAGATAATTTATCATCATGGTCTTTTGAATTGTTAGAAGAAAAATTATGTAGAAAGTTAAACTATGTATGTTTAGTAGAGGGTGACAAAAAATTTTCACATAATGCACTATATGTTAGATACGACAAATATAAGTTTTTTAAATTAAAAAAATTCAGTGATTTTATCCAATTATTAAAACGAGGACAAATTAGAATATCATTTACACTAGGAATATATAAAAGTGGTAGTAAATCAGGTAAAATGCATGATCATGGAACACAATTTAGCATAAGAAAAGAAAATATGAAACTTTTATTTGATGAAATTGAACTATAATAATTTAAGAAACAAAAGGTCAGGTCAATTTGATAAATGTTTTGGGACAGAAAAAAAACAGACTATAAAGCCTGTTTGATTACTAAATGGTCGGGAAGACAGGACCTAAGTTTTATATTTCTATTCATTTACAATTTATTATAAATACTACGGAATATAGTTTATAATTCTGTATAAAATCCCCCTTATTGCAAGTTTTTAAGGGCAAATTTAAGGGAGGTTATATATATGAATACAACATTCGAAAGAGAAATAAAAAATCAGAATTATACAGTTATGAGCAACTATCATTTACACGATAAAAATCTTTCACTAAAAGCAAAAGGTTTATTATCTCAACTATTAAGTTATTCTCCCAATTGGACTTTAACAATAAAAGGATTATGTGCGGTTAGTAAAGAACAAGAAAAATCTATAACTAACACAATTAAAGAATTAGAACAACATAATTATTTAACAAGACAAAAATTAAAAGACATCAAAGGAAGATTTTATTATAAATATATAATTCACGAAAAACCTAAATTATATCCAGACCCCCAAAATCTACCTGTGGGTAATCCATCAGTGGAAAAGGACATACAAATAAATACTAATATAATAAATACAAAAGAAAAAGATAAAATAGATAAATACACTACTCCACTAAATAATAATACGATTAATAATAAAATAATTATAGATAATAATATAATTTTAAAACAATTAATTGATAAAAATTATGTAAGTGATGATGATTTAGAACTATACAAATATGACGAATTAATAAGACTTATGTTATCAAAGTATGATTTTTTACAGGTTATAAAGATAACAAGTTATATTATAAATTTATATGATAAGCACAAAGGACTAGATGAAAACGATAATACTATAATCAATAAATATGGATATTATAAAGAAGCATTAATAAACAACTTAGAAAAATTGAATTGCGATATTGATTTAGATTGGGATGACAACTATGAATATTAATTATGCTATATTTAGAAGCGAACCAATTTATACCTTACAAGATTTAGCACAAATTGGATCACATAATAAAAGAGAAAAAAAAGCATATAATTCTAATCCAAATATCAAAATAGAATTAAGCAAAAATAATATAGACATAGTACCTTTGTCGGAAAAATATATTAAAGGTTTTTATAATTTAACAAAAGAATATAAAAAAGAACACGATGAAAGAATGAAAACAGAGCGTGAAGACAGAAAAAGAACCTTTAATCAAATGTTAAATAAATCTAAAAATGTAATAGCAGATGAATTAATATTTACTGCATCACATACATTTTTTGATAATATGAGTAAAGAAGAAATAATGAGATGGGCTGATACTTGTATGGACTTTGTTTATAATGATTTAGGTTATAAAAAAGAACAAATATTACATGCAATAGTACATTTAGATGAGGAAACACCTCATCTTCATTGTGTAGTTATACCTTTAATAAAAAAATTTGATAAACGAACCAATACTGAAAGATACACGATATCAAAAAAACAATATATTAAAGATAAAAATCATTTATCGGAATTACAAGATAAATATCATACTAGATTAGTAAATAAAGGTTATGATTTAGAGAGAGGAATAAAAGGAAGTGATACGAAACATCAAAAGGTAAAAGAATTTAAAAAGACTACTAGATATTATGAACAAAAAGTTAATAATCTAAATTGTAGATTAGATAATGCAATTAATAATTTCGAAAATAAAATGCAAACAACTAAAAATATACCCTTTGATAAAAAACATATTATATTAGAAAAAGATACATTTGATAGTATGAATAATATTATCAAAGAGACAAAAAACATTATGAATTTTCAACCAAAAATGGAGCAATTATTTAATGAGGTAAATACCTTTACTAAAAGCCATAAAGCTCTAGAAAAAGAAAACAATAATTTACAAAAAGAAATTAAATCATTAACTACTAGAAATCAAAATTTAAAGAAAGAAAATAATAATTTGAAATTATATATAGAGTCAATTTTGAATACAATCAAAAAATTTTTTAGACATCTGTTGAAAATCGGTAACGAAAATACAAAAGAAACAACAACCAAAGAAATAAAAAATTATTACGATAACAATGATTTTGATACAAATGATGTATACAATATATCAAAAGGAACAACAAAGGAAGATGAATTATTTGATTATTCAAATGTACCTTATTATTACAGAAATAATAAAGTACATAATAAGGATAAAAATGATGATTTCAGTTTAGGTCTATAAAAAGAACCTTTTCGCCTTTCTTAGGATTGGCGATTAGGTTCTTTTTATTTTTTTATTTCATAGAATTTGAAATAAAAAATAAATATATTACTTGCAAACGCTTGTAATATATTGTTTGGAGGGTTTCCAAAGGGATTTCCCTTGGCACACATCGTTATTGGCTCTGCCAATATCGTGGTGTGTTACTAAAATGACATTTTAGTCCTATAAATTTTATAGAACTATTTTGAATATTTATTCAGCCTCGAATATATCAATATCGATATCATACTTTATCTTCACAATATTAATAGCATCTTTTATCATTTGATTTAATTCATCATTTGTATATGCTAAAGTATCAAATAAAGTATTGAATATGTATAAATCCTTATCTGAATATACACTATCTGGATACTTATGATTTATGTATAATAACTCTGTAAGTAATAAGGTATCATAATACTTTCTAATTCCTGTTGCTTCTTTATCATATGCAATATCGTCCTCTGTTGGCACATAGTTTTCATCTTCAAGCGCGAAATCTAAAAAATCTGATTTAAAGTTCTCTTTTTCCATACATTTCCCTCCATTCATAATTTTAAATACTTACATCTTCATTATAACACATAATAGCAAAAATTATAACTTAAAATAGCATTTATTAGTATACAAAGATTTTTAATGTAAAAATTAATTATAGGTGATACTATGATTAGTTTTAAAAGATTGAAAGATATTAGAGAAGATAATGATATTAGTCAAAAAGAAATGGCAAATATACTTAATGTAAATCGATCAACATACTCATTATGGGAGTTAGGTATAAATATTATTCCTCTAAAGTACTTATGTTGTTATGCTGATTATTTTAATGTAAGTATTGATTATGTCCTTGGATTAACCAACAATAAAAACATTAAAATTATTAATAAATCACTTAATTTGAAAATACTTGGAAACAATTTAAGAGAAATTAGAATTAAAAATGGATTATCTCAAGAAAATGTAGCAAATATATTAGGTGTTACACAAGCGTGTATAACTAGATATGAAAAAGGTTTAATCTGTATATCTACCTCTAATTTATACAAATTTTCAAAAGAATTTAATATTTCATTAAGTAAACTATGTGGTAAAACAAAAAGATAACGCAACTTTGCGTTATTTTTTTATAACTTTTGAATTTAATAACATATTGACTTCTTTTGAAGTTCTATCAACAATTTCTAATGATAAAAAATTACATATAAAAGAAATTATTAATAATCCTAATATAGTCCCAAATTCATTTGTAAAATTCTTAATCCATATACCAGAAATTATACATAGACAGATAAGTAAATAATATGCAACTAATAGAATAAATATAAATTCGGATGATTTTCTCGTAAAATTTTTATTATAATTTTTATCTAATCTTCTATTTCTAGTTCTTCCCTCTCTTGACCATTTAATCACAAATTTAGCATAACCTAACATATTCAATGAAAGACAAACCCAAAATAAATTTTCACTATTATATACACCAAAACAAACTAATATAAACGAAACAATCAATAATATCATACTTATAACTTGAATAAAATTTAATCTTTTTAGACTATTTACCATTTCTAAACTCCTCTATCGCATTGCTATTTAACAATTTCATAATTTCTTCATTTGTTTCGTTTTGATACTCCAAATCTTCTATTGTTTCTAAAAGTATATTTTTCTTTTCTTCATCTGCACTTTCAGATGATTTTTTTAATGACTCTATTACTATATTATTATTAGCGGTAGAACTTTCTATACTATCCATCGCTTCCTTTAACTCTTTTCCTCTCAATTTTGAGTAGTGTTCAAGTAAATATGGGTTAAGCGGACTTACTTTAGCACCCAATCCAGAAGCATACATTAAATCATTATAATTAACACCAATATATTTACTTATCTTTCTAAGTAACTTAGGATTAGGAACCTCTCGTTCCCCTGACTCAATTCTTGATATATCTGAAGAACTAACTTTCGCCAATTCAGCAAGTTGACGCATTGATAAATTATTTTCTTCTCGTCCCTTTTGAATTAACTCTCCAACCTTCGTTTTAGCCATATTATCCTTCCTTTCGAAACGATTATAGCACATATATTGCTTTTTTGCAACATTTTTACATTTTTTTTGCTAAAAAGGTTGACATTTATAATTTTAATGCTATAATGTTGTTAAATTGCAACATTTAATATAATTTAAAGCAATTTTGAAACAGAAAGGAGGATAAAATGTAAATATTAAGAAATTAATATAAAAAAACTAAATAGAGTTGAAAATCTCCGATATATGTCGACTCGTTAAATAATTACAAGGAAAAATATCCCTATTGGTACGGGAGTTGTGGATTATCTAAAATCCTCGTGGAAGCAAATTCAAATCCTAGTCTATTATTTATATAAAAAAGAAAGGTGGTGATAATAATATGACTTATGTAGAATTATATGAAATCATATGCAATCCATGGATAAAAGTGGATGATATTAAAAAAATTGCAAGTTGCGGAAGAGATAATGCAATAAAAATTAGAAATCTTATTGAACAACAAATAATCAGTTCTGGAAAAACACTTCCTCAATGTAAAACAAAATATGTTCCAACAAGATTAGTATTAGAATATTTAAACTTAGATCCAAATTATATTGCAGAAATGGCACTACAACAAAAAAAAGTGTTATCATTATAGTGGAAAGGAGGAAATTTAAAAATGCCAGTATACCAAGATAAAAAATCTAAACTTTGGTATTTTAGGTGTTATTGTAATGATATATATGGTAATCGAAAACAATTTCAAAGAAATGGTTTTAATACAAAAAGAGATGCACAGGCTGCTGAAAGAAACTTTATAGGACAAGGTAAGGTTAATGATGAAACAATATTATTTTCAAAACTTTGGGATGAATACAAGAGTTATATCAAACTAAAACAAAAAAGACAATCCTATAGAAAAACAATAAGTAAATTTGAAAATCATATTCTACCATATTTTAAAGATTATAGAATAAATAAAATAGATATATCATCTTATACTAAATGGCAAGCAGAATTAGAGAAAAAGGGTTTTAGTTATAAATATTTAACAAGCATTCATAGTTCAATGGTAACTATACTAAATTATGCTGTAAAATTCTTTGGACTAGAGTCAAATATAGCAAGTCAAGTCGGAGGTTTTTCAAAGAGTAATATAAAACCTTGTAGGGTTGATTTTTGGACATATGAAGAATTTAATAAATTTATTAATAGTGTTGATGATTTAGTATATAAAGTATTTTTTGAAACATTATATTTCACTGGATTAAGACAAGGCGAGTGCTTAGCATTAAAATGGAAAGATATCAGTGAGAATTATATTGATATTTACAAAACAATATCAAAAGAAAAGATTAACGATGAATATATAATAAATACACCTAAGACAAAAAGTTCAATAAGGAAAATAAGAATAGATAAAAATTTAATAAAAGAATTACAAAAATTAAAAGAATATTACAAAAACATTATAGATTTTAACGATGATTGGTTTGTGTTTGGTGGAATTAATCCTTTATCTCCAACTACAATAGGTAGAAAAAGAGATAAGTATTGCGAAATTTCAAATGTAAAAAAAATAAGAATACACGACTTCCGACATAGTCATGTATCCCTATTAATTTCTAAAGGAGTTCCTATAACCGCGATTTCAAGAAGGTTAGGACATTCCAATATTCAAATGACGCTTAATACCTATACACATTTAATTCCAGAAGACGAAGATAAAGTAATTAATGTTATTGAAAATCTATAATCTTAATGAAAATCAAATGCATCTTAAAAATCAATAAGGGATTTTTAAGGGTTTTAGATATTAATCTATTATAAAACCCTTATTAAATAAGGGATTATAAACAAAATGGTCGGGAAGACAGGATTTGAACCTGCAACCTCATGGTCCCAAACCATGTGCACTGCCAAGTTGTGCTACTTCCCGATAATATATGGTGCGCCCGAAGGGATTCGAACCCCTGACCTTTTGGTTCGTAGCCAAACGCTCTATCCAGCTGAGCTACGAGCGCATTCATCGGACCTAATAAACATAAATGGTGGCTCCGGGCAGAATCGAACTGCCGACACGAGGATTTTCAGTCCTCTGCTCTACCGACTGAGCTACAGAGCCAAAAAAAATAATGGCGGTTCCGACGGGACTTGAACCCGCGATCTTCTGCGTGACAGGCAGACGTGTTAACCACTACACCACGGAACCAGAAATACTCAAATTGCTATTTAAGTATACTAAATTTTTTAGGTAATTGTCAACACTTATGTGATTTTTTTCTTATTTTTAGACAAATAATTTGTTAATAGGAAGGAAATTACCATAAAAATCATTGATAAAATACCCCTAAAACTAAATTCAAGCCCTGGAAATATAGATAAAGTAGAACCACACACAAATCCAATTATAATACTATATGTTAAAGATAAACGTTTATTAAACAAATAATTTACAACCTTAATTAATATTATTGCTCCAACAATTATACCAATTATAAAAGGTATTAAAGATATCCATTCAAAATAAGATAAACTAAACGGACTAGATAACATTAACAACACCTTCTCATACATTCCAAGTAACATCATAAAAAACGAACTGCTTATGCCTGGAATAATTTTACCAGAAATATATAAAATACCTGCTATAAAAAGTTTTATAGGATTTAAATCAGAAACATTATCATAACTAATAACACTTGGAATTACAATAAGTAATAATGAAAAAATAACAGAAAAAATTAAAGGTTTCATTTTAAGAACCCCACCCTTATCTTTTAACTCATTAACAAGAATAGGAACTCCACCAAATATCAATCCTATAAATATATATTTCATTTGAAATTCGTAATATTCATATATTTTAAGAAGTATATTACCAAAAATAACCACTCCAACCATAATTCCAATAATTACAGGAAATAATATAATGATTTTTTTTAATGCTTTTATACTAAAATCATTAAGCACAGTTAAAACTTTATCATAAATACCAACTAGTATTGCTATTGCAGACCCACTAACGCCCGGTAAAACAACTCCTATACCTATTAATATTGAAACAAGAAAACTATACATTCTTTCTTTCCTTCTTTAAAAATTTTTTTACATCATATCCACTATCATATATAATCCTATCTACACCAATATTTTTCAATCTCTTAATTTCTGATTTACCTAAAACACCCCATGCACTTACAATAAAATTATTGTTTTTAAGTTTTGTAACCTCATCTTTGCTAAGACAAATTGCAGTACAAAGTACATGGTTCAGTTTTATATTTTTACAATCTTTAATAATCGAATCATTGACATCATATATCAACCAACCAAGTTTAATTGAATTATCCATTTCTCTTATTTTTTTCAGCAAATTATATTTAAACGATATAAGCACGACATTTTTCAAGCTATATTGTTTTAATGTATCTACAATAAGTTTTTCATAACCTGTTTCTTTTAATTCAATATATATATTTACATTTCTTTCAGAAAAGTTTTTCAAAAACTCAGTCAACTTAACAATTTTTTCACCTTTATAATACTCATCACCAAAATCCATATTTAATAATTCATCAAATGTATAATCTGACACTTTACCGCTATAATTAGATGTTCTATCAACAGATTTATCGTGTATAAGTACAAGTACATCATCTTTTGTTTTTCTTAAATCGGTCTCTATACCATCACTACCTACTAAATATGCTAAATAATAGGCACTCATGGTATTTTCAGGAGCATATTTTGATTCACCTCTATGAGAATATACTTTCATTTTATCACCTATTATATAATATGATGAAAATAAAAAAAAAAGACTGAGCAGTCTTCATTAATCAATATTGGTTGCGGGAGTAGGATTTGAACCTACGACCTTTGGGTTATGAGCCCAACGAGCTGCCAGACTGCTCCATCCCGCGATGTAAAAAATTAGTGGCGGAGAAAGAGGGATTCGAACCCCCGCGCCGGTTACCCGACCTCCTGGTTTTCAAGACCAGTCCCTTCAGCCAGACTTGGGTATTTCTCCATAATGGTGCCTCAGGCCGGACTTGAACCGGCACGTGATTTAACTCACGCAGGATTTTAAGTCCTGTGCGTCTACCAATTCCGCCACTAAGGCAAGCACCAATTATGTCCAATATCACTGGACTTCTTAATTGTATAATAAAATTAATAATTTTTCAAGTCTTTTTTTTATTTTCTTCTAATTTTTATACAAAAAAATAAATAAAAACTCACATTACTGCGAGTTTACTTACTAAATGGTGTCCTGTATGCGACTTGAACGCATGACCCTTTGATTAAAAGTCAAATGCTCTACCAACTGAGCTAACAGGACATATACAACACAAACATGGCTGCCTAGGCTAGATTCGAACTAGCGCATGTCAGAGTCAAAGTCTGATGCCTTACCACTTGGCTACTAGGCAAGCTATGGTGGGGAGAAGTGGATTCGAACCACTGAACCCTAAGGAGCAGATTTACAGTCTGCCGCGTTTAGCCACTTCGCTATCTCCCCAAGTGGTGCCGAAAACAGGAATTGAACCCGTAACCTACTGATTACAAGTCAGTTGCTCTACCAATTGAGCTATTTCGGCATAAATGGTGGACTCTACAGGACTCGAACCTGTGACCCCCTGCTTGTAAGGCAGGTGCTCTAACCAACTGAGCTAAGAATCCAGTGACATTGACATGATTAAATATAACATTGATATTTGAATTTGTCAATGGAATTTTAAAAATTTTTTAATTATTTGTTCAATTTATTATTTTCTTCGCAAGAAATCTCTTCCATTTTACTAGAAATCCACTCCGGAAGTATCTCGTCAAACAAATCAAATCCTAAATTTGTACCAGACAATTTAGTTCGTTTTCTTTTTTTAGTTTTTCCATTTTTACCTAAAATCATACTTAATTTTATTTGTTTTTTTTCTTCATCCACATCTAAAATTCTTACCTTTTTTTTATCGCCAATTTTAAATACATCATTTATATCCTTTATAAAAAGGCCATTAATTTCTGATATATGGATGAGTCCACTATACTCATCATCAACCTTTGCAAATGCGCCATAAGGTTTTAGTGCTGTAATTTCAACTTCAATTATTTCATCTTTTTTATACAACATAATGCACCTCTTACATTTTTTATTATAACATATAATATCTTTTTTTATAATTATCTTTACTACTTTTTAAAATATATGTATAATTTATTTGGAGGTTTACTATGAAAGTTGAAGATCAAATAAAAGAAATTATAGAAAAAATTAGACCATTTTTAATAAACGATGGCGGAGATGTTGAATTTGTTAAATTTGAAAACGGAACAGCATACGTAAAAATGGTAGGTAACTGTGCAAACTGTTTATATTCTGACCTAACTATGTCAGAAACAATAGAAACAATATTAACATCAGAAATACCAGAAGTTATAAAGGTAGAAGAATACAGAGATTAATTTTTATCCTGTAACCACTCAATAGGTTCCAAGCGAGCCTTTTTTTCATATAAAATAAACTTATATATAGTATTTAAAAGTGATTCATATTCATCAGTTCTATCAATTATATTTATAACAAGTTCCTCACTTTTACCTTTATTTATTATATCATCATAAATATCAAAATAATAAGTTGGAAATAAAAGTCTTCCAAGCAAAAGAATATATTCATTTTTATTTAAATTTGCCATATTAAAATATGACTTTAAATCATATAAGTTTAACGTTTTATTATAAAAAGTTTCCTTTATAAATTCAGCAACATCCCTTACTCTACTATCAACAACAAAGTTTAAAGGATCATAAAAATTTAAACTTCCACTTTCTTGATATATTCTTTTATGACTCACAACTAAATTTACATTAATTTTGGAATCCAAATTATTCACAAGATAGCTAATAGCATTTTCACCCATTCCAATAAAATAACTTAAACTATCACACAACAATGGATATTTTTTACCCACTTGACTAATCTGATATTCATAATAATCTATTTTTTCACTCCATAATTTTATCCAATCATTCCTTACCAAACTTTTATCACATTCTATATTAACAGTCATATTTTGAATATAATTTATGTCATTTAAAAATACCTTATCATTTTTATACTTACAAAGCTTAATTAGAACATATGAAATACCATTTACTATAGTTATAATACTTTTATCTTTATTTAAAACAAGTTCATGAACAAGGCATCTTCTCTTTTTCATTTCAAGATTAAGCTTATATATACTCTGTACATCATCATATGGTCTATTTAATGGTACAAAATAATATTCGTCACCACCATAATAAAAATAATAGCAATTGTCTTTTTTTATAAGTTCATCTAAAAAAATATTGTAATAAAAATTAATGGTATTCTTCATACTTTCACCTACATCAATATATGATTAAATGCAAAAAAAAAGAAGCATTATCTTGCTTCTTCTACTGCTCTTGTTTCTCTTATTACAGTTATTCTTATTGTACCAGGATATTGCATTTCATTTTCAATCCTATCTTTAATATCACGTGCAACCTTGATAGATGTTAATTCATCCATATCTTCAGGTTTTACAATAACTCTTAAATCTCTTCCAGCCTGCATTGCAAATGATTTTTCTACGCCATCAAATGAATTAGCAATTTCTTCTAATTGCTGTAATCTCTTTACATAGTTTTCTAAAGAATCATTTCTAGCACCAGGTCTTGATGCACTAATTGTATCTGCAATTGCAACTAATGAAGAAATAATACTTGTTGCAGGAGTATCACCATGGTGTGATGCAATCGCATTTATTACAACTTCATCTTCATCATATTTTTTTGCAATTTTTTCACCAATTTCTACATGACTTCCTTCAGCTTCAAAATCAATTGCCTTACCAATATCATGAAGTAACCCAGCTCTCTTAGCAAGTGAAACATTTTCTCCAACTTCTGCAGCTAAAAGTCCTGCCAAATTAGCAACTTCAATAGAATGTTGTAACGCATTTTGACCATAGCTTGTTCTAAAATGCAATTTACCAATAATTTCAACTAGTTCAGGATCAATTTTAGATATTCCAAGTCCAAATATTGCTTCTTCACCCTTTTCAATGATTTTTGCATTTATCTCTTTGCATGTCTTATCATATATTTCTTCGATTCTACCTGGATGTATTCTTCCATCCTTTATTAAATTTTCAATTGTAACCTTTGCAATCTCTCTTCTAAGTGGATCAAAACTAGAAAGTACTATTGTTTCTGGTGTATCATCAATAATTAAATCAACACCTGTTACTGCCTCAATTGTTCTTATATTTCTTCCTTCTCTACCAATAATTCTACCTTTCATATCATCATTTGGTAAATTAATTACTGATATCGTAGCCTCATTTGTAACATCTGACGCATATTTTTGCATTGCAAGTGTTAATAAATTTTTTGCCTTTTTATCAACATCAAGTTTTGCTTCTGCTTCCTTGTCTTTTATATATGCTGCAATTTCTTTAGTCATTGATTCTTCAACATGTTTCATGACCATTTTTCTTGCTTCTTCTTTTGAAAACCCAGAAATTTTTTCTAGTTTTTCAAGTTGCTCTTTTAAAACCCCATCAGTTTTCTCTTCTAACGCCTGAATATCCTTTTGTCTTTGTACTAAATTGTTTTCTTTTTCTGATAATAAATTTTCTCTATCTTGAAGAATTTGATCTCTTCTATCTATACTATTTTCTCTTTGTTGTAATCTATCTTCTAAATCTTTTACTTCAAGTTTTTTCTCTTTAACTTCTCTATCTACATCTTGTTTTAATTTATATTGTTCTTCTTTTATTTCTAAGATAGTATCTCTTTTTAATTTTTCTGCTTCTTTTTTTGCTTTTTCAATTATATTATCAGATTTTTTTTCTTTTGACTTCATTATAAGTACTGCACCAAATATTGTTAGTAGTACGCCAAAAATCAATCCAAGAGTAGAAAATAATAATTTTTCCATATTTTCCCTCCATGATTTTTATTTATATATATTAATATTATTTAATCTATATATACTTTTAGTATAAAGTTTATTTCAAATAAAGTCAATAGCGATAACTTTTTTATTAATTCCTTATATTATATTTTAATAAAGAATATCAATCATATTTCATACAATTTAATGAGGAGTTTTACTATGAATTTAATACCAAACATACCACCAAAATTATTTTCATTAAGCGCTGTTGCAGTTGGTTATTTATTAATAGATGATACAACGGCAAATGAACAAAATGCACTTGGAAACTGGCTTATGCTTGTTGCACAAATTCTTTGTACAAATGCTTTTTATAAACAAGTTATGCAAGAACGTGGTCTTGATAATACTAAAAATGATAGTGAACAAACAATAGTTATGATGCAAAAAATGATGGATGCTTTGCAAAAAGAAATTGATGAAATAAAAAAAGGAAATTAATTCCTATTTATTTGTATTATGATAATAATTAAATTCAGAAAGTTCAATTGAAAGTGCTTGTAAATCATCTGCATCATAAACTTCTTCAAGCGCTGTTTCTACTTCGTACATTAAAGACTTTATATCATTAAATTTTTTGTAATCTATTTCATATCTTTTTAAAATTTCTATTTGTCTATTCGATAAATACAAATTATCACTTATTTTATTAAGTTTATTATCATAAATTGCTTTTGTTGCAATTTCATTTATTTCTTCATCACTATACATATTATTTATCCTTTAATTCATACTTTTTCACAGAATCAAGTATTTTTCCTTTATCCTCTGATACACTTATATTACAAATTTCATTTTTTAATATATTAAAAATCACATTGTTAGCATTTATCTGATAAATTAAATCATAAGGCAATTTATTGATATCATGATTTTCCAAATACTTTTTTATGTATCCTAAATCATAATTATCACATTCTACTCCCATAGCTAAGAATTCATCTTTATAAAATTCATTTGTCTTTTCCATATAATTTACCACTAAAACACTATTTTTAATCATTTCTAAAATAATTTTTTCAGCAGATTTTTTATCAACTAATAAAAGTGTATGTAAGAATATTGCAGATTCACTTAATAAATCTACTATAGAATATTTAGAATTCATGCAAGATAATACCTTTTTACCAATATATTTCGCATCTACATCTTTATTGTAACTTTCTAAATCAGAATCAAATAAAGTATTTATTCTTTTAATATTATCAATATCATTTTCACTTAGACATTTTCTTCTAAGAATTTTATGAAAGGCACTAGATTTATTAAATTCTATCATTTCTTTCATTGCTAAAGAAAATAATTCTTTTGAAGAGGAAATTTTATCGTTAAATTCGTCAAAAGACGATATATTTTTTAACATTTCAAATACTTCACCATCAAAATCAGATAATGTATTACATTTTTCCATCAATGCATATTTTGAATATAAATCATTATATGCAGTAATTTTAAACATTGTATCAAAGACTTTAGCCATTTTACCTTTATCAGTATCCAAAGAACCTTTTGCTTTTATACAAAATGCTCCATCTTTATATAAATTTGGTACAAAATTATTTTTTAAATTCTCATTTAACCTATTTATGCTTTTTCTCATTTCTTTATTATAATTCTTATTAATTCCCCCTTTAAAAACATCAACTAACTGGCTAGTATAGATTATATTGCTTATTTTGTCAAATTAGAAACTGCTTTTATTATAGCAATTTTACCATATTCATAAGTTAAAGAACCTTGCATATATGCAATATATGGTTTTCTGATTGGTCCATCGCAAGAAAGTTCTATCGAGGAACCTTGTGTAAATGTTCCAGCTGCCATTATTACTTTATCTTCATACCCAGGCATATCCCATGGCATAGGAATAGCAAATGAATCTACTGGTGAGGCCATTTGAATACCTTGACAATACTTAATTAAATCTTCTTCTTTTCCAAATTCAATATTTTGAACAATATCTGCTCTTTCATCATTATATCTTGGTTCTACTTTATATCCTAATTCTTCTAATACTTTACTTGCAAGCACCGCAGTTTTAAGTGCTGATGCAACTACACTTGGCGAGAAAAATAACCCCTCTAAAATTTGTTTATTAATACCAAGGGTTGGACCTACTTCCCTACCTTCACCTGGAAGCGTTAATCTTTCACCCGCTAAATCTACTAATCTTTTTTTACCAACGATATAAGCACCATTAGGAGCAATTCCTCCACCTAAATTCTTTATAAGTGAACCAACTATTATATCCGCACCCATTTCAATTGGTGAAACTTTGTCTACAAACTCACAGTAACAATTATCAACCATGATAATTACATCTTTATCATACTTTCTAATTAAATCTACTACTTTTTTTATTTTTGAATTTGATATACTTTTTCTTGTAGAATATCCCTTTGATCTTTGTATTTCAATTAACTTTATTTTTGATTTGTTTAATCTTTCTTCTATTTTTTCATAATCAAAATCATCATTAATTAAATCGATTTGTTCATAATTTACACCAAATGATTTTAATGAGCTATCATTTGGAACAATACCTATAACTTCATGAAGTGTATCATAAGGAAGTCCACTTATACTAAGCATTGTGTCACCTGGTCTTAAATACGCAAATAAAGCAACTGTAAGAGCATGTGAACCCGATATAAATTGACTTCTAACAAGAGCATCCTCTGCTCCAAAAATTTCAGCATATATCTTTTCTATTACATCTCTACCAATATCATCATATCCATAACCTGTTGTTTGTGAAAAATGTGCTTCTGATAATTTATTGTTCCAAAAAGCATTTAAAACTTTTAAGCTATTATATTCACAAATTTCATCTATTTTTTTAAACTCTTTATCTAATTCTTTCTCTGAATCATTTACTAATTTTATTATTTTTTCGTCCATACTAATCCTCCAACTCTATTATCATACCACTTTTAATCTGTTCATCTTTTATAATATTAATTATTTGTTTTGATACATCTTCTACTGTGGATAATTTTTCTTGACCAATTCTTTTAAGTTCACTATCTAAAAATTCTGGATTCATCTCCCTTATGCTTTCTGTATCAATCCACCCAGGCATAACTGAAATTACCTTTACATTTTTTAATGCAAGAGATAATGTTTTAGTTAATGAATTAAGTCCCGCCTTACTCGCACAATAATCCATACTTATATCATTATATGTACTAACAGCATCTTTTGATGAGATATTAACAATCATGCCATCATTCATATATTTATATGCATATTTTGAAACAAGAAAAGGCCCAACCAAATTTGTTTCAAGTACTTTCATAAATTCTTCTTTTGTTTTATTATAAATATAATTATCCTGTGCATAAGCAGCATTATTTATAATAATATCTATCTTACCAAAGTTATCCACAATATAACTTATTGCATGTTTTATAGAATCTTCATCTGTTACGTCACATTTAACACTTAATGCTTTTACATTGTATTTTTCTTCTATATATTTTTTTAGGCACTCAGCCTTTTCCTTGCTATTATTATATCCAATTACTACATTACATCCATTTTTTGATAACTCCTCTACTAAACCTTTTCCAAGTCCAATAGACGAACCAGTTACAAAAACCACTTTTTTATTCAAATCCAAGAATACCACATCCTTAAGAAATATTATATCATTATTTACACAGAAAAAAAAGAACTGTTAGAAGTGAAATATAAGCAAAGTATTATCACTTTCAAAATAGTTCTTTTATTTTTTTACTCACCATTATCAAACTGTGAATTATATAGATTTGCATAAAATCCATTTTCTCTAATTAATTCATCATGGTTTCCTTGTTCAATTATATTACCATCTTTCATAACAAGAATTAAATCAGCATTCTTTATTGTTGATAATCTATGTGCGATTATGAACGATGTTTTACCTTCTGATAATTTATCCATTGCTTTTTGAACAAGTTCTTCTGTTCTTGTATCAACATTACTTGTTGCTTCATCAAGTATTAATAATGGTTTATGATCTATCATACCTCTTGCAATTGTTAGAAGTTGTCTTTGCCCTGATGAAACACTATCAATATCAGATAAAACAGAATCATAACCATTTGGAAGTGTTTTAATAAAGTGATGTACTCCAACTTTTTTACATACATCAATAACTTCTTCATCAGTTACATTTTCGTTATTATATACTATATTTTCTTTTACAGTACCATTAAAAAGCCAAGTATCTTGAAGTACCATAGTAAATAAATCGTGTATATTTTCTCTAGATAAATCTTTTATGCTTACTCCATCAATCTTTATGTCACCACTATTTATTTCATAAAATCTCATAAGTAAATTTACCATAGTTGTTTTACCTGCACCAGTAGGTCCAACTATTGCGACCTTTTGTCCAGGTTTTATTTTTGCATTAAAATCCTTAATAATTATCTTGTCAGAATCATAGCCAAATTTAACATGGTTAAATTCTACCTCACCTTTTGTTTTAGCCTTATCTAAAGTTTTAGTCACATTTTCTTTTTCAAGTTCTGGTTCTTCTAAAAATTCAAATACTCTCTCTGATGCAGCCGCAGTTGATTGAAGTGAAGTAAGTCCTTGAGCAATTTGAGAAAGTGGATTTGTGAATAATCTTACATATGTGATAAATGCGATTATTACACCAAATGTAATCATATCTTTTGATACTAATAATGCCCCAACTATACATACAGCAACATAACCAAAGTTACCAATAAAGTTCATAATAGGCATCATTAATCCTGATAAGAATTGACTTTTTCTATTGCATTCATAAACACTTTTATTTAGTTCATCGAATTTTTTATCTGATTCTTTTTTACCATTGTATACTTTAACAACATTAAGTCCAGAATATATTTCTTCAATATGACCATTTAATTTACCAAGTTCAACTTGTCTTGCGGTAAAATATTTTTGTGATTTTGAAAGTATTTTTATCATAAATACAAAACCAATCAAACTAGATAATATTGCAGTTAAGGCCATTATATAGTTTGTATAGAACATCATTATTATAGAACCTATAAAAAGTGTAACTGAACTTACTAATGACGCAAGTGATTGGTTCATACTTTGAGCAATTGTATCAACATCGTTTGTTACTCTAGATAATATATCACCAGATAAATTTCTATCGAAATATTTAAGTGGTAATTTGTTTATCTTTTTAGATATATTACTTCTTAATTTCTTTGCAAATTTGTTCGCAACATCAGTCATTAATATAGATTGAATAAATGTAAATAAAGCACTTAATACATAAAGTATAACAAGGAAAAGTGAAATGCTTTTTATTTTATCCATATTCATTTTTGGACTTAATATAGTTTTTATACTCTTAGGAAGTTCATCAACTTTAGAATATATTTTCTTTACATCCTTATCACTATCAAGACCACTCATTTTTTCTAAAAATTCAAATTTTTCTTCTGAAGTAATTGTTTGCCCTGATATTTTACTATCACTTAATAAAACTTTTTTTATTGAATTTGGAATGTCATTTAATGAATTTTCATTTATTCCACTAGTCATCATTGAAAGTAATTTTCTTTTATCATCAGTACTTATTACTTCACCTTTATATTCTGTATTTTCTAAAATGATATTTTGAATACTATCAGGTAATTCTAATAAAGTACTCATCATATTTTCTTTGTTCATATTTTGGATACTATTTTGAAAACTTAATTTATCATTCATACTTACATCATCTGATGACATTATTTTTGTAATTGTTTCATTATCCATTTTTATATTTAGTATTTCACTATATCTATTTTTTAAGTCATCGCTTTTAAGTTCATCTGTTATATCATTTGTTAATTTCTTTAAATTTGATGTATTAAGTACAATTCCTTTTTGAATTTCATCTGTTAAATCTGATAATTTATTTGGTGCGCTAAGTGATAAGATTGCTCCTCCCATCGCTAAAATTAACGCAACTAAGATAAAGATTTTAAATGAACCAAGGCTTTTAAATAACTTTGATATTGATGTTTTAAAATCTTTTGGTTTTTCTATTGCTCCTGGACCATGACCTGGTCCTCTTCTTGGAGGTCTATTGTTATTTTCTTCATTATTCATTTTCAAGTTCCTCCTTCGATAATTGTGATAATGCGATTTCTTTATATACATCACATGTTTTAAGTAGTTCCTTATGTGTTCCTATTCCAGCACATTTACCATTATCTAGAACAATTATTTTGTCTGCATTCATTATTGTTCCAATTCTTTGAGCCACAATTAATATAGTTGCATCTTTTGTGTATTTCTTAAGTTCTTTTCTTAAAACAGAATCTGTTTTATAATCAAGTGCTGAAAATGAATCATCGAATATATATATTTCTGGATCTCTTGCGATTGCCCTTGCTATTGAAAGTCTTTGTTTTTGTCCACCAGATACATTAGTTCCACCTTGTGCAATATGCGCATCATATGTATTTTCCATTTTTGAAACAAATTCTTCTGCTTGCGCAACTTTTACAGCATCTTTAATTTTTTCTTTTGTTATTTCACCTTTTCCATTTTCACCATAAGCAATATTACTTGATACTGTTCCATTAAACATAACCGCTCTTTGAGGAATATAACCAAGTTTATTATATAAATCTTTTAACTTATATTCTTTAACATTTACTCCGTCAACTAATACTTCACCTTTTGTTGCATCATAAAATCTTGGTATTAAATTAATAAGTGTTGATTTACCACTACCAGTTGATCCAATAAATGCGATTGTTTCCCCTTTTTTTGCTTTAAATGAAATATCTTCTAGTAAATATTCTTCAGCATCTGGATACTTAAATGAAACATTTTTAAATTCAACTGTACCAACTTCTTTTGCTTTAGCTCCTTTACCATCTTTTACGCTAATTACTGTATCTAATACTTCATTAATTCTCTTTGCTGATACATTGGCTCTTGGAAGCATCATAAATATCATTGCTAACATTAAAAATGACATAATTACTTGCATTGCATAACTACTAAATACAACCATATCACCAAATAATGATATTTTATCTGTCATATTAGCACTTTCTATTAATCCAGCACCTATAAAGTATATTGAAAGTGTTAAAAAGTACATTACAAGATACATTACTGGTTGCATAACTGAAAATGCTTTTTGGTTAAATAATTGATTTTTAGTTAAATCATTATTTACTTTTTCAAACTTATCTTCTTGGTATTTTTCAGCATTAAATGCACGAACTACTCTTATACCTGTTAAGTTTTCTCTTGTTACTCCATTTATTTTATCTATTAAGTTTTGTACTATTTTAAATCTAGGCATTACTATAATCATAAGTACTAAAATAGTTACTAGTAATATAACTACCGCAATTGCAGTTATCATACTCCATGTTAAGTTCTTACCTAAAATTTTTGTTACTGCCCAAACTGCTGTTATTGGTGACTTAATTAATAATTGAAGTCCCATGGCAATAAACATTTGTATTTGTGTAATATCATTTGTTGTTCTTGTAATTAAACTACTTGCTTGAAAGTTTTTAACTTCTTCCATTGATAAGTTTTCAACTTTTTCAAATAAACTTTTTCTTGTTCTCATTGAAAATGATGCCGCAATATTTGATATTAAATATCCAACAATAATTGCTGAAACTAAACTACCAAATGCACAAAGAAGCATATATCCTCCTTGAGTTAATATATCACTCATAAGAGCACCCTTTGTTTGAACTAGTTTAGTTATTTCAGACATATAATCTGGCATCTTAAGTTCAAGCCATACCTGAACAATTATTAAAATAAAACTTATAAAAGCAAAAAACCAATCTTTTTTATTTAATTCTTTTAATAATTTTAACATAACTTCTCCTCTTTCTCTTCATTTAAATTTTCTTTCATTTTTTGTGCGACTTTAAAAAATATTTCTAAATCGTTATTATCTATATCTTTAGTTAATATAGAATTTACTTTTTCAAACACTTTTCTAGATTCATTATAAAATTTCAAAGAAGTAGAAGATAATTCTATTTTTTTACTTCTTGCATCTATTTTTGAATCCGTCCTAATAATAATATTATGCTTTTCCATAGTTTTTAATATTCCAGATATTGTAGATCTTCTAAGATTAAGTACTTTTTCTAAATCTCTTTGATAAATGTCAGTATCTTTATTTTGTATTAAATAATGCACAATTCTCATTTGTACTTGACTTGGCATATTTTTAATAGGGGAATATTTACCTTCATTTATTAAGAATCTTCGTATATTATGATCTAGAGTTATTATTTCATATGCAGTTCTATTTTTTTCCATATTTACTCCTTATTTTGTTAGGTGCATAACAATTATATACAGAAGAAAAAATAATGTCAATAAAATAACATTATTTTTATATATCTTTTTCCCATTTCCAATTAGTTATAATATCCATGTCTTTTCCATATTCACGAATATATTCATTGTGTTCAACTAATTTATTTTTGCACCACTCAATTAATTCAGATGACTTATCTAAATCTTTAGTATATTTAAGTGCATCAATAATTAAATTAAATCTATCTATCTTATTTTGTACTCTCATATCAAATGGAGTTGTTATTGTACCTTCTTCTTGATATCCATGTACATGCATATTTTTATTATGTCTGTTATAGGTTAATTGGTGTATTAAAGATGGATAACCATGGAAAGCAAATATTATTGGTTTATTTTTAGTAAATATTGCATCATAATCAGAATCATTTAATCCATGTGGATGTTTATCATTTGACTCAAGACGCATTAAGTCAACTACATTTACTACTCTAATTTTTAACTTAGGCATTTCTTTATTTAATATAGAAGTTGCCGCAAGTACCTCAAGTGTTGGTGTATCTCCTGCGCACGCAAATACTATATCAGGGCTCTTTCCTTCATCGTTAGAAGCCCAATCCCATATTCCAATACCTTTTGTACAATGTTTAATTGCTTCTTCCATAGAAAGCCATTGATATCTTGGATGTTTTGACGCTACAACTACATTTATATAATTTTTAGTTTTTATAATATGATCAAATGTTGATATTAATGTATTTGCATCTGGTGGTAAATACATTCTAACAATATCTGCCTTTTTAGTAACTAAATGATTTAAGAAACCTGGATCTTGATGTGTATAACCATTATGATCTTGTTGCCAAATATGAGAAGATAAAATTATGTTAAGTGATGAAATATCTTCTCTCCAAGGAAGTGATTTTGTAACCTTTAACCACTTTGCATGTTGTGAAACCATTGAATCTATTATTCTAGCAAATGCTTCATAACTATGTATAAAACCATGTCTTCCTGTTAAAATATATCCTTCTAAAGCACCTTCACAAAAGTGTTCTGATAAATATGAATCAATTACTCTTCCATCAACACCTAAAAATTCATCATTTTCATATGTCTTATTTACCCACTGTCTATTTGTTTCTTCAAACATAGCATTTAATCTATTTGAAAGTGCTTCATCTGGTCCAAATATTCTAAAGTTTCTTTCTTCTTCATTAAGTTTAAGTAAATCCCTTACATATTTACCTAATTCCATCATATCTTGAGCAACTATGCTTCCATGTTTTTTAACCTCAACACCATACTTTTTAAAATCAGGAGTTCTAAGTTCTTTTAAAAGTTTTCCACCATTCGCATGCATATTTGCGCCCATTCTTCTGTTTCCTTTTGGGGTTAATTCTTTTAAATCTTTTCTAAGAGCACCATTTTTATCAAATAACTCTTCTGGTTTATAACTTCTAAGCCATTCTTCTAATAATTCTAAATTTTTATCATTAGTACTATTTACAACAATTGGAACTTGATGCGCTCTAAATGTACCTTCTATTTGTTTTCCTTCTACAACTTTCGGTCCTGTCCATCCTTTTGGAGTTCTAAGTATAAGCATAGGATAAGCTGGTCTTCTAATTCTTCCATTTTTAGCATCAGCTTTTATTATCTGAAGTTTTTCAACTATTTCATCCATAATAAGTGCCATTTGTTTATGAAGTTCTAGTTCATCTTTTCCTTCTAGATAATATGGATCCCATCCACAACCTTTAAAATAATTCAAAAGTTCATCATTTGAAATTCTTGAAAGAACTGTAGGATTTGCAATTTTATATCCATTTAAATGAAGTATTGGTAATACTATTCCATCTGTTCTAGGATTTAAAAATTTATTTAAATGCCAACTTGTCGCAAGTGGACCTGTTTCTGCTTCACCATCACCTACTACACACGCAGCGATTAAAGATGGATTATCTAACACCGCACCAAATGCATGTGATAAACTGTATCCTAGTTCTCCACCTTCATTTATAGATCCTGGTGTTTCAGGAGCAACGTGACTAGATATTCCACCTGGAAAACTAAATTGTTTAAATAATTTTTTTAATCCTTCTTTATCCTCTGTTATATTTGGATAAATTTCACTGTAAGTACCTTCTAAATAAACATTTGATACAATAGAATTTCCACCATGTCCAGGTCCTGATATATAAATCATATCTAAATCATATTTATTTATTATTCTATTTAAGTGTGTATATATAAAGTTTTGTCCTGGAACAGTTCCCCAATGTCCAACTATATTTGCTTTTAAGTCTTCTTTTTTTAATTTTCTTTCTAAAAGTGGGTTATCAAGTAAATATAATTGACACGCTGATAAATAGTTTGCCGCTCTAAAATATTCATCTAATTTTTTTATTTCTTTATTACTTATTTCTTTTGCCATTTCATCACACCTCTACTATATATCATTATATAATATTTACAAAATAATAACAATTATGTAACTTTAAAAACTAAAAAAACTTACTATTTCTAGTAAGCATTATTCCTTATTATATTTATTAACAAATTCATTTAATTGTTGCATTTTTTCATCTAATTTTCTTATATCAAGTGAACAATTATACATTTCTTTTTTTACTTCTTCTGGTATTTCACTTGGAAATTTATATTGTACCTTGTGATCAATACTAGCCCAGAAATCCATCGCACTAGTTCTTATTTGAATTTCAGCCTCCACATGTTCAACTGTTTCGTTTAAATATATTGGAACTAAAACAATTAAATGATAACTCATATATCCAGTTGATTTAGGATTTTTTATATAATCTTTTTCTTCTTTTATTTTAAATTGTTTTGAACTTTTTATTATATCAACGATATCATATACATCATCTAAAAATGAACAAACTATTCTTATACCAATTATATCATGTACATGAGATATCATATTTTTAGCAGTTATTTCATATCCCTTTTTATTAAGTTTATCAATAATACTTTTTTCAGTTTTAAGTCTTGATTTCATATGTTCAACAGGGTTATATTTATTTTTAAATTCAAATTCTTTTATAAGTATATTAAACTGTGTTTCAAGCAGTTGAAGAGCAAAATTATATTTAAGCATTAATTCAGATACTTCTCTTTCATTTATTAATATATTATTCATAAACTTCTCCTTTCTTTTTATTAAAAAAATAAAGCAATCCTAAAATTGGATTACTTCTAAATTTATGGGCAAATAGGATTATAACATTATATTAACTTTTTGTAAAGTACTTTTTTTAATTTTTTTATATTCTACAAATCATGCCTTGATAATATTCCAGCTGGTCTTTTCTTTAGCACATTAAATACTGGGAATAAACCAATAATAAGATTAAATAAATATGTACAAACTATAGTTATTATAATTATATTAGCATTAATCAAAAACATACCACTTATATATTTTATTTTAGATAAATTATAAAGTATGTAAGCCATAAATACTATTCCTGGTAAACCCGCAATTGTTGTAATTGCAAATATCTCAGATGAAAACATTTTATAAATATCACTCTTTTTAACACCTATTGCTCTATAAATACCTATTTCTTTTATCCTAGACATAAATGATGATCTAATCATAAAGAATATTTCTATAAGTGATATTGCAAGTATTATTCCAGAAAGTATTAATGTACTTGTTATATTATCTTTTATTTCATCAAGATATTTATCTTTACTATAATTATAACTATCATTTATGTTTAGATTCATACTTCTAAACTCTTCTAAAGTTTTCGATTTATCAGATGAATATATTGTTAAATCAGATGTATTTTTTATTAAATTATATTTTATAGTATTATCATTAACAAAATAATAATTATAGTTATATTTTGAATCATAGTATCCTACAACCACTAATTTTCTTCCATTTATTTTTTCATTTATTTCTTTATTTAAAGGCATATCATCCTTATTAGAAATATTTACTATTGTTTCATAATCATTTTCTGGTGTTCTACCTTTTTTAAGGTCTATTTTATCAGTAAAAAGTGAATACTTCATAAAATTATTTTCTTTTGTTTCTGAAGAATACATATTATTTGATGTATTACTAGAATTATATATTATATCCAAAAATTTTGATTTATCTGTATAGATAGTTGGACTACTAGTATTAGATATACCAACTATTTTAAAATCAGGTAATGAATTTACTGATAACGTTCTATCAATTAATTTACTTGAATCTGTTATACCTGCCATTTGAAGTGATGAATCATTATCAAATGCATTATCTATAATCATTTTATCAACTACAACTTCAGTATCATTTTCTGGCATTCTACCATAAATCAAATCATCTTTATTAATCATTTCATAAGAAGATAATGAACCTGATATAGAATTTTCCATTTTACTTGTTTGATAATAATCATTTATATTAATTTTCATACTTACAAGTGAATCACCTGGTAAAATATAATTTATGTTTTCTTTTTGCTCGAATGACAAATAATCATCTACATTTATTTTCTTTAAATTAACAATTAAATAGTTTTTATTATATTTAACAAAATTTTCATCTTTAATATTAAATAATGCACAAATTGAACTAATAGAAAACATTATAAACATTGCACTTATAAAAAATCCAAGTAATAATATTTTCTTTAAAACAGGATAATCAAATACTTTCTTAAAACCATTTTTAATTAAAGTAATAGGATTAAATATAGATGAATATTTCTTTTTAAAATTACTATTTATTACATTTTTAAAATCAAAATTATACTTATCTATATCCTCTTTAGCAATACTTTTATAATGGTCATCAATAAGTTCTATACTAGAATTATCATCAATTACTTCTATCTTTTTATTTTCATTACTTCTTAAATAAATATTACCATTTTTAACAATTATATCTATTTTTACATTATCATTATTATTTCTATATATATTTATATCTGTATTATCTTTTTTTATCTCATCTATTTTTTCAAAATCTTTTAAATATATATTATTATCTATTTCGTAATCTAATTCATCATTTTGTGTATTTTCAAAATCTTTTACTGCCTTACCATCACTAAGTTCAATTATTCTATCAGCATAAAATCTCGCTAAAGACTCTTCATGAGTTACAAGTAAAACAAGTCTTTCTTTTGAAATTGATTTTATTATTTTCATTATTTCAAGTGAATTTTTACTATCCAAATTTCCTGTTGGTTCATCCGCTAAGATTATATCTGGATCTTTTACGATTGCTCTTGCAACTGCGACTCTTTGTCTTTCACCACCAGAAAGCATTGATGAAGGTCTATTTTTATATCTTTCCATTCCTACTTTTTCAAGTACATACTCTACTCTTTTTTTAATCTCTTTTTTATCTTTTATACCAATCATAGTAAGAACTAAAGCAACATTATCAAAAACACTTAAATTATCTATTAATTTGTAGTCCTGAAATATATATCCAATATTTATATTTCTAATTTTATCTACTTTGTATGAACATTTAGAACTTATTTTTTTATTATCAATATAAATTTTACCACTTTTTATCTTATCAAGACCACCAATTACATTAAGCAGAGTTGTTTTACCACATCCAGATGGTCCTAGAAATGCGACTAATCCATTATTTTTTAGGTTAAGAGATATATTATTAATTACATGTACTTGATTTTTCTTATGCCTATTAAAATATTTATTAACATTTTCTAAAGTAATCATATTTTATACCTCCTCTTTTATCGTACTTATCGCACTTTTTTTGAATAATTTTTTTGAAAACTTTTGACTAATTAAATATGACATCATTATAAGTACAATATATAAAATTGCATAATCTTTAAAATTAAGATAAGTAAGTATTGTATTTATAAACTCAAGATTAATTATGTGTATACTATTTAAATAGATAAATATCATAAATGAGAAGAACGCTAAATTTGAAACAGTAAGTAATTCAATTATAAGTAGCTCTTTTGAAACCTTTTTAGTGGCACCAAGCATTCTTATAACTCCAAAATATTCATTTCTAGATTTCAAAATAATATTGATTACAAAATATGAAATAAAGAATATTGTTATTATTAAAACTATTTTTGTAACTGTTCCCATTATTTTAGTAATTTGTTCATATCCACCTGTTACTAAAGTATCCTTTATATATAAAGTTTTAAAACCAGCATCTTCAAGAGAAGATATTGTATTTCTTACATCTTGTACATCCTTAACAAATACACTACTTTGGTAATTTCCTTTATTAAATAATTTATTATAATCTTCAGAATTTATATAAATATTACCATTATTTTCTTTAAAATCAAGACCAAGTAATTTTTTCATATTATTTTTATTATAAACTTTACTAACATTTAATGATAAATTTTCAGTGTAATATAAATTACTAGCCTCTATATTTAATGATTGATTTATACATTTTTCTTTAGGGCAAGAATATTCTAAATCAGCTGAAATATATACATTATTAACTGGCACATTATCATTTGTTTTTATATTAAAATTTTCAGTAGTTTCATCATAATATTTATTTTGAAATAATACTTTTAATTTACTATAAGACTGATTTATTTGATATAAGTAATCATTTAAAAGTGAATCACTTAAATATACGACACTATTTCCATAAGCACTTTTAACATACTTAATACCTACTATTTTTATCTTTTTATTTTCATCTATTTCACCTGTATCATAGTTTTGAGCATATATATCTTTATTTAAAATGCTTTCATTTATATAATAGTCATCTTTATCTCCTTCTAATATGACTTCATTATCATTTTCTGGCATTTTTCCAAGATCTACTTTACCTCTAAAATTTTTAAGTTCATTTATAGTAGGTGAAATATAATAATTTTTATTATCTGTAAAACTTGCATTATAATCTAAAAGAACATCATTTTTAACTATATAATCAACATTTGAAAGTTTACTTATTTTATCATAATCATCACTCGTAAATTCACTTTTATCATTTTTCTTAATTACTATTCTTTTATCACTAGTATTATTAAATATATAATTATTGCCTTGAGTACTTGCTTCATATGTTTTCTTTTCTTCTTCAGCATACTCACTAATTACTGATACTGTCATAAATAGATAGATTAAGAAAATAAGTATAAATTTTGGAATTATATTAAATGTATTTCTAAGTGCTAATCTTAATTTATTTAAGAACGTAATATTTTTATAATCTATTTTACTATTTTTAGGTGCTGGATTAGCATCTTTTATTTTCTTATCCTCTAACACCTTTCCATCATGCATTTTTATTTTTCTAGTTACATATTTTTCTACTTGTTCATAATTATGAGTTACTATTATTACTAATTTATCTTTTGATATTTGACTAAGAAGTTTAATTATCTCCTCTGCAGATTTTTTATCAAGATTACCAGTTGGTTCATCCGCAATTATTATAGGTGTATCTTTCGCAAGCGCTCTTGCTATACCAACTCTTTGCTTTTGTCCACCAGATAACTTTGATACTTTTGTATTTCTAAATTTATATAAACCAACATTTTTAATTAATTCTAATACTTTTGGTTTTATATTCTTTTTCTTTTCACCATTAAGAAGTAAAACAAGTTCTACATTTTGATATACTGTATAACTATTTACTAAGTTAAAATTTTGAAATATATTTCCTATATATTTTCTTCTATAATCTTCAAAATCTTTTTCTGTATAATGACTTGTTTCTTTTCCATCAATATACATTTCCCCTTCTTCATATGTATCAAGTCCACTTATTACATTTAAAAGTGTTGATTTACCACTACCTGATTCACCTGTTATCGCAACAAATTCACCAATATTAAATTCAAGATTTATTTTATTAAATCCGCTAGCAATCACACCTTTACTATAATAAAATTTTGATACATTTTTTAATTTAATCATAATATTTCTCCTATCTGACAAACTTATTATAACACATACTATGCTTTACAATCTATAAATTGTGAGTTGCTTTTTGTAAATTTTAGGTTGCAAAAATAAAACATATATATAATTGTTAATAAAGTTAAAAAATAGACAAAATTTTAATATATTTCTGTATATTTAGGGGAGTTTTAACTAGAAAAAGAGAATAAAACAAGTGAGAGGATATTTTATGGTAAAGGCCAAAAATATTCTTATCCTAATGAAAGGAGGTAAAAATGGCAAAATTTTATACATGCAGAAATGATCGTGCATTTAAAGAGGTTTTCTTAAATCCTAATAATAGTGATTTACTAAAAGCACTCTTAGAATTTATTCTTAAAATAAAAATAGACAAGTTAGAAATTAAGAAAACAGAATTATTAAGTGGTAACGTAAATGTTAAGGATAAAAGAGTTGATGCAATAGTTCATACAGGTAATAAAAAGATTGAAATAGAAATTAATTCACAATATGAAAAGTATCTTAATCCAAGAAATATGGCTTATATTTGTAATACATATCAATCTCATACACTTGTAGGTAAAGAATATAATCAACAGACAGATATTGTACAGGTTAATTTAACATGGGGATTAGGCAAGAATAACGATGAAATGAAAATATACAAGATAATGAATGAAAAAGGTGAACTATATGTTAAAAATTTCATAATATATGAAA
>ERZ827088.434-NODE-434-length-62693-cov-18.183339_pt1 | contig 62693 bp, 63 predicted proteins | sample MGYA00519922_ERZ827088 | MGnify/ENA primary metagenome ERZ827088 (study PRJEB31778, sample SAMEA3449254) | human gut metagenome | biome: human gut; feature: human-associated habitat; material: faeces | place: United Kingdom | collected 2010/2012 ... | reverse complement strand
CGCTATGTTACTAATATTTAAGCAGATATCTTTTTATTATATCGAACTTACGTTATCTTAACTAGCCAACAGTCTGACTAGCTCATGCTTTATTTTCCAGTAATGATTTTCCGGATCTCGCTCAGCTTGTTCAACGCTTCCAGCGGAGTCAGGTTATTCAAGTCCATATTCTTGATTTCATCCCGCACCTGACTTAATACCGGATCATCTAACTGGAAAAAGCTGAGCTGATAATTTCCCGATTGTCTGGCAGCCGGAGCTTTCTTGACCGACGAGCCCGAAATAGCTCCTTCCTGGCGTTTCTCTGATTCCAGCTGTTTCAATATTTCGTCTGCCCGATTCACAATACACTTAGGCATGCCGGCCATCTTGGCTACATGAATACCAAAACTATGCTCGCTTCCGCCCGGAACCAATTTACGCAGGAATATCACCTTATTGCCCACTTCTTTTACCGAAACATTAAAGTTTTTGATACGTGGAAAAGAACGTTCCATCTCATTTAATTCATGATAGTGCGTGGCGAAGAGCGTCTTGGCATGTGCATGCGGGTGTTCATGAATGTATTCGACTATTGCCCAGGCAATGGAAATACCATCGTATGTACTTGTTCCACGACCTAATTCATCAAACAAGACCAAACTACGCGAAGTCATGTTATTCAGAATATCTGCCGCTTCATTCATCTCGACCATGAATGTGGACTCTCCTACCGATATATTATCAGAAGCACCTACACGGGTAAAGATTTTATCTACGATTCCTATCCGGGCACTTTCAGCCGGAACAAAACATCCGATCTGCGCCAGCAGGGTAATCAAAGCTGTCTGACGTAACAATGCCGACTTACCCGCCATATTCGGTCCGGTAATGATAATTATCTGCTGCTTGTCTTCATCCAGATACACATCATTCGCCACATAGGTTTCACCCAAAGGCAACTGCTTTTCGATAACCGGATGACGACCACCTTTAATATCAATCACATCCGATTCATCTACCAACGGACGAATATACTTATTACTTTCAGCTGCTTTGGCAAACGACAGCAGGCAATCCAAGCGACCTATTAAATTAGCATTACATTGAATAGGAGGAATATATTCGGTCAGACATAACACCAATTCGTTGAACAAACGCGATTCAAGTGAGAGAATTTTCTCTTCCGCTCCCAGAATCTTCTCTTCATACTCTTTCAGTTCCTCTGTAATATAACGTTCGGCGTTCACCAGTGTCTGCTTACGTATCCAATCTGCCGGAACTTTATCTTTATGAGCATTCCGCACTTCTATATAATATCCGAACACATTGTTGAAAGCAATCTTCAGACTGGGAATACCTGTCTTTTCACTTTCCCGTTGCTGGACTTGCAGCAGATAGTCTTTTCCGGAATAAGCAATCGAACGAAGTTCATCCAATTCTTCATTTACACCTTTGGCAATAACACCACCTTTATTGACCAGCGAAGGCGGATCCGGCTGGATTTCCCGGTCAATCCGGTCACGGATCAATGCACAAACATTCAGCTGTTCGCCAATCCGGCATAAAGAAGGTTCGTTACTTGCCATACAAGCCTCCTTGATAGGTTCAAGAGCCTGCAGAGCAATCTTCAGCTGTACAACTTCACGTGGTGTAACACGTCCCACCGCCACTTTCGAGATGATACGTTCAAGGTCTCCAATCTGTTCTAGTTGTTCGTCCAGCAATTCTTTCACTTCAGGATGACGGAAAAAGTACTCTACGACATCCTGCCTTTCCTGAATCGGTTTTACATCCTTCAACGGGAACAAAATCCACCGGCGCAACAGGCGAGAACCCATCGGAGAAATGGTTTTGTCGATTACATCCAACAGACTTTTCCCGTCTTCGTTCATCGCACAAACCAGTTCCAGGCTGCGAACCGTAAACTTATCCAGACGAACATAGCGTTCTTCTTCAATCCGCGCCAATGAAGTGATATGAGAAATATGCGTGTGTTGCGTCTGATCCAGATAATACAAGATAGCTCCCGAAGCAATAATACCCAGTTTCAGGTGCTGAATACCGAAACCTTTCAGGTTCTTTGTCTCGAAATGCTTTAACAAACGGTCATTGGCAGCCTCAGAAGTAAAAATCCAGTCATCCAATTCGAACGAGAAGTAGCGCGGACCAAAGATTTCTTCAAACTTCTTCTTATTATTACGCTCCAGCAGGACTTCTTTCGGCGAGAAATTATTCAACAACTTATCTATATAATCCGTTGTTCCTTCGGCTGTCAGAAATTCACCCGTAGAAATATCCAAAAAAGCAATACCGCATTTATCTTTTGCAAAATGAATCGCTGCCAGGAAATTATTTTCCTTATGGTTAAGGATGTTGTCGTTAATGGAAACACCAGGAGTTACCAACTCGGTAATCCCACGTTTCACGAGTTTCTTCGTCAGCTTCGGATCTTCCAATTGGTCACATATAGCTACCCGTTTGCCTGCACGTACCAGCTTCGGCAAATAAGTATCCAAGGCATGATGCGGAAATCCGGCCATCTCGACCGACTGCCCTACACCATTGGCCCGTTTGGTTTGGACTATGCCCAATATTTCTGCTCCGACTACTGCGTCATCGCCATACATCTCGTAAAAGTCGCCCACACGAAACAGTAAAATAGCATCCGGATGTTTCGCCTTGATCTCAAAATACTGCTTCATTAAAGGGGTTTCTACTATCTTTGCCACGATTTATCCTGCTTTAAATTAATCCGAGCAAAATTAGCATAAAAATAGGAAACGGGAAAATGCTCTTTCCCGAAAGTCTGTCCTCCCTTTAGCCTTTCCGAATCAATTCCGGATGCAGACACTCTTCCTTCAGGAAGGTTTCAATATGGCGTTTCTTCTTTTCTTCCAGGATTTCATTGATCTTAATCAGGATACCGGTCTCTTCCACTTCTCCAAATTCATGATTGATGGCCGTACCGAATACTTTCATCTTCGGAGAAAGACTCATATAAGCATTCACCAACGGTGGTACATTGATACCAAACTTTCGGACTTCCTGATTCAATACCTTATAATTATCCTTGAAATTATCGTAATGGAACAATTCCTTCATCCGCTTTATATCCGTACCTGTCTGTAACGGATAAATCGGAGTAACCAAATGTTCTTTATCTTCGAAATGAAGTTGCAGGAAATACAGAATCATATTTCGGGCCTCTGTATTATAGGTATTATACATCGTTACCTTACCAAAGAAATACTGCAACGTCGGATCGATTACTGACAAAGCACCCAATCCATCCCAAAGATTATCCAAAACGAACAAACCACGAGTACTGCCCGAACGTGTTGCCTGGAACTCAAGAGCGACAAACGAACGACCCAGTTCTACTGTATAAGGCAAATATTCCCGGATAAACTGCTCGGAAAAATCAAACAAGTGCGAAGTAGCCAAGACAGGTTTGCCCTGTTCGTCAAGCCGGACATCCGAACCACAAAGGAAACGATAACCACCCAAGATCATCTCTTCTTCCGGATTCCAGACAATCAGTTGCCGATAGGCATCTTCCATCGTGTCAAATTCGTCAATATCAACCGGGAATCCCGTTCCTCCTCCATAATAACGAAAAGCGATTTCCCGCAGACGCCCGATTTCCTGCATTACATGTGGCGAATCATGCGCGGTTATGACATAAATCTCATTGTCTGATTTATTCGTTCGGCGGAGTAACTTCTCTTTTGTCAACTCCGCTTTCAATAAACTGCGGTCAACCGGTTGAATGATATCTTGCATCGTATTATCCTTTTAAATGATAAACAATCTGTTTTACCCATTCCGCCCATTCCACAGACTTTTGTCCGGAAGTAAAGGTTTGCCACGGAATCGGTTTGCCAAAGTAGATATGAAATGTTTTATGCTTGGCCCTGAACATTTCGTCCGGCAAATAAATCATCTCATAATTCATCTTAATCCCCAATCTTTTCCGGATATTAGCCACCCGATAAAAACGAGCAGAGTTCTGTCCGTCAAAATAAACCGGAACAATATCCCGCTTATATTGAACTGCCTTTTGGATAAACGACTTTTTCCAGTCCAAATCTACAATCTTTCCATTGATCTTCCGCGAACAAAGTCCTGCCGGGAAAGTAATAATCTGGTTATCGGAAGCATAGGCTTCTTCGATTCGAAGCGCATTATCGCGTCCTTGTGCACCATGTTTGTTAACCGGAACAAAAATAGATTGCAGATTCTGCAAATAAAGCAGAAGGTCGTTCACCAGATAACGGATTTTACCTTCATATCGCCGGCCTATATAAGCCGACAGACAAATTCCGTCCATTCCTCCGAGCGGATGATTGGAAGCAAATATAAATCGCCCGTCAGATTTCAGGTTCTCTTCTCCGTGAATATCCAGCTTTAAGTCAAAATAACCGATTAAAGATTGCATGAAGTCAACTCCATACTTGTCCTGATAACGAAGTATAATATCATTCAGTTCATCCTGATGAATCGTACGAACCAGATAATTAACCAAAAAGCCAGGAATCTTCTTCGAGGCAGAAGGGGCTTTCTGTTCCAAAACCTTGCGGATATTTATCAAATTAACTTCTTGTTCGTTCATTGGAATTGATTCTTTTCGTTACAAACTTACAATAAAAATTGACATAACATGTAAAAATTAGACAAACTATTTCCAGATAACCATATTTCCAATCCGATTGCATGTTATATAGATTATTTTTCAATTCCGAAAAACGCTTATAATCATCAAAAAGAAGTACCTTTGCAATTTATTTATCAGATTATGGGAAAAGAATCTTCAGAAAGAATTCAAACGTCTATTCTTAACGGACTTGAAAAGAAAGTACTTATTAAACTTGCTACCATACAACCTCGCTGGGTAACATCTGATATGTTAACATATTTAGGAGTTGTAGGAGCCATTATATGTGCCATCGGTTTCACACTTGCACATATTAATATTCATTATTTGTGGTTATCGTCACTAGGATTAGTCATCAATTGGTATGGCGACAGTTTAGATGGAACAATTGCACGTGTTCGGCAAACCCAACGTCCTGTCTATGGCTTCTTTATTGACCATTCTTTAGATGCTGTCACCATCATTATCATGTGTATCGGAGCCGGACTTTCCCCAATCTTCCGGTTAGACATTGCCTTGCTGGTACTGGCTGGTTATCTGGCTCTTTCTATTTATACTTACGTCTGTACAATCTTGGAAGGTAAGTTTAGGTTGACTTACGGAGCTCTTGGTCCGACCGAATTTCGTTTGGCAATCATTTTGCTCAACACTATTTGTATGTATACACCATGGATTCATATACAATTTCAATGCTTCAACCAGCATTTTGGTGTATATGACTTAGGAGCCATCTGCATCGGTATATTTATTTATACGGCTTATATTGTCCAGTTTATAAAAGATCGTCGCATATTGGCAGAACAAGATCCGCTTAAACCTTATCACCCCGAAAATCAATAAAGCTTCTTCCATACGGAAAAACAACAGAAGAGAAAGACTTTTCACACATAAAAATCATATCTGACAGGCAAATGCCTCCGTTATCCAGACAAGCTTAAAACCGTACCTACGGTCAACTTGCCGCTAAATTCGGAGGCATTTGCTTTTTTTGTCGTATCCTCCTATATTTTTGACAGATGTGCTAAAGCTTTTCCATATATATAGTAAAGCTTTTTGACAAATATGGTAAAGCTTTTCGACAGAAGCCAAACAATCCAAACCTAACGAGAAAAACACGACTTTCCAACGGGGAAAAGATCAGAATGAAAGGCCAACATCATAAAATAATGAATTAAAAAGGCCTACATGTTTCAAAATGATAGTTATCTTTGCAGCATCAAACAGTTAAGTGCAGTTTCTTATTGACATGAAAGAGAAAAATAAACCAGCATCCATCCTTTTAATATACACAGGCGGAACTATCGGAATGATACAAAACCAGGAAACAGGCTTACTTGAGCCGTTCGATTTCCAGCATTTATCTCGATTTATTCCTGATCTGAATGCTTTGGATTGTTCCATCACAACCATTCAATTCGAAAACCCACTTGATTCTTCAGAGATCGGACCGGAAGTATGGATCAAAACGGCACAAATCATAGCCGAAAACTATGCTTCGTTTGATGGTTTTGTCGTCTTACACGGGACAGATACGATGGCGTTTACTGCTTCTGCCCTAAGTTTCATGCTAGAGAACTTGAGCAAACCGGTTATCCTGACCGGTTCACAACTACCATTAGGTATGCTTCGTACGGATGGAAAGGAAAATCTGATTACAGCTATTGAGATTGCTGCGGCTCACGATGGTGATTCGCCGATAATTCAGGAGGTTTGTATTTTCTTTGAAAACGACTTGATGCGAGGGAACCGGACCAGCAAGACAAGCGCCGACAACTTCAACGCTTTCCATTCCTACAATTACCCGGTACTGGCTCATGCAGGCATCAGTATTCATTATAATCTGCCTCACATTTACCGGTCTAAACTAAAAAAGCCTTTGAAACCACATTATACGTTCGACAACAACATTGCCATACTCAAGCTATTCCCGGGAATGTCGCCATTGGTTGTCGAAAACCTGTTGAAGACTCCGCAATTAAAAGGTGTCGTCATGGAAACCTTCGGTAGTGGCAACGCTCCTTCATCCGAATGGTTTCTGAAACTTATCCGGAAAGCAACCGACAAAGGCCTTGTGATTGTCAATATCACCCAATGTCATACCGGAAGTGTAGAAATGGGACGTTATAAAACCGGTCATCACTTATTGGAAAATGGAGTAATCAGTGGTTACGACAGTACAACCGAAAGTGCTGTTACCAAACTGATGTTCTTATTTGGTTCCGGATTAAGTTCGGAAGAAGTAAAAGAATACATGCAATGCTCGCTGATTGGGGAAATCACGGTTGAAGATTAAGTGCGAGAAAAACAAACATAAAAATGGCATACAGAATAAACTACCATTCCGGTATCTGTATGCCATTTCTTTATCGTCAATTCTTCAAGAAGCACTTTCAGTCATTGCTTCCTTTTGTTCAGTTGAAATCTCAACTTTATCTGTTTCAGGCACGGTATTATTCACTTCGGTATTTTCCTCGGCTTTCTGCTCATTTTCCTCACGTGCCTTTTTATCTTCCCGAACCTTCTTCTTCAAACTTATAATATATTGTTGAAAACTCCGGTCCGTACGTATTTTCTTCATAGCCATCTGAGCTGCATTTTGCTGCGACTCCTTTTTAGAATATCCAATCCCGATTCCAATATGTTCGCCGGTTTCGAGCAGAACTGCCGCCGTTTGGAATACCGGATTGCATTGTTCATCCTGGAAAGATTCAATAATCTCAAATGATACCGGCAATCGATTCTTCTGTCCCCATTCAATAAGGTTCGACTTGAAGTTGACTTCCGTCTCCGATATTTTATCAATATCAATATGTTTCTTGATCAATACATCCTGGATAAAACGATAACACGCATCAAATCCTTGATCCAGATAAATCGCACCAATCAAAGCCTCCAATGCATTTCCCAACATATTGCTGTTGTGCGACTCATGTAAAGTAGAGGTATTAACCGAATATCTCAACAGAGGCTCAATTCCCAAACTCAAACCAATCCGGTTCATTGAGTCGCGGGAAACAATCTTGGAACGTGTATTCGTCAGAAATCCTTCTCTTTTATTCTCGAAATGCTTATATACAATGTCGGCCACTACGGCACTCAGTATCGCATCACCCAAGAATTCAAGACGTTCGTTATTCAACCATTTTCCATCATCATCTTCTATCGACTGCGACTTATGCAGAAAAGCCTGCTTATACAAATCCGGATTATTCGGATAAAAGCCAACAATCTTATAAATAGACGAATAAGGCTCCTTGCCTTTACGCGTAAGGAGCCTTATTTTCTTGTATAGTTGTGATAACACGTTACTTTACAAATTTTTTAACGATGACACTGGCATTATGGCCACCAAAACCGAATGTATTTGATAAAGCCGCATTTACCGTACGCTTCTGAGCTTTATTAAATGTAAAGTTCAAATTGTAATCAATTTCCGGATCATTATCACCTTCAACATGGTTAATTGTCGGAGGAACGATATCTTCCTGTACAGCTTTGATACTTACAATTGCTTCTAAAGCACCAGCAGCACCCAACAAGTGTCCTGTCATTGATTTAGTTGAACTAATATTCAATTTATAGGCGTGTTCACCAAATACTTTCTGGATAGCTTTCACTTCTGAAATGTCTCCTACAGGAGTAGAAGTTCCGTGAACATTGATATAATCGATGTCTTCCGGTTTCATTTCAGCATCTTCCAATGCATTCTTCATTACCAAAATAGCGCCTAAGCCTTCCGGATGAGAAGCTGTTAAATGATAAGCATCGGCAGACATTCCAGCACCCACAACTTCAGCATAAATCTTTGCTCCACGAGCTAAAGCATGTTCCATTTCTTCCAATACCAGACAAGCAGCGCCTTCACCCATAACAAAACCATCACGGCTTCCGCTAAACGGACGTGAAGCAGTTTCGGGAGAATCATTGCGTGTTGACAAGGCATTCATTGAATTGAAACCACCAACACCCGGAGCAGCAATAGCAGCTTCAGCACCACCCGTTACAATTGCATTCGCTTTTCCTAAACGGATATAATTGAATGCATCTGCAATGGCATTTGTTGAAGATGCACAAGCTGATACAGTTGCGAAATTAGGGCCACGGAATCCGTAAATCATAGAAATATGACCTGCTGCAATATCAGCAATCATTTTCGGGATAAAGAACGGATTGAACTTCGGGCCTATTGTATCTTTGGTTTTTGCATAACCCAGCACTTCATCTTCAAATGTCTGGATACCACCGATACCGGCAGCAAAGATAACACCAATACGATCTTTATCTTCGCTCTCCAAATCCATTGCTGCGTCTTCAATTGCTTGCTTGGCAGCACCAATGGCTAACAAACTATAACGATCGCATTTACGTGCTTCTTTACGATCTACATATAAAGAAGCATCGAAGTTTTTCACTTCGCATGCAAATTGCGTCTTAAATTTACTTGCATCAAAATGAGTAATAGGTCCTGCCCCACTCTTCCCATTGAGAAGACCCTCCCAAGTTTCTGCGAGGGTATTTCCAAGAGGAGTAATAGTTCCAAGACCTGTTACTACAACTCGTTTTAATTCCATACCTTTTTATATAAAAAGGGTTGATTACTTCGCGTTAGCTTCGATATAAGCGATAGCGTCACCTACAGTTGTAATCTTTTCTGCTTGATCATCAGGAATAGAGATACCGAATTCTTTTTCAAATTCCATAATCAATTCTACTGTATCAAGAGAGTCTGCTCCTAAATCGTTAGTAAAGCTTGCTTCGTTTGTAACTTCTGATTCTTCTACACTCAGTTTATCAACGATGATATTCTTTACTTTTTCAGCTATTTCAGACATAACTTTTGAATTTAGATTAATAATTACAATATTACTTTTTATTTTTGCACTGCAAAGAAACGAATTTTTTGTGTTACAATACAAATTTAATGACCGAAAAATGAGATAAATTGCACATTTTTTATTTTCTTGTGCACTAAAACAGAGATAATCATGAAGAATATAGCCATTTTTGCCTCCGGAACAGGTACAAACGCGGAAAACATCGCCGAATATTTTTCTAAGAATGAAAAGATTAATGTGGCACTAATCGTGTCTAACAGATTGAAAGCAGGTGTACACGAACGGGCCGCCCGTCTGCACATTCCTTCCATTACGTTATCAAAAGCTGATTTTGAGGCAGGCGATCCGGTTCTCAACTTATTGCAGGAATATCATATTGACTTCATCGTTTTAGCCGGCTTCATGAGTAAGATTTCTGATCCGCTCATTCAGGCTTTCCCGGAAAAGATTGTCAACATTCATCCTTCGTTATTACCTAAATATGGAGGAAAAGGCATGTATGGTATCCATGTACACGAGGCTGTCGTTGCGGCCAAAGAAAAAGAATCAGGTATTACGATACATTATATTAATGAGCATTATGATGAAGGTACTATCATCTTCCAAACTTCCTGCAAGCTATTGCCGACAGACACAGCTGAAGACGTAGCAACCAAAGTTCACGCCTTGGAATATACTCATTATCCTCGGATAATCGAGCAATTGCTTACTCAAGAGGCTTAAAAGGCAATTCGGTATCTTTCCGATAGCCTGTTCCATTGAAAGTAGCAATCAGTTCGCCGGCTTCGTTGGTAATACGTACTTCACAGTTAGCAAGACGCTTATGACTGAATGCTTCATGGGCTTCGGCATACAGAAAACCTTTGCTTTCTGATTTGAAGAAGTTAATACTGGATGTAATGGAAAAGGTCAGGCGGGCATGGCTATTCGTTGCTGCTGCAAAAGCCAAATCGGCCAAGGTAAAAATAGCTCCGCCCTGGCACACGCCACCACCGTTCAAGTGTTCGGGTTTGATTTCCATGCGGGCTTTTGCATAACCATTACCCGTTTCCAGTAATTCAACACCGGCTAAGAGGGCAAATTTATCCCCTTGTAAAAACTCTTGTATAGTCATAGGAAGTTAACGAGTTAACCAATTAATAAGATGACGAGTTGACAACGTTTGAAATCTTTGTCAACTCGCCTTCTAAAATTCTTATTTATTCAATTTCCATTCGGCACCTTCTTTGGTATCCTTAATTTCAAAGCCCATCGCTGTCAATTCATTCCGGATCTTATCCGAAGTAGCCCAGTCTTTATTGGCTTTAGCTTGCTGGCGGATCGACAACAGTAAATCTACCGCTTTACTGAATGCTTCCACACTGCCGTTATCGGCTCCACTTCGTGCTTCGTCTTTCAATCCCAGCAGATCAAATACAAACAACTGGAATACTTCCTGCAAATCCTTCAGATCGGCTTCCGAGATCGTATCCTTTCCATCCTTAATCGAATTGATGGCACGGGTAGCATCAAACAAATGAGAGATGACAATCGGAGTATTCAGGTCGTCATTCATCGCGTCATAACATTTCTGCTTCAAATCCTTCAAATCGACTGTCGATGTAGCTGCCGGTTTCAACTTCAGCAAACTTGCATAAGCATCAAGCAGACGTGCCAAACCTTTCTCTGAAGCTTGCAAAGCATCGTTACTGAAATCGACTGTACTCCGATAATGAGCCTGAAGAATAAAGAAACGGATTGTCATCGGAGAATAAGCCTGTACCAGCATTGCATGACTACCGGTAAAGAACTCATCCAGTGTAATGAAGTTGCCCAACGACTTACCCATCTTCTGACCATTAATGGTAATCATATTATTGTGCATCCAATAATGTACCATATCATGTCCTTGCGATGCGACCGCCTGAGCGATTTCACATTCATGATGCGGGAATATCAAGTCCATACCGCCACCGTGAATATCGAAGTTTTCACCCAGATATTTCTTTCCCATGGCCGTACATTCGCAATGCCATCCGGGGAAACCATCACTCCACGGAGAAGGCCAACGCATGATATGTTCCGGCTGTGCACATTTCCAAAGAGCAAAGTCTATCGGATTGTGTTTCTCTTCCTGTCCGTCAAGAGCACGTGTTGTATTGAGCATATCCTCAATATTCCGTCCCGACAAGATTCCGTACCGATGATCTTTATTATACTTCTCAACATCGAAGTAAACCGAACCCTGGCTTTCATAAGCATATCCGTTATCCAGGATTTTCTTTACCAAATCAATTTGTTCGATAATATGACCGGAAGCATGCGGTTCGATGCTGGGAGGCAATACGTTCAGTGCGTCCATCGCCTTATGATACCGGTTCAGATAATACTGAACCACTTCCATCGGTTCCAACTGTTCCAGGCGTGCTTTCTTAGCGATCTTGTCTTCTCCACTGTCGGCATCATGCTCCAAGTGACCAACATCCGTAATATTACGTACATAACGTACTTTATATCCCAGATGTTTCAAATACCGAAACAAGACATCAAACGTAATCGCCGGACGCGCATGTCCGAGATGCGCATCTCCATAAACCGTTGGTCCGCAAACATACATGCCAACAAAAGGTTCGTGCAACGGAACAAATTGTTCCTTTCTACGGGTCAACGTGTTGTAAATATGCAAAGGATGTTCCATAATTCAATCATTTAATATCATCGCAAAGGTAATATTTATCATTTCATTCCCGCCAGAAAGATAGGAATTTCTTTGCTTTATTCTAATAAGCGACATCCATCCTTTAAGGACATACTCCTATCACAACCTAATCAATATAAACTTATTTACTTGAATCATCCTTCACTTTTCTTCTATTCAGTTATATTTCTGTCAAATAACGTGATTCAAAGACAATGATTCCCTCACGTTCAATTTTATCTTTTAAAAAAGTATCCATATTCCGGTTCATGCGGATAAGGTCAACTGAACATTCCAACAAATTCTCGAAGAAATGTTTTAGATGTACAAAACGTATAAGTCCAGTAGGATCTGCTTCAATACAAATATCAACATCACTTGTTTCTGTATGTTCATTTCTTGCTACAGAACCAAATATACGCAAAGAACGTATTCCATATTCTTGCTGTAATTCTTGCCTACATGAATTAATTAAGCGAATGCATTCTTCTTTTGTTTTCATCTTTTCGATCCGAGTAATTCTAACCTTAAGATTCTCGCAACAGAATTTTTGTATTCTTAATTTGTTCAACAACTAAGTATAATTGTTCTCCAACCTTATATTTATCAACCTCTACTCCTAACATTACTCCAAAGATACCATTATCTAATTTGACATTAATCCGATTTTCCTCTATAGAATAAACAAAACCTATAACAGCATCTTGTGGTTTCAATGCATATACCTTTTTTCGATATTCCAACCAGTTTAATGTCGTAGGATAGTCTACAATGATCCTTCCATTTTCATCTACCCGAATAGCTAGTTTTTTTAATGTATTTACTGCAGTCCAATAACTATTCATACAGTTATCAAAAATTTGCCTAGGTAAAAAGTTACGATATATTTTAAAAACTCGATTGAAACCAACTATTCTCATCAGAAAATATCCTTCTTCTACATTCCTTTTTAAAAGTTGAAGATGTAGGAAAACTCGTTTATTATACAATTGATTTATCATCTGATTTATACAGTTATGATATTCTGATTCCAAAAGCTCCAGATTTTCATCACTCAATGTAAAATCATGCAACACCTTATTGCCTAAACTGACTACACCCCATTTGTCATTAAAACAAACTTTAAATACATTCATATCTGAAGATGGCGCATCAAAAGTCTCATACAAACATGGAAATATACAATGTCCTTCACTATCAAACAATCCATATTTCCCATCTTTAAATACTTCAAATCGATCGCTATCTTTCCATAATGAAATAAAATCATATTCTGTAGGAATCAACCAATTATCTCCCTGCTTAACACCATAGAATCCATTATCCCCTTTACATATTATATTATCCTTTTTTGCAAACGGACTATGTAAAACAATTTGCTGATTCTCTATTTTTGCTGTAACAAATCCTTTTTGAGCATCAAATTGAATATCTGCATAAATAAAATCAGATCTTAATCGATTAGCTTTTAAATTATATTCTGCCCAATAACCTTCATCATTCTGTAAATAAGCTCTATAATTTTCAACTACAATATTTTGATAAATAGGAGGTATAATCTCATTACTTCTCCAGGCGACAAGTCCAACTTTTCCATCTCTCTGAAAGGCTTCAAATTCTTGATAATAATCTTCAGAATTAAGATAAGATTCTACAATATCTGAAGGTATTTTGTTTACATCAATATCCATTGCTCTGACTGCAATGAACCAGACTCGATCTATTCTTAAACAAGAATCTTCGGAAATACTCTCTAAATCTTTGGTCGTTGTATAAACAGGAGATTTTCCATATTGATTCACCTGGACAGAAGTTTTTAGTTTAATATTATCATAAGTAGATAAAAGATAATAAGCAACTTCATAATTAAATAACAGATTATAACACTTCCCTTGTCTTATCAGATAGTTATTAGCTGCAATAACTGAGTTTAATGCTTTATTTGAAATAAGAGTAAACTTATTTTTCCCATTTACATTATAAAGTTTTCCGGGTAATAGATGTGCTTTAGACGGAATAAAAACGCTATCATCTTCATTTTGTAGAAACTTATATAACTCATCATAGTTTTTACCATCATAACGAATAAATTTAAAACTTCGATTATCTTTTCTACGATATAGCTCGAATTTGGTAGCGTTGCAAAAATCAAAATTTAACGCCAAATCTAACGAATGTCTATTTATTATAAATTCATACATAGAACTTTTATCTTGTCAATTGGGAATAAGAATCTTTATCTGTAATATACAAATAAGGCTCTAGAAATTTAAATTTTAATAATTATGTTTCTCCTATATAAATTATTGTAATAATCCTTCAGCTCGATATTCTTCGTGAAGTCTCTTTGTTAAAAAGGCAACTTCACAAAAATGTTTATTGATTTCAAACATATTTCCATTGTTTTCATTATAATTTCGTTCAAGACACATTGAACAATAATTATGAGCTTCACATTTCATACACTTAGGAAAATCTCCATGCGTTATTTTACGCAATTGAGTAAGAGCTTCCGAATCTTCCCAAATACTTTTCAATGTTTGCTGATGTATATTCCCAATAATTAAAGCTTGCCATCCAGGACAAGGATAAACATCACCATTTTCAGCAATACATAGACTATTTATACCGACCCCACAAAGAGGTTGCTTCGCATACTTCTCTATATCTAAATTCTCTAAAATTGGACGTTGTTTTTTTACCCACTTAGAATAATCAATATCAAACTCAATAATATTCCGAATAACATTTTCTGTTTCTGGAATCGACAGGCGATTTTGAAGATTGTCTGTACAAAAATCAGCTTCAGCCATCATTATATAATCCGAAAATGCCTTTATTTGAAGCGACTGTGCATAAAAAAGAATATCTTTATAACTGTCTTTATTGGCTTTCATCAAAGGACATGCTATCTGTACTGGAATATCTGCCGCAACTAACTTTTCAATAGCAGCCTTAGTTTTGATTTGAGATCCTTTTATCGTCGTAATACGATCATGTATTTCTGGTTCCATACTATATAATGAGGCTTGTATATAAGAAACATTTACATCTTTAATAAAAGGAATCTGTTCATCTTTTAATGCAATCAAATTAGACAAAATACAAATTTCTAAATCCTTTTTACGACAATATTGAAGAATGCGAATAATATCTTTGTGCAAAAAGACTTCTCCTCCACTTAATGTAACATGCAGACCACCCATCTCAACAAATTGGTCAATGATAGAACATACCTCTTCAAAATTCATATCTTCTCCTGCATTCTTTTTTGCATTAGGTATATAACAATGAATACAGCGTTCGTTACATCGACTTGTCAACTCAAATTGAATAGATTTCAGATGAGGATGTTTCTTATCCATCGCCAATACATAATCCTGTGTTGTTTCTGAAACTTCTTCTTCTGTTTCTTGTGTAAAATCTTTTACCTTAGTCTTCATGTTCCCTAACGAGTAGGAAAAATCCAAATCTTTAGCATCACATTCTGTCGTAGTTTCTCCTGTAACTAAGAATAAATGTTTTTCTAATTCTGTAATGAATTTCAAAAAATCATGTCGAAGCTTTTCATCAGAAACACTATCTCCATATAAATCACCTAAATTATGTAAAATCTGTTCTACATCTTTTGGTTCTCTTGATATTTCTCTTAAAAAGTCTGCCCCTGTTTCATTATAAAGGCGATCGTAACGAGTCATTTGGTTTGTAATATAACCTTTATCTTCAAAAAACCGAATGAATGTATTTTTTGTTTGACGAACTAACATGATACATAACTTTAAATTAAACATCCAAGAGGATGCATTTATACATCCTCTTAAAACCAAGTAACACTGGAATGCGAACAATTAACCTCCAAAATCACAGATATAGCAATTTTCACCATCCGGATCACCATAATTGATGGCACAACCTGCAGCATAAGATCCCATAGGAGAATTCTTTGCTTCCATCCTTACCTCTTTGTAAATCTTCTTTCTTTCAACAGAAAGAACTTCTTTAACTTCTGTTTTCATAATGTACCCATGTTTAAAATGTTAAAAAATTAATTGATAAATGGATTATATATAATCCGCTAATTCTCCATCTAAACAATAATCGCCATCTTCATCTTCTGAATAATCAATATAGACATTATGTAGATCTTCACTTAAACTCTGAATTACATCAGCTGTTAAATTACGACAATCATAATAATCTCTTACATCATCCTCATCAATGTCAACTTCATCTCCATTGTAGAGAACAGCGTAAGTATTCGTATATCTTCTTGCATGAAAATCAGAACTATGTCTGTAGGATTCATTTTCAACAAACCATACGCTTCTTCTAGCGCATTTTACTTTACCACGCATATCGTTTACATTTATAGTTTTTCCAATTCAGAAAGAGCTCTGTCCTTCAATCTTTTAGAATAGTATCCTTTTTCAATTTTCATTTTGATAGAACTTTTTGTTTCACCCTTTTCATAAAGTTTTTTAATTACAGCTCTAAACAAAACATCAAACCCATAATCAGTCAAAGCTGCAGCTATTGAACCCGCTACAGCCAATGTAATCACACCACCAATCATTCCACCTGGACCTAAAAGAGTTAATCCAGCAGTAATAGCAGCTGCACCAGATAATCCAGTCATAGACATTGCTACTAATAACATAACATGAGGTATTCCTCCAGCAGCAATAATTCCGACAATCTTGTCCATAAATAATGAGTATTAATTGACCGATCAGTCTCCAAAGGTCATTTATAAACAAAAAAGAAAAGCGTGAGACTTTGTTCTGCTGCCCGTCAAACATCAGGTATCGCCAAACACCTCGAAAGAAACGGACGAAGAAACAATATTCTCACGCTGTTGGATATGTACGATAAGGATGAACGCAACTCTCCCGGTTACATCCACCACGATACATACGAATACAGAATGAGCGTTACATTGTCTCTATCCTTCTTTCTTGAAATTGGCGATTTCGACGTTTAGGATAAAGCAAAAACGCTTTCTTTATAAAGTCAATCGGATTTCTCCCCGCTGACAATGACAAAGATATGTTTTTTTTCAATGCAACGCTCGTAGAGAATATTATTTCTTCAAAATTACATAAAAAATAGATTTATTCATAGATTCTTGCTAAAGGATATATTCCGAACGAACAGATTTCATGTATATGCCATTTTGATCGCAAATACAAACCGTACAAATGATCAGTTTATCCATTTCTTATTTCATTTATCAACATGTCAAAGAACGCAAAGGCAAATATATCAAGAAAGTAACCAGTTTCTCTTGGAGGTAAAGATACAGTAGCATGTTACCTTTTTCCAAGCTTTTAGACCTAAAATATCAGCTCTCACAAAAGCATTGAGAACTATTACAAATCCGTTACAAATTCCTATTTTCATGCCGACAAATTAATTGAATCACTAATATGAATCAATTAATTCACAGAGGTGACGCAATCAATTCATTATGGTGATTCAATTACATCACATGGGTGAATTAATTAATATATAGTAAGGAAAAGAGGAATTGTTCTTTGTAAATACAAGAATAAAAGTAGGTTATTCAGGAGTTAAGAAGGGATTTATCAACAGGAGGCCTCAATCCTTATTTCAACATATGATATGATTTCAGTTCTGTTCGCAAGGCTTTTGCCTTCCCGTCTGTCAGTCGGTCCAACAAGTTCCAGAAGTGTTCGTTATGACTCATTTCCTTCAGATGACAGAGTTCATGTAAGAGAACATAGTCAATCAGATGCCAGGGAAGAAGCATTAAGTAGAGAGAAAGGTTGATATGCTTACTCGATGTACATGAGCCCCAGTGCGTCTGACTACTATTGATTTTTACTTGTTTATAAACAAAGCCGTATTTTTGAGCCCAAGCCAATAAACGTCCGGGCAAGTATCGCTTGGCTTCATGGCGGAATGCACTGGCCAGCATTTGTTTGAGGAGTTGCTGGACTTCGTCGTCGGCGAAGTTGGTGGCCTGAGGACAGGAGATTTGCAAGACACCATCCTTGAGGGCCATGTAGAAATTATCCCTTTCGGTACGGACAATTCGTACCCGAAAAGTAGCCGTCTGCCAATCGGTCTGTTCATTCAATAAAGGTCTGGCCGGATGTTTCTTCAAAGCCGCCTTGATTTTCTCCCGGTTACCGAGGATAAAAGTCAGCATTTTCTCTTCGCTTCCCCGAACCGGCATGGTTGCAAATACCTGACCGTTGGTTATTTTGAGCGTATAATTACGTGCCCGCTCGCTGTAACGGATAACGACCCGTCCTAATTCCTTATCATCAAAATACTTTTCCATAATTCTTAGGCAAAAGTAATACTTTGGATCTAACAATAATACATCCGAATTTGTTATCTTTGCAGACGAATTGAAAATAAGGACAAACATATATAAGTAGATAAGTTTGTTAGTTTTCGGGCGACTAAGTTGGATGCTTACAGTTACTTAGAAACAAGCAAACTAAAGAAACGAAATAACAGATTACTTATCATATATAAAAAATTACAATTATGGCTAAGAAAGCACTTTTAATGATTCTTGACGGTTGGGGTTGTGGCGACCACAAAAAAGATGATGTCATTTTCAACACTCCAACACCGTATTGGGACTCTTTATTGGCAAACTATCCTCACTCTCAGTTACAGGCCAGTGGTGAAAACGTAGGTCTTCCCGACGGCCAGATGGGTAACTCTGAAGTAGGTCACTTGAATATCGGAGCCGGTCGTATTGTTTATCAGGACTTGGTAAAGATCAACCGTGCTTGTGCCGACAATAGCATTATGCAGAACAAAGAAGTGGTTTCAGCTTTCTCGTACGCCAAAGAAAACGGAAAGAATATCCACTTCATGGGTTTGACTTCCAATGGTGGTGTTCACTCTTCTTTCGATCATTTGTTCAAATTGTGTGATATTGCTCAGGAATACGGATTGAACGGACGGACATTCATCCACTGTTTCATGGACGGTCGTGATACAGACCCGAAGAGCGGTAAAGGTTTCATCGAAGAACTGACTGCTCATTGCGAAAAAACAGCCGGTAAGATCGCCTCTATCGTAGGTCGTTTCTATGCAATGGACCGCGACAAACGCTGGGAACGTGTGAAGGAAGCTTATGACTTGCTGATCGAAGGTAAAGGCAAGCAGGCAGATGACATGGTAAAGGCTATGCAGGAATCGTATGACGAAGGCGTTACCGACGAGTTCATCAAACCGATCAATAACTCAACTGTAGACGGAACTATCAAAGAAGGTGATGTAGTTATCTTCTTCAACTACCGTAACGACCGTGCTAAGGAATTGACAATCGTACTGACACAGCAGGATATGCCGGAACAGGGCATGAAGACAATCCCGGGCTTGCAGTACTATTGCATGACTCCGTATGATGCTTCATTCAAAGGCGTACATATCTTGTTCGACAAGGAAAACGTACAGAACACACTGGGCGAATACTTGGCAAACAATGGCAAGACTCAGTTGCACATTGCCGAAACAGAAAAATATGCACACGTAACCTTCTTCTTCAACGGTGGCCGCGAAACTCCGTATGAAAACGAAGACCGTATTCTGGTTCCGTCTCCGAAAGTAGCAACTTACGACTTAAAACCGGAGATGAGTGCCTACGAAGTAAAAGACAAACTGGTAGAAGCTATCGGTACACAGAAATACGACTTCATCGTTGTCAACTATGCTAACGGAGATATGGTTGGTCATACAGGTATTTACGAAGCGATCGAAAAAGCAGTCGTTGCTATCGACAACTGCGTAAAAGATACTGTTGAAGCAGCCAAGGCAAACGGTTACGAAGTAATCATCATTGCCGATCATGGTAACGCTGATCATGCCCTGAATGCAGACGGTACTCCGAATACAGCTCACTCACTGAATCCGGTTCCGTTTGTTTACGTAACAGAAAACAAAGCTGCCCAAGTAGAAAATGGAGTATTGGCAGACGTAGCTCCTTCTATCCTGCACATTTTAGGTATGGCACAGCCGGCTGAGATGACAGGAAAAGACTTAATAATGGAAAATTGAAAATTGAGAATTGAAAATTAAGTGAGTCGAGACAATATTGTCCGCGATAAATCGTATGCGTTCGCTATCCGTATAGTGAACGCATACAAGTTTTTAGGACAAACCCATAGAGAGTTCGTTCTTTCCAAACAGCTTTTACGGTGCGGAACATCCATAGGAGCCTTAATCAGAGAAGCTGAACATGCACAAAGTGAAGCTGATTTCTTGAATAAAATGAACATTGCTTTGAAAGAGGCCAACGAAACATTATATTGGATTTCTCTTCTGAAAGACACTGGATATTTGGATGAGGCTATTTATCAATCTATAAACAATGATTGTACTGAAATTGTAGCAATCCTTGCTTCGATTGTCAAATCCACCAAATCAAAGCTCAATAAATAATTTTCCATTTTCAATTTTCAACTTTCAATTTCAATAATATGATGATTCAAATAGAGGACATCGTTGTTTCAAGCGATATCCTGACAGAAAAATTTATATGTAACCTGGAGGCTTGCCAAGGTGAATGCTGTATCGAAGGCGACGCCGGCGCTCCCGTCGAGAAAAACGAAGTTGCCGAACTGGAAAAGGTTCTTCCGGTTGTCTGGGACGAACTTTCTCCGGAAGCACAAGCGGTCATCAAGAAGCAAGGAGTTGTTTATACCGATCAGGATGGTGATCTGGTAACTTCCATCGTAGGCAACAAGAATTGTGTTTTTACTTGCTACGACGAGAAAGGCTGCTGTTATTGCGCCATCGAGAAAGCCTACCGTGAAGGGAAATGTAACTTCTATAAGCCTATTTCCTGCCACTTATATCCGATACGGATTGAGAATTACGGTCCTTATACGGCAGTCAATTATCACCGTTGGGATGTATGCAAAGCTGCCGTCATTTTAGGGAAGATGAAAGGTGTTCCGGTCTATCAGTTCTTGAAAGAACCTTTAATCCGGAAATTTGGTGCAGATTGGTATCAGATGCTGTCGGACTGTGCTGAGGAATGGACGAAGCAGAACCGAGGCGAGGATGAAGAAAAATATTGATAGCATGGAGAACTTCAAAGAAATAGGATTAGAGAAACTGGAACAGACGTTTTCCTTGCCCGATGTAGTTTCTTTATGTGAAGAAGAAGACAGCCTGGTCATCCTCGACCAGACCCAGCTTCCTGCCCGGGAAGTCTTCCTCAAAATCGACAACGAAGAAGAACTCATCGATGCCATTGTCCGTTTGAAAGTCAGAGGAGCACCGGCAATTGGCGTAGCTGCTGCTGCCGGGCTGTATGTTTGTTTTGCCCGTACGTTGGCGAATATAACTTCTGCCCAACTTATGCAAACAGAATTCCAAGCTTTGGCCAACCGGATTCGTGCCAGCCGACCGACAGCCGTTAATCTTTCGTGGGCACTTGATCGGATGACAGTTCTATTCAAGCAATGGATAGCTGGTAAAGACAAGATAAGTTCAACCAATTTCCAAGAGATAAAAACGCTTTTACGGGCAGAAGCTGTCCGAATCAAAGAAGAAGACATCGAGATGTGTAAACAGATTGCCCAACATGGTGTCGGATTAATTGCTTCAGGAAGTCGCATTCTGACACATTGTAATGCCGGACATTTGGCTGTCTCTCGCTATGGAACAGCCTTGGCTCCGATTTATCTGGCTCAGGCTTGCGGACTGAATCCCAAAGTCTATGCCGACGAGACAAGGCCTTTACTCCAGGGTGCTCGTCTTACCGCCTACGAATTGATGAGATTCGGAGTTGATACCACATTGGTCTGTGATAATATGGCAGCTTCGTTAATGAGTCAGGGAATGATCGACATGATCATGGTGGGTTGCGATCGGATCGCTGTCAATGGAGACGTAGCCAACAAGATTGGTACTTGCGGCTTGGCTGTTCTGGCTCATTATTACAAAATTCCCTTCTATGTATTAGGACCAACCAGTACCTTTGATCCGCACACACCGACAGGAAAAGATATTGTTATCGAACAACGGTCGGCTTCAGAAGTCACTGATTTACATTATATACACCGGATGGCACCCGAGCATGTTGGAGTTTATAATCCGGCATTCGATGTTACACCGGCAGCCTTGGTAACGGCTTATGTTACAGAAAAAGGAGTATTCCGACAAATTCAAGATTTTCAGTAGAACAACGTTTTAATACCTTATACAATGAACACATTCACAAAACTTTCAATGGCAGTCCTCATCGGATGCCAGGCTTTATGGGCCGTTTCCTGCGCTTCAGGAGAAAAGAAGGCGGAAACTAGCAGCCCAGTTGTAGATTACACAGCGTATGTCGATCCGTATATCGGATCCGGAGAACACGGACATGTATTTGTGGGAGCCAGCGTTCCTTTCGGTATGATTCAGGCTGGACCACAGAATATCCACAAAGGATGGGACTGGTGCTCGGGTTATCATTATTCGGATAGCGTAATTATCGGTTTCAGCCATACACACCTGAGCGGAACGGGTTGTGCCGACTTAGGTGACATGCTGGTTATGCCGTTCATGGGCGAAGTCCGTACCAAACGTGGAGAACAGGATAATATCGAAGGAGCTTGTTCTTCTTATTATTCACATGAGAATGAAAAAGTAGCACCGGGTTATTACTCTTTGCTGATGGATAACGGCGTGAAAGCCGAATTATCAGCTACCGAACGTGTAGCGATCCATCGTTATACCTATCCGGAAGGCGAAAGTCATTTACTGGTCAATCTGAAGGAAGGTAATGGCGACCGGGCATACGATACCTATCTGAAGAAGATAGACGACAACACCGTCGAAGGTTATCGTTTCTCCAAAGGATGGAGCCCGCAGCACAAGGTATTCTTCGTGATGAAGTTCGAACAACCGATCCAGTCACTGCAAGTATTCAACGATGATACACCGGCAGGTAATGATGAATTAACAGGAGAATCCGTAAAAGGTGTATTGACTTTCAAGGATGCACCGAAGGAAGTAAAATGCAAGATTGCCATTTCATCCGTTAGTTGTGCCAATGCACAGGCCAATATGAATGCTGAACTTGCAGGATGGGATTTCGACCAAGTCTGCCAACAGGCAAAAGAAAAATGGAACGATCAGCTGGCCTGTGTTGATATCAATACCAACGACGAACGGGCAAAGAAGATTTTCTACACCAGCATGTTCCATGCCTTCATCGCTCCGACTTTATATTGCGACGTAAACGGTGAGTTCCGCGGACATGATGATAAAGTCTATAAGGCTGATTCTTGGACAAACTACTCTACCTTCTCTTTATGGGATACCTACCGTACGTTGAATCCGTTGTTCACCATCATCAAACCGCAGTATGTTCCTGACTTTGTCAATTCCATGCTGAGCATTTACGACCAGCAGGGCAAATTACCGATCTGGCCATTGGTTGGTGGAGAAACCGAATGTATGCCGGGTTATAGTGCCATACCTATCATTGCGGATGCTTATCTGAAAGGGATCAAAGGATTTGATGCAGAACGTGCTTTCAAAGCGATGACTTCTTCGGCTACATACGATAAGCAGAAAGGGGTTCCTTTCGTGATGGAAAAAGGATATATTCCTTGTGATAAAGTACACGAAGCAACTTCCATCGCCATGGAATATGCCGTTGGCGACTGGGGTATTGCCATGATGGCAAAGCAAATGGGTAAAGAGGCCGACTATCAGGAATTCTTCAAGCGCGGTCATTATTATGAACAGTATTTCGACAAGAGCATCAACTTCATCCGTCCGAAGATGGACGACGGCTCTTGGCGTACACCGTATGATCCGTTCCGTTCAGTACACGGCGTAGGTGATTTCTGCGAAGGTAACGGTTGGCATTATACTTTCTTCGTACCCCAAAATCCGGAAGGACTGATTGCCTTGATGGGTGGCGACGATGCCTTCAATGCCAAACTGGATTCTTTGTTCGTAGCCAATGGAGATATGGGTGAAGGAGCATCGGCCGACATCAGCGGACTGATTGGTATGTATGCACACGGAAATGAACCGAGCCACCATGTAGCCTATCTGTATCCGTATGCCGGACAGCAATGGAAAACAGCCGAGAAAGTCCGTTACATTCAGGATGAGTTCTATACCGACAAACCGGAAGGCGTGATTGGAAACGAGGACTGCGGTCAGATGTCGGCTTGGCACATCATGTCGGCCTTGGGATTCTATCAGGTCAACCCGTCTCACGGTATTCTGGTGTTCGGTAGTCCGCAGTTCAACGAAGCCACGATCCAGTTGCCCGAAGGCAAGACTTTCGAGATCGTTGCTCACAACAACAGCCACGACAATATCTACATCCAGTCGGCTACCTTGAACGGACAACCTTATACAAAATCATACATCACCTACGAGGATGTCATGAAAGGCGGTAACCTGACCTTCGAAATGGGCAGCACACCAAACAAGGAGTTCGGAGCAGCTCCGGCTGACCGGCCGAAGTCTCTCTAATCGACTACAAAGACTTTCTATATTAAATCCCCAGAATCAGAATCTCTACAATCCTGATACTGGGGATTGTTTCATTTATTGGATTATTAAACCGTGTCCAGCAAACAATCCTTAAACAAAAGAAGGTATTCCCAAAGAATTTGTATCTTTGCGATTTAAATCAACGGATCATAAAACGAATCATATCATACTATGGCATTACAATGTGGCATTGTCGGACTTCCAAATGTAGGGAAGTCCACTCTTTTCAACTGTTTATCGAACGCGAAAGCACAATCGGCCAACTTTCCGTTCTGTACGATCGAGCCGAACGTAGGTGTCATCACCGTACCGGACGAACGCCTGAACAAACTGGCAGAAATTGAACATCCGCAGCGTGTCATCCCAACTACAGTCGAAATCGTAGACATCGCCGGACTGGTGAAAGGCGCCAGCAAAGGAGAAGGATTGGGAAACAAGTTCCTCGCCAATATCCGGGAAACAGACGCCATCCTGCATGTGCTGCGCTGCTTCGACGACGATAACATCGTTCATGTGGACGGTTCCGTAGATCCGGTAAGGGATAAGGAAATCATTGACATGGAGCTTCAAATCAAAGACCTGGAAACAGTAGACAGCCGTATCGCCAAAGTACAGAAACAAGCTCAGACAGGTGGAGACAAACAGGCAAAAATAGCCTATGAAGTATTATGCAAATACAAGGAAGCCTTGGAACAAGGCAAGAGTGCCCGTACCGTTTCATTCGAGACTAAAGAAGAAGAAAGAGTGGCACACGATCTCTTCCTCCTGACCAATAAGCCAGTGCTCTATGTCTGCAACGTGGATGAAGCCAGTGCCGTAAGCGGTAATAAATACGTAGAAGCAGTTCGCGAAGCTGTCAAAGAAGAGAATGCCGAAATCCTGGTGGTCGCTGCCAAGATCGAAAGCGAAATCGCCGAACTGGAAACTTACGACGAACGCCAGATGTTCCTACAGGAAATCGGTCTCGAGGAATCGGGTGTAAACCGTTTGATCAAGTCGGCCTACAAACTGCTGAATCTGCAAACCTTCCTGACTGCCGGACCCGATGAAGTTCGTGCCTGGACCTTCCACAAAGGCTGGAAAGCTCCGCAATGTGCCGGCGTGATCCATACAGATTTCGAGAAAGGATTTATCCGCGCTGAAGTCATCAAATACGACGATTATATTTCATATGGTTCAGAAGCGGCTGTCAAAGAAGCCGGTAAGATGAGCGTCGAAGGAAAAGAATACATCGTACAAGACGGTGACATCATGCACTTCCGTTTCAACGTATAATAAACATACATCCCGTGTGTGCTTCACCAGCATCACGGGATTTCTTAAATATACATATATGGTACAGCGATTTGATTTCTTAGTTATTGGTTCCGGTATCGCCGGAATGAGTTTTGCCCTGAAAGTGGCACATAAAGGAAAAGTAGCCCTCGTCTGCAAATCCGGCCTCGAAGAAGCAAATACGTATTTTGCCCAAGGAGGCGTAGCGTCTGTTACCAACCTGCTTGTTGACAACTTCGACAAGCACATTCAAGACACCATGATCGCAGGTGACTGGTTGAGCGACCGGGCAGCCGTCGAACAAGTTGTCCGTAATGCTCCACAACAAATCAAGGAACTGATCAGTTGGGGTGTAGATTTCGATAAAGATGCAGAAGGTAACTTCGACCTGCACCGTGAAGGCGGTCACTCCGAATTCCGCATTTTACACCACAAAGACAATACGGGAGCCGAGATTCAGGACAGTCTGATCCGCGCCGTACAGACACATCCTAACATCACAGTTTTCGAGAACCATTTTGCCATCGAGATTCTGACACAACACCACTTGGGTGTAACCGTTACCCGCCAGACACCCGACATTGAATGTTATGGTGCCTACATCATGGATATGAAAACGGGTAAGATTGATACCTTCCTATCCAAAGTTACCTTGATGGCTACCGGAGGTATCGGAGCCGTTTACCAGACAACTACCAATCCGCTGGTAGCAACCGGTGATGGTATTGCCATGGTTTACCGTGCAAAAGGGACCGTGAAAGATATGGAATTTGTTCAATTCCACCCAACAGCCTTATATCATCCGGGTGATCGTCCTTCATTCCTGATTACGGAAGCTATGCGTGGTTATGGAGGTGTTCTGCGTACAATGGATGGAAAAGAATTCATGCAGAAATACGACAAACGTCTCTCTTTGGCTCCGCGTGATATCGTAGCACGTGCCATCGACACGGAAATGAAGAATCGTGGTGACGACCACGTCTATCTGGATGTGACGCACAAAGATCCGGAAGAGACCAAGAAGCACTTCCCGAATATCTACGAAAAGTGCCTGAGCTTGGGTATTGACATCACGAAAGATTATATTCCGGTTGCGCCTGCCGCACATTACCTATGCGGAGGTATCAAAGTCGATCTGAATGCCCGTTCGTCAATCAATCGTCTGTATGCCGTAGGTGAATGTTCTTGTACCGGATTACACGGAGGTAATCGTCTTGCTTCCAATTCCCTGATCGAAGCCGTAGTTTATGCAGATGCTGCAGCTAAACATAGTTTGAGTATCCTCGACTCACTTTCTTATCAGGAAAACATTCCGGAATGGGATGACGAAGGAACTCGCCTGCCGGAAGAGATGGTCTTGATCACCCAAAGCTTGAAGGAAGTCGGACAGATTATGAGTACCTATGTAGGTATTGTCCGTTCAGACTTACGCCTGAAGCGTGCTTGGGATCGTTTGGATTTATTGTACGAAGAAACAGAAAGTCTGTTCAAACGGTCTATTGCTTCCCGTGAAATCTGTGAATTACGTAATATGATCAACGTAGGTTACTTGATCACACGTCAGGCTATCGAACGTAAGGAAAGTCGTGGTTTGCATTATACACTGGATTATCCTCCTGTTCCGCACGAACATTGAGATTAAAAGGTATATATAATAATAAGTAAAGAGGTACTAAAAGCTTGGTACCTCTTTCTATTTTCTATATCTCCTAAAACCAAATCTTGAAACGAGTCACAGCATCCGAATAGGTTTTGAGAGAGAATGAACAACCATGCTTCTGCAATACTTCACGGATAAATATCAATCCGATACCTTGCCCGTTGGGTTTTGTTGAGAAGAAAGGACTAAAGAGTTTTGCTTCCGTCTCTTTTGAGATGCCTTCACCCGTATCTCCTATCTCCAGACAAAGCGGCTGTTTAGTTGTACGAATGAAAATGTCTCCATCTTCCCCGATGGCTTCTACGGCATTCTTGATGATATTAACCAATACTTGCTCAAATAGAATCGGATCCAGTTTAACCAAAGGCAAGTCTTCCTCCAGTTCAATATGAATCCGGATCTGTTTACCAACACACTGATTTTCCATGAAACGCTTACAGGAAGAAACCAGCTCATTCAAGGAAACGGATTTAACTTGTGGTTCCGGAATACGGACTACATCAGCAAAGTTCGTAATGAAACGGCTCATTCCATAACAACGTTCGATCAGCACCCGCAAGACATCGCTGACTTCTTCCATGTCGTCCATTCCACGAAATGACGATTCCAACGTATCCAACGTAGAAGTAATCCCGGCAGTTGTGTTGTTCACCTCATGCGAAATCATGCGGATCACCTTTTCATACGCCTTTTTCTCTGCCTTAAATACCTCATGTGTTAATATTTCTATCAGATAGAATTCATGTCGCAGTCCCCGATCCATAAAGAAAGAATGCGAACATTTATAAATATTGGCATCACTCAAGCGAATACTTCGGGAAGCATCAAGTGGTATGTCTCGGATTTCTTCAAGTAATGGTTCTGTACATAATGCCAGCTGTTGACCGACCAGATCTTTCTCGTTAGCCAAATGCAGTAGTCGGCAAACCGCCGGATTGGCTGACAAGATCCGTCCGTCAAAATCAAGGATCAAAACACCCATCGGAGAAGCTTGTATCAACAAATCTAGGAAATGATTCTGTTCACGCACATGGAGACGTTCGTTCTTCAACTGCTCCATCATCCGATTGAAAACATCCACAATACGGTCTGTTTCTTTCTGTCCCACGTATCCCAGACGCGAACTGAAGTCCTGTTCTTTCAATAAGTCCATACCATTTCCTAACGTATAAAGCGGTTTGATGATACGGCGATAGAAATAGAACAGATAACCCAGCAACAAAATAATCCAGCCTTCAAGGGCAAAGAATATCCATTCTGTATATTTGCCGCTCCAAAGACAGCCGATCAGGGCGAACAAGATCGCCAGCAACAACAGGAATCCGAGGAAGATACTCTTTAATCGCATATCTTAATCCCATATTTCTCCAGTCGCCGATACAAAGCAGCCCGGCTGATACCCAAGGCTTCGGCGGTACGCGACAGGTTATGTTCATATTTATCCAATGCCTGAAGGATACTTTTCCGTTCCAGCTCTTCGAGTGTCAAGCCCTCCAACGAAGTAGAAGCTGAAGAAGTCAAAGCGGATTGCGGCATACCGAACTGTTCGAAGTCGGAAGCTTCAATCCGTTGCCGTCCTGAAACCAATAAAGTTCGTTCTACCAGGTTCTTCAATTCGCGGATATTACCCGGGAAAGGTAATTGCTGCAAATAAGTAAATGCTTCGGAAGCAAACTCAACTGGCGGCAAACCATTTGTCTCTGCCAGCTTTTGGGCAAAATGACGTACCAAAAGCGGAATATCTTCCCTTCGCTCCCGTAAGGCTGGCAAATGGACGGTGATCAGATTAATACGATAGAACAAATCTTCACGGAACGTATGCTCACGTACCATTGCCGGCAAATCCCGGTTTGTTGCACTGACTACCCGAACATCTACTTTCCGCGGACGACTATCGCCCAACACTTCAAAGGTCTGATCCTGCAATACCCGCAATAACTTCACCTGACTGGATAATTCCAAGTCGCCGATTTCATCCAGAAAGATTGTTCCTTTATCTGCCATCTCAAAACGACCGGTCCGATCCATATACGCATCAGTAAATGCTCCTTTTTTATGTCCGAACATCTCACTCTCGAACAAACTCTGCGACAAACCGCCCAAATTTACTTTCACGAAAGGTTCCTTCACCCGGCGGCTGTGTGTATGGACGGCTTCGGCAATCAGTTCCTTTCCCGTACCACTTTCTCCGGTGATCAAGACTGAAGCAGTCGTCGGAGCAATACGTGCTACTGTATCCAGCAGACTTAGCAACGCCGGACTTTTCCCAATGATCTTATCGAAACATGGATGTGTCTGCGTTGTCGCTGCTTCCTCTTTTCCTACCGGAGCATATAATTCCAAAGCATTACGGATTGCCTTTAGCAATACCAGATTATTCCATGGCTTCGTGATGAAATCGAAAGCACCAGCTTGCATACCTTGTACGGCCAAAGAAATAGAGCCCCATGCCGTCATCAGAATTACGGGTAAATCCGGACGCAGTATCTTGACTTGCTTCAGTAAATGAATTCCTTCTTCTCCGGTCGTCGTGAGGGTAAAATTCATATCCATCAAGACCAACCGGAAACCTTCTTCACGTACCTTCTGAAGTGCTTCTTTCGGACCACCGACTGCCGTCGGTAAATAACCGGCCCGCTTCAACAAGAACGTCAGCGAAGAACGCACTAGCGCATCATCATCTACTATCAGAATCTTCGTATCTGTCATATTATTCATTCTTCTTTATTGAATACTTCTTCCTTTGGCTCATCGGCATCCAGCAAATTCATGATTACTGTAGCCGGTATGGACAACCTCGAGAAAGCAAACATTTTCTTCCCCAAATCCTTCATTGATGCTCCAATATGATAGACTTCCTGGGAATCAATCAACAGGAAACGATCATGGCAATCCCGATATGTCTTCACCTCGACAGGCGGATACTGGCTGTTATGCTTTTCCAAATCCAACTGCATCTGCGGCATGATCCTCTGCGTATAGATCGTTGCTGTCACATCCGTTCTGCGTTTGCTCAACATCAACAAAACTGTTTCATCCACATAATTATCAATCAAGACTATCGATTGTTGGGCAGACTTAATCAAATCAATAGCAAACTTATATGCATCAAAGATCTGGCCATTGAAGAAAACACCTTCTACCGGAGGCAAAGAAGTCCGGACAAAGAATTCAACCTTATCGGCCAAATCCCGAATCTGGCGGTCATGTTCACTCAGTTTCTCTTCAATCCGGCGGTGAGGATACGAGTTGATCGCATGACCTTTCAGCATATATTCTTTCAAGACCTGGTTGGCCCACTGACGAAAGCGAGTTCCCTGTTTACTTTTCACCCTGTAACCCACCGAGATAATCACGTCCAGATTATAATAATCCACTTGATAAGTCTTTCCGTCGGCAGCAGTATAGGCAAATTTTGCCCAAACTGAATCTTTTACCAGCTCTTCTTCCTTGAATATATTACGAATATGTTTCCCTATCACGCTGATGTCTCGTCCAAAAAGTTGAGACATTTCTTCTATGGATAACCATACCGTTTCATTTTTCAAATGAACTTCCAACTTGATTATCTCATCCGGTTGATATAGTATAATCTCACCTTGCTCCATGTATTTATAACCCGTTTATCTGACGATCTTCTCAAATTCAGCATCTAAAGTACAATTATTCAAGAAATCATACAACGTCAGACTACGGATATTATAGAAATAACGCCAATAATAGTACAGCTCTTCTATGTGTTTCTGCTTAGCACTATCCTTTGACGTTTGGGCATCATTTAATTCCAGAATATCAATTTTCCCCACCATAAATGTTTCAATAGAAGTTCTGTAACGGCTTTCTGCCAGAGAATCCACTTCCGAGGCAATTTCCAATTGGGCAGCCTGGTTATTGAAATTCTCTACCAAAAGGAAAATATTCTGATTGAAATCCATCTGTTCCTGACGGATTTTAGAAAGTACTACTTCCCGGTTTGATTCGGCTACTTTCACCTTCCCTTTCCGCTTACCCCAGTCCAGTATCGGAATCGAAACGCCTACTTCCACCACCTGATTATCTTTCAGCGGATTATAGGCTCCCGAGAAGGAAAGATCTTTCCCTGTATAACCAACCGAGGCAAACAAATTGATGTTTCGCTGGTTTCCTTTGGCCGTTGCTACATCATAATCGGCCTCCAATTGCCGACGCAGAATATTCTTGGAGAAGGAATTGTTCTCTTGTGCCCGTGCCAATACCTGCTGATAATCCAGACGCACACCGGTAATAGCTTCGGGCAAAACCGGCTCAATCCGGTCCCGTTCACTTAATCCCAAGAAAGAACGTAGCTGGAACATCATCGAATTCAGATTCGACTGCGCCTCTGTTACCTTCCCTTTTGCCTGCAAGGCCGACTGTTTGAGCTGCATCAGTTCAATTTCCGAGATATGGCCGATCTTCCGTTTGGCAATCGCTATCTCATAAAGCTTATTGGCATTCTCTAAGTTCTGCTTACAAACTGCCAAGTTATCTTCTGCCAGTAACAGATTAAAGTAATGCGTAATGGTTGTAATAGTCACCTCTTCTACACTTTCCATAAAAGCTGCCTTCGCTTCTTCATAACGGACCGGCTCGATACGCCGTTTCCATTTCTGATCGTTCACTCCGAATATCGGCTGCGTCAAGGTGAGGCTGACCGGAACACTCATAAACTCATTGTAAGCTCCTTTCCCCAATTGGCGGGTAAAATCCAACGATGTATTCAAGGCAATCTTACCTCCGGTCAGGGCGATATTCTGCTCTATCGAGATCTCTCCATTAAGACCCAAGACATTATTCTGTACATACGTATAAGATCCATCCGACTGTTGATATTTGGAGTACTGTTTGCTATACGAAGGCAATGTGCCGGTGAAGATAATCTCCGGCAGTTGCTCGGCCTTGTGCGTCCGGTATTCCCAATAAGCCGTCTTCAATTCATTTAAAGCGACGGCTGCATCTACCGATTGTATTTGTGCCAACCGGATAGCATCCGTCAACGAAAGAGAGACTGTCCGGGTATCCACCTCCTCCGCATAGCTGTTATCACATACTCCTATGATATAAATTAAACACAAAATCCAAATTCGTTTCATATCCATTTCTTTTTCCAACAGAGGAGCAAATGCTATGCCATAAATATATCTAACTGATTATCAACCTAAGGTAGAAAACCTTAGTGTTCGCTTTCGGACACTCGGTTCGGTTTCGGACGACAAAGGATTTTTTTAAATATACTCTTTAGATATATAGTTAGTTTTATATCTTTGTATAATCCTAAGGATATTTATTCACAAATACATTATGACGCATCATTCATAGGTTAACTATATGGAAATATATCATGGAAGTTATACAAAGATTCTTTCACCCCAAATCTTGAAAGGTCAATTTACGAAAGATTTTGGAGACGGATTCTATTGTACCGAGATAAGAAAACAGGCTCAGAAATGGGCAAAGCGCTATGATACTCCCATTGTAAACATATATGAATATCAACCCAATAATCATCTGAAAACTCTTTACTTTAAAGAAATGACAGATGAATGGCTTGATTTCATTGTTGCCTGTCGCAATGGGGAATCACATTCTTTTGATATTGTTATTGGAGCCATGGCTAATGATCAGATATATAATTATGTAGCAGATTTTATGAATGGTGTAATTACCCGAGAGCAATTTTGGGTATTAGCCAAGTTCAAATATCCAACGCATCAAATTAATTTTTGTACATCTCAAGCATTGACATGTCTTACATTTAAAGGATATGAGGAGATAAAAAATGAATGGACGTGAAGATAAACAATTAAACGATTTGTTTTTTGTATGTAGCTTAATTGAGTATGTGGGGCGACAAACAAATAACGAACGGAAAACCATCGTAAACGCATTAGGCCCAAAAGGGATAAAACATTATTACGAACTTGCAGAAGTCTATCATTGTGAGAATATAAACAAAGTAACCCACGAGATTGTAACAAAATATGGTATTACAAACGGCAATTACAACAATGTTGCCGATGCTGAAGATAATATTCCAACTTATTGGGATATTGGAAAGGTAATGCAGCGGCTTATCTCTGAAGTTGCCCGTAGGTCTCATAAAGATATTATCACTACTCTTATTGAGGTTTATAATTCATGGATTGTTCCTAAAATTGACAATTACAACAGCTCCATGTATTACGAAAATACCAGTTATCAATACGCATCTTATCAAGCAGGACATGCTTTATAACTTGAATCACATCATCTATCAGTCTTACAAAAAGATAGATAAAAGATGAAAGATGATTTGACAAACTGAAAGTAAGGTCTCTTCCGGAATGATAGGACATATAAAAACGAAAGTAACGAATATCCATTCCGATTCTCGTTACTTTCATTTTTGATTCTCGCCAGCTTTCAAAACAAAGGCTTAGTGTTTTGATTATTTCCCGGCGTATTTTCATCAAAAGCCGGCGTAAATTGACAAAAATACGCCAGCTTTTTACACTACTCTGCCCGCAAGGCATCGGCAGGAGCTATATGTGCTGCCTTTTGCGCTGGATACCAGACTCCTAAGACAATGATAAAGGCCAATAACAGCCAGGTGATCAACGAGACTTCCAAGAAGCGGAGAAGTCGTTCGTCGGCTGCCGAGGCTGATACCAAATCGGCATACATCAGGTTTCCACAAATGAAGAGGGCGGGTAGCGCAGCCAATGTAAGAAGCAGCAAACTTTCGGTGATGGTAAACCGAAGCAAACCGGCACGCGACGAGCCCATCGCCATACGTAATCCCAATTCTTCCTTCCGGCGATTCACACGAAACCAGAACGAACCGATAACTGCCAGGAATACATTGACCAACAAGAAGAGCATCACCGACGAAATCACCTGTTGCCCGCTCGAATTAGAAGTCTTCTCCAGAAACTGCTCCCGAATATCGTTATAACTCTGTATATCGGATACCCAGAAATTCCCTGCCTGTAACTGATGACGCATCTCTTTCATAAAGCGTTCCTCAAAACCTGCCGTCTCGACATTCGGGCGGATGCGGAAAGTAACTTGTATTTGAATGCATGTATTTTCCGGAACAATGCCATCACGAGGCAACTCCATTAGGTTGAACCAGGCATAAGGTAAATTATCATTATACTCATCACTACGGACAGGTTCCGTTAAGGCTATGATCTTCATAGTGTCTTTTTCGCTTATCAATTCCTCTCCTAATACATTGGTACGGTTGAAGAAATCCTCAGCGAGATTAGACGAGATAATCAGACCAGGCTTTCCTAGTTGTCGGGCTAATTCATCGGGCGAACCGCCGTTGGCTGTATGAATATCGAATACCCGAAAATAATCAGGATTTACATTATACTGACGAATATTCCAATACTCCACACTGTCTTTTCGCAATCCACGTACACTCATAGAAGAAATATAAGGCAATGAATACATTGACAAACCTACAGCCTCTACATCCGGATGAAGCCTGATACGCTCCACTATACGATCAAAATTCTGCTTGGGTTCTTCACTTCCTTCCGGATAAACGACAAATTGGGGAGAATCTTCTGACCTGATAGAAAGAGCCACTTTATACACACGATCGGTATTAAAACCAACAGGCCGGTTAAACAAAGTGCGCTGCGTAATATAGTAGTCCGTCATTACCCACAAAGCGACAAACACCACCATCAACTCAGCCAATATCCACAGATTACCACGGAATTGCGCCTGTATAATCTTCAAAATATGTCTTATCATACGTTTTTAGAGTTTATGAGTTTGTTTTCATTTATTCAATGCGCTTACTATATTTTCCCTTATGGCATTCCAGACCGGAACCATCGACGAAAGCAGATTCAGTAAAAGGCATACTGTAACTGCATAAAGAAAAACCTGCCAGTTCATCAGCATTCCTGCTGACAATGTAATTACATCTGCATCTTCCGTTATAAATTGCTGGTAACTGTTTGCAAGTAATATATTCTTATACAGATCTACCAATCCATAAGAAAACAGCAAACCGGCAAGACTTCCCGGAAACATCAGGATCAGATTCTCCACAAAGATTTGCATAAACAAGGTTCCACGTGGAGCACCAAAGGCCTTACGGATACCAATCTCTTCCAGACGGTCCTGAATATGAGAAGCGTTCAGTCCGGAAATATTCAGTGCCGGAACCAACAGAAAGAGTAAAAGGAATAGAACAATCGCCAGATACGCCTTGGAACTACTCACTCCCATAATGGTCAGTGTGGCCGGTTTGATTTTAGGATCAGTAACCTGGCCTCCAACCAATGTTGTATTATACCTTTTTACAGCCTCTTCCAATTCTGCCTGCGCGGCTGTAATATCATGCTTGTCGCGAAGCAAGATATTTGCCTGTAATTTACCTACCGTGTTTTCTCTTTCCTCTACTGATTCTGTAATAACATTCGACATGGAAGTATAAGGCATCCATGCTTGTGAATAAGTATGCTCCAAAGTACCAGACACATCTTCTACCACACCACAAACACGATATTCCACCTCATTCAGCATTACTGTTTGCCCTATAACATCTTCTTTTCCGAACAATTTCCTCGCCATTGAACGACAAAGAACAACCGTTTTCAATCCTGATTCAAAATCAGACTCAGTAAAAGGTTTGCCATAGAGAAAATGAAATTCATAAACTTTCCAGAATACATCATTACAACCCATATATGAAATCTTCGCCTCATCATCATTTCCAGCTACAGAAGCAAACATTTCACCACCTTGGAAATACTGATATATTGGAGAAGTTGTTATGGCAATCGCTTCAGGTTTTTTCAATGTAAGAACCACATCTTTTACATAACGTATACCTAATGAGCTGCTGTATGAGCCATTACCTTCATTATACTTGTAGATGACAAAATCCAGATAGCACATCCTGTCCCGATGTATTTCCGGCGCTATATTAGCAGTACGAATATAATACACTACCGCCAGCACCATCACCATCGAAATCGCCAGTCCGGTTCCGATGATATAAACGGCACTGAAGAAACGGTTTTGTTTCATCAGTTGCCAGGCTTGTTTGAAATACAGATTTATGGTTATCATTTTAGTCCGTTAATTTAATTGTTTTATGTTTTCGAGGTAGCAAGCCAACAAAGTGACAAGTTTTTTATAACCTTGTTAACTTGCTCTCTTGTCAACCTTATTCATCTTTCAAGGCTTCTGTCGGATTTAACCGGGCTGCCTGTTTTGCCGGAAATATAATACCCGCTACAATCATCATGGCCAATGTCAGGAAAGCAATCAGAAAACTATGTACAAGGCGATCTATCATGGAAAGATCCATCGAAGTAGTAGTCAGCACATCCAATTGACCCAAATTGACATAAATCAGTACAGCTGGTAAAGTGACAACAGCCAACAGTATCAAACCTTCTCCTATCAATTGGATAAAGATTACCGTTCTGGAAGCACCGACAGCCATGCGCAAACCGATCTCCGGAATACGCTGACGAGCACGGAACCAGAATGTTCCGACAACACCCAGCAAGACATTAAACAACAGGAAACATACAGCGACCACATATAAACGGATATTGTCCAAAACAGAGCGTAACACTTCTTCCCGATAATAACTCATAGGAGTGACATCAGACAGATATATGTTTCCCAGTCTCAGTTGCTGTTCCATATCCTTCTTAAACTGCTGCATAAGCTCAGGTTTGTCTGCCGAAGGCTTCATACGTACGAACAAGTTTATATTCCCTGAAAGTATTTCAATACCGTATTTCTTCAATTCGTTCCGTCCGCCAAGATTCCGGTAATAAGCATAATCAAACGGATAGAACTCGTGATAGCGTTGGAACTCGCAGACCTCACCTATATGATAGGCCGTACTGTCGGAATCGCCCTGATCCGTAATCCAGATTTCTTTTCCTCGTCCTTCAACCGGACTACCATAATAAGCCTTGGCTACAGAAGAGGTGACGACGATACCATTGTTCTCCAAGGTTTTCTCAAGTTTTTCCCACGATTGTCCGTCGGCAGTCTTTACCTTGAAAACACGGAAATACGAAGGATCCACGTCACGTACATAGCCGTAACGCTTTAGACCTTTGCCATGAAAAGTAGCAAACCGGTTGAAATACATATAATGGAAATGATTACCGGAAGTATAACCTACAGTTTCCACACGCGAGTCCTTCTCCAAACGGTCTATGATTGTGAAGAAATCATCTATTCCATTCGTCGTATGCACGACGGTTGTATCATAATCTGCACTCGTTTCCGGCACAACACCCAGCCAGACTTTATACACATGCGAAATGTCAAACCCCAAAGGCTGTTTGTATTCCTTGTATTTCACATACAGATAATCTGCCGCATAAAGCAGACAACTGAAGACAACCAGCAGTTCCAGCAGAATCAGCACATTGGCTTTCCGCTCGTTCCACATCTGTCGAATCATTGAAGCGATCATACCATTAACTGTTTAAAGCCTCGGAAATTTGCTGCCGAGTCGCTTTCCAAGCCGGGAATACAGCCGAAAGCAGGTTTAACAATAGACACAGAATAAAAACAGCGATAAATACCCAGCCGTTTACCATCTGGAGCGAAAGCTGTTCCTGCCCTAACGAGGTAATCATCAGCCAGTCGCCCATGCAGGCAAGAGCAACATACGAAAGTATAAATCCCAACAAGCCGCCAATCAATGTCACTAACAGATTCTCCAGCAGGACTTGCGACATAATACGCTGCCGTGTGGCTCCATAAGCTTGTCGCAAGGCAAATTCAGGAATCCGTTTACGTGTCCATGCCAGGATAATACCGGAGATATTCAGTGCCGGTACCAGCAGGATGATAAACGCTATTGTTCCAAACCGCAGAAACACTTTTCCTACCGATACTTCCGAATTTTCTCCACCCATCCACTTTTCCAGATGAGAGAAAGGCTGATGCAGGATGTTGGCCTGCACATCCGAAAGACCGGCATTGAAGTTGTCAATACGCTTCAGCAGTTCCTGCTGCAAATCTTCCCGGTTATATCCTTTCTTCAAGAGCATATAGCATTCGAAGGATCCTCCTATTCCTTCCAGATTAGAAAATAAATGCGTTCCGGCCGTATAAGGAATCCACACGTCAGCCCAGGCTTTGTCGGCAAAGCGCGATACGTCTTTCACCACACCACACACCCGATACACCAGGAAGTTAATCTTCAGTTCCTTTCCTACCGCCTGTTCGGTTCCGAATACAGAACGGGCCACTTTCTCACTGATAACAGCCTCGTGCAACCCACTCTCAAAAGTGGCTTTCGAGAAAGGATTTCCCGCTACAAAGTCAAAGTTATATACATGCCAGAAAGCCGTATCTGTTTCCAGAATAGAGGCTGTGACCGTATTCCTTCCATCCATCGACAGCAAGATTTGTTTCTGCCATCTATCACGAACCACAGCCGTGACAGCTTCGGCCGACTGCAACGGATAAAAGCATTCTTTGATAAAAGGCAAACCTAAACCCGTCATGGCGATGCGTCGTCCGTCAGCCTTTCCTTCCGTCTTTACATACGTGACGTAATAGGTATCCGCACGATGGCTTTCCGGCTTAAAGGCTGCTGTATTGGCTATAAACAAGATCACAAAGACCATGATCATACAAATCGCCAAAGCTGTTCCTAAGATGGAAAGCAAGGCCGCCAGCCGATTTTGCCGCAGTAACCGCCAGGATTGTTTGATATATGAGTTTATGCTTGGCATACTTGGTAAGTTTTTAAGTTTGTCAGTTTGTTAGTTTATCCGTTAACAAGAAGGCACTTTATCCGATAGCTTGTCAACTCGTCAACTTGTACCTCCGTTATTGAATCTGCCGTCCATCAAAGAAATGCACAATACGTGAAGTCTGCTTTGCCTGGTTTTCATTGTGTGTTACCATGACAATGGTTCGCCCGTCTTCCTGATTCAGCTTATGCAAGATTTCCATTACTTCCGCTCCCATCTTGGAATCCAAGTTACCGGTCGGTTCATCGGCCAGGATGATCTCCGGATTCCCGATAATGGCACGGGCAATAGCGACACGCTGGCACTGACCTCCGGAAAGCTGTGTCGGGAAATGACGCATACGGTGTGACAGACCGACTTTCTCCAAGACGGAGATGGCTGCTTCCCGGCGTTCTTTAGCCGACACATGCGGCCGGTACAAAAGCGGCAGCTCTACGTTATCCAGTACATTGAGGGAATTGATCAGATGGAAAGACTGGAAGACAAAGCCCAGTGTCTTGTTACGGAAGGCCGCCAATTGTTTATCGTCCATCGATGCGGTTTGTACACCGGCAATCTCTACGGTTCCGCGCGTTGGCTGATCAAGCAATCCCATAATATTCAGCAGGGTTGACTTTCCGCAACCGGATGGTCCCATAATACTCAGGAATTCACCTTTATCTACTGTCAGGTTTACATTTTCCAATGCTACGGTTTCAATCTCTTTTGTCCGATATACTTTCTCTAAGTTTGTTAATGTGATCATATTATTTAAGTTTTAAAGTTTGTTAGTTTATAAGTTGACAAGTTAGCCAGTTGACGAGTTGACAAGGTTTTTAAACACCTTTCTGACCTTGTTCCCTTGTCAACTCGTACCCTTGTTTCTTCTATTCATAATGCAATGTTTCTGCCGGATTCATCCGGGTAATCTTGTTGGCTGGAATACGGATTCCCAAGTAAATCATACCGCCCATCAACAGATAGGAAACCGATAAGGTAATCAGGAAGCGCCACCAGGTATAAGCCAGCCGATACGTATCGGGCATATCCAGATACAACATATTTACCCAAAAGATCAGCAGGAATGGTAAAGTCAGCACCAACAGGAAAAGTCCCTCGAGGAATAATTCCCGGCGCAACTGTCTTTTCGAAGCACCCAAGGCTGCACGCAACCCGATTTCTGCCCGCCGTGACTGCGTGCGTAACCAGAAGGTACCGACAATCCCGAAGAAGATATTTACCAACATAAAGCCGACCATGGCAATCTTTTTCTTCTGGTTATCCAAACGAGGCTTCAACATGTCGGCACGGTATTCGCTGATGGGTTTCATGGTAGAAACATACAGATTCCCCTCTTGCAGACGTTCGCCTTGTGCTTGCAGAAATGCATTCATATCTTCTGCTTTGAAGCCGTCTTTCATCCGGAGAACGCATTGGGTATAATAAATACCCTGCTCAGCGATCAGATCACTCACTTCCTGATCGGTCTTCAGACAAGTCAGATAATGACCAATGGCTTTATCAAATTCTCTTTCTCTCATAGGCTGCATCACGGCAGCTACTTCCATCGCATTCGCTTCTGGATCAGTCTTTACTTTCTTGAGAACTGTTCCTGATGTACCAAACAAACCTTCCACCACATTCTCTGGAAGAACTACATTACCCGAATGACGCATGATTTCGTCGTATAAAGGTTTCCCATCAGGCGTTTTCATCCGAAATACCCGACAATAATCCGGTGTAGCGACATACCATCTCCACACTTGCGAATTATAGGCTGTATCATTCTCCGATATCAACCCATTTCTGTATCTACGACTGTAGGTATAAGGAATGGCTGCAGCCGATAAACCAACAGCCTCCACTTCCGGACAATGTCGCAGATTATCCAGCAGACGAAGAAAATTTTCGGAATCACTTTCCGCGTCTTGTAAAGAATCAGGTGATGAGGAGTCGAACTCCTTGTTAAATTCAACACTATACGTATTCGTGATGTCATATCCCAAAGGTTGCCGATAGGTATACGCATCAACCAATAAGGAATCGGCCATCACCCACAACATAGCCGTTACCAATAGTAATTCCAAGAAGATCCAAACATTCCCGCTTCGTTGGTTCCAAATCAAAGTCAAAAGATGCTTTATCATATAAATCCTGTTTTATCGTTATTTATTCGTTTCTTCTTCATTCTTCAAGGCCTCACAAATTGGCTTACGCGAAATCCACCAGGCCGGTAATCCGGCCGAAAGCAGGTTGATCAGCATACAGAAAAGCAAAGCGAGGATAAAAGCCTCCGGGCGGAACAGCATTTCGGCTCGCAACTCCGTATCGCTTGCCTTAAGCAAGAAGTCTTTACACAAAGGAAACAAGGCCCAGGAAAATACCAATCCCAACATACCGCCCAGTAATGACATCAATCCGTTCTCATATAGGACCTGGCGCACAATTTGTACACTCGTGGCTCCGAAAGCTTTACGGACTCCAATTTCCGCCTGCCGTTTCCGGATGGAAGACTGCGTCACACCCAGCAAGTTTAGTACCGGTACGAGCAACAAAAAGAGCATTGCCCCACCTGTTTCCAACCAAAAGTCTTTCCAATCCACATAAATCTGTCCAATTGACCCCATTGCCTTGTCCCATTGCGTAATGGGATTCTCAAAGAACGAGATTGAATATTTCTCTTTAGTGGCATTATACCGGGCAATCTGCTGTTGTAACTCTTTCCGGATAGCATCAAAGTCACTCGACTTCTTTGCTAACAGAACAACATTGAAATTTCCAATCATATTCTCCAAGTCCTGTGAAGTCTTCAATAAAGGCCAGGCAGTATAAGGATACCAGACATCCGCATAGGCAGTCGCAGCGGCTTTACTGACATTCTCCACAACTCCACAAATACGTCCTATACCCGCATTAAGCTTTACTTCTTTTCCGACAACATCAACCGTTCCAAACAACTCTCTGGCCATCCATTCCGAAACAATCACCTGTCGGATACCAGACTCAAAGTCAGCTTCTGTGAAAGGTCCACCTTTGATGAAATGGAAGGAAAAGATTTTCCAGAAATTAAGATCCACCATCTTCACGGTATAAGCTGTATAATTACGCTTATCCAAAGTAGAGACGGGCTCCGTCTCCTTCACATAAGCAGTTACAGCCTCTGGAATTTTCAGGGAATAGAAACATTCCTTCACAGCTTCGTCAGACATATTCCCACTATTTTGTGAATCCTCACTTTTAACACAAGTTCCATCTTCCACATAAAGCATCCGGTCACGGTGTTCCTCCGGATAATAATTGGCCACCTGTATTTGCAGCACCAGCACGACCATCATGATCATCGTAATGGAAATGGCCGTTCCCGTAATCGAGATCGTACTCACCAGCCGGTTCTCTTTCAGCATCTGAAATGCCTGTTTGATGTATTGTTTAAGCATATATGTTAAGTTAATAAGTTTATAAGTTAACCAGTTGACGAGTTGACAAGGTTTTGAACACCTTTCCATGACCTTGTTAACTTGTCAACTTGTTTCTTTGTTTCCTCTATTTCTCCAATTTCATCTTTCTCTTATTCTTATAATTGCTCATGTCTGAAACAACGACCTGATCGCCGGGCTTCAGTCCGCCAACGACTTCTACCAGTTCATAATTGCTGTCGCCCAGCTGGACTTTCCGCTTCAACAACTCATTTCCTGAGCGGACAAACAGTTCGTATTCACCTGGACCAACGTAATAACTGCCGTTGGCTATACGCATCACCGAATCCTTCACGGCTGTCAGGACATACACATCCGTTTTCAAGCCCGAACGAAGCCGCTTGTGATTGTCTTGCTCCAAACGGACTGAGAAAGACATCACGCCATTCTTCGACAACGGAGTAACATCCGTCACAGTTCCCGCCAATTCTTCCTTTCCGACTTTCACGATAGCCCGGCTGCCGGCTGCAATACGGTCGCCATATGTATCCGCAATCTCGCCTTCTATCTTGAAATGCGACAAATCTGATACAATCGCCACTTTCTCACCTTGTGCCACCTGCGCACCGATATCTGTATTCACATACGTCAGAATTGCCTTCCGCGGCGCTTTGATCCGGGCATCATCGAGGGTCCGTTTGGTTTCCGCCAAAGTCTTGCGGGCAATATTCAATTCCAGTTCTTTCACTTTGAGGTCGGCATCTGCTGTTGCCTGCTCATTGATAAACTTCTGCTCATCCTCTTCCAGTTTCAGCTTGCTCACATTGTAATCCAATTCCACCTGGCGCACCTTATCGGTCGTTCCGGCACCCAGACTATCCAAGTACTGTTCGTTGCGCAGTTCTACCGCTTTCCGGTTCAGTTCCATCCGAGAGACTTTCAACTGCATTTCCATTTCCGACAACTTGCTCCGGTTCTGGATTCGCAGCTGTTCCAACTTCAGCTCATTCATCTGTACTTCATCCAGCTGCTTCTTATAATCTGTTTCCGCACTCAGCAAATCCAGGCGTAAGATTGGTGTCCCGACTTCTACCGAATCTCCTCCTTTCTTATACACTTCCAATATGCGAGAATTAATGGGGGAATTGATAATCTCTTCGAATGCCGGAACGACCTTACCCGAAGCACTCACCGACACATCGATACTACCCTCATCTACTACTGAGAAAACAATATCCCGTTCGTGCAGACTTTCCTGCATCAGCTGCATCAAGGCAATCACGGCTACTATACCAACTACCACGGTTCCGCCCCATTTCATCCACATCCGACGTTTCTCCCGATTCCGTTGTTCTTTTGATATTTCTCTATCCATACGACTTTCTTCTTAAATAATCTTGTTTGCCAACCAAGGGGCAAAAGCCGTGCCAAAAAGATAAAGCATTGATATACAAGAGGAGCATTTCCAACAAGTGTTCGGAAACGGACAATGTTCAATTGAGAATGGACAATGAACAACCAAGAATCATGAATTTTCAATCTACATATTGATCATTTTTCGCGCGGGCGCGCTACTCTCTCTCTCAATAATAAATATACTTTTCTCTTCTTTACTTTACTATACTTTACTTTGTGCACTTTTCACGGTTAAAATCGAAGTTTTAACTGCGCAAATGAGGATTTCAGCAGTGATAATATGGATGCTGAAAAAAGCCGGCGTGTTTTGATAAAAAGGTAGGCATAAAATGATGAAAACATAGGCATGAATTCATCAAAAGATAGGCATGAATTTTTAGGTTATCGTAATCGCTTATTTTATAGCTAATCAAGCTTCATTTCTTAATCATCTACCGAGGCGACTAGATGAAGGTAAGTAGTATATAAAGAAAAAGCTTCCACCTCATAAGTACTGAGGTAGAAGCTCTCTATTTTTAGATATTGCCGTTCTCTAACTTAATTCAAATATCGTTATTGCTCAACAATATCTGTTACTTCTATTTGGAACACCAACGTGGTATAAGGTTTGATATCATCATAGCCAGAAACACCATATCCCAATTGATAAGGCATCCAAACTTCCCAAATATCACCTTCGTGCATGTGTTGTAAAGCAGTTGCAAATCCATCCCGCAATCCGGAATCATCCACTTCAAACAAGACTTTATCATCACCGTTTTCTCGCAAACGAGAATCAAAGACTTCGCCTTGAGTCAAAACACTGTCTCGGTCTGCAACGACTTCGCCATCCTCATTGGTCACAAAACAACCTTTATAATAGCAATTGACTTTGCTTGTATAATAGATCGTCTCCGTACCTTCACCTTCCTTCAGGATCTTACAGATGATTTGTCCGTTGCCACTTTCAGAATTGATTGTGAACAAAGACGTATCCGTCTTTGCATCCTGCAAACGGGCATCGAAGGCAGCCAGATTTATTTCTTTCCAAGCCTCATCAATTACAATTTCATTTTCATCATCATCACTACATGCCGCCAATGTGAACAGCATGACAACCAACATCCATGTAATGTGCCAATACTTCTTCATGTTATTCTTCTACTATTTTCTTCAACAAACTTCTCATGCTCACTTTCTCAGAGATAATGCTATGCAACTGATCGATGCTGACACGTTCCTGTTCCATTGTATCACGGAAACGGATCGTTACGCAATTATCTTTCAATGTATCGTGATCGACAGTGATACAATAAGGAGTACCAATAGCATCCTGACGACGATAACGCTTACCGATTGAATCCTTTTCGTCGTACTGGCAACGGAAATCGAAACGCAACATCTGCATGATTTCTTCTGCTTTTTCAGGCAGACCGTCTTTCTTCACCAACGGAAGAACAGCCAGCTTGATCGGAGCCAACGCTGCCGGCAACTTCAAAACAACACGTGTTTCGCCATTTTCCAACGTTTCTTCGCAATAAGAACCGGCCATCACACTCAAGAACATACGATCCACACCGATAGAAGTTTCGATGACGTACGGAGTATAGCTCTGGTTCAATTCCGGATCAAAATATTGGATCTTCTTTCCAGAGAATTTCTCATGCTGACTCAAGTCGAAGTTGGTACGGCTGTGAATACCTTCCACTTCCTTGAAACCGAACGGCATTTCGAATTCAATATCAGTAGCGGCATTCGCATAGTGAGCCAACTTTTCATGATCATGATAACGATATTTCTCGTTACCCAATCCCAATGCCTGGTGCCATTTCAAACGAGTAGCCTTCCATTTCTTGAACCATTCCATTTCTTCGCCCGGACGAACAAAGAACTGCATTTCCATCTGTTCGAACTCACGCATACGGAAGATAAACTGACGAGCAACGATCTCGTTACGGAATGCCTTACCAATCTGAGCAATACCGAACGGAATCTTCATACGGCCTGTCTTTTGTACGTTCAGGAAGTTCACAAAGATACCCTGAGCCGTTTCCGGACGCAGGTAAACCTTCATTGAACCATCAGCCGTTGAACCCATTTCTGTAGAGAACATCAGGTTAAACTGACGAACATCCGTCCAGTTACGAGTACCTGAAATCGGACAAACGATTTCGCAATCCAGAATCAGCTGACGCAAATCCTCGAAGTTCGAATCGTTCATATCCTTTGAATAGCGTTCGTGGATTTCATTCCACTTTGCCTGGTGTTCCAACACACGCGGATTGGTTGCACGGAACTGAGCCTCGTCAAAAGCATCGCCAAACTTCTTGGCAGCCTTGGCAACTTCCTTATTTATCTTTTCTTCTATCTTAGCCAAATGATCTTCAATCAGGACATCGGCACGATAGCGTTTTTTGGAGTCTTTGTTATCGATCAACGGATCATTGAAAGCATCCACATGGCCGGAAGCTTTCCAGATTGTCGGGTGCATAAAGATAGCCGAGTCAATACCCACTACATTCTCATGCAGCAAAGTCATGCTATCCCACCAGTATTTCTTAATGTTGTTCTTCAACTCCACACCGTACTGTCCGTAATCATAAACAGCACCCAGGCCATCATAAATTTCGGATGAAGGGAATACAAAGCCGTATTCTTTACAGTGCGATACTAATTTCTTAAAAACATCTTCTTGTGCCATATCGAATCTTTTAATAATCTTTTCTTGCTTGATTTATCAGCTTGCAAAGTAAGCGATTTTTTCACAATCTTTTATCACTTCTTTCTGTAATTTGTTGGAAAGCATAATGAATCTTCCATAAAAATGCTATCTTTACGACAAAATTATCTATAATAGTTGACTTAAATCATTCCTTTAATCATGATGCATTCAGAAATATCCCGCAGAAAGTTCCTGAAGAGTGCGCTGGCATTATCGGCCGCTTCAGTGATTCCTTCTTTCTGGATTCCGGCAAAAGCGAGTACCATGCCTAAGAATCCGTTCGTCAGTGCCAACGACCGAGTAAACATCGCCTTTATCGGTATCGGAAACCGCGGTGGCGAAATTGCCAAAGAATTATACAATACCGGACTGTGTAACGTAGTCGCTCTCTGTGATGTGGATATGGGAGCCAAGCATACGCAGGAACTGATCTCGATGTTCCCGAAGGTACCTCGTTTCCAAGACTTCCGGCAGATGTTTGACCAGATGGCAGACAAGATCGATGCAGTTACAGTGGGTGTCCCCGACCATGCGCACTTCCCGATCACTATTGAAGCCATGGCACACGGAAAACACGTTTATGTAGAAAAACCGATGGCACGTACCTTCAACGAGATCGAAGTGATGATGCGTGCTGCCAAGAAATACGGAGTAGTCACCCAGATGGGTAACCAGGGCCACTCCGAAGCCAATTACTTCCAGTTCAAAGCCTGGAAAGAAGCTGGTATCATCAAAGATGTGACAGCCATTACGGCACACATGAACAGCTCACGCCGCTGGCACGGCTGGAACCCGCATATCAAACACATGCCGATGGGCGAGCCCGTTCCGGAAACAATGGACTGGGATACCTGGCTGGGGGTTTGTCAATATCACGACTATAACCACGATTATCATTTAGGACAATGGCGTTGCTGGTATGACTTCGGTATGGGAGCGTTGGGCGACTGGGGCGCACATATCCTGGATACAGCCCACGAGTTCCTCGATCTGGGATTGCCGACGGAAGTTAATCCGCTTTATCTGAAAGATCATAATCCGTTCTTCTACCCAATGTCTTCTACGTTGTTGTTCCGCTTCCCCGAACGAGGCAACATGCCGGCAGTAGATGTAACCTGGTACGACGGACTGGATAATATTCCGGCTGTGCCCGAAGGTTATGGCGTTTCGGAAATCGATCCGAATATCCCAACCGTTGCCGGTGGAAAGATCCAGCCTGCCAAGTTGAATCCGGGTAAAGAAATCTATTCAAAGGAATTGACTTTCAAAGGTGGTTCACACGGCAGCACGTTGTCGATCATTCCGGAAGAAAAGGCCAAAGAAATGGCTTCCAAACTGCCGGAAGTTCCAAAGAGCCCGTCTAACCATTATGCCAACTTCCTGCTGGCTTGCCAAGGAAAAGAAAAGACCCGTTCGCCGTTCGAGATCGCCGGTCCGTTAAGTCAAGTATTCTGCCTGGGTGTTTTGGCGCAGCGACTGAACCGCAAGCTGGTATTCGACCGTGATACTAAACAGATCACCAATGATCCGTTTGCCAACCAGATGCTCGTAGGCGAACCGCCGCGCAAAGGCTGGGAACAGTATTATAATGTATAAGGTCTTAATATTATAAACAAACAAGGTTTCAGATTATCTTCCATCGATATGTCTGAAACCTTGTTTATTTGTACTTACGCTGATTATCGTCTTATCCAGTTCTCAAGTCGGATACCTGAGAAGTTCTTAAAGTCTTGTAAATTTTCTGTTACCATTACCAAGTCGTACACAATAGCAGTACAACCTATCAGCAAATCAAAATTGTCATCCGCAGGTGTTCCAGCCAAACGCAAGCGTGCTTTTTCTTTGGCAAAAAGATCAAGCGTTTCGCTAATTGGCAACACTCGTACGGATGCAATAAATTCATCCAAGCTTTGCATACGGCGTACTAACCCCTGTCTATTACCCAATTCCGCACCATACTTCAGTTCTGCCACAGTTATCTCTGAGATATAACAGTTTTCCAAACCTACTTCATCCATTTTCTTGTCCACATTATATTTTCCACGCAGCAAGAAGATACAGATATTTGTGTCAAGCAGATATTTTTCCATATTCTCAGAAAGCCATTATATCATCTTTGAAGTTCCGCGCTTTTTTCACTTCTTCAGCCAGCTTGTCGGCATCCAAGCTATCCATATCACGCCAAGCACCATAAAATCGACTTGCTGATACGGAATGATCCTTTTTCTCTTGCCGCATTGAATTACTAAGTCGGGCTATCAAATCCAACTTCATTTCATTGCTCAAATCTTTCAGCAGATTCCAATAACGATCTGCATTACTAACAGATACTTCCATATTGCTATCTCTATTGGTTTAGTTGCGAAGATAAGGATTATTCTGACAACGTCAACAAAAACAAACAAGGTTTCAGATTATCTTCCATCGATATGTCTGAAACCTTGTTTGCTGATATATCCGTTCGTTTAGAACTTGATCACGCCTTCGTCTTCTTTCTTCGCGCTGTTTGTGGCACGGGTTTTCAGTTTCGTGCGTTGCTGTTCAACGAGGGCATTCACATTGCCGATGAAGGTCGCGAATTTCTCATCGCCGTGCATCGCAGCCAGCATATTGACGATATCCACCAATTTCCGATAAGCATCGTCGGCAGCTTGGCGAGCTTGCTTTGAAAGGCCTACTTCGCGTGCCGCTTCTTCCTGTACTTTCTCATCGGTAGCTGTCAGGAATGAATGCTCCGCATTTTCCAGGCGTTCCATCCAAGGCTCGATATCCAGGCCGTTGAAATCGCCCGCCTCTTTCGCCTCGTTCAATTCCTGCAACAAATTATACAAGATACCGCTCTCCTCGAGCTGCGGCTTGGCCGTCGGGTTGCCGTATTTCTCCAGGATCTCCAAGGCCCTCTTGGCCGCTTCGGCAATCGACTCGTCCGGATGGGCGGTCATCGCCTTGACATAATAATACAATCCCGTCCACGCAAAATCGCGCGCCGCATCGGTTTCTGTTACTCGTTTGGCCGAGGGCACTGTATTAGAGACCTTCAACGCACTGTCCAAACCGTCCACCGCCGTTTTATGCGTATCCACGCCCGTCGTCAGGAAAGTAACCGATGTTTCCGGCAAACCTTCGGCAATCAAAGCCCCGGTCGTAGGCAATTCTTCGGCATATTGCTGAACACGTTGGTGGAAAGCGAAGTCTTCTTCGATGCGAAGATTCCCAAGTTTAAAAGATGTAATTTGCATCATGGTTCTCTCGTATTAAATTATTGAACATGCACAAATATAGATTTTCCCTTTTAGAAAAGCAAATAATCTGTCATTTCTTGGCTGAAAAGGCATTTTCCCAGAAAAAAGCATCGTCATCCCGGATAAAAGGCGATTTTTCTGGGAAAAAGCACTGTCAGCCGGGATGAAAGGCGATTTTTTCTGAGAAAAGTATCGTCAGCCGGGGTGAAGGATGTATTTTTCAAAAAAATGAATTATCGTCCGAAACGAAGGTACTTTTTTGGAAAAAAATAAAGTAACAACAAGAAAAATCTTATTGCTCCATTTGTTTTTCAATTGCAGTTTTTTATATTGTGCACTCAAACAAGATTTAATCATCATTTAAATAATCGTCTATGGATGAACTAAAAAAGAGTGGTAACGAACCGTTGAAAACACAATTCTATGAAATAGCAAAGCTATACAAACCATTTTTAGATATTTTATGCGATCCGGAGAAACAAAAATTCTATCGGAGTAAGTATCAATACAAAGGATTTGAGTTATCTCCCAGTCCGATTATCTATCAACCCCAAATTTTGTTTTTAGGATATAATCCCGCCGGAGGCCGGGATTGGGACATCCTCCAATCAAAAGAATACAAACTTTTAAATCCTCATTTTGAAGAATGTAAGCCAACATTCTTTCGCCGTCATTCCGCACGAAACGGAGAATGGTATGAACTAAACAAACAATGTATAGCTCCTTTCCCCCGCAAAATGGTTGACCTATTGTATAAGTTAGCGGCTCTTGTTTACCCGGATAAAAATAATGAACGAGGCACAAATCAAGAACCATTCTGGGCCAAAGATCTTTATGAAGGTCCGATGAGCCTGATGTTCTTAAACCTGTATCCGATAGCGACGCCTTCGGGTTCGGAGCTGATCAAATTATGCAACAAATTGCGCAAAGAGAATAATGTACCGGAAAAATGGAAAAAGAATGAATGGGAAGTCCGCAGATACATGGTGCATATCATGCACAGAATTGTAGAATTGCTCCAACCGAAGTTGATCGTATGCCTAGGTGCACAAACATTCCATGACTACACTTATACCGAGCGGAAAAAACATGCTTTGGAGGATATCTTAACGTATGGTTCTCACATCATCGGTTTTTCGCGTCGCGGTGCTTGGGAAAAGAATTTAGACAATATAGCGTATGCTATTTACGAACGGATTCAATCAACCAAATCATAAGGTTTATAGCTTCCTCCGTCCTAATCAATAATATGCTGACATACAAAATACGCCTGAAAGGGCATTTTCTTGAAAAAAAGTATCGTCCTCCCGACTGAAAGCCGATTTTTCTGGGAAAAAGCATTGTCAGCCGAGAGGACGCTTCTTCACGAACGAAACTTCTCGGCTACCCGCTGATAGGTGGGCATTTCTACACCGAGGCGTTCGCCCAACGCGATCATATCGAACAGGATTCCCTGGATTTCCGATTCATGGCCGTGAGCCAGGTCTTTCTGCATCGAGGCGGTCGAACTCGGGTCCAGCTTATCGACTACCATCAGATTATAGGCGACCTGATCTTGTGGGAAAGTAATTCCCAGACGACGGCCGATCTCCGTACTCTCGCGAGACAGTCCGGCGAACACATCGCGCACTTCACCGGCATGTTGCACCTCACCCATCGGCACATCGAAGTAGGCGCCGGTACAAGCCATGGCCGAAATAAACGACCACTTGATAAACGTGTCGCGGTTGATATCCTCCGAAACATCCACCTTGATACCGCATCCTCGGAGCTCTTCTGCCAAGGCATCCAGCCGTTCGCGGGCGACAGGCTGGCTACTGCGGGCACCATAGACCAACCGGAAGACTGAACCCGACTGCGTGATCTCACCCGGGCCGGAAATAAAGCCTACAATATAGATACAACCATCGAGCACGGTTACTTCGGGCACGAGGCGTGCCAACCGCTCGCCGGTTCCATAGACATTCAGAATCGGTACCACCAAGGTGTCCGGCGTGGCCGCCTTGCGCAATAAATCCTGAATCGAGTCGAGGGCATATCCTTTCACACACACGAAGATCACATCCGCTTTCCCCTCGTATGCTTCTGCCGTACAAGCCGGGACTTTCAGCCAATGTTCACCTTTCAAATCCGATTTCAGGTGTAATCCATGCTGGCGAATAGCTTCCAACTGCGCACCACGGGCGATACAAGTGACTTGCTTTCCGCCCAATGCCAGGAAACCGGCAATCGATCCGCCGACGCCGCCGGTTCCGACAATCAGATAATTCTTTTCTTTTTCCATATGAAAACGATACAAATACGTTACAACACTGTCACTTCGTCTACAAAGAACCAAGCCGGATGACCTACGCCATAGTGCCAAGCCGGACACATCCCGATGGCATCGACTTCCACTTTGATATAACGCGCCTTGACAGGCTTGTCGGAAGTAACTTTCCCACCGACGAACTTAACTTGCGGGGCACGGTCTTCGGCAAACGAGAAGGAGCCGAAAGGCTGATAGGTCTGGTTGTCGGTCGAGATCGAATAAGTCACCTTTTCGGGGAGAAGAATCCATTGTCCCAACTGATGAAGGAAGTCGGCTTCCACACTGCTGAATTCTTTCTCTTCACCCAGATCGAGGATGAACGAGCCGTCCACGCCTTCCCAGCCGACCCAGCTCTCTACGAAGGTCGTACCACCAAACAGGCCGTCGGTCAACGCCGTATCAGCAATCTTCTGATAACGTTCGCCCGGCTTTTGCAGCCAGATCACCTTTGCACCCAACGCCTTGCTCTTTTCGGCTTGCGGCAAGAAGCGTTTTTCGTACAGATCACAATAATCCTCGGGCGCATTACTACGTTCGTTCAGCGACTTGATGCCGAACTTGCGGCACTGCTGACGGAAATAATCCAACTGCTGACGTACCTTGGCCACATCCTGATTCGTTTTAGTACGAGCTATTTCCAACTCAGAATAAATCAATGACAAACGAGACAACTGGACGCGGTCCAAACGAACCGGATCAGAAGCCACGGCCGCCTCAGCCTGGTCGAACAACTCATCATACGTCTTACAAAGCTGATCGTTCAGCATTCCGTTCTTATGTGTTACCGGCGAATCGTAAATCCACAAGTTGATACCACTTGCCAGCAATCCGCCCTGCATGATCTTCTGATATTGATACAGATAAGGAGCCGCCGCACCATAATAACCATCCATGAAGCTACGCATCAACGAATCGGCATTCTGATACGGATCCCACATCAGCTTTCCGATCATATAAGCACGCATTTCCGAAAAGTCTGTTCCTTTAGAACCATTGACTTGCGAGAAGTGCATCGTCACGTGGTTCTTCTTGAACAACTGGATATTCTTCTGCAAGACATGGAAATTTGGGAAACACGATACCATGTTATCGAAGTTAATTCCATAATCCCATACGAAAATATTGTTGGAGATAGCCGACCAGCCTTCGAGCGCTTTCACGAAATCACGTCCCGACGCATTATCAGTCAGCGGTACTTCGCGCATACAGTCAATATCGCACAACATGATATTCACGTTCGGCAGTGGCTTTACCTTCTTGGGTGGATGCATGGTAAAGAGATAAGCCAGGGTAGAAATCTCCTTGTCGGGGAAACGTTCTGCCAACTTGTTCATGAAACGGATATAGGCACCTGCCGGAGAACCTTCTTCCTCATACACCTTACGGCAATTCTCACATGTACAGAAGGTATTGTTTCCGTCGTTCTGACTGACCGAGATCAATTTCTTATCCGGGTTCGCCTTGAAAACAGAATCCAGTTTCTTCACCACGAAGTCATAAACATCCGGATTCGTCAGACACCACTGGCTGTGATTACCCGGACGATGTTCACCGTTGATATATGAATAATATTCGGGATGTTCCTTTCCATACACTTCCGAAGGCATCAGGCGGTCGAATGTATGTACCCACATATTGTCAATGAAGACCTCATTCGGTTCTTCCAGACGGAACCACATCTTGTAAATCGGATCATCGCAACCGTAACTGAACGACTGACGATACCGGAAAGCCGGTGTCTCCGACAAATGAATCTCCGGCAAGGTAATTGTCTTCGAAGGCGTCAACGTATAGGCTTTGTAGGCATAATACGAAACACCCATGTATTTTTCCAATAAAGTCACCACGCCATAGATCGAGCCTTTATCTCCGCCGCTTGTAATCCGTAACTGGTTCTGTTCGGTACAAATGGTAAAACCATCTTCGCCTGCCTCTGGCGATTTTCCACCGATCACGACATCACCGGCTTTCGCTTTTCCTTCCACAATCGGCAACGAAGCCCCGCTGATCCGCTGCACGAAGTCCTGCAACAGATCAGCAGCCTGATGGTTTATATCGTTCTTCTCGCTTAAGACAATCCGCGAAACCGCCTTTCCGTCTTTCACCAATGTCAATTGAGCCGAGGCATCCGCCATCCATAAAAAAGCTGAAAGGGCCACCATGCCCCATTTCTTGTAATTCAGTTTCATGTAATTTGTTTTTGTGTTTTCTAAATTTCTCCGTTTAACTTGCACACAATATTAGTACTTTTGTTCCATTCAAACAAGAAGAAGATGAAATACATCGATATTCATACGCATACAGTGATTCCCAAAACCCAGGAAAACCGAATCTCTTTTTACAACCGGATCGTCGGCCAAGAAACCCTGGGTGATTTATCCCATATAGAAATGTTTTCGGTTGGAATCCATCCGTGGTTTATCTATTCCGACAAAAGTAATGATCAGCTTCTCGAACAGCTGTGGGAAAAAGCCAAGCAACCGGAAGTCTGGATGATCGGTGAAGCCGGACTTGACAAACTTCACGAAGCACCACTCGAACGACAACTTTATCTGTTCGAACAACAAGCCTTGCTGGCTGAAGAACTTCACAAGCCACTTATCATCCATTGTGTAAAAGCCTGGAGTGAACTGCTTGCCTTACGGAAGAAAATTCGCCCACTCTCGCCTTGGCTCATCCACGGTTTCCGCGGGAAAAGAGAATTAGCCGAACAGCTGCTGAAAGAAAACATCTATCTTTCGTTCGGTGAACAATTCCAACCGGCAGCCCTGCAAATAGCCTGGCCAAGCCATCTTTTTCTGGAAACTGATGAATCAAAACTGGACATACAGGAGATATACAAAAAGGCAGCGGCAGCCTTATCCATTCCAACAGAGATGTTAATGGAACAAATCGAACAGAACTTTTCTCTACTCTTCTCAGGTGATTAAAGGGCACAAAAAAAGGCTATCTTCACAGACAGCCAATTTCCATTGTTAACCTTAAATCTAATACCATGAAAAACACGATGCAAATATAGACATTTTATGTTATGTAACATAGCTCGTCAATACTTTTTCTTCTAAAATCGGTCCATTTTAACCACATTTAACCAATCCATCCAAAAATCAGGCAGAAAAGTTGGAAATATACCCAGTTATTCGTACTTTTGCGAACAACAAACAAGGATATGGAAGAGAAAAAGGAATATACAGCAACCCAAGAACAGCTGGCACGCTTTGCCAAAGCATTGGGACATCCGGCAAGAATTGCCATCATGCACTTTCTGGCCAAGCAGGAAACTTGCTACTTTGGCGACATTCATGAAGAATTACCTATAGCCAAAGCGACCGTTTCCCAACACCTGAAAGAGTTGAAAGATGCTGGTTTGATACAGGGAGAAGTGGAAACACCGAAAGTAAAATATTGTATCAATCAGGAAAACTGGAAACTGGCAAGCCGGCTCTTTGCCGATTTCTTCGGCCAGGCTATATGCAAATCAAAGGGTTGCTGTGAATAACAGTCCCTTTTTTTCTCTTTATTGTTCGTTGTTTTGCGAATTACATATATAATATACGATACAATGGAAATTAAAGTTTTAGGAACAGGTTGCGCCAATTGCAAGGCATTGTACGCAACCGTCGAGAAAGTTGTCAACGAGTTAGGTATTCAGGCTGAGATCATCAAAGAGGAAGATCTGATGAAAATCATGGAATACAATGTCATGACTTTACCGGCTTTGGTAATCAATGGCAAAGTTGTAGCCAAAGGTCGGATCAACGCCGGTGAAGTAAAGGAATTAATCACTTCAAACCAATGATTATGAAACGGATTCTATTCTTCCTTATCAGCAGTTTGTTTTGGATAACCAGCGAATTGCAAGCACAAACAGATTCATACGTGGAAGTTTTGTACTTCCATGGGAAACAACGGTGCATCACTTGCAAATCAATCGAGAAGTATACCCGTGAAGTCGTTTTTACCGACTTTGCAGACTTGGCCAAACAAGGGAAAGTCCGTTTCAAGGAAATAGACATATCCACGCCTGAAGGAGAAGAACTGGCCAATGCTTATCAGGTCAGTTGGTCTTCATTGTATATCAATCAATGGAAAGATGGAAAAGAACAACGGAACGATATGACACGTCTGGGCTTTCAATATGCCAAGAATAAGACAAATCATTTCAAACAAGAGATTCGCAAGAAAATAAATCAGTTACTTTAAGAATGGACTACTTACAGACTCTTTTGGATAGCAGTGAAATACCTGTTATCACGGCTCTTCTGTTGGGTTTACTCACGACCATCAGTCCTTGTCCGCTGGCTACTCATATAACAGCGATCGGATTTATCAGCAAAGATGTAAACAACCGGAACCAGATTTTTCTGAACGGTATCTTTTACACCTTGGGCCGTATTCTCTCTTATTCCGTTTTAGGAGCCATACTGATTACTTTATTGCGGAACGGTTCCGAAATGTTCTTTATACAAAAGGCGATCAGCCGATGGAGCGAGTTATTACTTGCTCCGGCACTGATCTTGATCGGCCTGTTCATGTTGTTCGGAGATAAACTGGCTTTGCCCCGATGGGGATTTTCGGCAACCGAGAAAACCGAAAGACTTCGAGGTAACTGGGGCAGTATGGCATTGGGAATACTGTTTGCCTTAGCTTTCTGTCCTACCAGCGGACTATTTTACTTCGGCATGTTAATACCTATGTCTGCCATGGAAAGTGGCGGATACTTATTACCCGTAGTATATGCTTTCGCCACCGGATTCCCAATCGTTCTGATAGCTTGGGTACTGGCATACAGTGTGGCTGGTATCGGAAAATTCTACAACCGCATTCAGGTATTCCAGAAATGGTTCAACCGGGTCGTAGCACTGACATTTATTCTTATCGGTATTTATTACGGACTTATTAATTGGAACATTATATGAAGATTTTGATTTTATGTACGGGAAACAGTTGCCGCAGTCAGATGGCGCATGGTTTCCTTCAATCGTTTGACCCGAGTTTAGATGTATTTTCAGCTGGAACCCATCCGGCAGAAAAAGTTAATCCCATGGCTGTAGAAGTTATGCAAGAAGCCGGCATAGACATTAGTCATCACATACCGACGAATGTATCTGAATATATCAACGAATCCTGGGACTATGTGATTACCGTTTGTGATCATGCCCATGAGACTTGTCCGATATTTCAGGGAAATGTAAAGAAGCAATTGCATATTGGCTTCGATGATCCTTCGGAAGCACAAGGTACGGATGAATGGATCAAAAGTGAATTTATCCGTGTCCGGAAAGAGATTAAAAATGCGTTCTTTGCTTTCTATCTGACCGAAATCAAGAAGTTGCATATCCCAACTTGTTCATGTCAGCAATCTAACCATTAATCCACATATAATCATGATACAGACTTTTGCCGACTGGCTGGTTTATGGTGTTATGGGACTTCGGGCAGGCAGCGCACTGGGAACAGCCATCAACTTTTTCTTTTACGATACGATCAAGATTCTGATCCTGTTATTCTTCATCAGTATCATCATGGGAATCATCAACGCATACTTTCCGATCGAACGTCTGCGTCATTATCTGACATCCCACCGGCTTTATGGGTTACAATATTTCCTGGCTTCTCTATTCGGAGCCATTACCCCGTTTTGTTCCTGTTCTTCTATCCCGTTGTTCATCGGATTCGTAAAAGGCGGTATTCCGCTGGGCGTGACTTTCGCCTATCTGATTACTTCGCCGCTGGTCAATGAAGTAGCCGTTGCGATGTTTATCGGGACATTCGGACTGCGGATCACAGTCATTTATGTTGTCAGCGGTATCTTACTGGGAATGATCGGTGGATATGTTTTAGGCAAGATGAAACTGGAACCGTATCTGAGTGATTGGGTAAAGCAAATCCAGCAAGGGGCTACAAACGAATCCAATCTGTGGGAAAAAGAACATACTCCCTTTTTCCATCGTTTGCCTTCTATTATCCGGGAAGCCTGGAACATCGTTAAAGGCGTGCTGGTATATATTCTGATCGGAATCGGGATCGGAGCCTTCATGCACGGATATGTACCCGAAGGATTCTTCGAGCATTACATGGCGAAAGACAACTGGTTGGCAGTTCCTATTTCTGTCCTGTTGGCCATTCCGATGTATGCCAATGCCGCCGGAATCGTCCCCGTCATTGAAGTCTTTGTTTCCAAAGGTATTCCTATCGGGACAGCCTTAGCCTTCATGATGGCAGTAGTAGGATTATCACTACCCGAAGCGACACTTCTCAAGAAAGTCATGACTTGGCGCCTGATCGCTATCTTCTTTGGAGTGATCACGCTGTTTATCATCTTCTTAGGTTACCTGTTCAACATCGTCTTATAAAGGTGCCTATCTTTTGATCAATTCATGCCTACCTTTTGGTGAAAATACGCCGGCTTTTTATCAAAAGGTAGGATGAATTAAAACGGAAGTAACGAGGTTCGTTTTTGATCTTCGTTACTTCCGTTTTTGATTCTCGTTAGTTTTATTTCCGTATCAAATCAAACATTCAGTTTAAAAAATCATCTTTCACTTTTTATCTATCTTTTTGTAATACTGTAAGATGAGGTGATTCAAGCTCGTAACATTGTTTTATCAGGACTTAAGACATATATAAAAAATAAGCTCTTTAACCCGAATGGATTAAAGAGCTTATTTTGGTGATCCGCCTGGGGGCGGAACCTTATATTTTTTATCGCTAATAATCAGTTACTTATCTTGCTGTTTATCATTTAGTCCACCTATTTCACCTCGATTGAACTTCTTTGTTCTGCACTGATATACAACTCTTTGTCAGTACTGCAAAGATACGGATTTTTGCTTTGAAAATCAACGAAAATTCCAAGAAATGTTTAACGGAATGCTTCCTGTCTGTTTTTCTCAAGAAGTTCTTCTATATCAGATTCCCGATATAAAATTTTACCTCCAATCTGATAATAGGATAAGATTCCATTATTTCTATATTCTTGTAAAGTGCGTCTTGATACTTTAAGGTAATTTGCCAATTCTGCATCATTCATATATCTATGCCCATTAAGTGTTGGGTTGTTGTTCTTCAGAATATCTTCGAGTCTTGTTAGTGTATCTTTTAACCTATTGTATATCTGAATAACTTGCTCATTATCTTGGGTAATTACTTTGCTCATAATTTTCTGTTGTGTTTTTCAATGAACTTCTGAATATCTTCTTTTTTATAATAAATCTTTTTCCCAATTTGAGAATAAGAGATTTGGTCTGTATCTCTAAGATTCTGTAATGTTCTTGGAGAAATTTTGAGGATCAGGCAAACTTCTTGATTATCCAACCATTCCCCTATTGTTTTCTGTGAAGAAGCTGTAATCAATTTATCAATGGTATCAAGGAAGTTTTCAATTTCCTTTAATGTCTTTTCATATGTAGCTGTTTCAATTCCAATGATTTCCATATCCAAAAAAGTTGAGTTTGTACAAATGTATTTTGAATATGTATATGATACAAAATGTTGTCATTAGGTGTCGTCAGGTAGCATCAGATGTCATTGTTGGTGGCTGTGTTAACCCGTTTCCAATTCTGTATTACATAGTTTACACTTTTGGTTTACACTAAATATTAAGTAGAAAAAATATACGCCTGATTATCAGCGCCTAATAAGCTTGTTGATCTTTGTCTTAGATTCAGGCATACTATTTTCACTACTATAAGTACATACTCTTAGAGTGCGCACGAAGAGAGTATCGATTTATTCACTTAATAACATTGGAATTATGTCATATATAGATAATGAGATACTCGAAAAACTGATAGGAACAATGGTAGAGGGATTTGCCCGCATTGAAAAGAAACTGGACTAGATGAACCGTCTGAAAGAATGTATGAATGGGGATAAACTGCTTGATAATGTGGGTCTTGCAGAACTCCTTAGGGTCACAAAGGACTTTGGCACGTTACCGGCAGGAAGGCAGGATTAAATATTATTCGATGGAAGAAAATGAAAAACCATTCTATTTAGCCTCGGAGATACAGAGTTTCCTGCTCCAGCGAGGCAAGAATACAAATAACAAGAAATAGTTGATGGAGCAAGTGACCGTATTCATCCCGATTCATCATACATTTCTATGGCAGTCGCCAGGCTTTCCTATACCCTTCCTGCAACATTCGCTCAACGTCACTTTCCCTGTATAGGACCTTTCCTCCCAACTGTACATAAGGAATCCTGCCTTCATTCCGGTATGTCTGCAAGGTTCTGCGGCTTACTTTCAACCTTTCCGACAGTTCCTGATCGTCAGATAACACTCCCCGTTCAATACCGGCTTGCGATTCAACGATAATGACCTGACATTTTCCTCTATATCGTCAAGCCTTTGAAAGAAAGACACTACGTGTGCGTTTTCCTCTGTCAGCAGTTCGTTCATGGCTGTTCCTCCTTCCTTTTTAATAACAGTGATAATGTTTTCTGTATGTCTTCCGGTATGTAATAGATTTTATGGCAAATCTGGCTGTAAGCCAGCATACCGTTTTCACGTAAACTCTGTAGAGTGCGTGGTGTGATGTTAAGCAGTATGCAGGCTTCCTGATTATCCAGCCATTCTCCCATTTTCTTTTCGCGGAATCTTCTGTGGACATCTTCTGCCATCCGTGCTGCGGTTTCCAGCCTTTTCAACATCCTGTCAAAAGTTCGGTCTTCAATACTGATGATTTCCATATCGTACTTTTTTGAGTTCGAAGCAAAGATATACGGCAGAAAGGGACTGATGCAAACCATTGTCTTCAGATGTCATCAAATATCATTAAATATCACAAACAGAATAGGATGCAAGCTCAAGAAAATGAAATAATACTTGAAATGTACCATATGGCGAAGCCACCGGGGCTATGCAGATCGGAGGGAGCTGAAATCCCTGTCTTGTTTCGGGATTTGATAAGCAGGCTATGTCTTATTATTGAGGAAGGTGGATTTTCACGGTATCCGTGAGGTCATATATGGAATATAAGGATAGCGCCTTTGATTTACGGCTATGCGTCACGTCGGTCGCAGTTAATCCCTGTAATCTTTCCTTTAATTCTAATCCGTTTGCCGCCGCATTCTTTTTCAGGTGAATTTTCATGGCGTCAGCCATAAAGAAAATTCTCCAGAAAAAAGGAATAAATGCGGCTGGCAAATCAGGATTGGGATTTATCTTTGATGGAAGGGATAACTGATTATTATTGGAATTTGGAGTATAATTTGAATCTAAAATATCATAAATATTTCCATTACATGTGGATATAAATCATGCCCCTTGAATCCTGAATTCATTCGGAGTGATTCCTACTATACGTTTGAACATACGGCTCATGTGTTGTGGATATTGGAATCCGAGACTGTAAGCTATCTCGCTCATAGGTTTAGATGTAGAGAGCAGCAACTCCTTTGCTCGACCTATTAGCTTGTCCTGAATATATTCTGTGACAGTCTTTCCCGTCTGCTTGCTGATCATATCTCCAAAATAATTGGGTGAAAGAAAGACCTTGTCTGCAAAGTATTTTACGCTTGGCAGACCATTCTCTTGAGGAGCCTTACCATCAAAATATTCATCAAGCAGACGTTCAAACCGAACAACCACATCCTTATTGGATGCCTCACGAGTAGTAAATTGACGTTCATAGAAGCGCATACAATAATCGAGCAATAATCCGATATTGGCCGTTATCAATCTACGGCTGTGTTTGTCGATATTATGCTCCAGTTCGGCTTCAATCTTATGGAAACAATCCATAATAGTCTCGCGTTCTGTTTCAGACAAATGGAGGGCTTCACGTGTCTCGTATGAGAAGAAAGAATATTTCTTGATTTCTTGTCCCAACATTGTTCCGCGAATAAAATCAGGATGAAATAACACACCATGAGCCGTTGGTCTGATACCTTTTAACATTTCTGTCGCAGCAACCTGTCCCGGAGCGAAACAGACAATGGTTCCTTCCTTATAATCGTAAGGCTGACGGCCATAGGTAATATCCCCACATTTCGTATCCTTCAGAAAAAGGGCGTACACTCCATAATTTATTTTAAACTGTTCCGGCCATACGGTTGCTTTTGACAGATCAATAACAGCAACCATTGGGTGCAAGGTCTCCAGTCCAAACAGCTTGTTGTACTTATCAATGCTATCCAGTTTAATCAGTTCTTCCATATCGCAAAGTATTATTGTCGTTTTTGCAAATATAATGTTTCTATTTTTAATATTTATCCTCTTTGTTACAGTATCCATGATTAGGGTATAAATATCGGGAAATTGTATACAACCCTCCTA
>ERZ827088.428-NODE-428-length-63189-cov-5.856575_pt1 | contig 63189 bp, 51 predicted proteins | sample MGYA00519922_ERZ827088 | MGnify/ENA primary metagenome ERZ827088 (study PRJEB31778, sample SAMEA3449254) | human gut metagenome | biome: human gut; feature: human-associated habitat; material: faeces | place: United Kingdom | collected 2010/2012 ... | reverse complement strand
TGGGATCCATGGCAGGGAAGGCATACACCGCGGCGATGGCGTCGATGGCCACGGAGCTCACCAGCATGGAAAAGAGAGAGGAGGCCAGCAGGTGAAAGCCGATATACTTCCAGCCTGCGAGAAACAGCGGAACATTCAGCACAAAGGCCAAAACGCCCACGCTGAGCCAGGGCACCAGGGCATTGATGACCTGGGCCAGGCCCGTGATGCCGCCCATGGCCACCTGATTGGGTGCAAAAAACCAGTCAAAGGCCAGTGCGAAGATCACAGACCCCAGCGCCACGATGGCATAGGATTTCAAATACTTTTTCATATTCCGCAGCGCCTCTTACTCCAGAAGACCGATCTGCTGCTCCTCGGAGTCCGCCTCCCGCAGCAGGGCCCCCGCCGCCGCCAGCACAGACAGGGGAGACATGTGATCCGGCAGGCGGAGGGGCAGCTCCTGCCGCTCCACCACCCGTCCCTCCACCGTCACCAGCTCCCGCTGGATGGCGCACCACAGCTGCCGCCCCTCCCGGCTGGACAGGGTCAGGGTGTCCCTGGGCCCGGTGCCGTAGCTTACCGCCGCCGCGGGGTCCAGCCCGGAGAGCAGCCCCCCCGCTCCGCCGGGCAGAAGCACCGTCCGGCACCCAGTGGGCAGCTGCCTCCTCCGCTCCGCTGCCCGGGGGGAGACCACCAGCAGCCAGGGTGATCCTCCCGCTACAGTGCGCCGGTCCCGCTCCCCCAGCTGCCGGCGCACCGCCTCCCCGATGCCCTCGCTCTCCTCGGCTACCCAGAAATTCTCCACAGATCCCGCCCCTTTCCTCCTCAGTCTGGGGCATTTCCCCTCTTTTTATTCCCGTCCCACCCATTCTTTCCCTTTTTTGTCTGTCTCCCAGCCTCTTTTTTCTGTCCCAGGCCGCTCCGCCCTTTTCTTGACTTTCTCCGTCCAAATGGGGTATTATTATAATTGTTATTTTGCGCGGTCCCGCGCCGCATTGTACTGTGAGGGATCTTTATTACTATGGCTCAGAAGAAACCCAGCTACGGCAACGAATCCATCTCCGCCCTAAAAGGGGCCGACCGGGTCCGCAAGCGCCCCGGCGTCATCTTCGGCTCCGACGGGCTGGAGGGCTGCGAGCATGCCGTGTTTGAGATCATGTCCAACGCCATCGACGAGGCCCGGGAGGGCCACGGCGATCTCATCATCGTCACCCGGTTCGAGGACAAGTCCATCCAGGTGGAGGACTTCGGCCGGGGCTGTCCGGTGGACTGGAACGAAAAGGAGCAGCGCTACAACTGGGAGCTGGTGTTCTGTGAGCTGTACGCCGGCGGCAAGTACGGCGGGGACGGCGACAACTATGAGTATTCCCTGGGCCTCAACGGCCTGGGCTCCTGCGCCACCCAGTACGCCAGCGAGTATTTCGACGCAACCATCTACCGGGACGGCTCCAAATACACCCTCCACTTTGAGAAGGGGGAGAATATCGGCGGGCTCCACAAAGAGCCCACTGACCGGGGCAGAAAGACGGGCTCCACCTTCCGCTGGAAGCCCGACCTGGAGGTCTTTACCGACATCGACATCCCCGTGGAGTACTACCTGGACGTGATGAAGCGCCAGGCTGTGGTTAACTCCGGCGTCACCTTCCGCTTCCGCAACCAGACCGGTGGGAAGTTCGAGACCACCGACTTCCGCTATGACAACGGCATCCTGGACTATGTCACTGAACTGGCCGGGGAAAATCCCCTGACCCAGCCTGTGTTTTGGCAGACCGAGCGGAAGGGCCGGGACCGGGAGGACAAGCCGGAGTACAAGGTGAAGCTGTCGGTCTCCTTCTGCTTCTCCAACCGGGTGTCCATCGTGGAGCACTACCACAACTCCTCCTGGCTGGAGCACGGGGGCAGCCCGGAGAAGGCCATGAAATCCGCCTTCGTCTCCGCCATCGACGCCCGGCTCAAGCAGCTGGGCAAGTACCAGAAGTCGGAGGGCAAGATCAGCTTCAACGACATCCAGGATTGCCTGGTACTGGTCTCCAACAACTTCTCCACCCAGACCAGCTACGAGAACCAGACTAAAAAGGCCATCAACAACAAATTCGTCCAGGAGGCTATGACTGATTTCCTCCGCGCCCAGCTGGAGGTCTATTTCATCGAGAACCCCTTCGACGCAGACAAGATCTGCGAGCAGGTGCTCATCAACAAGCGCAGCCGGGAGACCGCGGAAAAGACCCGCCTGAACATCAAAAAGAAGCTGTCCGGCTCCATGGACATCTCCAACCGGGTACAGAAGTTCGTGGACTGCCGCACCAAGGACGTGTCCCGCCGGGAGCTCTACATCGTGGAGGGAGACTCTGCCATGGGGGCGGTGAAGCTCAGCCGGGACGCGGAGTACCAGGGCATCATGCCCGTCCGGGGCAAGATCCTCAACTGCCTGAAGGCCGACTACGGCAAGATTTTTAAGAGTGAAATCATCACCGACCTGCTCAAGGTCATGGGCTGCGGAGTGGAGGTCCAGGACAAGCACGTGAAGGACCTGGCCTCCTTTGACCTGGACAGCCTGCGCTGGAACAAGGTGGTCATCTGCACCGATGCCGACGTGGACGGCTTCCAGATCCGCACCCTGATCCTCACCATGCTCTACCGCCTCACCCCCACCCTGATCCAGCAGGGCTATGTCTACATCGCGGAGTCCCCCCTGTACGAGATCACCTGTAAGGAAAAGACCTGGTTTGCCTACTCAGACAAGGAAAAAAACGACATCGTCGCCTCTCTGGAGGGAAAAAAGTGCGATGTGCAGCGCTCCAAGGGCCTGGGCGAGAACGAGCCCGATATGATGTGGCTGACCACCATGAACCCTGAGACCCGCCGGCTCATCAAGGTGATGCCGGAGGACGTGGAGCGCACCGCCCAGGTCTTTGACCTGCTGCTGGGGGATGACCTCCAGGGGCGCAAGAGCCACATCGCGGACAACGGCTACAAATATCTGGAGCTGGCGGACATCTCGTAATCATCTCATCACGAGCGGCAGGGAGAGGCCCAATGTCAGACGATTCCATTGTGATGTTTGGATTTTCCATCCTGTGTATCTTCTTTCTCCTGCTGGGCATCATCCTGTACAGGACTGACGCTGCAATTCAGGCCCTCTGCTATTTTAAGGACGGAGGCATCTATCTGGTCAAAAACGGCAGGCGACTTGCCGACGACACGCCGGAGGACCGCCGTCGGCTGGCCAGATGGCTGGGGCGCTTTGTGATCGGCCTTTCCTGCCTGATGTTTCTCTTTCTTTTATTGCTTTACTTCACATGAGATCGCAGCGGAGGAACACACCTATGAACCTGTTCGACATCCTGGGTCCCGTCATGGTGGGGCCCTCCAGCTCCCACACGGCGGGGGCGGTGCGCATCGGCCGCATGGCCCGGGCTCTGCTGGGGCAGGAGCCCGTCCGGGCCCAGCTGCTGCTCCACGGCTCCTTTGCCTCCACCGGAGAGGGCCACGGCACCCACCAGGCCCTGGTGGCCGGGCTGCTGGGCCTCTCCCCGGCCGACGGCCGGGTCCCAGACAGCTTCCGTCTGGCCCGGGAGCGGGGGCTGTCCTTCTCCTTCGGCACCTGCGTCCTGCGGGACGTCCACCCCAACAGCGCCCTCATCCGTCTTGAGGATGCCGGGGGCGGACAGCTGGAGGTGGGGGCCTCCTCCCCTGGGGGCGGGCGCATCCGGGTCTTTCAGGTGGATGGACTGCACACCTCCTTCAGCGGGGAGCTGCCCACCCTGGTGGTCCACAACACCGACCAGCCCGGCTGCGTCAGTCAGGTCACCGGCGTGCTGGCCGGGCGGGGCCTCAACGTGGCCACCCTCCAGCTCAATCGGGGCGGCCGGGGCGGCAGCGCCGTCATGGTCATCGAGTGCGACCAGCCCATCCCCGAGGACGCCGCCCGGGACGTGCGGGCCCTGCCCGGCATCCTGCGGGTCACCCGCTACACCCCGGAAGAACAGGAGGTGCCCCTTTGATCGCCTTTGACTCCATCGCCCAGATGCTCCAGGATACGGAACAGTCCGGCCTGCCCCTCTGGGAAAACATTCTGGAATCCGACTGCCGGCGGCAGGACCTGCCCCGCGCCCGCTCTCTGGAGCGGATGGGGGCCATGCTGGACGCCATGGTGCAGGCGGACGAGAGCTATCAGGCCCAGGACCGCTCCCACAGCGGCCTGTCCGGGGGTGACGGGGCCAAAATGACCCTGTACGCCGCCGGGGACCCCCTGTGCGGCCCCCTTCTCTCCCAGGTGATGGCCGGGGCTCTGCGGATGGGGGAGTGCAACGCCTGCATGAAGCGCATCGTGGCCGCCCCCACGGCGGGGGCCTGCGGCGTGCTGCCCGCGGTGCTCCTCCCCTGCGCCCGGCACTTCTCTCTCTCCAGGGAGCAGCTGGTCCAGGCCCTGTATGTGGCCTCCGGCTTCGGAATGGTCATCGCCGCCCGGGCCTCCATCTCCGGGGCCGAGGGCGGCTGTCAGGCGGAGATCGGCTCTGCCGCCGCCATGGCCGCCCCCGCCCTGGTCCACCTCCGGGGCGGCACTCCCTCCATGATGGCTCACGCCTGCGCCATGGCTGTGAAGAATCTGCTGGGGCTGGTGTGCGATCCTGTGGGCGGGCTGGTGGAGGTCCCCTGCGTCAAGCGCAACGTCATCGGGGCCATGGACGCCCTTTCGGCGGCCCAGATGGCTCTGGCCGGCATCGAGAGCCGGGTCCCCCCAGACCAGGTTCTGGACGCCATGGCAGAGGTGGGCCGTTCCCTGCCCCCCTCCCTCCGGGAGACGGGAAAGGGCGGCCTGGCCGCAACGCCCTTTGGGATGGCGTACGCACCCAAGGAGGGGTGATATGAAACGGCTCACACATCTCTTTTTCTATACACTGGCATCCATCGCTTTTCTGAATGTCTTCTCACACAGTTTTCCCTCTCTCCCCGCTCTGTACGCCTGCATGACCATTTTCTCTCTGTTATTCGGTGTATCCTTTCTGACGGCCAGCGGAATGCCTTCCGCCTGGACAAGTCGGAAAGTTTCCTCCGCCGTATGGGATCACTGGAAAAAGATCCTCGGAGCTCTGTTTTTGCTCAATGGAGCGCTCTGCCCCACAGGTTTTCTTCTGTGGTTTTTTCTGCGGTTCGACCAGGATCTTATTTTATGTACTCAAATCTTTGGATCTTTGAGCATTTGTTTTGCCAGCCTGATCCCTCTATATCGGGCAAATGCGTGATCTCTTTCAGTGTTTGATTGAAAATGTCCCCCTAAGCTGGGGCAGAAGATAGGACGGATATCCCTATGCCAAAGAAGAAAAACCCCGACGAGACCAAACCCAAGGTAACCAACCCCAACGTCATGGGCCTGCGGGCCGAGGTGCTGGAGCAGCCCATCACCGAGACGCTGGAGATCAACTATATGCCCTATGCCATGTCGGTCATCGTCTCCCGGGCCATCCCGGAGATCGACGGCTTCAAGCCCTCCCACCGGAAGCTGCTCTACACCATGTATCAGATGAAACTGCTGGGCGGGGCCCGTACCAAGAGCGCTAACGTAGTAGGCCAGACCATGAAGCTCAACCCTCACGGGGACGCCGCCATCTACGACACCTTGGTCCGCCTCTCCCGGGGCTACGGGGCCCTGCTCCACCCTCTTGTGGACTCCAAGGGCAACTTTGGAAAGGTGTACTCCCGAGACATGGCCTGGGCCGCCAGCCGATACACCGAGGTGCGGCTGGACCCCATCTGCGCCGAGCTGTTTCGGGACATCGACCAGGACACCGTGGACTTTGTGGACAACTACGACGGCAAGCTGAAGGAGCCCACCCTCCTGCCCACCACCTTTCCCAACGTGCTGGTCTCCGCCAACCAGGGCATCGCCGTTGGCATGGCCAGCAACCTGTGCGGCTTCAACCTGGGGGAGGTGTGCGACACCACCATCGCCTATCTGAAGGACCCGGACCACGATCTCATGTCCACCCTGAAGGCCCCCGACCTGCCCACCGGCGGTGAACTGCTCTACGACGCCTCGGAGCTGGCCTCCATCTACCGCACCGGACGGGGCTCCTTCAAGGTGCGCGCCAAGTGGCGCTACCTCAAGGCGGACAACATCATCGAGGTCTACGAGATCCCCTACTCCACCACCGTGGAGGCCATCATGGACAAGGTGGCTGAGCTCATCAAGTCGGGCAAGATCCGTGAGATCGCCGACATGCGGGATGAGACCGACCTGTCCGGCCTGAAGCTGACTATCGACCTGAAGCGGGGCACTGACCCGGACAAGCTGATGGCCAAGCTGTTCAAGTCCACTCCCCTGATGGACAGCCAGTCCTGCAACTTCAACATCCTCATCGCCGGGATGCCCCGGGTGATGGGGGTGCGGGAGATCCTGGAGGAGTGGACCGCCTGGCGCAGCGACTGCGTGCGCCGCCGCACATACTTCTCCCTGAAGAAGAAGCAGGAGAAGCTGCACCTGCTCAAGGGCCTCAAGCGCATCCTGCTGGACATCGACCGGGCCATCCGCATCATCCGGGAGACCGAGGAGGACGCGGAGGTAGTGCCCAACCTGATGATCGGCTTTGGCATTGACCAGATCCAGGCCGAGTTCGTAGCCGACATCCGCCTGCGGAACATCAACAAGGAGTACATCCTCAAGCGCACCCAGGAGGTGGACTCCCTGGAGGAGGAGATCGCTGACCTCCAGGACCTGGTGAACAGCCCCCGCCGCATCCGTCAGGTCATCATCGGTGAGCTGGAGCAAGTCAAGAAAAAGTACGCCCTCCCCCGCCGCACCGATATCGTCTATGACCACCAGACCGAGGAGCTGCTCACCGCTGAGGAGGAGGTCCCCGACTACCCGGTAAATCTCTTCCTGTCCCGGGAGGGATATCTGAAGAAGATCACCCCCCAGTCCCTGCGGATGTCCGGCGAGCAGAAGTATAAGGACGGCGACGGCCCCTTCCTTACCTGGGAGGCCTCCAACCGGGACGAGCTGCTGGTCTTTACCGACAGGCAGCAGTGCTATAAGACCCGGCTCAGCGAATTTGAGGACACCAAGGCCAGCGTGCTGGGGGACTACCTGCCCACCAAGCTTGCCATGGACCAGGAGGAGCGGGTGGTCTGGGCCTGCATCCCCGGGGACTACCGCCGCCAGCTGCTCTTCTTCTTTGACAACGGCAAGGCGGCCCGGGTGGAACTGTCCGCCTACCAGACCCAGACCCGCCGGAAAAAGCTCACCGGGGCCTATTCCGACAAGGCCCCCCTGGTCTCCGCCTTCCTGCTGGAGGAGGACCAGGAGATGGCGGTCTACTCCACCGAGGGGCGCTGCATGATCTTCCACACCTCCGCCCTCTCCCCCAAGACTACCCGCACCACCCAGGGGGTCAACGTCATGTCCCTCAAGCCTAAATACCGGGTGGAGAAGGCCCTGCCCCTGGCTCAGACCCCCATCCGCAACGCCGCCCGCTACCGGGCCCGCTCCCTGCCCATTGCGGGAGCCCTCCTTCGGGAGCCCGACCGGGGAGAGGAGCAGATGACCCTGCTGTAACACCACCGTCCCGGGCAGCCGCCGCGCCGCCCAACCAGAAAAGGAAAGGAAGTTTTTTTGTGCGCACCGGCAAGCTCTGGGCCGCCTTCCGGCCCTATCTGTGGATCACACTGGCCTCCGCTGTCTTTGCTCTGGGCTTTGACTGGTGCTATGTTCCCAACCAGATCACCTTGGGCGGGATGACTGGCCTGGGGCAGATCATCCATGCCATCGTCCCCGCCATCCCGGTGGGCAGTGCGGTCATCGCCCTCAACCTGCCCCTGTTCCTGCTGGGCTGGCGGCTGCTGGGGTGGAAGCTGCTGGCCTCCTCCCTCTTCGCCACCGCCGCCACCTCCCTGGGGGTGGACCTGCTGGCCGCCTGTTACTCCTTCCCGCCCATGGACCCCATGCTGGCCTCCGTCTTCGGCGGCGCGCTGATCGGGCTGTCCCTTGGGATGGTGTTCCTCCAGGGAGCCACCACCGGCGGCACCGATCTCATCGCCCGGCTGCTGAAGCTCCGCTTCGGCCATCTGCCCATGGGCACCCTGGTCATGGCGGTGGACCTGGTGGTCATCGCCCTGGCCGCTCTGGCCTTCCACAGCCTGAGCAGCGCCCTGTACGGGCTGGTCTCCCTGTATATCTCCTCCCTGGTCATCGACCGGGTGCTCTACGGCCTGGACAACGCCAAGGTGGCCTATATCATCAGCGACCGCCCCCAGGAGATCATCCGCTCCATCAGTGCGGAGCTGGACCGGGGCGTCACCATCCTCCGGGGGGCCGGGGCCTGGTCCGGGGAGGCAAAAGACGTGCTCATGTGCGCCTTCAAGCAGAAGCAGATCGTGGCCCTGAAGCGGGCGGTAAAGGAGACCGACCCCTCCGCCTTTCTCATCGTGTGCGATGCCCACGAGGTGCTGGGCCAGGGCTTCCACAGCTATCACCAGCATGACCTGTGATCCATTCATTTTTTCAGGGAGGTATCACCATGGCAGATCTGGAAAAACTCCGCGCCAACCTGGAGGCCCGCGGCTTCCGCACCGCCTACTTCCCCACCGCAGATGAGGCGGCCGCCTATCTGGACGGCCAGATCGATGGGAAAACGGTGGGCATCGGCGGGTCCATGACGGTGAAGGAGATGGGGCTCTACCCCAGGCTGGCTGCCCACAACCAGGTGGTCTGGCACTGGGAGGGGGGCGCCCTGAGGGACGCCGTCCTCACCGATGTGTACATCACCTCCGCCAACGCGCTGGCGGAGACTGGGGAGATCGTCAACATCGATGGCAACGGCAACCGGGTCTCCTCCACCCTGTACGGCCACCAGAAGGTCTACTTCCTGGTGGGTGTCAACAAGGTCGCCCCCGATTTTGAGGCGGCACTGTGGCGGGCCCGGAACGTGGCCGCCCCCAAGCGGGCACAGTCCATGGGGTGCAGGACCCCCTGCGCCGCCAAGGCAGACCGGTGCTATGACTGCAAGAGCCCGGAGCGCATCTGCCGAGGACTTGCGGTTCTTTGGGCTCGTCCCAATGCCACAGAGGAGATGGAAGTCGTACTGATCGGAGAGGCGCTGGGGATGTGAGCCCCGGCGGGAACATGGGAGGAGGGATCTGATGAAATGGAGGCTCTGCGCGGCCGTGGCCGCGCTGTCCCTGCTGCTGTCCGGGTGCTCCTCACTGCTCGCCCGCAGCTACACCAGCGTGACTCCCCACAGCGCCACGCCCCCTGCCGAGGGGGACTCCTCCATCCTTCGGGTGGAGAACTACCAGGAGCTGGTCAATGCCCTGATCTACCTCATCTCCCTGGGTGAGGAGGAGGGCACTGTCCGGATGTACAACTACGACCAGGATGTGGAGCAGTCCCTGTCCAACGCCTGTCTGGAGGTGGTCCAGGAGGACCCTCTGGGAGCCTATTCAGTGGACTTCATCCGCTATGATGTGACCCCTATTGTCTCCTACTATGAGGCCGCTGTGGAGATCACCTACCGCCGCACCCGGGAGCAGGTCTCCGCCATCGTGGCCGCCACCGGTGCCACCGCCATCCGCTCCCAACTCAAGGACCTGCTCTCCTCCTTCGGCACCGAGGCCGCCCTGCGCATCAGCTACTTCGAGGGGGACGAGACCTACATCCAAACCCTCTTCCGGGAGGCCTACTATGCCAGTCCGGACACCGCCCTGGATCTGCCCGAGGCCCAGGTCTATATCTATCCCCAAGGGGAGGAGAGCGGCCGCCAGCGCATCGTGGAGGTCCTGCTTACCTACCACCTGGAGCAGAAAGAGCTCCAGCGCCGCCGGACTGCCCTGGCCCGGCGCGCCAATGAGATCGTGGTCTCCATCTGGGGGACCGAGGGGGACGAGGCCATCCAGACCGTATCTGCCGCCGTGCTGGACGCCGGACACTACGATCCGGAGGGGGGGGCCAGCGCTTATGACGCCCTGGTGGCGGGGGCAGCAGACAGCGAGGGACTTGCCCTGGCCGCCCTGCTGTTGGCCCAACGGCTGGAGCTGACCGGCATGGTGGTACCGGGCACCCTGGACGGGTCACCCCACTTCTGGAACGTCGTCCGCACCGAGAGCGGCTATCGCCATCTGGACCTCACCCGGGGGGCGGACAGCCGCGGGCAGTACCCCCTCCTCTCTGACCGGGAGATGGCCGCCCTGGGCTACCAGTGGGATACCCAGGCGGTCCCCCCCTGCGGGGAGCCGTCGGACAGCCAGGAGGGGACGGAGGAGGTTCCCGGCACCTCCTCCGCCTCCTCCGACGGGGCGGAATGAGATCATTCTCAATTTTTTCATTTTATGCTTGACAGCGACAAATTTTCTGCTATAATATGCTTTGTTGTTGCGAGTGTAGCTCATCTGGTAGAGCGCCACCTTGCCAAGGTGGAGGTAGCGGGTTCGAGCCCCGTCATCCGCTCCAAAAAACATTAAAAAAGCACTCGTCAAAAGACGAGTGCTTTTTTGACTATATACCAACTTTTGATAGATACTCGAATTGAATGTTGAAATATTCTGCTTGATTGGAAATCTGATGGTTATTATATGACAATACAGAGTCTGTCTGTTTACAATTCTTCCGTCTTAAATGTTGTATAACCCTCATAATAGTAACTATGGTCGATACCTTTCATATAGACCTCTCGACTGTCTGTTTCGTCTGTAAGTGCACATTTTAGCAACACTTTAATTTCCACATCTTTAATTGGGCTGCGCTCCATTGCCAACAGATAATCTTCTTTATCAACTTTGCTCCAATCGATTACCTTGCCGATTTCGTTTTTCAAAATATGGTCAAGCCAAATGCGTGTGCTTCGCCCGTTTCCCTCACGAAACGGGTGGGCAATGTTCATCTCAACATACTTTTCTATAATCTCGTCAAAGCTCGCCTGCGGCATCTTGTCAATGCTTTCAAGTGCCGCCTGCAAGTACAATAAAGGTGCAAAACGAAAATTACCTTTTGCAATATTGACGGTTCTAAGTTCACCTGCAAAATCGTAAATATCCTCAAAAAGATATTTATGAATTGCCTGCAATGTAGAAAACTTGCCAGCAGGAAGACTGTCTAAAACGCTATTTTCAAAAAGTTCCACAGCTCTTTTCTTGCTGACGAATTCTTCTTCACGGGCAAGGTCAGCAGAACTTGTCAGTCCGAATTTATTTTCAAGTGTCATTTAGTTTCTCCCTCATTCAATTAATTATCGGCACACTTTCGTATAGTCAAAATTTAGTCAAAATTATCTTGTTTTAGTATAACATATTTTTAATTTAAAAGCAATGATTATTGCAGATTTATAAAAAAAGGCAAGAAAATATCATAAAATTGAAACTGATTTTGTTATAGCTCCGTCAGAGATAATTTGATTTTTCTTGCTTTTCTGCTCTACTGTCAATTTACCCTATCTGCAACCGTATGCCAAAATACTCGCCGCATAAAACGGCGAGTATTTTTTAGCAAATATTATTCGATTAAACTTACATACTGTCGGCGGATTCTGCGATTTTCATTTGAAGATATGTAACATCCGTAATCATAATAAGACCGTCACCGTCCAAATCTGCCGACAATACCTTTAAGACGGATAATTTATGTCCGCCCGAAATAGACATTTGCAAAATTGTTGCGTCATTAACATCAATCTTACCGTCGCTGTTAAAATCTCCGAATACAGCCTTTGTTGTATCAATTTCATAACTGCCCGTAGAGTTGTCTGCGCTTACATATGCCACATAGCAAGTACCGCCCTTTGCCACAGATGTTACGAATGTATATTTCTCATCTTTACCGAGAGTTTTACTGTTAATAACCTCGCCCTTTTCATTTAAAAGATATACATTCACACTGTCCATATGAGATGTTGCAAGAACCGCAAGCATTGCTTTCTTGTCAAAGCTGTATTTAAAAATATCCACCTTGTCGGTTTCTGTCAAAAGTCCGCTGTAAATGGTTTCGGTTTCCGCATTGTTTGCGGTTTCGAGAGTATTGTTTGAACCCTCCTCGGTTTCGGAGAAAGATTCATAAAACGGCGTAAAAGTAAAGTCAACGCTGTACTTTCCCGTTACTTTTTCGTATGCCGAAATTTTTATTGTATATGTGCCTGCCGAAATATATAACTTCTCATTAAAACTTCCGCTGTGACAGCTTTCTTCAACATAATTATCCCCGATTATGTTTTATCAATATTTAATTTTATCTGTTCAAAAGTTACACCGTATTTTTTTGCAATATCTCTTGCATAACTGCTTCCTTGCGGCGGTGAAATATAAACTTTAAACGAGCGTTCACCGTTGTCAACTCCCGTTACAAGACTTTGTACAATACTTTTGCCCTCTGTTTTGGTGTTCATTTCGTCAAGGTTTTTAGCCAAATCGTGCATATGTGTGTTAAACACAGACCTTACTCCGAGGTAACGCATCGCCCGCACGACATCTTTTGCAATAAACAAACCCTCCGATACATTTGTGGTTGCAAGGCTTTCATTAAGCAAAAGCATACTGTTTTCGGTTGCAATATCAAAAATTTCCGCAAGTCTTTTGCTTTCTTCGCCAAGTCTGCCCAGGTCAACTGTGTCGTTTTCGTCTGCCGGAAAGTGCGTAAAAATATTATCGCAAGGACTGATTTTCAGCTCACGGCAAGGTGCGTAAATACCGTTTTGAGCAAGCAAAACAGCAAGACCGACAGCTTGAGTGAAAGTGGTCTTTCCTCCCCTGTTCGGACCCGTAAGAATATAAATTCGGCCTGATTCATCGTCAAAATCAATATCATTTGCCACGATATTAAATTTTTCTCCGTTCACACGCTTTATGCCGAGTTTCAGATTATACACGCCTTTAGCAAAAATCTCTCTGTTTTCCGACGGCAGGATTTCGGGCTTGCACATATCAAGTCCTTTTGCTCTGATTTTTTCAACCAGCTCTGCCCACCTTATATAAAAAACGATTTCAGGCATAAGCGCAGAAAGCGTGTATCCGCTGATATTTACATACTTTGTAAGCACGCTCTGAATGTCACGGACTGTTTTTCTCATAATATCGGTTACCGCCTTTTTAAGGCTGTCCGAAAGCGGGTCGGCGCCTGTCAATCCGCTTGAGGTTATATGAGGATTACCGTTTGTCGGCACTGCGTCAAGAGTACCGATTCCTATATCATTTTCCTTAAACTTCGGACTTGATGGGTGAAATTTCTTAATATCCGATATATCTGTACCGAAATGAATTTCATCTCCGTTGTTGGTAAACTTCATAAAATGCTGCATAAGTCCCGAAGATGTAAAAGCCTTATCGTTAAGCGACAAAATTCCCGCATTTTTCGGTCTTAACAAATCATCAAGATTTACTCCTATCGTAATGCTCTTTACTTTTTGCACCTTTGCAAAGGTTTCGTTAATATCGGCTTTTAACTGCGGAAAACCGCTGTTGGCATAAATATCGGTAACTTCTTTTTTCAGGGTAAGCAATCCCTCCGACTTTATATCAAGACTTTCAAGACATTCTTTTATTTTTGTAATGCAATTAACATAACCGTCAATCTCTCGCAGACGGTTAATCAACTTCCATAAAGAAGATGCCTCCGTGTCCTTTTGAAATCTTGAAATGTCACGCAAATCGTTAAGTTCTTCAAGAAGTTCCGCAAGAGAATCACGCAGTTTCGGAAATCTAAGAAAATCGTCAAACACATCTCCCCTATATTTCACGGTTTCTGCATCGTCTGTAATTTCGGTCATAATTTTCATTATAACATTTTGCTCATATTCACTTTTGGTAAGCGCCTTACAAATAAAATCAAGCGAAAGGTCGTTTATACTTTCTTTTGTCAGGCTCTTGAATACCGCTTTTGAATTTTGCGGATTCAACAAACTTATTTCAGCCATAAGATTATACCGCCTTTTATAAAAAATATCTATATCTTCATAAAGTTAAGTTTAATATATTGTTAAACTTTCACTATATATAAAATAACATTATTTTCGTTAAATGTCAAAGATTTTTTGTTGCAGATTGTCAAACATTTAAGATTTTTAAAAACATAATAAAATTATTGTGATTTATTAGTCTGTTTTATTTACTCGTAACCTTGCACTATTATGCTCAATTTGCTATAATAAAATTTATAATCAGTAATTAAAGGAGCTTTATAAATGAAAGGTATTCGATTTTTTGCGGCGCTTTATGCCGCAAAGCTTGCGACTGTGGCACTTTCTGTAATGCACCGCAACGGTACTCATATGCCGGGCGTACTTGCTATGAAAATCTGCCCCGACTTTCTCGGCAGAATGGACAAGCCGAAAACAATCATCGGCATAACCGGCACAAACGGCAAAACCACAACTGCAAATATGATTAACGATATTCTTGCAGACAACGGGTATTCTCCTGTAAATAACCGTGCGGGCAGTAACATTCTCGGCGGTGTGGCAACAACCTTGATCTCCGCCGTTAATTTGAGAGGCAAAACAGTAAAAGACCTTGCTGTACTTGAGCTTGATGAACGCAGTTCAAGACTTATATATCCGTATGTTCATCCGACATACTTACTCTGCACAAACCTTTTCAGAGATTCTTACAAGCGTAATGCTCACTCTGAATTTATATTCGACATTCTGGACAAGCACATTCCAAAGCAGACAAAACTTGTTTTAAATGCAGACGACCTTGTAAGTGCAAGACTTGCCAAAGGCAATGACAGAGTATATTTCGGCATTGAGAAGCAGGACAACGAGGTTCTCAATGAGAATACAATAATCATCGACACTCCGCTTTGCCCCGAGTGCGGCAGCAGACTTGAATATGACTTCCGCCGTTATCATCATATCGGTTCGGCTCACTGTACAAAATGCGGTTTCCGTTCGCCAAAAGCCGATTACGATGTTACAAAGGTAAACGAAAGCACCGGAAGAATTACAATGTCACTCAAGGGCAAACAGGCTGATTTTAAAGCAGTCGGTACTTCTGTTACGGATACCTACAACCTTGCAGGTGCGATTGCCGTTCTCTCCGAATTTGGTCTTAGCGCAGAGCAGCTTAAGAAATCCGTTGAAAAACTTGAAATTGTAAAGAGCCGTTATGACGAAGAAAAAATCGGCGACAAGCAGGTTATTATGAGTGTTGCAAAGGGACAGAACCCCGTAGCCTGCTCAAGAGTATTTTCTTCCATTAAAAATCACACAGGCAAAAAAGCCGTTGTACTTATGCTTGACGACCTCGGTGACGCCGAAGAAACAAGCGAAAACACAGCTTGGATATACGATACCGACTTTGAATTTTTAAATGACGATTCAATTACACAGGTAATTTGCAGCGGTGTTCGCCGTATAGACTACAAGGTAAGACTTCTGCTTGCAGGCGTTCCCAAAGAAAAAATTACTTGTGTTGAAAAAGAGTCCGATGCGGCAAATGAAGTTGACCTTGACAAAGCAGATACAATTTTCTTCCTTTATGATGTTTACACAACATCTTACGCCGCAATTTCAAAAAATACAATCAGTGACAGAATGGCTGAAAGGGGTGCAAAACAATGAAAATAGAAATTCTATTCCCTGAAATATGCAATCTTTTCGGCGATATGGGCAATATGAAATATCTGAAAAAATGTTTGCCGAACGCTGAATTTATTTCAACCGCATTTGGTGACAAACCGCTTTTTGCAGACGAACAGCCAAATTTAATTTACCTTGCACCGTCAAACGAAAAAAATCAAGAGCTTATAATAAAAGCTCTGCTCCCCTACCGTGACAGACTCAAAGAATTGATTGACAACGGCACTCCTATGCTTTTCACGGGCAATTCGGGAGAAATTCTTTTTAAAGAGATAGAAAACTATGACGGCAGAAAAATCCCTGCACTTAATATTTTTCCGTTTACCGCAAAGCGTGAGCAATACACAAGATTTAACGGTCTTAACCACGGCACAATGGCAGACGGAACAGAAATTCTCGGTTTCAGAAGCCAGTTTACATATTGGTTTGGTGATAATTCCGATTGTTTCTTTGTCAAATGCATTAAGGGAATCGGTATTAATAAAGAGTCCGATAAAGAGGGCATTATGGTGAACAATGCAATTGCCACGGCACAGCTCGGACCGCTCCTTGTAAATAACCCCGCATTTACAAAAAGATTATTAAAACTTATGGGCGCCGAAAACACCGCACTCGCATTTGAAGACGATGTAAAAAAAGCCTTTGAAATTCGCAAAGCAGAGTTTGAAAATCCAAAGACTAAATTTATTTTGTAATTAATATTTTAAGCATAAAGCCTGTTGATTTAATCGACAGGCTTTAATTATAGGTTCTATTTTTAAACTATTCAATAATACTTTTACAGTATTCCTACTGTTCATTAAATATAATCATTCACAACAAAGTATCTCTTTCGGAACTTTGCCTTTGGTAGAATACACATTTATACCGTTTTCAATCTGCATAAAAATTGTATCGACAATTTCTGGAGTTATAACTTCGCCCTTTGCCACAATCGGAATTCCGGGCGGATATGCCCACACATACTCAAGTGAAATTTTATTAATACTGTTTTTCAATCTGTAAAAATCTCCGCTTTTGCCGCTGCAATCACAAGGATTCAGTGCTATGCGAGGCTGTGAAAGAAGCAGATTATTATAATTTAATTCTTTTTCAGAACATTCGCTGTCAATGATTTGTAACGCTTTTACAAGTCTTGCAAAACCCTCATCAGTATCGCAAACTGTCGTAATCAGTAAAACATAGTCCGAGCATACCATTTCCGGCTCAATTTTAAAATCGTTTCTAAGTTTGTCCGCAAGCTGAACACCGTTAATATTCAGTCCTTTTACGGACACGGTAATTTTAGAAATATCAAAATCAAAAAAATTATGATTTTTAATATTATCATTGCCACAGCAAAGAACCTTTATATTTTTTAGCTCTCTGCATTTTTCATCAAAAGAATTAAGCCTGATTATATATTCATCAAAAGCCTTTGTATTCTTACAAAAATCAAGGCACTTTTCGATTGACGACATAAAAACATATGACGGACTGCTGGTTTCAAAAATTGCAAGGTTTTCGGCAAGTGAATTTATAAGACTTTCATTAGAGGTGAGCAACAAAGCTGTTTGTGTAAGTGACGGCAAAGTTTTATGCAAGCTTGCCACCGCCACATCTGCTCCGCACTGTATTGCCTCAACAGGAAAGCTGCCCGAAAAAGGGAAATGTGCTCCATGCGCCTCGTCAACAAGTACCGACACATTATGTAAATGCGCAATTCTGCTTATCTCTTTTATATCTGATACCGCTCCCTCATAGGTCGGCGAAGTAATAATCAACAGCTTTGCATCGGGATTTTCCCTGATTGCTTTTTCTGCCTGTGACGGTGTAATCGAACAGTTTATACCAAACTCTTTATCAACTTTCGGCACAATATATTTTGGGGTTAATCCGCAAAGCTCAAGCGCATTATAAACAGACTTGTGACTGTTGCGGGCAACAATCACCTTATCTCCCTTGTCGGTCATGGCACGAACAGCAGACAATATTCCGCCCGTTGCACCGTTTACAAGCAAAAACGCTTTCTTAACATTATATAATTTCTCCGCAAGGTTCTGCACTTCAAGAATACAACTCTCCGCATTATGCAAATTGTCAAAGCCGTCAATCTCTGTAAGGTCAATTTCATAAGGCATTATGCCGTCACAAAGCATAGGATTGCGTTTATGTCCTGGCATATGAAATGGATATACTCCGCTTTCGGAATACATTTTTAATTTATCGTACAGCATTACCAGTCAGTGCCAAACTCTCTTAATTCAAGTCCCTTGTTATGCTCAAGCGCCCAGTCAATGCTCCAATAACTTGTAAACAGCAACAAATGATTGCCTTTTAAGTCCTGTATACGCTTTGTATCTGACGCAAGGTCAAGTTCCTTTGGATTTACATCTTTATTTACAATCCATCTGATATATTCGTAAGGCAGGTTTTCCATAATAATATCAACATTGTATTCGTTTTCAAGGCGGTATTTAAGAACATCAAACTGCAGCACGCCTACTACGCCTACAATTACTTCTTCCATACCTGCGTCAAGTTCCTGGAAAATCTGAATTGCACCTTCCTGCGCAATCTGACTTGTACCCTTTATGAACTGCTTACGCTTCATAGTGTCTTTCTGACGAACAAGTGCAAAATGCTCGGGTGCAAAGGTAGGAATACCCTTGAACTGAACTTTCTTCCCCGGTGAACAGATTGTATCGCCGATAGAGAAAATACCCGGGTCAAACACACCGATAATATCGCCTGCATATGCCTCATCCACTATTTCACGCTCCTGCGCCATAATCTGCTGCGGTTGAGAAAGACGCATTTTTTTATTGCCCTGGAGGTGGTAAACCTCCATATTTTTCTCAAACTTACCGCTGCAAATTCTCATAAACGCAACTCTGTCACGGTGAGCCTTATTCATATTTGCCTGAATTTTAAATACAAATGCAGAGAAATAATCAGACATCGGCTCAACAATGCCGTCAACGGTTTCTCTTGCAAGCGGTGAAGTTGTTATTTTTAAGAACTGCTCAAGGAACGGCTCTACACCGAAGTTTGTGAGGGCAGAACCAAAGAATACAGGTGTAAGCTCGCCTCGTCTTACAGCCTCAAGGTCAAAGTCATCGCCTGCACCGTCAAGGAGTTCAATATCATCAAACAAATCCTGTCTGTGGTACATACCGATTACATCATCTATGCTCGGATCATCAAGGCTGATTTCGTTTTTCTCAACCTCTTTCTGACCGTTGTTAGCGGTAAACGCAAGAATTTTCTTTGAATTTCTGTCATACACACCCTTAAATTCTTTACCCGAACCGATAGGCCAGTTTACAGGGCAGGTATGAATACCGAGTACATTTTCAATATCCTCAAGCAAATCAAAAGGATTTTTCGCATCTCTGTCCATCTTATTGATAAATGTAATAATCGGAATATGGCGCATTACACAAACCTTAAAAAGTTTGATAGTCTGTCGCTCAACACCCTTTGAACCGTCAATTACCATTACCGCCGAATCGGCAGCCATAAGTGTACGGTAGGTATCTTCGGAGAAATCCTGATGTCCGGGGGTGTCAAGAATATTTATGCAGTAGCCGTTATACTTAAACTGCAAAACAGAAGAAGTAACGGAAATACCACGCTGTTTTTCAATTTCCATCCAGTCCGATACTGCGTGCTTTGCAGTACGCTTGCCCTTTACAGAGCCTGCAAGATTGATTGCTCCGCCGTATAAAAGGAGTTTTTCTGTAAGTGTTGTTTTACCCGCGTCAGGGTGCGAAATAATCGCAAAAGTCCTGCGCTTGCTGATTTCTTCGTTTAATGAACTCATCTTTTACAATCCTTTCGGAATCATTTTACATACTTTTCTACAATACTATATTTTACTATTTTTCTTATATATATGTCAATAAAACGGACGAAAAATATTTGTTTTACGGTATATAAAAAATCAATTGCTACAAAAGCTTGACAAATTTGTAATTTTATTGTAATATATAGTTGATGAAGGTAATAAATTCATTTTATATTTTGTTTTTTCCTATTTTTTCATATACCTTCCAAATCGGGGCAGGAGTTTTACTTCTGCCTCAAATTCTTTTACGGAGATTATTATGAGTAAATCAATCGGACTGTATCTGCATATCCCATTTTGCAAAAGCAAATGCCCTTACTGCGATTTTTACAGCACAAGGGCGGGCGAATATGAATATAACGACTATGTTATTGCTTTAAAAGAAAAATTAAAATATTGGAGCAATCACTTTAACGGAACTGTAAAGACCGTATATATCGGCGGAGGCACTCCGAGCGTTCTCGGAGCGGAAAGGCTTTGCGATATTCTTAGTTCCGTAAAAGAAAATTTTACACTCGAAAGCAATGCGGAAATCACGGTTGAAGTAAACCCTGACAGCGGGAAAAAACTTGATTTTGCCTTAATGAAAAATACAGGCTTTAACCGCTTGTCAATCGGTATGCAAAGCGCAGTCCCCGCCGAATTAAAAAAGCTCGGCAGAATACACACCGCCGAAGACGCAAAACATACGGCAGAGCTTGCACAAGCTGCGGGAATTACCAACATTTCACTTGACCTTATGACAGGTATTCCTCTGCAAACAAAGGAAACTCTGAAACAATCCGTTGACTTTTGCGCTCAATGCGGAGTTACTCATATTTCATCGTATATTTTGAAAATTGAGGAAAACACAAAATTTGCGCAAATAGAATCAAAATTAAATCTTCCGAGCGATGACGAGCAGGCCGAACTCTACCTATATACAGTTGAATTGCTTGAACAATACGGATATATGCAATATGAAATTTCAAATTTTGCAAAAAAAGGTTTTGAAAGCAGACATAATTCAAGCTATTGGGAGTGCGGCGAGTACATCGGAATAGGTCCGTCCGCCCATTCGTTCTTTAACGGTAAAAGATTTTTCTATGACAGAAGTATAGAGAATTTCAAAGCAAACAAAATTATCAATGACGGCGAGGGCGGCACTGCCGAAGAATATATTATGCTGTCTTTGCGATTGAAAAAGGGACTCGATACCGAAGAATATGCCAAAAAATACGGTACTCCGTTGCCGCAGAGTTTTTTCAAAAAAACTGATTTGTATGTAAAAAACGGTTTTATGGAACACAACGGCACTTCTTTTTCTTTTACTCCGAAAGGCTTTTTGGTTTCAAACACAATACTCGCCGATTTAATATAACTTAATTTTTAACAATTTTATAAAATAATGTTAATTTTAATTTCGTTGCCGTAACAACATATTTGCCGACCGAAAAATATTATACTTATACCACAAGGTAAGTAATTACAACAACTTACAATTGTATAAATAAATATTTTGGAGGCAACTATGGATTATAAAATGTTTTGTTATCAATGTCAGGAAACAGCTAATTGTTCAGGCTGTACAGTAAGCGGTGTATGCGGCAAAAAGCCTGATACCGCAAATATGCAGGACTTGCTCGTACATGTTACAAAGGGCATTTCGGCAGTTACCACACAAATCAGAGCAGAGGGAAAACAGATTGACAAAAGCATAAATCATCTTATTGCTCTCAACCTTTTCACAACAATTACAAACGCAAATTTTGACAAAGATGTTATCGTTGAACGCATTAAAACAACCCTCAAAGTAAAAGAGAATTTGTTAAATGAAGTTTCCGATAAATCAACACTTCCGAGTGCGGCATTATGGAGCGCAAACGAAAGCGTGTTTATGGCAAAGGCAGTTACAGTCGGGGTGCTTGCCACAGAGAACGAGGATATAAGAAGTCTTAGAGAGCTTATAACCTATGGATTAAAGGGACTTTCTGCATACAGCAAACACGCAAATGTTCTTATGGAAGACAATGAAGAGCTTGACGCTTTCTTACAGAGAGCGCTGTCAAGGCTACTTGATGATACACTGTCCGTTGACGACCTTGTAGCACTGACGCTTGAAACAGGTAAATTCGGCGTTGACGGAATGGCTATGCTTGACAAAGCCAATACTTCCGCATACGGTAATCCCGAAATTACAAAAGTCAACATCGGTGTACGCAGTAACCCTGCAATTCTTGTTTCGGGTCACGATCTTCGAGATCTTGAAATGCTTTTAGAGCAGACAAAAGATACAGGTGTAGATGTTTACACTCATTCGGAAATGTTGCCTGCGCACTACTACCCTACTTTCAAAAAATACAGCCATTTTGTCGGCAATTACGGCAACGCATGGTGGAAACAAAAAGAAGAGTTTGAGAGCTTTAACGGCGCAATTCTTATGACTACAAACTGTATTGTACCGCCAAAGGACAGCTACAAAGACAGAATGTTTACAACAGGCGCAGCGGGCTATCCGGGTGTAAAACACATCGGCGGCGAAATCGGAGAAATAAAAGATTTTTCAGAAATCATTGAAGTTGCAAAAAAATGCAAACCTCCGGTTGAAATTGAAAAAGGCGAGATTGTAGGCGGATTTGCTCATAATCAGGTACTTTCTCTTGCCGATAAAATCGTAGAGGCCGTGCAGAACGGCGACATCAAGAAATTCATTGTAATGGCAGGCTGTGACGGCAGAGCAAAGTCAAGAAATTACTACACCGAATTTGCAAAAGCATTGCCAAAAGATACGGTAATTCTCACCGCAGGCTGTGCAAAATACAAATACAATAAACTTAATCTCGGCGATATAAACGGTATTCCCCGTGTTCTCGATGCAGGTCAGTGCAACGATTCCTACTCGCTTGCGGTTATTGCACTTAAGCTAAAAGAAGTGTTCGGTCTTGATGACATTAACGAACTTCCAATTTTCTACAATATTGCCTGGTATGAGCAAAAAGCCGTAATCGTTCTTCTCTCTTTGCTTTACCTCGGAGTCAAGAACATCCATCTCGGCCCTACACTCCCTGCTTTCCTCTCTCCAAATGTATTAAATGTACTTGTAGAAAACTTCGGAATAAGCGGTATCGGTTCTGTAGAGGACGATATAAAACTTTTCTTTAATAAGTAAGATTAGTGTTTAACGCACGGTTATTATTAAATAATTATAAAAGTTTATCAAATTTTTCACTGACTGATATTTACCCCAACTTTTGATAAAAATAAAAATCACGGGCAAAACATTATACTTGTTTTGCCCGATTTGCTTATATACCAAAAAACAGCCGCATTGCTGCGGCTGTCCTCAGTTTTTATGAAGTTTTGAAATTATCGTTAAAACACGGTGTTATCAATGTAACTCGGGTTATCAGCCAACCTTGGCATCTGCTGTATCACCAAAGAAATTGAATCTGAAAAGTTTGCTTTCATCATTCTTATTATCACAGATGATGCTTGCCTCTGCAATTCTGCCGCCCTCAATAAGCTTTGTTAAGCCAACGAGCTGACAAAGTTTGCTCTTAAGGTTTAATCTGTCGCCTTCGCTTGTAACGAGATATACATTGCCCTCGCAGGTATCGAGCACGGCGAGGAATTTGGTTACATCAATGTCGTGTAAATTAAGGATTGGTGTCATAAAAATTTCCTCCTTTAAAAATATCAATTTTTATTTTTTCGTGCGCCATTTACCATTTGGCAAAATCTAGACTTAAATTCGACTTAATTAATTTTACTCGAGTAATGTGACTGTTTAATCAGCCGATAGTCAAGCGGACTATTTACTTGACAATTATTATTATACTCAAAAGTTCGTGAAAGTCAACATTTTTTAAAATATTTATTTGTGTAATATGCTACTCAATGTACATATCAACTAATTTAAAGTTGATATTTTTGTCTATATATTACAACAGTTAGAACATATGTTTACATTTTCTTCATTTGCTTTTTGCATTAGTTAATCATCTTTACCATTATAAAAGGATACTTAGAACAATATTTTGACTTTTTTAACAAAGTTGTATTTTTCATAAACAGAATAATATATCTATTACGATTGACTAAAAACAAAAATAATACTATAATTACACTAAAAGATGAGGTGAAAACATTGATAAAGCTCTATTTAGCTGATATTTCAGTTCTTTGCGACCCCTTGAATGATAACGGTAAAATTTCTCTTTTACCTCAAGAAAGGCAAATAAAGATACTAAGATATAAACTTGCCGACGATCGCAAACGCTCGCTCGGAGCAGGTTTAATTATAAATAAAATTCTCAATGAGAATAATATTGACATAAATTCAATTTATTACGGCAGTAACGGCAAACCGTATGTTGATAAAATTTTCTTTAATGCGGCTCACTCCGGTAACTTTGCTTTCGGAGTCAGTTCCGATAAGGAGATAGGCTGTGATGTTGAAATCATTAAAAAACCTCGCCTTGACATTGCAAAAAGATTTTTCACCGAAAATGAATACAATTATATTATTCATTCGGAAAATACAAGCAATGCATTTTACAAACTTTGGACGATTAAAGAAAGTTATATAAAGCAGAGCGGCAAGGGATTGCGAACACCTCTCAACAGTTTTGAAATTAATATAAATAAAGATACAATTACCGTTTCGGAAAATAACACAAAGAAAAATTGCTATATCACCCACTTTGAATTTAAAAATCATTCATTTGCCATATGCAGTATAGAAGAACCTCCGCTTGAAATTAAATTTAATTACTTATAAAGTAGTTCTGTTCAAAATGTTTTATAATCATTTAAGCAAAAGCGTGTACTAACCCCATAACTTGCAAAGCAAAACGCTCCGACTGCAATTAAACAGTCGGAGCGTTTTTATAATAGGTAGATTAATGATTGAATCTTGATAAAAATGCCTGTGTTCTCGGATTTTGCGGATTATTGATTACTTGTTCGGGTGTACCTTGCTCGGCAATTACACCGTCAGCCATAAAGATAATTTTATCTGCAACATCTCTTGCAAACTCAATCTCATGAGTAACAACAATCATTGTACTGTCAGAAGTTTTAAGACTTCTAATAACATTGAGCACCTCGCCTGTAAGTTCAGGGTCAAGCGCCGATGTAGGCTCGTCAAAGCACAAAACATCAGGATTAAGAGCAAGCGCTCTTGCAATGGCAACTCGCTGTTGCTGACCGCCGCTTAGGTTACAGGGATACGATTCGCTCTTCTCCGAAAGTCCCACTTTTTCGAGCAAGGTCAATGCAGTTTCTCGGATAATTTTTTGTGCGTCTTTATAATTTTTCGCACCCATATATTCGCCTGTCTGCTTTATCTGTTCTTTTGCCGCAAGGTGTGGAGCAAGCATAATATTGTCAATTACGCTGTACTGTGGGAAAAGATTAAAAGACTGAAACACAAGTCCGAAATGCAGTCTGTTTTTGCGAATTTGCGACTCACTGTTTTTGCCGGAATCATTGCTGTCAAAAAGCACCTTATCCCCTACACTGATTTTGCCGTTCTGCGGAGTTTCAAGAAAATTAAGGCATCTTAAAAGTGTGGTTTTGCCCGAACCGGAAGAACCGATAATTGCAAGCACCTCGCCTTTCTCAAGCGAAAAGCTGATGTCTTTCAGGACGGGAGTTTTGCCGTAGCTTTTACGGATATTTTCAACGCTTAACAATGACATAACTGCCCCTCCTTAACCTTTGTAATAATCGAGCTTTTTCTCTATAAACGAGAAAAGAATTGTTAAAACACCGCAGAACACAAGGTAAAATACCGCCGAGTAGAACAACGGCCAAATAAGTCCCTGCATTGAGAAGTCTTTTGCCATCATCAAAATTTCAGGAATAGCGATAACGCTTGAAAGTGATGTATCCTTTACAAGCGTAATAATTTCGTTGCCGATCGGTGCTGTGATTTTCTTTACAACCTGCATAAGCACAACCTTAAAGAAAATCTGCGGCTTAGTCATACCAAGCACCTGTCCTGCCTCATACTGTCCCTTTGGCACAGACTCAATACCGCCACGGTATATTTCAGAAAAATATGCCGAATAGTTAATAATAAATGCTATAAGCGCCGCATTTATTCTTGAAAAATTGAATCCGCCATTTGTCATAAGCGGTGGTACATAGAACACAACAAAAAGCTGGAGCATAAGAGGTGTGCCTCTGATTATCCACACAAAAGTTTTTGTAATCCACTTAATCGGTTTAAATTTTGACATTGAACCCATAGAAACAATAAGTCCAAGCGGCATAGCCGCAAGAATTGTCACTATAAAGATAAGGCAGTTTTGTCCAAAACCCTCTAAAAGGCTGTTTGTAACATTTATAAACTGGTTCATAATTATTTTGCCTTTACAAGGAGTAAATCCTGAAGATTATATTTTTCTGCAATCTGCTCAAGTGAACCGTCGTCGGCGCAAGCCTGAATAGCATCATTGAGTTTTGCAAGAGTTTCTGTGCTGTCCTTACGAAGTGCGATACCGTACTGTTCAGGTGAGAAAGCCTTGTCAGAAACTACCTTAAGGTCTGAATAATCAGAACCCTCTGCAAGTGTACCGATTGACATTACATAGTCGATAACCGCAACATCAGCTGTGCCCGACTTAACCTCAAGCAAAGCCTTTGCCTGTGAGTCAACCGAAACATAATCGGCGCTTGTAAAGAATTCATCACTCTGGGCAACCTCTTCACCTGCTGACTTCTTCTCTGCAACGACAGTCTTACCCTTAAGTGCATCTGCCGATGTAAGCTGATCCGCAATGTCTGCCTTAGCAACCATAACCTGCTTATTCTCCATATACGGAGTTGAAATGCTCATATTTTCCTGACGCTCTTCTGTAATTGTAAGACCGTTCCAGATGCAGTCAATAGTCTTTGCATTAAGCTCTACTTCCTTTGAATCCCAGTCAATCTTCTGGAACTTAGGTGTAACGCCCATCTTTTCGCAAACCTTTGTAGCAAACTCTGTTTCAAAACCTGTGAGATTGCCGTTTTCGTCCATATAGTTCATCGGCTCAAAATATGTAATACCGATTACAAATTCGCCTTTATTCTGAATATAAGTCCAATCGTTTTCAGTTTTCGAAGAACCTTTAGCGGTTGTAGAATTTGAACCGCCGCAACCTGCAAGAGCAGTTGCCGCCATAACACCTGCAAGTAATAAAGCTGAAATCTTTTTCATAAATGTTTTCCTCCATAATTTAACTTAGCGAAAAGCTACACTATATTATAGCATTATCACATTAGCAAAGTAAAGTGTTTTCGACAGATTTTTCCCTGTTATCGTAAATTTTATAACATTATTACAATCTGCAAGTTTGCAAAATTGCAATCGGATAACAGTTTCTTAAAAAACAAACCTGTTATATTCTAAATGTTGGGGTAAAAATTAATAAATAATGGTTTAGCGGAGTGTCGGTCGGACATTGAAATTTAGCTAACGCTAAATTATCCTCCCAAAAACAAAAAAAGTTTACTCAATTTTTTCAAAAATTGCGGGTTTGGGCAGTGCCCATAAAAATCTTCCGATATAACAATTTATCAGGCACAAACAGCCACGCTGTTTGCGTGCTTGCACATAGTTTGAAAAACAGGCAACAGCCTTTTATAAAAGAAATAATTAACTTTTTTCATTATATAGTGAATGTCTTTTCTTTTTGCTTTCGCATTTAAAGGCATTCGCCGTTGTGTTAAGTCGCCAAACAGCTTGCTGTTTGGCTATCGTCAGATTGCAATAAACGGAAAGTATTTGTGGGCTTTGCCCACACCCACGACCTTTGAAAAGGTTGACCAAACTTTTAACTTTGGGACGGAAAGTTTGGCTGTTGCTTTACTTTGTTGCCCGACCTAAGCTAAGCAAAATGAGCTTAGAATATTTCACACAAAAACTCCCCTTGAGCATTAGCCAAGGGGAGTTAATCATTTAATTTTATTTTAAGAATGTTGCAAATCTCTTTGTTACCAGTGCAAATACAGCATAACAGCCAAAGCCTGCAACTACAATAATCCAGCGGACAAGCCACAAATCCATAAGCAGATACGCAAGCACGATGGCAACTATAAATATTATTGTCGGCAATGCAAACTGTCTGATAGGGAAGAGGTCTTTGTCGAGCTTTCTTGAGTGACGGGAGTGCATTATAAAAGAAACCATATAAGACGCTACCGTTGTAAAGCAGGCTGCCATACCGCCGAACATCGGCACAAAAATAAAGTTGAGCACAATGTTTGTAACTGCCGCCACAATGGTGTTGAATGCTATGTATTTTGTGGACTTGTAGTAATATTCTACATTTACATAAACCGTATACATATACATTTCAAAAGATGCAAATACAAGCGGCGGAATCATATATATACCGCTGTAATACTCCTTTGTAGCCATGATTTTTACAATTTCAGGCGCAACAAACATCAGGCAAAGCATTACAACAAGGGCGATTTCAAGGTACTTTGTAATATTTTTGTTGATGATATCCTTTTCATTGGTCATCAGCTTTCGTGTAAACCAAGGCACCCACACCGCCTCAAGAGATGCGGTAACAGCCATCGCAACCATACTTAGATTATAAATCAGGCTGTAAACACCTGTTTCGGAAGAATTATACAGGTTGGTAATCATAATTCGGTCTGAGCTTGACAGCAGTACAAGCGAAAGTCCGTGGAAAATAAGCGGCAATGAGTAGGTGAGGGCATATTTCCAATACAACTTGTTAAATACCTTTTTGCCCCTTATAAATGACGCAATCACAAAGTATATGCCCACTATGGTGTAAACAGCGGCATATGGGATAATGTAACCCATATACTTATTGTCGCCATGCATATTTAGAATTGTTATAATTGCGGCAACCTGTATCGTCAGGTTCGGCAGTGCCAGCAAAAGGGTCTTTTTTATGTAGTCAACCTTCATCATATATTTGGTGGTCATTGCGGTTGATACAAACTGAAAATACGACTGCATAAGACAGCAGATTACAAGCACAATGTCAATGTCGCTCCATATGAGCATTCCTGTAATTATGAGCGCCGAAGAACCCACAAAGCTGAGAAGTGACAGTCCGTAGATTGAGGACATATATCCCTCGATATCGTCACCAAAGTCAATGTAAGCCGTTCTTATTGAGTTGCCGAGCGACATACCCACTATGAGTGTAAGTATGCTTACCCACGAAAGGTAGGTTTGCGATATACCGTACTCAGAGGTTGTGAGAAGTCGTGTGAATATAGGGATTGTAAAGAAAGCAAGCGCTTTGTTAAAAAGATTTCCTACAAGGTAAAATGCGCTCGCTTTAAGGCTTTTGTTGCCCTTTTCCGCTTTACTTGCCAAGTGAAAGTCACTTCCTTAAATAATAATGATAGCTGTGTTTTTTCTTCAGCGAATGCTTTCCCTTTTCTTCAAAAATAAAGTTTCCGTCCTCGTCCTTTTTTGGCAGAGCATAAGGAATAAAGGCGGCCAAAGTAAGGATTGAGAAGAAGTAGTAAATGTTGTAGTATGCCTCGCTTTGCAGCATAATCATAAAGGCACAAATTGCGCCCGATACAATAAAAGGAATTTTGCCGTTTTTTCTGTTTCTATACAGCGCCACACCGCAGATGATAAGAATTGCAAAGAAGATTAAAAATCCCGGCAGGCCGCTTTTGTATAAAAGGTCAAGATAATAGTTGTGGGCATGGGTAGCGCCGATAAGATCTCGTGATGCCTGATTTTCAATTTCACCAACACCAAATACAGGCGATTTTGCAAAGGCGGCAAGCGCACTGTCCCAAATCTTAGTTCTTCCCGTAAAGGTAAGGTCCCTGCCTAGCATATCTACAATAATAAACGCAAATGCCTCCTGTAATCTGAGGATGATTACACCGAAGAAATACGCAATATTTATTGCGAGATAGGTAATGATATTGAGAAAATTCGGCATTTTGTTTATGAGTGCAAGCAAGAGGAAGAGTGTAAATACAGTCATACCGATTACACTTGTTGCCGAGAACGCAAGTATTACAGTGGCAAACGATACCGCAGTAATTACAAATGACGAAAGCGTCAGCTTGTTGTACTTTCTCAGCGAGCGAACTATTGAGAAGATAATCGCAGGGAAAAACAGCATAATTGAGTTGTTTCTGTATCCGAGAAAGTAGTTTTGCGTAAATGTGTTAAACTCGTACATACCTTGCGGAAACAGAAGTACAGTTGCAAAATTTATAAGCACAAACAGTCCGAGCGTAAACGATGCGCCGTCAAGCAGTGCGTCGGGGTCTGTTTTCAGTCCCATTTCCACAACAAGGCAGATTGCAAGCGCATTGAGTATGGCGATGAACAGTGAGGTGTAATTACCTCCGCAATAAATTGTTGCAAGTACACGCCACACCTCAAAGAAAACTATTCCTACAAAGAACAGCGACACTTTTTGGTAAAAGTAAACGAACCATACGCCGAGAACGGCTATTACCATAACCTTAAACACATTTGATATGGTATCGAATGTGTGCAGCGCAGGCATTTGAGAAAACATTGCAGGCTTATAAAGCACCATAAATACAAGGGCGATAAACCAGCGTTGATTCATTAGCTTTTTCATTATAACCTCCTTATATTACAGTATCTTTTTAAGCCTTTTAAGGACGGGTAAAATACCGAGTTTGCTTAAAACTTTGTTGCGTTTAATTTTAAATTCCCTCTTTTTGTCAACCGTTGCATATTTAAACACAAGTTCGTCAAAAGGAACGGTGTCAAGCCGATTAAAGAAAGCCTCTCTGTTTGGGTGCGCCTTTGTCGGTGTGCCCATAACAGGATAGGTGAGCCTGAGCTTTTCTTTTGGAATATCTCTGAAAAAGATTTCGCTTTTAATATTGTCAAAGAGCTTTTTACCTTTTTCGTTGTTTAGCAGTACAAAAGATATTCCCTTGTGGTCGTCAAGGTCGGGGAAAATCTGCTGAATAAGCCACAAATCTCCGAGTGTAATATCGCTGATTCGTGGGAAAGACTTTAGTCGGCAGGTGCTGCAAGCAGGACGGTTGAAAAGTGAAAAACCAAATCCCCTTGCGAAGGCATCGTCTTTCCAGAAAGCCGATTTTTCGTGGTCTTTATACTTAATGGTGAGGGAATAATTTTCCCAGCTTATCCTTTTGTCACGGAAAGAAATCGAGTCGATATGTTCGTTATTCGCATTTGCAAATTCAAGGTACTTATTCCAGATTTTAGGTGACGGAGCACCATGGCAGAACAAATCAACCGTTATAAGATTTTCGTAATCCTTGCCCAAAAAGCTCTTTAGCGCCCTTATCTGACAAGGAGTGCCTGAGAAAAGAACCGTTTTCTTATTATCGAGCAAGGCTTTGGTTTCCTTATAAATGCCCTGAGTGTTACTCTGAACATATTTTGAACTTCTGAATTTTTTAAGGTCATCTATATTATCAACGGCAATGTGTCTTACACCGAAGTTTTCATCAAACGCAGCGCCTATAACAACGCCGCCGTTGCTTATTATCGCTTTTGCAAGGTGGGTAAAAATTCCGCCCGAAGTGCTCTCGTGGCGAATATTCTCATCTTTGCTGTATGCCGCAACAGCCGAAAATTCAGCTGTACCCTTTTTAAACTGCTTTATCGGGCAGGCTTTAATGCACGCACCGCAGCCTATGCACGCCGATTCGTCAACATTTGCATACACAAATCCCTCGCTGTCGGGTTTCATACTTATAGCTTTGACAGGGCATTTGTCGGCACACGCCGAACAGCCGCAGCAATCGTGCTTGTCATACAGCTTTATATGTTTTTCATGGGCAGGCAAAATTCCGTCAAGCGCAGCGGTAATGTATTCGGCAGAATGAGCCTTTAATTTTTCAAGCCTTGCCTGCACCTGTGTATAATCAATAGTTTTGTTTAGTTTGCCGTCCCATTCGTCGGCAAGCTCGCTGTCTTTTACTTGTCTGTATTCAAGACCAAGGCTTTTTAAAAGCGACTCAAGCCTTGTGTTGGTTGAACCCTTAGTGCCCTGAGCAAAGCGCTCGAACACAAAGTATTGCCTTTCAAAAATGGTAGAGAACACACTGCCATGGAAAGAATCGGTGCAAACATACTTTGCGTTTTTAATAAGGTTTACAAAGCCGTCGGGCGCAATATCGTAAAGCGCAAGGTCAGCATATCCGTTGTCCGACTCCGTATAGCCGTCAATATACGGCAGGCACACAACCTTTAAGCCTGTTTTTTCGGCGAGCTTTCTAACCTTTTTTCTATGCTCAGGATTTTTGCCGAGGAAGTAGCAGAATATGTACTCGCCGTCAACTTTCGGTGTACTTCCGCTCATTTTGTCCCATATTTTCTTGTCAACCATAAGGGTTGGGTCAAGAACAAGCTGAGCCTCTTTGTTTGTGAGGTTTTTTATTATGTCGCAGCCGCTCATCTCTCGGCAGGAAAGGCTGTCAAAGCCGTTGATAGCTGATTTATAAAGGCTTTCATCGGCTTTCTCAACCGAGTTTATGCCAAAACTCGGCGCATACGCAATTCTGCGAGTTCCCTTTGGAACGAAGGAAAGCGTGTAATACTGCTGTTGAATATGAACGGGCAGCCAAATTTGGTCACTTCCGCAAATTACGGCATCGTATCTTTTGCTGTATTCTTTTAGAGCTGCAAGGCTGAAAAAATTACGGGTTATGCGCAGATTTTGATTTACAAAATTGTCAAAGCCTGCGTTCCTCTGAGCCATACACTTTGAGTATTCCGCATTGCCTGCCGTACCCTTTTGCGACTTTTTATATTTGATTTTTGCCGCAAGTTTTTTGGGCGAGAGCAGTGTGGCGAGCTTGTCTTTTTTGCTCGATGTATATGTAAAGTTGATAATTTCGGTATCATATCCCATTTCGGTAAATATGGACTGCATAGCATATGCCTGCAATTTTGTACCGTAATTTTGAGTTTTAAATGGGGTTGCCAGACCTAACATAAATTTCTGAACCTCCGAAGTTTAGTTGCCTTTTGTTTTATCTTCATAAAATTGCTGCAGCTTTTTAGCCTCAACAGAAATTTCAAAGCCGCAGTTTTCTATTTCCTTAGCCGTATCTTTTCGCTCGTAGTCAAGGCTGTTTTCAAGAATTTGCTTTGCCCAGAGTTTATCCTCTGACTGAGAATCAATAAAGTGCATAAGCGGTGTGCAGTCAACCTCCTCAGGCACAACCTTTGCCGTACCAAAGGTCATAAGACCTGCCGCCTGAGCCTCAATATACACAATGCCAAAGCCCTCGTATCTTGACGGAAGAACAAATGCGTCAAATGCCTGCATAACATCGGGCACATCTTTTCTAAGTCCCGTATAGGTAATTTTATCGGAAAATCCGTTCTCTTCGGCATATTTTTTAAGTCCGTCAAAATTTGCATAGCTTTTGTAGTCGCCGACTATAACAAGGTGAGAATCGGGGTGGAGCTTGCAAATTTCATTGAATATGCTCAACATTCTTTCGGGATTTTTCTGATAATAAAGTCTGCCTACAAAGCCTACCGCAAAGGTGGTGTCGGCTATGCCAAACTCGTTTCTTATTCTTTTTCTTGTGCTCGGATTGTAGGAGTAGCTTTTTGTATCAATCGCATTCGGCAAAACTCTGAAATTGCTTTTTTCAAGAATTTTGTCTCCGAAAAGATACCTGCCTGCGTCCTTACTGCAAGCAAAAAAGTCTGTTGCGTAGCGGCGAAGTCCTACCTTTAGCACACTGTTATACATTCTTTTTACAAAGCTCGGATTGTTTACATACGCAAGGTGTGCGTGGGCAATTCTTGTTTTTATGCCGTATTTTTTGCCGAGCTTGCAGTACAGCGCCGACCATTCCTCCATATTTGAGTGGAGAATATTGTAATTGCCGTTTTTCATAATCTCGCTGACCTGCCTGATGTTCTCGCTCAGATTTTGCGATTTTGGAGTAACACGAAAAATATTACAGCCCATTTTTTTAAATGCGTCCTCGTTAAGACTGCCGTTTTTAACTGACGGCAAATCATCAATTATGATGTCAAATTTTACATCATTGTGGTTCATATGGGTGTAAAAGTTCAATAAAACAGCGCCCACACCGCCACCGTTGATTCCGACAGCAATCTGTAATACTTTCATTTTCGTTTCCTTCCTGTTTTGCTTAATGCAGTTTTTTCAGTACCCTCTTTACGCCGAGAGGTATCATTTTTTTGATTTTGGTTTTCGGGTTTACCTTGAACGCAAGTTTTGTTTTGACATAGCTGTCAAAATCTAAGCCGTCAAAGCCGTCATAAATTGTATCTCTGCACGCCGGTCTTTCTGATGCCACGACAAGGTTTGAGTTCATGGCAGAGGCTTTTTCGTAATCCGATTCTATAATTTCGAGCCTGTCTTTTATCAGGTCAAAATAATCTTTGCCCTTTTCGGTATTTACGAGTACGAGAGATACTCCGTTTTCGTCATAAAAATCGGGGTGAAATTTTTGAATACCCCAAAAATCGGCAAGCGAAATATCGCCCACTCTGTTTTTATTGGCAAATTTACATTCGTAACAGCTCTCTCGGTAGGTTTTGCAGTAGAGAAAGGCGCTGTAATACGGGTCAAAAAATCCGTAGTCCGACTTGCTTTTTTTGCCGTTTTCAGCCTTGTAATACAAGTCCCAGCCTCGTTTTTCTTTACTTCTGAAATTGTATGAGGTGAGTTTTCCGCCGAGCTTTCTGCCCATATAGTCAACATAATTTTTAAAGAGTGCAGGACTTGGCACACCATGGCACACAATGTCAACGGTAAGCAGTTTTTCGCAGTCCTTGTTAAGGAATGTTTTAAGTCCTGCGACCTGACAGCCTGTACCGCTGAACAAAACATATTTATCGTCTGCAAGCAAGGTTTTTACCTGCTTATAAATACCTCGGGTGTCGCTCTGCACATACTTAGAGCTTTGCAATTTGTAAAGCTCGCTTTCATTGCTTACGGCAATGTGCCTTGCAACAAGATTTTCGTCATATGCACAGCCGAAAACAACGCCGCCTTTTGCAAGCACTTCCTTTGCAAGCGGAATAAAAAGTCCGCCCGATGTGCTTTTAAAAGCCGAGGTGCGGTCTTTGTACTTTGCCGCATACACCTTTGGCTCATCGCAACGCTTTGCGTCAGTCATAATGGGGCAGTGCTTTACGCACAGACCGCAGTCAACGCACTTGCTTTCGTCAACAACAGGGTAGAGAAATCCCTCGCTGTCGGGTTGTATGGTTATACATTTTTTAGGACAAATCTGCTCACAGCCTGAGCAGCCGCAGCAGCTTTTGCCAAGCTGAAGTATATTGTTCACAATTAATCACCTATCATATTTTTAAGAATATCAAGCGATTTTTTACGCTCTGCCGATATTTTTTCGTTTACCTTTTCAAAATCTATTTTTTCGCTGTCAATGTCAAAGTCGTTGTAGCTTTTGAGTATTCTGTTTTCGTAGCCGATAAGCTGAAGAATACTTGAAATTCTTTCGCTGTAACTCTTTGGCAGAACATCGGTAAATTGTGTGTTAAGACCGATTGCAAAGGCAGTGCCATGGAAAGAATCAGTAAGGAAATGCTCGGCATTTTTTATGTACCACAAAAATTCACCGATTGGAGGACAGCAAACAAATTTGCCGCTCCTCACAATATGGTGGAAACAGTGGCTCAGTCGGTAGAGTTTAAGTCCTTTTTTCTTTGCGTACTGCTTTGCGTATTCGTCAAATTGTTTGTTTGGGTGGAGCTGATACACAAGCACATATTTTTCGCTGCACTCTCGCTGAGGTATGAGCTTTTCCCACTCCGATTTTTCAAGCAAAAAGGTAGGGTCAAGCACCTGCTCGGCAGGCACTCCGAGTTCGTTTGCGATTTTTACACCGCTGTTTTCACGAATTGTAATTTTATCGTAGCGTTTAAGCCACTTTTTAATGTTTTCTTTGTCATTTGGCAAAACTTCACTGCCGCCAAAACTTGCGGCATATGCAATCTTCTTTGCACTGTCGGGCAAAAACGACAGAAAATATACAGGGTCAATCTCACCGCACACAACGGTATTCCACACCTGATCACTGCCTGTCATATAAATATCTGCCTGAGGAATATCGGCGGCAAGCTCCTGTTCGCTGTTGTATTCCTTGTCGGTCACCTTAACGATTTTTCTGTACTCTGCAAATCGCTTATCCGCAAATTTATATACGGGATTTTGAGTTGCTTTAAAAACAAGACGAGTGAGTGCATTTTTATTCCACTTTGCACTCACACTTTTGAGTCTTGTGTCAACAAGATTTTCGGTTTTTTCGTCTGTTCGGTAATAATCTATACATACGGCATTTGCGCCGAGCTTTTCAAGAGCGGTTTGTGTTGCATATGCCTGAAGTACAGAGCCGTAGTTAGATACGGCGTGTCTTGTAAGATATGCAACGGTTTTCTTCTTTTTCATATGTTACTCCAAAGTTTCAATAGTGATTCCGCCGTTGCTTTTCACAACAGAGTTTGCGGGAATGTCACGATAAATTACACAGCCTGCGCCTATAACGCAGTTGTCGCCGATTTCTACGCCTTTAAGAATAACGGCATTGGTGCAAATCCAGCAGTTACTGCCGATTTTCACCTTGCCCACCGAGTAACCCTGCTCACGAATGAGCTTTGTTCTATCTCTGAATTTATGGTTTTGGTCATAAATTTTTACATTTTCGCCGAAAATTGTATGGTCGCCGATTTCTACGCTTTCAAGGCAGTTGATAGAACAGCCACGATTGAAAAAGCAATCGTTACCGATTTTGATTGACGCACCTTTTTCAAGGTAAAGTCCAAAATTTTTGCGGAAAGTTGTGTTTTTGCCGATAGAAAATCTTTTTCCGAACATAATTTTAAAACATAGCTTTTTAAAAACGGCTTTTAAGCGCCAATATATTTTTAATAATGTCATATCTTTTTGCCACCCTTTGCTTTAATCAAATCTTTGTAGCAGTTCATCAGCTTTTCATAGTATTTTTCGCAGTCGCAGTTTTCCCTTGCCTTTTCAAGCGCCGCCTTTGACATTGCAAGGTACTCGTACTCGGTAAGATTGTTCATCTTTTCAAGGCAAGCACAAAGGCTGTCGGGATTATTCGGCTCGCAAATAAAGCCTGTTTTTCCGTCATCAACAATTTCGGGTAGACCGCCGTTGCTGCTTACAATGGCAGGCTTGCCAAGTGCAATAGCCTCAAGAATAGAGTAAGGCCCGTTTTCGTACCATTCACTCGGCAGAATAACGCACTTTGCCTCTTCAACATATTTTTTCAGTGCGTCACCGCTCTGAAAACCTGTAAAAATAACCTTTTCTGTAAGGTCGTTTTCTTTAACATAGTTTTCAAGCTCCTCACGCAGAGGACCGTCACCCACAAGGTAAAGTTTGTTTTTAAAGTTGCCCTTGTGGTATGCCTTTACAAGTGACATAAGTCCCTTTTCAACCGAAAGTCTGCCAAAGAAAAGGAAATAGTCCTTTGCGTTGCTGCATAGCTTGTATTCTGTGCCGACAGGCAAAAAGTTCACCCAGTGCACAACGGGATTTTTTGTGATGCCCGATTTTACAAACTGCTTTCTGTAAAAATCAGACGGACAAATGTAGAAGTCGATTTTATCGTACATCTTCATTCTCTCGTAGTTCTTAGCCTCAATAACAGCAAGGTAGGTTTGAAGTGCGGAGTTTTTTACGCATTTCTGCTCAAGTGCAGGCTTGTAGCTGTGCTCAGCCACGCAGCGGTCGCACACCTTGTCGCCGCAAAGCATAGTGTGTGTAGGGCACACGCAGTTGAGGTCGTGCGCCGTAAACACAACAGGAATATTATACTTTTGTATTGCGTTCAAAATAGAAAGCGTAATGTGTCTGTGAACCAAATTTATATGCACAATATCAGGCTTTTCTGCCTCAATAAGCTGTTCGATTTTCTTTTTAGCATCAAACGAATACAGGGCGTGCATACCTGCTGTGAGTTTCTCAAACGGCGACATACTCTTGTTGAAATCAACATTTTTTGAAAAATACTTTGCCTGTGCGCAATCGTAATTTTTTTCGTCCTGCATAGCAAAATATATTACTTCGTTGCCATGTTCTTCAAGCAATTTTGCAAGTCCGAAGTGATAGGTTTCACTGCCGCCTTTTACATAGTGGTATTTATTTACAAGCAGAATTTTCATTTATTCGGCCCTGCCTTTTTGTTTTAATGCTCGTGCCATAGGGTAGAGCTTTGAGTGAACAAGCGAGATTACGGCAATCATCATACCCTTTGGCATGGCATTGCATACACTTGTCATCAGTTTTTTAGATTTCTTTCTGTCATCGGGGTACTGCGGAAAGTCTTTCCATGGCGACATAGCCTTGTACTTTAGGTAATCGCCGACAAACGGGTGGTTGTTGTTTTCGTTCCATGGTCGTGTACCCGACAAAAAGCACGAAGTATAGTGAATAATATACGGGTCTGTTACCGTTTCGCTGTACTCCTGTTCGCTTAGATGGTGCTCAGGCTTTCTGACCTTCATCAGGTCTTTAAAATTAAAGTCGAAGAATACAGTCATTGCGTCATATTTTGTATGTACTACCTTTACAAGTCCCTTTTTGGCGAGAACACCGTTGAGCACACCTTGGTCAACATAGGTTATGTCGCCGTTGTGCGCAATGATAAAGTCGAGAAATTCCTTTTCAACATTCATCTCACGCCAGCTTTTAAGGTCAATGAGCAGTACGCCGTTGTTTGTGTAGGTGCTGTTGCTGTCAAGGTTAAGCTCGGTTTTATAGCGGTCACTTCGGCAGTCGTCAACAGCCGCCACAACCTTGTCACCGAGGTCTGTTTCCCAAAATTCATTTAGCGAGTGGCGAATAACTGTGTCGCAGTCAAGATAAATACATCTGTCTATATCGTCAGGCAAAATGGTGCAAAGAAAAAGTCTGAAAAAGGTACTGATATTCCATCTGCCAACCTCAATTTCCACGCCTGCCTTTTTGTTGAGGTCGGGCTGAGGTATAAAGTGAATGGTGCGTCCGTATTTGCCGACCATTTCTTCAAAGCGATGTTTGTTCTCGGCAGAAATGCTGTTGTCTATCATATAAATATTGATGCTTTCAGAGTCTGTATTGTTATGAAGTAAAGACATTATCGACACACCCGCAATCGGTGCATAGCTGTCAGAACTTGAATAAACTATGTTCATTTTACCCTCCGTAAAAATATTTTTAAGTCATTATTTAAGATACTTTTCTTCAAATTCCTTAAACGACTGGAGATTTTTGTCTTTATCGGCTAAAATAAGATTTTCAATACCGCCGATTTCGTCAAACGGCCACTCAACGCCAAAGTCTGGGTCGTTATACATAATGCCGTCATCATACTCGCCGTAGAACTTTTCGCCGCATTTGTAAGAAACAACAGACGGCTCAAGCACAAGGTAGCCATGAGCAAAATGTTCGGGAACATAAAGTTCGTTCATATTTTCTTCGGAAAGGTAGAAACCCTGCCACTTTTTAAAGGTAGGGGAGTCGGGACGAAGGTCAACGATAACATCAAAAACCTTGCCTTTAATGCATCTTACAAGCTTTGCCTGCTCGTGGACTCTCTGAAAATGGAGCGCACGAATAACGCCCTTGTGAGATACTGTGTAGAAAACCTCTGCAAGGTTGTGGTCAAGGCCGTTTGCCTCGAAAACTTCCTTAGAATAATCCTTAATAAATGCGCCTCTTATATCTGTTGCGCAAAACGGTTTAATAAGATATGCACCCTCAAAATCGGTATTGCAAAATTCAAACTTCTGAATCATATAAATAATCTCCTTAAAATGTTTCTATTCTGAAAATTAACCAATAATTTTCAGAAAAACGCAGTTTGCATTACGAATATAAAGGGCGAAAGATAAATTTCGCCCTGATTTTTAGTCTACGGACTTAATCCACTCCATAGTAAGCCTTGTGCCCTCTGCAAAGGAAATCTCAGGTTTGAAGTGGCAGTCTGTTTCTATGTCGGTTGTATCAAATGCCTCAAGCGGCATATTTACACCTGTAAACGGCACATCACCGAAAATCGGTTTTGCTTCAGGTGCAAGCTCGTTCTGCATTTCGAGAATGAACTCCTTGAGTGGTCTTGCGTTGCCACTGCCTATTGTGTACTCTTTGTTTGCAATGCCGTATTCGCCGATTGCCTCAAAGGCTCTTGCAACATCGTCTATATAAATGAAATCGTAATTTTGTGTAGCGGCTGTAAACTGTAAAGGCTCGCCTGCAATAATTTTGCGAATTGTTGAATTAACAAATCTCGGCGAAAACTCGCCTGCGCCGTAAGCGTTGGTAATTACCGCCCAGCAAAGGTCTATGTCAAGGCTGTTTGCAATCGGCTTGCAGATAGAACGGGCAATGAGCTTGCCTGCACCGTAAATGTATGGCAAACCCGGTTTGCTTTCCTGAGTGTAAACCGCCGTGTAGGTTTCCTTTTCCATAATAGAACCTGCGTTTACAAACTTTTTGCACTGCATTTTGTCGGCTGTTCTGAGCGCACGAGCTGTCCAAAGTGCGTTTTGCAGCTGAATGTTCTCGTCACATCTGAGCGGGCCTGCTGAGCCAACCCATGCAAAGTGGTAGAAAACATCAACATCTCTGTCTGAAATTTTATCAAAGAGAGTTTCAATTTCATCAAGCTCGCAGTACACAATTTCAATGCCGTCAAGCTTTTCTATGTTGTCGATTTTTTCGTTTTCGTCTTTTACAACGGCAAAAACCTTAACTCCGTCAGCGCAAAGTCTTTTGCATACATTTGAGCCGACAAAGCCGTTTGAGCCTGTTACAATCGCCTTTTTCATCACTAAACCTCTTTTGTTGATGATATATTTAAATTCTGCTTGCTAAAAATTCCTCAATCTGTTTGTCCATACATTTTCTGACATCGCCTTTTTCCATATAACAGCGTGACCATTCAACAGTTTTTTCAACGGCCTCTGTTACATGCCAATGCGGTTTCCAGCCAAATACAGACTTGAGTTTTGAGCAGTCGAGTTTTAAGAAATTCGCTTCGTGTACGGCATTTTTTTCGCTCTTGTTTATCCATTTTATCTTGCCGTCCGCATACTTTACAAACAGGTCTACAAGCTCGCCTGTAGTAACACAGTCACATTCGTCGGGACCTACATTGTAGTAGTCCGCAAATTTAATATCTTCGTATTGTGCTTTTGCAATCATAAGGTATGCAAACAACGGCTCAAGCACATGCTGATACGGTCTTGTTGAATGTGGGTTGCGAACTATAATGTCTTCACCCTTTTCAAGCGCACGAACGCAGTCGGGAATAATTCTGTCGTTTGCAAAATCGCCGCCGCCAATAACATTGCCTGCTCTTGCGGTTGAAATTGCCACTCTGCCGTCTGCAAAGAACGAATTTTTGTAGCTGTGAGTTACAAGTTCCGAACAGCTCTTGCTGTTTGAATACGGGTCAAAGCCGTCAAGCGGCTCGTTTTCACGGTAGCCCCATTGCCACTCCTTATTTTCGTAAACCTTGTCGGTTGTTACATTGAGGAATGACTTTACGCAGTCCGACTGTCTTACACATTCAAGAATGTTTACAGTGCCCATTACATTTGTTTCGTATGTATAGGCAGGCATCTTGTAGCTGTCACGCACAATCGGCTGAGCCGCAAGGTGAAGTACAATTTCGGGCTGTGCCTCGTCAAATGCCTTTTTTAGCAAATCAAAATCACGAATATCGCCGATAACGGACTTAATGTCGCCTTCGATATTTGCAATTTCAAATAAATTCGGGTTTGTAGGTGGGTTAAGAGAGTAGCCGGTAACCTGTGCGCCCGCATTTGCAAGGATTTTGCAGAGCCAACTGCCCTTAAAGCCTGTGTGACCCGTAACAAATACTCTTTTACCTTTATAAAAATTAAGCATTAATCTTTCCATACCTTCCACGGTGCTTTGTTTGTGCTCCAGAGTTTTTCGAGCTTTTCTTTGTCACGAAGAGTGTCCATACACTGCCAGAAGCCGTTGTGTTTCCAGCACATAATCTGACCTTCTTTTGCAAGCTGTTCCATAGGCTCACGCTCAAACATAATTGTATCGTCTTTTACATAGTCGAGCACCTTTGGTTCGAGCACCATAAATCCTGCGTTTATCCAACCGGAGTCAATGTCGCTTTTTTCACGGAATGCCTTAACCTCGTTGTCGCTTGAAAGGTCAAGCACGCCGAAACGGCTCTCGGGTTTTACCGCCGACATAGTGGCAAGTCTGCCGTTCTTTTTGTGGAACTCTAAAAGTGCGTTTATATCTACATCAGAAACGCCGTCACCGTAGGTCATAAAGAAAGGCTCGCTGCCTATAAAGTCACGCACTCTTTTGAGTCGGCCGCCTGTCATTGTGTTAAGTCCCGTATCAACAACCGTGACCTTCCACTGTTCGGCCCTTTTGTTATGTACGATTATTTTATCGTCCTGTGTAAAATCAAATGTTATGTCCGAAGTATGCAGAAAATAATCCGCAAACCATTCTTTAATTACATGCTGTTTGTAGCCTGCGCATATAATAAATTCATTTATGCCGTAGTATGAGTAAAGTTTCATAATATGCCACAAAATCGGCATTCCGCCTATTTCAATCATTGGCTTTGGCTTAAACTGCGATTCTTCGGAAATTCTTGTTCCAAAGCCACCTGCAAGTAATACAGCTTTCATTGCTTTTCCTCCTTAAATCGCACCTACACGCTTAAATACAGAAATAAATGTTTTGAAAATTATTTTTAAATCAAGTAATACGGAACGGTTCTTTACATAGTAAATTTCCATAGCTCTTCTGCGTGTGTATGTAGTGGCGCTTCTGCCGTTTGCCGCCCAAAATCCTGTAAGACCCGGCTTTACGCTAAGCAGCATATTGCGGTAGTTACCGTAAATTTTAGTTTCAACATCCATAACGGGGCGAGGGCCTACAACAGAAATATCGCCCTTAAGAATGTTAATAAGCTGTGGAAGTTCGTCAAGACTTGTTTTTCTCATAAATTTTCCTACTTTTGTAACTCGAGGGTCGTTTTCAAGCTTAAAGTTTTTTTCGTATTCGGCTTTTTGCTCGGGGGTAAACTGCTTTATAAGTTCTTCCGCATTTGTTACCATACTTCTGAACTTATAAATTTTTATTGTTTTGCCGCCTTTGCCGACACGCTTGTGCGCAAAGAAAACAGGACCTTCGCTTGTGGTTTTTATAAGTATGGAAATAATGATAAAAACAGGTGAAAGAACAATCAAACCGATGAGTGAACATACAATATCGAAAACACGCTTTACAAAATCGTAAATCGGCTTCGGTTTAACTGAATGTGTGTTTGATGCTGCCGCTTTCGATGTGTCGGTAATATTTGCTTTTCCCATAATTGCTTCCGTTTTATCCTCCGTAAATTTTTATTATACCCAATTAATTACCTGTGTAATTAAATAAAATTGCTCTGAAGTATTAAAGATTAGTCTTTGGTTGAACTGCTGTAATATCCGCCGTATCTTGAGTAGTAACCCTTGCCTTTTCTTGTTTCCTGCGGTTTAACTCTGTTAAGAATAACTCCGATGATTTTTGCATCTGTACGTTCGACTGTTTCTACGGTTTTTGCAAGCTCGGGATATGTAGTTGAGTTGTTTCTTGCAACAATTACAACACCGTCCGCTGCCTTAAGAATCGGAACTGCGTCAATAACAATGCCGACAGGCGGTGTATCAAAAATAATGTAGTCGTACTCTTTTTCAGCCGTCTTGATAAGGTCAGCCATAGCCTCACTCGCAAGCAGCTCGGACGGGTTAGGAGGAATTGCGCCGTAGGCAATCGCCTTGAGGTTGTCAATCTTAGTGTCCTTTATAATGTCCTCAAGCGAACACTCGTCATTAAGATAGTTTGTAAGACCGGGTGTAGGCTCAATTTTAAGTGCTGTGTTTACTCTCGGACGGCGAAGGTCGCACTCAACTACAAGCACCTTGGTGTCAACCTGCTGAGCAAGTGCCGACGCAACATTGATAGAGGTTACTGTTTTGCCCTCGCTCTTTGTAGATGATGTAAAAGCTACCTTTTTGCAGCCTTTTTTGAGAATTGAATAAGCTATATTTGTTCTTGCCGCCTTGTAAGATTCACGAACCTGAAAGCCGAGAACATCAGTATCTATTGAACGATCAATTTTTGTTTTATTCTTTTTCATTGCTGTGTAACTCCTTTACTTATTTGCCGTATCTGTTGCCGTATTTGTTTGCATTTTTCTGATTTGAAAAATACTCAAAGTCAGGAATTGCGGCAAGAATAGGAAGATCAAGAATAGTTGTCATTTCTTCGTTGTATTTAATCTTCACATCGAGGAAGTCACGAACAAATGAAATGATAAGAGCAAGTATAAGTCCGCCGAGAAATGCAATAATTGTGTTTCTTGTTACATTCGGTGATGTAGGCACTTTCGGTGTATCTGCCTCATCGACAATCTTGAGCTTTGCGTTGTCCTTTACATTTGCGATTATCTTAGGTGCTATTTTAGCAATGGAGTCGCCTATTTCTTTTGATTCATAAGGACTTGGCGATACAACTATCGCCTTAAATACCTCGGTATCCTCAATGCTTTCAAACTTAATCATAGCTTTGAGCTGTGACGCTGTGTATTTTTCGTGGAGATCCTTTGAAACCTCGCTGTAAAATGTGTTTGAATCGAGCAGCTCAATGTAGGTTAAAACAAGGTTTTTAGCGTAGTTTACACTCTGGTTGTCTTCCATAGCAGAGGAAGTGTTGTAGTTTGTTTCAACATAGAGCTTTACGCTTGAGGTGTATGTTTTCTGAATAAAAAATGTAGTTACAAAGACCGATATGATTGCAAATAAACACGATACAACCAAAATGAAAACGATGTTTTTCTTAATTACTCTTGTTATGTCCTTAAACGATATTTCCATTAAAATGATTCTCCTCCCAGCTTTTACAGCAAACGCAAATGCATTTTCGCAGTTGCAATAATCAACATAAAAGCCGATAATTCTTCAAAATATAACATTACTATTATATTTGAAAACAACTTAAAAATCAATACTGCTAAAAGCGGTAAATTTGACGATTTTATATGCGAATAAGAGGATTTTGTACAAATATAACAAAACCTTTGTTATATTTGTTAAATTAAAAAATGCAAAATTTTATTATTTGGTAATTATGTATATATTTTTGAAATAAAAAACAAATAACCGCCACACTAATAAATAAAATTATACAAAAACAAAAATGTTTATCAGCAAAATTTCTACACATACAAAATTGTATGTGTTTAACGAGTTTGCTTTTTAGTAAAAATGATGTGAACATCAAATACAAATTTATAAAAGGAATAATAAAAACACCCTTTTGATGCAATAATTCAAAAGGGTGCACAAACAGATATGCAGTTTAAAACAAAATTGTATATTATTGAAAATCGAATAATTACAGATTCTTTTCGTATATAAGTCTTAATCCCTCGAGTACAAGGTCGTCGTTTACGGTAATGTCTTTTTTGCAGAACTTTACAATGTGCGGTGCAAATCCGCCTGTTGCAACAAGAGTGCATTTCTGACCCGTTTCCGCTTCAAAGCGGTCGATTACGCCGTCAATCATTGCGGCATTGCCGTAAATTATGCCGCTGCGTATACAGTCGGCAGTATTTGTTCCGATTGCCTTTTGCGGCGCAGAAAAACTGACCGACGGCAAAAGTGCGCATTTTGCGGTAAGTGCGTCAAGTGAAATCTGCACACCCGGCAAAATAACTCCGCCGCAATAAGCCTTGTGCTCGTTCATATAAAGAATGGTTGTGGCAGTGCCCATTCCGATTACGATTACCGGGCAGGGGTACTGTTCTTTTAAAGCAACGCACATACATACAATGTCCGAGCCTACGGCGCCGGGGTTGTCAAGGCGAATGTCAAGACCTGTTTTAATGCCCGGTCCGACAATCAAACTTTCTACATTTGCCACAGTAAAAATAGCTTTTCCGAGCAGGTCGGTTACTATGGGTACTACGCTTGAGATTATTGAGCCGTTAATTTCGTTTACATCAACATTGTTTATTCTGAATATAGTATAAAGGTCAACTGCGTAATCGTCGGCGGTTTTACTGCGATTAGTGGAAAATCTTAACTTCATAAGCAGTTTTTCACCTTTGTAAAGTGCAAATTTTATATTTGTATTGCCCACATCCGTGCAAAGCAACATAAATATCACCTCATTGTAATTGCTTGGAAAAAAACATCCTGCAACTCTAAATTATATCGTATTTTTCCTTTTCTTTCAACTCTATTTTTAAATCTGTTTTGCTTATGGATGTAAATATTTGCCGCATTTGCGGATTTACTCGAAAAATGAAAAATTGTATTGTTTTTAGACTAAAGATGTTGTATAATAAAATATGATTTAATTAATATAATGATATAATGAGGAAACAGCGTTTAATTATCTGTTGCTTTTTTTAAGACGGGAGAGTGTATATATGGCAGATAAATACAACTTAGACTATTTTGATGACGACAGAGTTGCGGCTCAACGCAGTCAATACAGGAGAGAATACCGTCAGCCGATGAACAGACCGCCGCAAAACGGCAGAGGGCCTGTACCTAATAATCGAAATAATGTGCATCGCAAGCCGCCTAAAAGAAAAAGATTCAGCAGAAGACTTAGAAACCGCATTATTATTGTAAGTGTTGGAATACTTATATTAATACTTATAATCACAATAATTTCTTCAATGTTCAGAGCCTGTACCGGTTCGGACAAAAAAGTTGACAATAATTCCGATAAAACAATACCTCCTACACAGGCAGCAACCACTCAACCCGCAACACAAGCAGCAAACGCAGCGGCACTTAATTTTGTTACGCCTAATATTCAGGACGATAACACAACAGGATATATGGGTACAAACGCTTACATCTGGAACGGCGCCGCATATGAGCTTTTCGGCGGCGATGAATACAGAGCACAGCTTTATGCCGATTCAATAAACAGCTATCAGCAGAAGTTAAGCGGAATTAAGGTTTACAATATGGTTGTTCCCAATCATACGGAAATGGGACTTCCGCAAAGACTTAAAAACAGCTCCGCTCCGTCGGATTCACAGGCAGAGAACATCAAGCAGATATATTCAAAGCTAAACAGCTCTGTAACACCGATAAATGCTTACAACAAAATTGCCGAGCACTGCAACGAATATGTTTATTACAATTCCGACCACCACTGGACAGGACTTGGCGCATATTACGCATATACAGCGTTTGCGGAGGCAACAAATCAGGATGTTCTTGATTTAAGCACTTGCACGGAAAATAAAATTGAGGGCTTTACGGGTTCGTTTGCAAACACAAATGACGGACTTACAACCGATACCGTAAGCTATTGGACATTCCCATACAATGTTACAATGGATATTACGGATTCAAACGGCACTGTATCAAACTACGATTCGCCTTATTATCAGTATGCGGAGGCGGGTTCAAATACATACAGTTTATTTATTATGGGCGACAATCCGCTTACCGTTTTACATTCGGATTCAGAAAAAGGCACAGGCAAGAAGATTGCCGTTGTCAAAGAAAGCTACGGCAACGCATTCTCACCGTATCTTACAAATAACTATTCCGAAGTTCATATTATAGATTTCAGATATTTCGGACAGAATCTTGCAGACTACTGCAAGCAGAATGGCATTACAGAGGTTCTTTACCTCAACGGCATTATGAGTGCAAATACTCAGGTACAGCTCGACAGTATGGACGGCTTACTGAATTAATTGTTGATTTTTATTTGAATTAAGAAAGGAGGCAGCGGCAATGCTTGCGGAAAATGTAAGAGTAAATGTGTTTGGCAAGGTCGGAAAAGGTTTTTTCTCCGCCTATGTTTCAGGCAATTCCTTTTCAAACAAAAGCGCTTATCTTGTTACACGCAAGGACAGAGTTGAAGAATACTTTGACGGTGTGGTTATTGCCGTTGCCAAATTTGAGGGACTCAAGGGCGATAAATTCATAGTCGCTCCGTACGGAGAGATTTATTACGAGCCGGAGCTTAAAAAAATACTTGCCCGCTTGCGTAATGTAAAAGTGGAGAGTATAAGCTGTCTTTACGAAAAATCCTGCGGTGCGGTGATTTTTTACCGCAACAAGCAGAATACAAAGGTATTGCTTGTGAAGAACAGCAACGGCAGATATTGGAGCTTTCCGAAAGGTCATATAGAAAACGACGAAAACGAGCAGGAAACCGCTTTGAGAGAAATCAAGGAGGAAACAGGGCTTGATGTTACCCTTGCAAAGGGATTTAGAGAAATCAGCGAGTATTGCCCGTTCGGCAAAATTCGCAAGCGGGTAGTGTTCTTCCTTGCACAGGCGTTTACCGACAGCGTAAAAATTCAGGAGGAAGAAATCGACAGTTACATCTGGGTTGACCTCCAGCAGGCACGAAAACTTTGCACATATGACAACGATTTAAGAATTATAGAAAAAGCTGAAACCGCAATACATTTAATGAGAAATTAATTTGAAATCCGTTTCATATATATAATCGGGTGATTATATATGAAACGGATTATTTTATTGCTTATTTCTGCTTTTGTGCTTGCCTGTTCGGTTATGACGATTGTCGGCGGAAAGGAAACCGATAATTTTATAAAGTATGCGGAATTTAATGTTACGGCAGACGCTCTGCAAAAAGCCGTCAGTTACGATGTTTCTTCACAGTCGGAAGATACCAAACTGAATTATATAGAAATTTTATCGTACCTCGGCGCAAAATACGGCGGCGATTTTTCAAAATACAAGCAAAGCGATATGGATAATCTCTGCGAAAAGCTGAAAGACGGCAAAACAATAGCCGAACTTACCAAAGATATGAAATACTATACATATTATTATAATGTGTACACGGCAGTGCTGAACGGTATGGTTGGAAATTTTGAGGAAGAACAGTCTGACGGCAGTATAAAGCAGGACTACGGAGTGCGGTGGTTTTCGCCGATTGCAAAGACTTTTCCGTATTCGCATTACGATGACTTCGGTGCAAAGCGGACATTCGGCTACACAAGACCGCATCTGGGGCACGATTTAATGTCGGCAGTCGGTACTCCCGTTATAGCCGTTGAATCGGGCAAGGTCGAGTGCCTCGGCTGGAACAGATACGGCGGTTGGCGAATCGGCATACGCTCGCTTGACAATAAAAGGTATTGGTATTATGCGCATTTGCGGCAGAACCGCCCCTATGCTGAGAACCTCAAGGAGGGCGATACGGTTACGGCAGGCGATGTTATAGGCTATGTGGGCAGAACAGGTTACAGCGATACCGAAAACATAAACGGAATTACCGAAAGCCATCTCCATATAGGGCTTGAGCTTGTTTTTGACGAAAGCCAAAAGGAAAGCGACAACGAAATATGGGTTGATATGTATGCACTCATAGGCACTCTTGAGCAACACAAAAGCGCCGTTTTGCGAAACAGTGAAACAAAAGAGTTTAAAAGACAGTATTCCTTTAAAGAAATTAGTTGATAATGCCAAAAATTCCGAAAAGCAATTATATTTGCGCTGTTTTCATTGACTGTATTCTCAAAATAATGTAAAATAAACTGTAATCGCCCTCACCCAAAAGCGGTGGGGGCTGTGCAAGTTTAATGGCAAAAAATTAGCTGTTAAGGCATATGTTATCAGCTTAGTAAACTATTTTCAATTTTCTCTGCACAAATTTGCTCTATAACAGACAATGCTTAGAAAAGCGGAATTGGCAGGCATTTTATAAAAGCGGGAGTAGTTTAAAATTACCGATTTGATAATATAAGCCTGATTTTGCACTTATTTTATAGAATATTTGGGGGTATACAGATTGGTTTTTTCAAGCCTTGTATTTATGTTTGCGTATCTGCCGCTTACTCTGCTCATATATTACATTGTGCCGAGAAAAGGCAGAAACATTTTTCTGTTCTTTATAAACCTTTTGTTCTACGGCTGGGGCGAGCCGAAACTTATCGTGCTTATGCTCATAAACATAGCCGTAAACTACATAGGCGGATACCTTGTAGATAAATTTAAAGATGCCCCGAAAAAGCGGAAACTTGTGCTGATACTTACCTGCGTTATCGACATAGGTACACTTGCGGTGTTTAAGTACACGGGAATGATTGTGGAAACCGTAAATATGCTGCCGTTCTTAAATCTGCCTACTCCGCAGATTTCTTTGCCGATCGGTATCAGCTTCTATACATTCCAGACAATGAGTTATGTAATTGATGTTTACAGAGGTGACGCACCCGTATCGAAAAATCCTATCAACTTCGGTACATATGTAGCGCTTTTCCCGCAGTTGATTGCAGGCCCTATCGTTCGTTACCGTGATGTTGCCGAACAGCTCACAAACAGACGAGAAACTTTGGACGAGTTTACAAAGGGTGTAAATCTGTTTATAATCGGTCTTGGCAAGAAAGTTTTGATTGCAAATCAGATGGGTAATCTTAGCACGGCAATGTTTGCTACCACTGACGAGAACGGCGTTGTCGGCACTTGGGTAGGAATTATTGCGTACAGCTTTCAGCTTTATTTTGACTTTTCGGGCTATTCCGATATGGCTTGCGGTCTTGGCAATATGCTCGGCTTTGAGTTTCTTAAGAACTTTAACTACCCGTACATTTCTAAATCCGTTACGGAATTTTGGAGAAGATGGCATATTTCACTTTCAACATGGTTTAAGGAATATGTTTATATTCCGCTCGGCGGCAACAGAAAAGGTGCGAAAAGACAGATACTTAACCTTATTATCGTATGGGGACTTACGGGTATTTGGCACGGTGCGTCTTGGAACTTTGTATTATGGGGACTTTACTACGGCGTTTTGCTTATTTTTGAAAAATTTGTTTTCAAAAAGGTTCTCGACAAACTGCCATCGGCAATTCAGCATATCTACACAATGTTTATAGTAGTTATCGGCTGGGGACTTTTCTACTTTACAGATATGAGCAAGCTCGGTACATTCCTCGGAGATTTGTTTAACTTCGGCAACGGCATTTGCGGTGAGCAGGCTTTAAATCTTATACTTTCATATTTGCCGCTTATCATTGCAGCGGCTGTTGCAAGCACACCGCTTGCGGCAAAGCTCTACGCAAAGGTACAGAATACAAAGTATATCGGTTTTGCTCAGACTGCGTTTGTGGCAGCAGTGCTGGTACTTTGCACAGCCTCACTTGTAAACCAAAGCTATAACCCGTTCCTATATTTCAGATTTTAACGGTAGGAAAGGAGAGTCTTTATGAAATATGCAGCAAAACATTCAGCAAAACATATGGAATCATCAAAGCCTGTCTGCCGCCATCTGCCGAGCTTTGTATTTATAATTTTTATATTCGGCTTTGCAATTTGGTTTTTAATAAATCCGAAAGCCGACTACAGCTCAAGCGAAAAGAGATATTTGCAGAAATTTCCGACAGTGTCGGTAAATTCTGTGCTTGACGGCAAGTTCGGCACAGATTTTGAAAAATATTTTGCCGACCATTTTCCTATGCGTACCCAATGGGTAGGCGCAAACGCTTACTTTAATCTCTCTGTCGGCAACAACGGTGCTGACGGAGTGTATAACTGTAAGAACGGCTACCTTATAAATAAGCCGATACTTGATACCGACACACTTGAGAGCAATGTGCAGACAATCGCAGATTTTGCGAAATCAGTCGATGTTCCCGTAACGGTAACACTTGTGCCGTCAACAGGCTACATCGCAAATGATGTTCTTCCTGCGGTTCACGATACATATACAGATGACGAAAAAATCGAGAACGCACAGAAAGTGCTTACCGAAAGCGGTGCGGATTTTGTGGATTTGCGTTCCACATTCAAAAAAGCCTATGCAAACGGCACGCAGCTTTACTACAAAACCGACCATCATTGGACAACGGCAGGTGCATATACGGGTTATACGGAAATATGCAAGTCGCTTGGAATTACTCCTGCCGACAAGAGCCTGTTTACGGTCGAAAAGTACAACGATTTCTACGGCACAACCTACTCAACAAGCGGTTTTTGGCTTACTAAGCCCGACACCATTGAGGTGTGGAACAACAAAAACAACACCGAAAAGAATATAAGCGTAGAGATTATTGAGGGCGACGAAAAACAGGATTACCACTCAATGTATTTCTACAATCATCTTGAAGAGGACGATAAATACCCTGTATTCATAGACGGAAACCATGCAATGACAAGAATTAAGAATACAAATGCCGCAGGAGGAAAAATTCTCCTTGTAAAGGACAGCTTTTCACACTGTCTTGCGCCGTTCCTTGCAGAAAATTACAGTGAGGTAATACTCGTCGATATGCGTTATTACAAAAACAGCATTTCAGAACTTGCACAGCAGGAAAAACCCGATAATATCCTGGTGCTCTACGGCATAGATAACCTTGCAACCGATACCGACATTGCGTGGCTGTCGTAAAATGATTAATAGCGGTAAAATTGACACTCGGCTTTTTAGTCGGGTGTTTATTTTTGCGTGGATAAATTTTAATATTTTTAGTATAAAATTGTTGTTTTATGAAATATTTATGCTATAATGATTTCAGTGAAATATAAGAACTAAAGGCGGTGAGGGTAATTAACAGCGTAGGAAGAAATATATTTAAAGCTATTCATGAGGGCAAGTGGCTTTATATAGAGTATAAAAACAAAAGTGATACAAAAAGTAACGAGATTTTGCTAAGCTATCATTATCGCTGTAATAAAGCTATAATAGATTTCAGCAATAAAAAATATTATAATAATAAACTGAAAATTAAAACAGTATCTCAAAGCACACAGCCCCTGACATTTGTTGATATTCAACCAGAAAATCCAGCGAACCCAGAAAATCCTGATTCGGGAAAAGATAATAATACAGGTAACAATTCTGGTTCGGAAACAAATGAAAATGGAGGAGAAAAGATAGAATCTGTTTCAACAGGAGACGAATCTGCAGTTGGATTTTGTAGTCTAATGGCTGTAATCATGGTAAGTATAGTGATGTGTATGGCATTTACAAAAATAAGACGTAAAAAGCAGAGAAATTAAGGAGCCACATAAGTGTTCAGAAAAAAGTATAAAGTAGTATTAAAAGTAGTAGTATTAGCAATTGTTCTTGGAGTTCTATTAAATGCTTGTAGTAAAAGACAAACAGTAACCGAGGAATATAATACAATAAGTGATTTGGCGTATTCTGAAAAATGTAAAATTGAACCAATCATATATATTGAAGAAAAAACAGGATTTGTTCCATATATTGTATTAACTAATGATTATAATGGTAAAACACTTTTGTTAAGAAAAGAAATTCTTCCAGAGAATAGAAGAGTTAGTGATTATTCGGCTTACTATGAAGAAAGCGAAATTGATAATTACTTAATGGGAGAGTTTTTTGATAATTTACCTATTCAAACTCGTTGCTTAATTCAAGATTCGGAAATAGAGATTTTAGATGAACGATGCTTGAATCAAATAGATGATAGCGTGATAACTATTGTAAGAAAAGTGTTTTTGTTGTCTTTTACTGAACTTGGATATAAAAAAAATGGGCATGTCGGAGTTGAAGGGGTGCCATTGTTGTATTTTAAAGATAATAAGAATCGTTTTGCTACTACGAATAATGGAAAGTTTACTGTAAGTTGGTGGTTAAGAAGTGCGGATTCTACATATGATTCTTGTGTATATGCAGTAGGACCGGAAGGTGAAATTGGAAGCACGAATGCATGCAATATGAATGGCATCAGGCCAGCATTTTGTGTTGACGGTAAGCAAGAAATATATAAAGAAGAGGGCAGATATATTTTAAAATAACATAACTTATTTATATTAAAGTGATTATGTTATTTTGAAAGAATTATTGAAATTCATTTGCCTGTGCTATCTAAACGTTAATTGGCTACATTTTATTACTTAGTTTGATAAGTCATAATTTATCAATGTTACCAATAATTAGGATACAACAAAAAATCCGACAATAGTTTTTACTACTGTCGGATTTTGATTGTTAAACTTATTCTTCTGTAATATCTTCGGCTTTTTTCGGGATAAAGTTATTTAGGAAACTTGCTTTTTTGCCTCTGTTCTTGAGATAAATAAAGCCGAGTCCGTTAAACACGATTGCGCCGATAAAGTTTACAAGCAGGTCTTTCATTGTGTCTATAAGACCAATGTCAAGGTAGCCGTTGATGCCGAGGTCTTTGCCGCTTACGGTTGTAGATGTTATTCCGCTTATATGGGTAACGGCGTTTGTATCGTTGCCCGAAAGCAGGGTAGAGTTGATTGTTGTGACGATTGTGTCTTTCTGCATATCTTTGCCGAGAAAAGTGTCAACGCCAAACTCGAAAAATTCCCAAACTGTACCTGCCGTCATTGAAAAGCAGAACGAGAACAGGCATACAAAGATAGGGGAAAGGTTAAATTTAACCTTTTTACTGCGGTTCAAAATATCGGTAAGTCCGAATCCCACGCCTGCGCAGATAAAACCGTTCAGCGTATGAAGAATTGTGTCGAGAAAAGGTATTTTTTCATAGAATGAACCGATTTCACCGAGAATATTTGCCGAGAATACAAACAGTATCATAAAGGTTTCAAGCACGCTCGGCAGTTCTATGTGAAGACTGCGGTCAATGAACGACGGAATCAACATAAGTATAAATGTAAGTCCGCAAGTCATTGCGCTTTCGTATTTGCCACGGATGATGTTGAGAACAAATATAAATATAATTACAAGCCTTAGTATAAAGTAAAGTGCGGCAAGCTCCTTGTTTTGCTTAACACTGATAAGCAAAGTGTGCGGCTTTTTTGCCTTTTGTGCCTTGTTTTTATTTTTTTTCACTCGCTTCACCTCTTAAAATTTTGTCATACATTATTATATGTAAGTGTTGATGTTTATTTTCTAAAAAGATTCTGTTTTAAATTTTGGGTATATTATTCAGCAAACTGTTTTGCCAAGCAATTATAAAGGTTTGACCTAAATTTTTAAATCATTTCGCTTAACTCGTGCGCTAAATCAAATTTACTCCGACTTTTGATAAAGAACCTAAAAATAAGTCAGTCCGATTTATTTATTCTCGGACTGCTTTTTGTTAAGATTTTTGCTCTGCGTCCTGTTTTTCGGCAAGCTCTTTATTAAGCTCCTCTTTTGCTACAGCAAGCATAAGCTTGATTCTGTTTTCCTGGTTTACCTTTGGCGCACCCGGGTCATAGTCTATTGTAACAATGTTTGCTTTCGGGTTTACTTCCTTGATTCTGCGGATAGCGCCCTTGCCGTTGATGTGGTTCGGCAGACAGCCGAAGGGCTGTGTACAAACAATGTTTTCGTAGCCTGTTTCGGCAAGCTCAAGCATTTCTGCGGTAAGTAACCAACCCTCGCCCATTTTGCTGCCGTATCCGATAATGCCCTTTACAAGCTGTTTTGTATGAGCGTATTCGTGCGGCGGAACGAAGTTATATTTCTTTGCCGATTCAATCATAAGTGCTTCGAGTTTTGTGAGGTAGTCAAGCAGCATTTTACAAAATGTGGATTTAATCTTTGCACCGCCGTAAAGTTTGGCGTCCTCAATTCGGTTGTCGACCTTAAATGAAGCAAAGCCCATAAGACCCGGCACACAAACCTCGCAGTCCTGTGAAGCCAAAAATTCCTCAAGTCCGTTATTCGCCATTTTGGAATATTTTACATAAATTTCACCTACGATGCCGACTTTAACCTTTGGCACTTTATTAAGCTTAATTTCCGAAAAAGATTTTGTGATTTTATCAAGATTTTCGTCAATTTCTTCAAGCGTATAGCCGTTGCCCTCGATAAGCATTTTAGAAATCTTATCGCTCCAATCGGCTACAAGCGCCATACTTTCGCCTTTATTTACCTCATAAGGCTTTGTCTGGTTAGAAAGGAGCATAAGCTGATCGCCGTAAACAAGACCGCCGACAAATCTTCTGATAAGCGGAAGTGTGAGCGAAAAACCGCTGTTCTTTTCCATACCGAAAGAAAGCGAGATTACGGGTACAAACTCAAAACCTGCTTTTTTAAGCGCTTTTCTTAACAGGAAGATATAGTTTGAGGCACGACAGCCGCCGCCTGTTTGGGTAATCATAAGCGCTGTTTTATGCACATCGTATTTGCCACTCTGTAAAGCGTGTATAAACTGTCCGATTACAAGGAGCGCAGGGTAGCAGGTGTCGTTATGAACATATTTAAGACCTGTCTGTGCAATTTCAGGGCCGCAAGTGTCGAGAAGTTCCGACTTGTAGCCGTAGTAGTTAAAAACATTCTGAAGTATATTGAAATGAATAGGTGCCATATTCGGCATAAGGATTGTGTATTCCTTTTTCATTTCTTTTGTAAAAAGCAAACGACCTGTTTTGCTGTCATATTTAAGTTCAGCCATTTAAAGCACAACCTTTCAAACGGTGGTTAATCGTTGTCAATAGCAGCAAGCAAGCTGCGGATACGAATTTTAACTGCACCAAGATTTGTGATTTCGTCAATTTTAATCTGTGTGTAGATTTTGCCCTCTTTTTCAAGAATTTCTCTTACCTCGTCGGTAGTAATGGCATCTACGCCGCAGCCAAAGGAAACAAGCTGTATAAGCTCCATATCCTTTCTTGTTGTAACATACTTAGCGGCAGCGTACAGTCTTGAATGATATGTCCACTGGTTAAGTACATTGGTGTGGAATTTCTCAACCCTCGGAGATACAACATCTTCGCTGACGATTGCTACATTAAAACTCGAAATAAGTTTATCAATGCCGTGGTTGATTTCGGGGTCTACATGGTAAGGTCTGCCGGCAAGCACCATTATCTTTTTGCCCTCTTTTTCGGCTTTTTCAATAATCTCGTTGCCCTTTGCGATTACCTTTTTTCTGTACTTATCCTGTTCGTCATAAGCAAGTTTTGCGGCCTTTCTTACCTCGTTAAGTGTAAGATCGGGGAAATATTTTGAAAGTGCCTCATATGCCTTTTGTGGGAAATGCTTTGGCATATGTACGCCGAAATATTCCTTTATAAAGCAGATTTTCTGCACATCTTTCATATTGTTGTTGATAACTTCGGGATAGTAGGCAACAACAGGACAGTTGTAGTGGTTATCGCCGAGGTGTTCGTCAAAGTTGTATGACATACAAGGGTAGAAAATAGTTTCTGCGCCCTCGTCAATCAAAGTCTGAATGTGTCCGTGTACAAGTTTTGCAGGGAAACAAATTGTATCACTCGGAATTGTCTGCTGTCCGCGCTGATATATCTTTCTTGTCGAGAACGGTGAGTGGAACACCTCAAATTTAAGCTCTGTAAAGAATCTGTACCAGAACGGGTACATTTCAAACATATTGAGTGCCATCGGCATACCGAGCTTGCCACGAAGTCCCTCAACAGGCTTGTATTCCTCAAGCATTTTCAGCTTGACAGCGTACATATTAAGCTCGTTTGACTGCGATTTCTTTGTAATCGGACGCTCGCAACGGTTGCCTGCAATAAATCTTCTGCCGCCGCCAAAGCTGTTGATTGTAAGTCGGCAGTTGTTGCTGCACATACCGCAGTTTGTTACCTTTATATCGTGAACAAAGTTTTTGAGAGTCTCTTTATTTGCAAGTTTACTCTTGCCGTTGCCCTTTGATTTGTTTTTGGAATAGAGAGCCGCACCGTATGCGCCCATAAGTCCGGCAATGTTCGGACGAACAACCTCAACGCCCATTTCCTGCTCAAATGCACGAAGTACGGCGTCATTAAGGAAAGTACCGCCCTGTACAACAACTCTTTTGCCGAGTTCGTCCGGACTTGATGCTCTGATTACCTTGTAAAGCGCATTTTTAACAACGCTGAGTGAAAGACCTGCTGAGATGTCCTCGATTGTAGCACCGTCTTTCTGAGCCTGCTTAACGCTTGAGTTCATAAATACGGTACATCTTGAGCCGAGGTCAACAGGGCGCTTTGCAAAAAGTCCGAGCTTTGCAAAGTCGGCGATTTCGTAACCGAGAGCGTTTGCGAATGTCTGCAAGAAACTGCCGCAGCCCGAAGAACAAGCCTCGTTGAGGAAGATGTTGTCGATTGCGCCGTTGTGAATTTTAAAGCATTTGATGTCCTGACCGCCGATGTCGATGATAAATTCAACATCGGGCATAAAGTATTTTGCGGCAGTGAAATGCGCAATTGTTTCTACTATGCCGTAGTCAACATCAAAAGCGTTCTTTATAATCTCTTCGCCGTAACCTGTAACGGCAGAAGAAACTATGTTGATTTCGGGGTTGATTGCATAGACTTCCTCAAGAAAGCCTTTGATAATCTCTACGGGATTTCCTTTTGACGGAAGATATTTTGAATAAAGAAGTTCGCCGTCGTCGTTGAGAACAACGCCCTTAACGGTGGTAGAGCCTGCGTCCATACCCACATAAGCCTTGCCTTTGTAGCCTTTAAGTTCCTTTTGCAGAACTGTTGCTTTTGCGTGACGGTCAGAGAATTTTTTGTAATCTTCTTCGTCTTTGAAAAGCGGAGGGTTAAAGGCAAAGTTGCCGCTTCCACGGTAATTTTTTACTTCTTCGATTACCTTGTCAAAGTCAATTGTTTTTTCGGCGCAAAGTGCCGCACCGCAGGCAACAAAGTAAAGTGAATTTTCAGGGCATATACCCTTTGTGTTTAAAGTTCTGTCAAAGCAGTTTCTAAGCTCGCTCATAAAGGTGAGAGGACCGCCGAGATATACAACCTGACCTTCGATTTCCCGTCCCTGTGCAAGACCTGCGACAGTCTGGCTTACAACGGCGTTGAAGATACTTTCGGCTATATCGCTCTTTCTTGCGCCTTGGTTTAAAAGAGGCTGAATATCCGTCTTTGCAAATACGCCGCAGCGTGATGCGATAGTGTATGTTTTTTCGTACTGCTTTGCAAGTTCGTCAAGATCTTCAAGCGGAACATTGAGCAGTGTTGCCATCTGGTCGATGAATGCACCCGTACCGCCGGCACAGGTACCGTTCATACGCACTTCAAGACCGTTTGTGAGGAACAGAATTTTTGCGTCCTCACCGCCGAGTTCAATGACAACATCTGTGCCCGGAATAAATGTATTTGTAGCAACTCTTGTTGCGTAAACTTCCTGCACAAAGTCAATGTTGCTTGACTCCGCAACGCCCATACCGGCAGAACCGGAAAGCGCAACGGCTGCGTTTTCAACACCCTTTACCTTACTGCGTACAGTTGCGAGAATTTCTGCAATTTTCTCGGTTATTTGAGAATAATGTCGTTCGTAGGTGCTGTATATAATTTTATTTTCTTCGTCCAAAACAACGCATTTTATTGTAGTTGAGCCAATGTCAAGTCCTAATTTCAACATACTGCCTCCGTGCCTTATAAAGTTATATAAAGTCATATTATGTCAATTGATTATCCAAACTATTATACGCTTTTTTTGTTTAATTTTAATTCTTTAATCGCAATATAATTTCTTTAATAAAAATGACTATTATTTTCAAAAATATCAGCCGCTAAGTTGTATGTTTTCTTGCCAAAATAATACAATTTTCGCATAATGTATGTATAACAATTTTTTGCGTATAAAAATTATTGACGAATTTTACGGTTTTATGGCAATTAACAAACTTTTGTTTTGTCTAAAAATCACCTGAATCGGCGAAAAACTCGGTTTTATGCGGAAATTTAAAATATTTGGTAAAGTTTTAGAAAAATCGGGTGAAAACATATGAGTTATTGTTGAAAACCTCTTTACAAATTAACATTTAAGTGTTAAAATTTATTATGATACAGTATGTATCTTTAAAAATTGTATTAAATGCGGCAAACGGTGTTGTCGCTGACATACTTTAAGGAGGACAATTCCAATGGCAAGAAAAATGAAAACTATGGACGGTAACAGCGCTGTTGCTCATGTTTCTTATGCGTTTACAGATGTTGCTGCTATCTATCCTATCACACCTTCTTCCGTAATGGCTGACCTTACCGACAAGTTCTCGGCAATGGGCACTAAAAACCTTTTCGGCAGAGAAGTACAGGTTACGGAAATGCAGTCGGAAGGCGGTGCTTCCGGTGCGGTTCACGGTTCGCTTGCAGCCGGTGCTTTAACCACAACTTACACAGCTTCACAGGGCTTGCTTCTTATGATTCCGAATATGTACAAGATGGCAGGCGAGCTTTTACCGGGCGTAATTCATGTATCTGCCCGTGCTCTTACAAGCCACGCTCTTTCAATTTTCGGTGACCATTCAGATATTTATGCTTGCCGTCAGACAGGCTATGCAATGCTCTGTTCAAACAACCCACAGGAATGTATGGACCTTGCTGCCGTTGCACATCTTTCGGCTATCAAGGGCAGAGTTCCTTTCCTCCACTTCTTTGACGGTTTCAGAACCTCTCACGAGATTCAGAAGATTGAAGAGTGGGATTATGCGGATCTCGCAGATATGCTCGATTGGGACGCAGTAGAAGCGTTCCGCAGAAGAGCACTTAACCCTGAGCACCCTGTAACAAGAGGTACAGCTCAGAACGACGACATCTTCTTCCAGGCAAGAGAGGCCTGCAACAAGTACTACGATGCAGTGCCTGAAGTTGTTGTTGAATATATGAACAAGGTAAACGAGAAGATCGGCACAAACTACAAGCCATTTAACTACTATGGCGCAGAGGACGCAGAGCACATTATCGTTGCTATGGGTTCTGTATGTGATTGTGCAGAAGAAGTTGTTGACTTCCTTAACGCTGCAGGCGAAAAGGTTGGTCTTTTAAAGGTTCACCTTTACAGACCGTTCGTTGCAGATTACCTTTTAAGCGAGCTTCCTAAGACAGTTAAAACTATCTCTGTTCTTGACAGAACAAAAGAGCCGGGTTCAATCGGTGAGCCTCTTTATCTTGATGTTCTTGCTGCTATCAACGGTTCTGACTTTGCCGGCGTAAAGGTTTACACAGGCAGATACGGTCTTGGTTCTAAGGATACAACTCCTGCCGACATCATTGCCGTTTACAGAAACGCAGAGAGCGACGCTCCTAAGAGAAGATTTACAATCGGCATTGTTGATGATGTTACAAACCTTTCACTCCCGATTGTTGAAAACCCTGACACAACTCCAAAGGGTACACATTCATGTAAGTTCTGGGGTCTTGGCGCCGACGGTACAGTAGGTGCAAACAAGAACTCAATCAAGATTATCGGTGACAATACCGATATGTACGCACAGGGCTACTTTGCTTATGACTCAAAGAAGTCGGGCGGTCTTACGGTTTCTCACCTGCGTTTCGGTAATCAGCCTATCAAATCAACTTATTACATTTCTAAGGCTGACTTCGTTGCTTGTCATAACCCATCATATGTTGACAAGTACGACATCGTAGACGACCTCAAGGAAGGCGGTTCATTCCTCCTCAACTGTCCTTGGGATGTTGACGAGCTTTCAGAAAGACTCCCTGGCAAGATGAAGAGAATTCTTGCTACAAGAAATATCAATTTCTACACAATCGACGGTATTAAGATCGGTAAGGAAATCGGTCTTGGCGGCAGAATCAACACTGTTCTTCAGTCAGCATTCTTTAAGATTGCTGACATTATCCCGGCTGAAAAGGCTAAGGAGCTTATGAAGGCAGCCGCTAAGAAGTCATATATGAAGAAAGGTCAGGCTATCGTAGATATGAACTACGCAGCTATTGATCGTGGTATGGAAGACCTCAAGAAGGTTGAAATTCCTGCTGATTGGGCAAATGCCGCTGACGATAAGGCAAGCGATGTAGTTCCGGGCGAGGGCGCACTCGTTGAGTATGTAAACGGTATCCTCAAGCCTGTAAATGAGTACAAGGGCAACAAGCTCCCTGTATCTGCATTTATGGATCATGTTGACGGTACTGCTCCTAACGGTTCAGCCGCTTATGAAAAGCGTGGTATCGCAGTTGATGTTCCTGAGTGGAATTCAGACAACTGTATTCAGTGTAACAAGTGTGCTATCGTATGTCCTCACGCTGTAATCCGTCCTGTTGCTATGACAGAGGACGAGCTTGCGGCCGCTCCGCAGGGCACAAAGAGCATTCCAATGATCGGTCTTAAGGAGCTCAAGTTCGTTATGACTGTATCTACACTTGACTGTACAGGCTGCGGCGCTTGTGCTAATGTATGTCCGGGCAAGAAGGGCGAAAAGGCTCTTACAATGAAGTCAATCGACAGCCAGCGTGCAGAGCAGGCTGTATTTGATTATGCGGTAACTCTTGACGAAAAGCCTGAAGTAGCCGCTAAGTTTAAGTTCTCTACAGTTAAGGGCAGCCAGTTTAAGCAGCCGCTCCTTGAGTTCTCGGGTGCTTGCGCAGGCTGCGGTGAAACACCTTATGCTAAGCTCGTTACACAGCTCTTCGGTGACAGAATGTTCATTGCCAATGCAACAGGCTGTTCATCAATTTGGGGTGCATCTGCTCCGGCAACACCATACACAAAGAACAAGAAAGGCTTTGGTCCTGCTTGGCAGAACTCACTCTTTGAGGATAACGCCGAGTTTGGTCTTGGTATGGCTCTCGGTCAGAAAGCTATCCGCAACAGACTTGTAGAGTATGTTGAGAACATTCAGAAAGATACAGACAGCGACGAGTTAAAGACAGCTTGTCAGAACTACCTCGACACAGTTTGCGATTCAACAGCAAGCCGTCCTGCAACAGACGCACTTATTGCAGAGCTTGAAAAGAATGTTGATGACGCTAAGGTTGGCGAACTTGCCAAGAAGACACTTATCGACAAAGACGAACTTGCTAAGAAGTCAATGTGGATCTTCGGCGGTGACGGTTGGGCTTACGATATCGGCTTTGGCGGTCTTGACCATGTTATCGCATCAGGCGAAAATGTAAATATTCTCGTATTCGATACAGAGGTTTACTCAAATACAGGCGGACAGGCTTCTAAGGCTACTCCTGTAGGTTCTGTTGCACAGTTTGCCGCTGCAGGTAAGTCTGTTAAGAAGAAAGACCTTGCCGCTATCGCTATGAGCTACGGCTATGTATATGTAGCACAGTGTGCAATGGGCGCTGACAACAATCAGGTACTCAAGGCTATGGTAGAGGCTGAAAGCTACAACGGCCCGTCACTTGTTATCTGCTACGCTCCATGTATCAACCACGGTATTAAGGGCGGTATGAGCATTGCTCAGCAGGAAGAGAAGAAGGCTGTTGAGGCAGGTTATTGGAATATCTTCCGTTATGACCCACGCCGTGCCGATGAGGGCAAGAATCCGTTTATGCTCGATTGCAAGGCTCCAAGCGCTTCTTATCGTGACTTTATTATGGGTGAGGTTCGTTATAACTCACTTACCCGTTCATTCCCTGAAAGAGCAGAACAGCTCTTTGCTAAGGCTGAAAAGGTTGCAGAAGAGAAGTACGCTCACCTTGAAAAACTTGCAAGTCTTCCTGATGCAGAGTAATTTTATAAAGTAATAAATAAAATTTAATAAATTTGCGTTGTCCTCTGCCAAAAGGTGGGGGACAGCCACACCTTTTATTTTGAGCAAAGCTCAGAATAAAAATAATTTATCGGCTAACAATAATGAAGTAACAGTAAAATAAGTATTTTTAACGACAGTGATCGCAAATAATATATGTTTGCTCGCTTAAAATGCGTAAAAATACAGATAAAATTAAGAATTTTGAAAAAATTATAAAAAATTTCAAAAAAATTTAAAATATCCCTTGACAAATCGAGGGTATTATATTATAATCTATCTTGCTGATTTGATGTTGGCGAACAGATGGCGGAATAGCTCAGCTGGCTAGAGCACTCGGTTCATACCCGAGGTGTCGTAGGTTCAAGTCCTATTTCCGCTACCATACGGCCCGGTGGTCAAGCGGTTAAGACACCGCCCTTTCACGGCGGTAACACGAGT
>ERZ827088.424-NODE-424-length-63744-cov-3.599633_pt1 | contig 63744 bp, 46 predicted proteins | sample MGYA00519922_ERZ827088 | MGnify/ENA primary metagenome ERZ827088 (study PRJEB31778, sample SAMEA3449254) | human gut metagenome | biome: human gut; feature: human-associated habitat; material: faeces | place: United Kingdom | collected 2010/2012 ... | reverse complement strand
ACGGTATGCCGGTTATTTTCCGCTGTGCGGTAAAGCCCACACCCACAATTCATAAGGAGCAGAACACGGTGGATTTTATAAAAAATGAAAATGTTAAAATTGCGGCGGGCGGCAGGCACGACCCCTGCATAGTCCACCGTGCGCGCGTGGTAATAGACAGTATTACGGCAATAGCACTTTGCGATATGCTGGCTGGCAGATTCGGTACTGATTGGTTGGGTGAATAATGGAATACGGCTGTATAGGTGAAAAGCTATCGCACAGCTTTTCAAAAATCATTCACGCAAGGCTGGCAGACTATAATTACGAGCTTTGCGAAATACCGCGCGGCGAATTGGATAGCTTTATGAAAAAAGCCGATTTCAAGGCGATAAACGTTACAATTCCTTATAAACAGGCGGTTATACCTTATTTGTATTATATAAGCGATACCGCAAAAAAAATAGGCGCGGTAAACACCGTAGTCAATAAGAACGGCAAATTATACGGCTATAATACCGATTTTTCGGGTCTGCACGCGCTGCTGGTCCGTCAGAGAGCCGATTTAAAGGGCGGCAAGGTGCTTATTTTAGGCTCGGGCGGCACGTCAAAAACCGCCGCGGCTGTAGCCGAGGATTTAGGCGCAAAGGAAATTTACCGCGTTTCAAGGTCCGGCTCGGACGGCGCGATAACCTATGATGAGGCTTATAAAAAGCACGGCGATACTACCGCTATAATTAACACCACCCCCTGCGGAATGTACCCGAATATCGGCGCTTCGGCAATAGATTTAAGCCGCTTTGAAAATGTGAAAAGCGTTACCGACGCGGTCTACAATCCGCTTTCAAGCGCGCTTGTTATATCGGCGCGCGAAAGGGGAATAAACGCCACGGGTGGGCTTTATATGCTGGTTTCCCAAGCGGCATATGCGGTGGAAAAGTTTACGGGCGGCAGCATATCCGCAGATAAAACAGAGGAGGTCTACCGCGAGATTTTAAGGGATAAAAAGAATATTGTGCTTATAGGTATGCCGGGCTGCGGCAAGACTACAATCGGTAAAATATCAGCCGATAGGCTTCACAAGGAATTTATCGACACCGACGATGAAATTATAAAACGTATAAATATGCCTATAGCCGATTATTTTGCAAAGCACGGCGAAGAAAGCTTCAGGCGTATTGAAAGCGAGGTTATAAAAGAAATTTCGGCTTGCCGGTCCTCGGTTATTGCAACGGGCGGCGGGGCGGTTTTAAACCCCGATAACATAAGGCTTTTAAAGGAAAGCGGAACGGTTATATTTATCGACCGCCCGCTTGAAAAATTGGTAACCACGGCTGACCGCCCGCTTTCTTCAAACAGAGAACTGCTCGAAAAGCGATATAAGGAAAGGTACGGCTTGTATTGCGCCGCTGCCGATATTAAAATCGATGCGGTGAACGAAATAGAGCAAAACGTTAAAAATATTGAAGAGGTCTTTTTAAATGAAAATTCTTGTAATTAACGGGCCGAATATAAATATGTTGGGAATAAGAGAGCCGGGTATTTACGGCAGCGACAGCTTTGAAACGCTGTGCAATAACGTAAAAACCCACGCTGAAAAGGCGGGAATTGAAGTAAAGCTGTTTCAGTCCAACCACGAGGGCGCGCTTGTGGATGAAATTCAGGCAGCCTACGGCAAATTTGACGGCATAGTTATAAACCCCGGCGCATACACGCACACAAGCATAGCGCTGTTGGATGCTCTGAAGGCGGTATCGATACCGACGGTTGAGGTGCATATTTCGGATGTTGCCTCGCGCGAGGATTTCAGGCAGATAAGCTATATAAGAAGGGCTTGCGTTAAAACAATATGCGGGCATGGTCTGGCGGGCTACACCGAGGCAATAGATTACTTAATTAAGGAATACGGCGATAAATAATGATAGCAACCATTGAAAAAGGAACGGCATACGGCAGGGTGGAGGCGCCGCCCTCAAAAAGCGTTTCTCACAGATATTTAATTTGCGGCGCGCTGTCGGGCGGCAGCGTTATAGAAAACGTTGCGTTTTCAGAGGATATTAAGGCAACTCTTAATTGCCTTGGCGCATTGGGCGCCGAATATGAAATTGACGGCAGCACGGTTAAAATAGGCGGAATATCGCCCGATAAAGCTGTTAAGTGCGCAGAGCTTTTCTGCAATGAATCGGGCAGTACGTTAAGGTTTTTAATTCCGCTTTGTCTTCTCTTCGGGCAAAAAATCACTCTTAAAGGTACTCAAAGGCTTATGAGCCGCTCGCTTGCGGTTTATAAGGAAATGTGTCTATCGCAGGGCATTGAGTTTACGGAGGATAAGGAAAGCGTTACAGTATGCGGCAGGCTGACGCCGGGTAAATATTCCGTAAGGGGTGATGTTTCAAGCCAGTTTATATCAGGGCTGATGTTCGCTTTGCCGCTGCTTCCCGATGACAGCATAATTGATATAACCGGCGCGATAGAGAGCGGCTCATATCTCGGTATGACGGTAAAGGCGCTTGCCGAATTTGGTGTGAGAATAAGCCGGACAGACGAGCACACCATATTTATAAAGGGCAATCAGACCTACAAGCCGCGCACGCTGCGCGTTGAGGGGGATTACTCCAATGCCGCATTTTTTGAGGCGTTCAATTCCGTAGGCGGCAATGTGGCGGTTGCAGGGCTTAAAAAGGATACCTGCCAGGGCGACGCGGTTTACAGAAGGCTTTTCGGAAAACTGGTGCGCGGCTGCCCCGAAATAGATATTTCCGATTGCCCCGATTTAGCGCCTGTCTTAATGGCGGTGGCGGCGGCAAACAACGGCGTAAGACTCATAGGTACGCACCGTCTTAAAATAAAGGAAAGCGACCGCGGAAGAGCAATGGCGGAGGAGCTTGCCAAATTCGGCTGCAGCACAGAGGTCTGGGATAACGAGATAACGGTGCATCCGCGTATGCTGAAAACGCCCGAGCTGCCGCTGTCTGCACATAACGACCACAGAATAGTTATGGCGCTGTCTCTGCTCTGCAGTATAACGGGCGGCAGCATTTACGGAGCAGAGGCGGTAAACAAAAGTTTTCCCGATTATTTCCGTAGGCTTGCTTCCCTCGGCATAAAGGTTGAAGAAAAATGAAGTTAAGTAAGGATACAAATATTTTAATAGTAGGCTTAGGGTTACTTGGCGGCAGCTACGCCGAGGCGCTAACAAACGCGGGATATACCGTGAACGCCGTAACCAAAGAGCAATCGTCGGTTGATTTCGCCCTAAAAAAAGGTATAATAAAATACGGCACAACAAAGCTTGAAGAAAGCATTATTTCTGCCGCAGATTTAGTTATATTCGCGCTTTACCCCCATGTTTTCACCGATTGGATAGAAAAAAATCAGCATTTATTAAAATCGGGAGCGGTTATAACCGATGTTACGGGGGTTAAGGGCTGTATTGTTTACAAAATACAGGAAATGCTGCGCCCCGATGTAGAGTTTATAGCCGCGCACCCCATGGCGGGACGCGAGGTCTGCGGGGTAGAAAACAGCGACTCCGGCATTTTCAGGGGCGCAAACTACATAGTTGTTCCCACGGAAAAAAATACCGCCGGTGCAATAGAGCTTTGCCGCGATTTGGGCGAAAAACTGGGATTTCACCGCGTGGCGGAGCTGTCAGTTGAAAAGCATGACGAAATGATAGCCTTTCTTTCCCAGCTTACCCACTGTATAGCGGTAACGCTGATGTGCTGCAACAACACGCCCGACCTTGAATATTATACGGGTGACTCCTTCCGCGATTTAACGCGAATCGCAAGAATAAACGATGAAATGTGGAGCGAGCTGTTTTTGGATAACAAAGATATGCTGCTTGCCGAAATGCGCAGCTTTAAGCAAAGCTTTGAGACGCTTTACGAAAAAATAGAAACGGGCGACCGAGACGGAATACGCGAAATGATGCGCCTATCCACCGAGCGCAGAAAACGTTTTAATAAGCACCTGTAAGATTAAAAACTACTGCCATACTAAGGGGAAAAAGACTATGAACATGAAATTTTTAAGAAAATTACCGATACCGCAGCAAATAAAAAAGCGTTACCCGGTATCCGAGCAGGACGCGGCGGTGAAGGCGGCGCGAGACGAGGAGCTTAAAAATATTTTCGCGGGGAAATCGGATAAATTTATTTTGGTAATAGGCCCCTGCTCGGCGGACAGCCGCGAGCCGGTGCTTGATTATATTTCAAGGCTTAAAAAGGTGCAGGATGAAGTAAAGGACAAAATTCTTATAGTGCCGCGTATATATACCAATAAACCGCGCACTACGGGAGACGGCTACAAGGGAATGCTGCACCAGCCGAACCCCGATGAAACGCCCGATATGCTAAAAGGCATTGTCGCGATAAGAGATTTACATATGGCGGCGCTGCACGATTACGGCTTTTCCTGCGCGGACGAAATGCTCTACCCCGATAACCACCGTTATTTATCCGACCTGCTTTCCTATGTTGCAATAGGCGCGCGCTCGGTTGAAAACCAGCAGCACAGGCTTACCGCCAGCGGACTTGATATACCTGTGGGCATGAAAAACCCCACAAGCGGCGACCTTAACATTATGATGAACTCAATAACCGCCGCGCAGCACAGTCACACCTTTATATACCGCGGGTGGGAGGTTGTAAGCGAGGGCAATCCTTATGCTCACTCCATTTTGCGCGGATACATTGATTTTGCGGGCAAAAATGTTTCCAATTACCACTATGAAGACCTTGTAAAGCTGCACGAGCTGTATGCCGAAACATCCCTTGCAAACCCTGCCGCAATAGTTGATACCAACCATGCAAACTCCGGTAAGCAGTATTTGGAGCAGATAAGAATCGCAAAGGATGTGGTTTACAGCTGCAACCACAATAAGGATATACGCTCAATGGTAAAGGGGCTTATGATTGAAAGCTACATTGAGGACGGCGCGCAGAAAATAGGCGAGCATATTTACGGCAAATCCATAACCGACCCCTGCCTCGGGTGGGAAAAATCCGAAAAGCTTATTTATATGATAGCGGATAAGCTGCACTGATTTTTAATTCCGCATTCCGAATTCCGAATTCTGCATTATATTACGGCTTGCACTTCCCGCAGGGAGCATACCCCTCGCTCACCGCTTCCTCGCGGCTTTTAAAGGAAACGCGGTTTTCATCCTTCAGCTTTTTGGCATACAAGCAGTCAGGCGTGTGGAACTTTTTGGAATTTGAATTTCCTATGTACGCCGTAGGCGCGGTTTCGTTGGGCTTGGGCTTTGCGGGCACAGTGCTGTCGGCTGGTATTTCATCGGGCATAGAGCCGCTGCCGCCCGGGCGGTAGCCGTTTACGGTATCGTCACTTGGGTAATTTACGGTTATCTGTGCGTGTGATTCGGCATTGTCGGCAACGGATCCGTTGCACCCGCAAAGAATAACGGGTATAATAAGCAGTGCAAGTAATTTTCTTTTCATAAACAAAATTTCCCCTTATTTTTTGGTACGGAGGCTTTTAATGGACGACCGTGACGATATTTCAAGACTTTCGCGGCTGAAAAAACGCGCTAATCGGCTGCCGCTGCTGCCGGGCGTTTATATAATGAAAAATAAGAACGATGAAATTATATACATCGGTAAAGCAAAGGCGCTTAAAAACCGCGTTACGCAGTATTTCGGCGGCGGCTCGGGGCACACCGCAAAGGTGCGCAAAATGGTCTCCAATGTTGATCACTTTGAATATATTGTGTGCGACAGCGAGTTTGAAGCGCTTATTCTCGAAAACTCGCTTATAAAGCAGAATCAGCCGAAATACAACATACTTTTAAAGGACGATAAGGGCTACTCCTATGTTAAAATAACAAACGATAAATGGAAAAAGATAACCTTTTCGCGCTCTGCAGATAAAAGAGGCGAGTATATAGGACCTTATTCATCGCTTTATGTGGTTAAGGAAACGGTGGACGAGGCGCGAAAGATTTTCAAACTGCCCGATTGCGGCAGGAGCTTTGATAAACCCTCAAAGCCCTGCCTTAATTACCACATCGGCATATGCGACGCGCCCTGCCGCGGAAAAATGAGCCTTGGCAGTTACCTTGAAAATGTAAACGCCGCGGTGGATTTTATAAAGCACGGCGGAGCGGACAGTGAAACCGAGGCGGAATTAAACAAAAAAATGCTTGCCGCCGCCGAAAGGCTGGATTTTGAAACGGCGGCAAAGCTGCGCGACCGAATAAACGCCATGAAACGGATAAGGGAAAAGCAAAAGGTGGTTCGCGCGACCTATAAAAGTGAGGATGTTATCGCGTCCGCCCTGCTCGGCGAGACTGCGGCGGTAAGCGTTTTCATTTTCAGAAACTACCGCCTTTGCGATAAGCAGGTGTTTTTATTCGACGGAATATCCGACAGGGAAAGCCTTTATGAGGAATTTTTGCAGCGTTACTATCTTGAAAAGGAAGATATACCCTCGCGCGTGTTAATAGATTCTTCGGCGGACTTTTCCGCTCCCGAGCGCTGGCTTACCGAAAAATCGGGACATAGTGTGAGCTTTATAAACCCGAAGCTCGGCGAGCAAAAGGCGCTGCTTGATATGTGCCTTAACAACGCGGCCGAAACCCTTTCGCAAAAGGCGGAAAGAACGGGGCGCGAAATGTCGGTATTAGATGAACTGGCGCGCCTTTTGGGGCTGCCCTCTGCGCCGCGGTATATTGAAGCTTACGATATTTCAAACACGGCGGGCAGCGAAAATGTTGCCGGAATGATAGTATATAAGGACGGCAGACCCTTTAAGCCCGCGTATAAACGCTTTAAAATAAAAAGCTTTTTGGGTCAGGATGATTTTCGCTCTATGGCGGAGGTGCTTGACCGCCGCTTTACCGAGCACGAAAAGGGTGAGGACGAGGGCTTTGCGGTATTGCCCGATTTAATATTGCTTGACGGCGGCTTGGGGCAAATGTCCGCCGTGCGCCCCGTACTTGAAAAGCACGGAATAACCGTTCCGCTTTTCGGTATGGTAAAGGACTCAAAGCACCGCACCCGCGCCATAGCCGCCGTGGGCGGGGATATAAGCATTAAATCAAACCGCGCGGCGTTCACCTTTATTACAGGCATACAGGATGAGGTTCACCGCTTTGCGATAGGCTACCATAAGCAGAGAAGAAGTAAAAGTATGCTGGCAAGCGAGCTTACCGAAATTGAGGGAATAGGCAAAGCCCGCGCTGCGGCGCTGCTGAAGCACTTTAAAACAGTCAAAGCGATAAAGACGGCGACGGCTGACGAACTGTCGGCAGCCCCCGGAATGACCAAAGCGGCGGCGGACGCCGTGTATAAACACTTTCATTGAGGAATTATAAATGGGAAAAACACTTGAAAAGCATACCGAAATTGAGCGGAGCATAATCAAAAAATTCCGCAAGACGATATGGAATAATTTTATAGGTGCGGTAAAGGAATACGAGCATTTCCCCCGTGTGATCAAGGACGTCCTTGATAATTTATGATTTTAGATGAAAGATCCAGTGGGTCATTCCCAATTTTTAATTCTCAATTTTCAATTTTTATGAGAAGGTTTATTCTTTTATTAGGCGTGTTGTTAGCCGGTTTGTGGGTACAGGCCGGGGAAGCAAGGTTATTAAGGTTTCCGCATAGCGTGGGGAACAAGTTGGTATTCTCGTATGCCGGGGATCTTTATCTGGTCTCAGCCGGGGGAGGAACGGCCCGTCGGTTGACCTCACACGTGGGGTACGAGATGTTTCCTCGTATTTCCCCGGATGGAAAATATATCGCTTTCACCGGGCAATATGACGGTAACACGGAAGTATTTGTCATCCCCGTGGAAGGGGGTGAACCTCGTCGCTTGACTTACACTGCCACGTTGAAACGGGATGATCTGGGAGATCGCATGGGACCGAACAACGTGGTGATCGGGTGGACCCCGGATAGTAAACGGGTTCTTTATCGTTCCCGGAGATATACTTTTAACGATTTTACCGGGCAACTGTTCACGGTTCCCGTGGAGGGAGGGATGTCCGAGGAAATACCTTTAAAGAATGGCGGTTTTGCCTCTTATTCTCCGGATGGAAAGAAATTAGCTTATAATTATATTTTCCGGGAATTTCGGGCGTGGAAACGTTATCAAGGTGGTATGGCGGATGATATCCGGGTGTTTGATTTCAACACGAAGAAATCAGAACGGATTACCGGCAACGTACGGCAGGACGTGTTCCCGATGTGGTCCCCGGACGGGAATACTATATATTATATATCCGACCGGGGCGACATCATGAATCTTTACGCCTACAACGTGAACACGAAAGAGGATAAACAACTGACATCTTATAAAGAATACGATATAAAATTTCCCGCGATTGGTGACAAGTTAATCGTGTACGAGCAAGGGGGGTATATTTACGGGTATGATTTGCAGAGTGGCAAGGAATCCAAGATCACGATAAACATTGATAACGATCAGGTTTATTCTCGTCCGACGTTGACTGATGTAAGCGGCCAGATTTCGAGTATTGCGGTTGCTCCCGGTGGGGAGAGGGTAGTTGTGGCTGCCCGTGGGGATATTTTCTCGCTGCCCGTGAAAGAGGGTATTACCTATAACTTAACCAATTCTTCCGATGCTAACGACATGCAGGCAGGTTGGTCTCCGGATGGAAAATACATCAGTTACGTTTCCGACAAGGACGGGGAATTCAATATTTATCTTCGGGACGTGGTGACGGGAAAAGAACGGAAGTTGATCAAGAATCTGAAAAGTTATATCTTCAATTATAAATGGTCCCCGGATTCCAAGAAAATTCTCTGGAGCGAAAAAGGGAACACGTTGAATATATCTGACGTGGAAAGTGGGAGCCGGAAGATCGTGGAAAAATCGGGTATCCGTTCCATGACGTCCTACAACTGGTCTCCTGATAGCAAATATATCACTTACGTTCGTCCGGAAGCGACGATGGATAACATTATCGTGTATCATGTTGAAAGTGGCGAGAAACACCAAGTTACCGACGGGTGGTTTGGTTCCAGTTCGCCGAATTTCAGCGAGGACGGGAAATACCTGGTTTTTGTTTCTGCCCGCACTTTCTCCCCGACGTATGGACGGACGGAATGGAATCACGTGTACAATGATATGAATAAGGTGTACATCCTACCTTTGGCGAAGGATGCCCCGGTATTGTTCGCCCCTAAAAATGATGTTGTCCGGGTGGAGACAATCGTGAAAGAAAAGGATAAGAAGAAAGAGAGTGAAGACAAAGGTGTCGTGTATGATTTCACGAATTTGGAAAGTCGTCTTGTAGAATTGCCTGTGTTGGCATCGAATTACTATGGTAACGTGCATATGCTGGGAAACCGGGTATATTATAACCGGGGAGGCCACACGCTGATTTATGACTTGAACGGGAAGAAAGAAACCGACACGGGTGGGAACGTCGAATTTTCTCCCGGTTACAAAAAGGCTATCGTTTCTTCGGGTTCCGCGTTCCAGGTGGAGGACCTTCCGGTACTTTCCGCTAACGTGACTTCTCCCGTTCCCACGAAAGGGGTGAAACGGGTGATTGACTACCATCAGGAATGGATGCAGATCTATAACGAGAGCTGGCGGCAGATGCGTGATTTCTTCTATGCCAAGAATATGCATGGCGTGGACTGGGATCACGTGTACGAAAAATATAAAGTGCTGGTGCCTTACGTGAATCATCGTACGGACTTGACCTATATTATCGGGGAGATGATTGCGGAATTGAGTGTTGGGCACGCATACTCCATTAACGGGCGAGTTCCGATGCCCGAGAGAATTGATATGGGGCTGCTGGGTGCTAAATTCGTGAAAGATAAATCCGGTTATTTTAAAGTGACCGAGGTGATCGAGGGAGCTAACTGGGATTTCTCCACCCGCTCGCCTTTGACCATGCCGGGCGTGGAGGTGAAAGAGGGTGACTATATTCTGGCCATTAACGGGAAATCGTTGAAAGAGGTAGATAACCTGTTCTCCGAGTTGATCGATATGGCTGGCAAGACGGTTGAATTGACCGTGAACACGACCCCGACCGAGAAGGAGGCCCGTAATGTGCTGGTTGTTCCGTTAGCTGACGAATCAAAATTATATTATTACAATTGGGTGCAGAATAATATCCGTAAGGTAAACGAGGCCACGAATGGGGAGATAGGGTATATTCATATCCCGGATATGGGTGTTGACGGTTTGAACGAGTTCGTGAAACATTATTACCCGCAGTTGAATAAGAAAGCCTTGATCATTGACGATCGGGGAAATGGTGGGGGAAACGTGTCCCCGATGATTACCGAACGTTTGATGCGTACACCGACTTTCTACACGATGCACACGAATCAAACCGCCGGGTCGGTAAATCCGGTTGGTACGTTTTTGGGGCCGAAAGTGTTGCTGGTGAACGAGTATTCGGCTTCCGACGGGGATCTTTTCCCCTATCGGTTCAAGTATAATCATTTGGGAACGATTATCGGTCGTCGCACGTGGGGCGGTGTCGTGGGATATAGCGGTTCGATTCGGGTGGTTGATGGCGGTTCTATCGTGACGCCTTCATACGCACCGTTTGCGGCAGACGGTAGCGAGTTTATTATCGAGGGGACAGGAGTCGCACCTCATATTGATATTGAAAATGATCCTTATTTGGAGTATAATGGCGAAGATCAGCAATTAAATAAAGCGATCCAGGTGATACTGGAAAAGTTGAAGACTGAGAAAAAAGAGATTCCGTCTATCCCTGCATTTCCAAATAAAGCGGCAAAGAAGAAGTAGTGCTGATTATACGGTGAAAGTAACAGAGTGCTTGGCTATGATGCTAGGCTCTCTTCTTTTTTTATATGTTTTTGTGCTAATCATGCGTTGGCAAAATATAGTTATCATCTGCTGCTAATTTGTAAAGCGTAAAAGATGACTCCCGGGTAAGGATTCAATGATACGGTCGTGCGCTTACTCTGTTATCAGGAAAAGGGATCAAGAAAAGACGCGATGGAATTACTTTTTGATATTTGGAAAACAAAGAAATCTAATGGAAATCCAAAGTACAACGATAAAAATTTGAAACCGCCAAGGACACTTTAATAGGATTGCTCTTGGCGGTTTCTGATTTTTAGAGGGGAATGTATTTTATTGGATACTTATGTTATTGCTATATTTCATTAAAATACATAAACTGGAATTGATCTGCGATTCCTGGTTGTTCTCCAGAGACTGCTCCAAAAGGATTGGAATACCAGCCATCCCCTTTACCTTCATAACAATACACGCAGTGTATTTGAGCCATTTTTGCTTGAGTTTTGTCAGGGTTTACTTTACCTTTGAAACCATCAACTATCCAAACATAATAACTCCCCGATACAAATGGCACGGATTTGTGACCTCCAAAAAGCGTACAATAACCAGCCTGTGCATTTTTTGCGATTTTAGCATAATTGGCTGAAATATCATAAGTATAAGATTGATCCCGTATGTAGCCATAATAGTTGCTCATTGTAAGTAATGCTTGTATATCACTCCAACTTGATTCACTGCATTGTAATTTAACACTACTTGGTTCAAGTGATTTTATAAATTCCGTTAATTGTGGTACATAAAGATTATATTTTTCATCGATTTTGGGTTCTCTTTTCCATTCTGATATGCAATATTCGAACGGGAAATTGACAGGTCTTTTTTTGTTTGCGGTAATCGCTTGGGCGAAGGCTACAGCTGCAGTGCTTGCTCTGTATTTTTTGTTTGTGGTTGTACTACAGTTTCCTAGATCATAGTTGTTGTTGTAAGGAGACTTGGTTGACCATTTTGTTTTCACGAATTCTGTAGTAGATACGGTTGTCCAATTTTGATCATTCCTTGATAAATTGTCACTTCCATCGTAATACTCTTTCAGGTCACGCTTCAAGCTTGTCTTAATACCTCTGATCATAAAGGCCATCGCTGGAATTTCTGTCGTATCTGAAATTGCTCCATTTTTTACATAAACAAGAACTTGTGCAATGCGTTTATCTCCAGTTGCAATAGCAAAACCTGTTTGGCCGTTTGTTTTAATAGTGAATGTGTAAATATTCACGTTACTATTTATGTTTTCTTTTGAACGGCTAATAATCTGTTTATCAGTGCAGTTTATACTACCTTTTTCAATATTTGTTATGATTAGTTTGTTTGCTGCATTTCGGGATAAATCTTGGTTTTGTTCTTTTGAGAACCCTTGTATAAGTTTTAGTGCTGTGAGATACTCTTTATTATTTTGTTCTTGTTCAAAATTGTTTATTTGTTTATCATCATTGTTGCAGCAGATGATAACAAATAAGCCGATAAATACATGTATAAATTGCCACTTTTTCATGATGCAAATTCTTTAATTATTTCTTTCTTAATTTTGATATATACCAAAAATCGGTGTCATAATCTCCGTTCCCAGTTTCAAAGCTTAAGGTCGTATCTATATAATACCATCCATTATAACTACCATTCCATCCCATGTTAACGTGTAGGTAGTCAAACAAGTATGTGGTTCCTGATATTACTTTATATCCCATCCCATGTCCATCGAGGACCCAAACGTGGTTACCTGTAGCTGTAGGAGAATTGGGTCCAGCATTTTTTCTTGTTGCTCCCATTATTGCAATATGATAGTCTTGCACGTCATTTATGAGCTTACTCAAGTCTCCCCATTTAGTTTTATTCAGGTTTTTTATTGGATCATGAGCAATTTTATATGTGTCTAAATCATCCACAATCTCGTTTCTAGCGGTTTCACTTTGATATACGCTATTAGTTAGGTGTGTAGTGGTTTTCGTGCCATTATAAATCCAAAATCCCAATCTTGAAATCATTCGTAATTTTTTTTCAGGATCTCCCGGTACACCATATTCTGAGTTTATAATTTTTCGGTTTTCCTTTAAATAAGCCCAATCAATAATCATTTCTTCTCCATTATCGTATCCTTTTATACTGGGTTCAAAATAAGAGTAGACCATCATTAAAGCTGTAACAGAGCAACCAAGAGGATAATGGTAAGTTACCCAATCAAAATCTGGATCTGGGTATGTTGGTAACAAGAGATTATATGGTTCGTCTTGTCCCCAGTCGACGCCAATATAATAGATATATGGTTGCCCCAATGATGGTGGTTTGATATTTTCAGGTTGTGCCCTACTGTCTATACTTTTTTCTACGATGGTGATATTATTTTTTATTTGTTCAAATTCAATTTCATTTATAGAAATTCCAAGTTTTTTTGATAGTTTACATAGAGTTGAAGCTCTCATGGTAGTTCTGATGCTATCTATATAGTTAAGTCTATGTAGAATGCTTGATTCTGATAATTCCAGCATAAGATTGTTTTCTCTTTGCTTGAGTTCATTTTCAGGAGTTATCATTGGAATATATGCAAGAACGCCTGCAATACGTTCATCAGCAGATACTATTGCGAATCCATTATTTTCTCCATCAGTTATTGAAATTTCGTACATGGGGACTGTTTGTTGATTCTGGTTAGAACGAGATAGCTCTCTATTTTTCTTTCCTATAGAATATTTCTTTTTGATGGAGAAGTTTTTTTCTTTACCTCGTGTAATTCCATAAAATTGATCAAAGTTAGCAACGAATTTTATGGCCTCGGATTCTGATAATGTGCCTGGAGAATCATAAGCAATGCTTATATACTCCTGAGTAGTTAATTCAATCTTGGGTAGATTTTCTATTCCCGTGGATAAGTTTTTATCTTGACAAGATCAGATAAATATTCCTATCCATGTAAGTGTTAAAAGATTTTTTTTCATAAGATAGCATTTTGTTAGTAATTAATATTACAAATTTATAATATATAAGATGAGTAAAAAATAGGACTTTGTAGCAAACTTGCTCATTTTTTATATATTATGGCGGTATTAATTATTGTTTCTTGAGTAAGTATTTATGAAAACGAACAAGTTTGATACAAATCAATAAATAATAATAGCTATATTTGTTTGAAAGTTATACGAAATAGTGATTATTATGAGAGGATCTTTTTTTTTAATAGTTATTGTTCTTTTGCTGTCCTGTAGCAAGACCAATAATAAAGAGTTGGTAGATGATTCTATCATTGAAGGTTGTTCTAATGGGATAATCTTTACGCCTGAAAGATTATCATTGGATTCTAAAATCAAAGATACGATTGTTTCAATTAATCGAGGAGGTTGGTCCATAACGCATATCCAATTGGTTAATGGAAAGGATACAGCTCAACTGTATGCCGGAAAAGATTTTCCGAGACAGGAATACGATCGTCAATTGATTAATTTGGGATGGATAGAGATAGAAAAAAAGGAAGGTATAGATAATGTATATATTTTTATAAAAAAAGGCACGAGTGAATTCCGAGAGTGTGGACTTCATTTCTCTTTCTTGGAAGGGCATGGTAATTATTTTATCCAACAACACAGGAATTGATAGAGGTCCTTAGAAATTAATAGACCATTGATTATTACATGTTGAATAGTCTATTCAAATGTTTTCAATACGGTCAATTTTCTATTTTATCTGATAGTAAGAATCAAGGTACCACATTATTATTTCATTGCTAAAAATAAAAAACAGATGAGACCGAAAATTAATATTTTATATGCGGATGATGATGCGGTTGCAGTGGAATTGTTGAAACGTCAAGTAGGAACGGATGATTTTTGTGTAAGGATAGCTAGTGATGGACAGAAAGCTTGGGAATTATTTCAATCACACGTACCGGATATTTTGTTGCTAGATATTAAAATGCCATATTTGGATGGTTTAGATATTATTAAATTAGTCCGAAAAATTAACCAAAAGACCCCTATCGTGGTATATAGCTCTCATCTAAATACTACACGGGAGTTGGAAGCCTTTAACTTGGGAGCGGATGATTGTATTTGTAAAGAAATCGAGCCTGATTTGCTCATTGCGAAGTTGAAAAGGATATATGATAGGGTGACGAAAGGAGAAACGGATCCTCAGATTTATATTCTTTCAGATCATTCAAAGTTTAATTCTGTGGCTGGAATTTTAACAATAAATGATAAAATCGTGCGTTTAAAGCCTTATGATTCTCGTTTATTGTACCTTTTATGCGTGAAATTCGGTGAGCTAGCGGATGAGGATTATTTAATAGAAGGATTGTGGGGAATGGCAGATTCAAATAAGGGTGGTTCTTTGAGAAGATGTATAAATCATTTGAGGAAAATTTTGGCTGATGATATAGAAATTATGATTAAAAATCAGTATTCAAGGGGATATACGCTAGCAACGCTTAAATTAGATTCTTTATTGTGATTTTCAGGTGGGGGCGTAAAAGATATACATATTGTTTAAAAGGACATTATTGATGTTGAAAATGATATAATAATTTCAAGGTTAGTATGAAATAGTTTTTGTTGCGATTCTTAATTTTAGCAAATAGTCGTTATGGATGATTTTCTTAAATCAAAATTAGGTATGAAATGGATATTGCTCCTAATTTTCATGATATCCATTTCATTTATTTTATTCTGTTGTCATACTGGTAATTCTGTTTATTGTCGTTATCAATTTGGTAAGTTAAGATTCTGTTCTGATACGGTTGATTGGGGAACGATATATCTAGGCCGGACATATCAGAAGTGTTTAGAAATATATAATCCTGATACGATGAAAATCCCGTTGAGAATTGTGAATTGTATTTCAGGTATTAAAGTTTATCACAAGTCGATCTTGGCTGGTCCTTTATTGCATGAAGGTATAAATATACTTGTGAAATCAATAGATACGTTAGTTTTTGAATTTCAACCCACTGATACTAATAGCCTTGGAACTTTAAAAAAAGAGTTTATTTTAGAAGTGGATCATGTGTTGTTATTCTCGCATTTGCTAATGCAGGCCCAGATACAGGAGGAGTTTGATACTATAAAAAATAGTAGTGATTATCCACAACTGTCAATGTCTGATAATTTTTGGGATTTTGGAACTATTCAATCTGGGGAAAAGCCCTGTCATTTATTTAAAATACGAAACGAGGGAAATGGGAATTTGATTATACGGAAAATAGAAGCTAGTTGTGGGTGTACAGCCGTCGCTCCTCGTGAGCGGATTATTTTGTCTGGAGAAGAGACTATTCTTAAAGTGCAGTTCGATTCCTTTGGTAAAAGTGGTAAACAACGAAAGAGCATTAACATATTTAGTAACGATCCTAAAAATCCCATTCAAGAAGTCTTAATTCAAGGAGAGGTTGAGAAATTCTAAATTAATATGAAAATTTATTTTCAAAAAAAGAATTACTATATCTTCTAATTTGAATTTATGGGATTTAATTCGCTTTTTTTGACAATACGGCATTTTGTTTCCTGAATATACCAAAATAAAGAACAACTTGTTTTCAATGATCCATTAATTTTATCGGGAACAATTCTGTAGAGGCGAATATTGGGTTATAGAAGTGACGAATTTTGCTGTGATACATTAATTTGAATTTTTTAGAACGCAAAGATAAGTTAAAAAACGTTTTAATTGATCATTCAATATTAGCACTATTGTATCTAGGAATAGAGAAATGCTTCGTTTCAATACTAGGCACTTTTCTTTTTTTAGTATATTTTTGTGGTTTCACAAAGGGGATTAATCTTGAATAAAGTATTGTTAATGCCTTGTTTATAATGAATAAAAGAATATTTCAGGATCACTTCCAAATTACTTCCGAATAGAATATTTTTAGTATCCTATTAAAAACCTAATAGAACGCTATTCTATATAGCGTTTTAATAGCGTTTTAATAGGGTTTTAATAGCGTTTTACACGGTAGTGATCCGCTATTTGTCATGATGTGATAATGAAATATCCAATGTTATCTGCTTGTTTACCATTTAAATACCGACAGACAACCGATAAGGAGACTTTTAAAATTTTCGTGTGGTGGATGAAATGGGAATCTTATATTTCGTATTTTTACACGATAAAATTGGACTGGGAAAATGAGCACAAAAGAGGTAGAGTGGGACGGGTTGCCTATCCCGAAACGATACTGGGCGATTCTTGCCATTGCCATGGGAATTACGGTTTCCGTGTTGGACGGCACGATTGCTAACGTGGCGTTACCGTCTATCGCGGAGGATTTGCAGGCAACGCCTGCTATGTCTATTTGGATTGTGAATGCTTACCAGTTGGCTATCGTGGTTTCCTTGTTGTCTCTGTCTTCTTTGGGGGATATTTTAGGTTATCGGCGGGTGTATATCGGTGGCTTGTTGATATTTAGCGTGACCTCATTAGCTTGTGCGCTTTCCAATTCTTTGCTGACGTTGACGGTAGCTCGTGTGTTCCAAGGGTTTGGTGCGGCTGCTTTGGCAAGCGTGAATACTTCTTTGATCCGGATTATTTATCCCAAACGACATTTGGGACGGGGAATGGGCATCAACGCGTTGGTGGTTGCCGTGTCGGCGGCAGGAGGGCCGACGATTGCGGCGGGAATTTTGTCTGTAGCCTCCTGGCAGTGGTTGTTTGCGATAAATGTTCCCATTGTAATCGCGGCGTTGATTTTATCTTTTCGTTTTTTGCCCGTGAATCCGGTAAAAAGAAGTGGACGGAAGTTTGATTGGATAAGTGGGTTGATGAACGCCTTCACGTTTGGGTTATTGATTTTCTCTATCGAGGGATTCACTCACGGGATGAGTTTATCTATACTGCTCCCGGGAATTGGGGTGGTGCTGTTGGTCGGCTACTTTTTCGTGCGTCGCCAGTTGTCGCAGGAATACCCCCTATTGCCTGTCGATTTGTTGAAGATACCGATTTTTTCGTTGTCTGTGGGGACATCCGTGTGTTCTTTCGTGGCGCAGATGTTGGCCATGGTTTCTTTGCCCTTCTTTTTGCAGCACACGTTGGGACTGGATGAGGTGGCGACGGGATTGTTGCTGACCCCTTGGCCATTGGCGACGATGATTGCGGCTCCTTTGGCGGGGAGGTTGATCGAGCGAGTTCACGCGGGGGTGTTAGGTGGTGTGGGGTTGTCGATATTCTCCGCGGGATTATTTTTGTTAGCAGTCTTCGCGAATCAGGTTTCTAATGCGGGAATTGCTTTGTTTATGGCTATGTGTGGATTCGGGTTCGGGTTATTCCAGACACCGAATAATAGTATATTAATTTCTTCGGCACCACAGAACAGGAGTGGCGGAGCTAGCGGAATGCTGGGTATGGCCCGATTGACCGGACAGACGACGGGAGCCTCGTTGGTGGCTTTGATGTTTGTTGTTTTTCCGGTAGATGGGACGTATGCTTCCCTCTATTTTGCGGGAGGGTTTGCCACGCTTGCCGCTATCGTGAGTTTTACCCGGGTTTCTTTGCCGGAACCGGAGATGTTAATGACAACGAAAAAGAAGAAGGTGGTATGATTTGATGGAAGTTTCTACAAGGATTGTTTATTTAGAGAATACAGTTGTTGATTAATTCCGTAAATTTGTGTAATGGCGTTTTTAGTATATAACCAATAACAATTTATGAAATGGAGAAATATTCTATTTTCGAGTCTATCTATTGTTTTTTTGACTTGTTCTTGTTCTGAAAAGGTTGTATATCAAAAAAATGAGACGGTAGAACTGAATGAGGTCGGAAAAAACTTCATGAATTATCTAATGCATAATTCTAACTGGCAGGAGGAATGGTTGGAATTGTCTAAATTGGGAACTGTGGAGCCAAATTTGGCATATTATTCTTTCGGTGGTGGTTATGGGCCACATTATGTATTACCTGTCACATGTGACAATATATTAAAAGCAATTGTCATTTATCCTTTTGATTTAGAAAGAAGACAATTGAAAATGCCCACGATTATCGATGGTAGTAATATTAATGATGATTATGCAGGGCAGAGTGTTTTAAGATCACCTGTTAGAGGAGATTGGCAAAAGGCTGGAATTCATGTAGAAGAAGATTTATTCCCAATTGAATCTAGAACGACAGAGCTTCTATCAAGTAGGAGTAATGTAAGGCAATATACCACGTTTTACTGGATTACGTGTTCGAATTCTTATGACGAATATGGAGTGCAATGTAATAGTATCAATAAGGATGGATTTTTGAGTATGTGCAAGGAGTTGATTAGAGAAATGCTTTTGCCTGTAGATGTGTTTGTTGATGATGAAAAAATTGCTTTGATTGGAAGACCTTCTTTCTCTCAAAATCCAGATATTGTTGTCGAGTATTTTGTTGCATTGAAAGAGAGGTTACAGATGCGGTATTGTTATATTAGTTATTTTTTTTGGTGGGATCCTAATTCTGTGATGAATGCAGATCCGGATGATTATTCTTGGGATACGAGTAAAATAGATAATTCAAGTGAAGGTGACGGAGGACAGGATGTGGATTATCCTGTTGGAACTCAGATTGTTGATTCTTTGGCATTAGCGGAAAACCCTTATATTGATTGTATTTATAAAAAATTGTCGACTAAGAGTTCAACTTTTAGGTATTATTTAGGGCGTTTTATGGGTGAAAATTCTATCGCTCATTTGAAATTTAAATTATCGGATAATTTAAGTTCAACCGTTAACGGAAGGTTTAAATGTAAAATGGAAGATTACTGGTTCTCGATTGAATTGAATGAGGTAAGACTAATGAATCTAACTCCATTAATGGTTGCTAAAACAATAATGCACGAGGTTATTCATGCGGATATTTTCGCCAAATTAATGTCTTTAAAATCTAGTTTGAAGTCAAATCTAAGTGTGGATGAGATGAAAGAATTGAGTGAGGCATTGAACGATCAAAATTTTCCGACGCTGAATTACTATTACGAGAAATACGTGTTTGATGTCACTGCTCAACATCAATATATGGCTGAATACTTTGTTGATGTAATTGCAGCTGTTTTACAGGAAATAGATCCGACGGTAAGTAAAGAGACACGAACCGCAATAGCTTGGATAGGTTTGACGGAGACGAAAACGGTCATAGATGGTAAAGTTATAGACGTTGAAACGGAAGCGTGGAAAGCTCTTCCCACGGCAGAAAAGAAAAAACTTGTAGAAGCGTATCGTGAATATTTAGAAACAGCGAAGAATGAATGTGAAGATTAATGCTAAAAATATGAAATATAGGTTGTTATTTGTTGTTGTTTATTCGATTCCCTTTTTTTTCGTGGAGGCACAAGGTGTGTCGAGCAAGGGAACATTGGGTTACACATTCGAGGAGAAGAAACGAGATGCCCGGGCTTCGGGAGATTCGTTTTTACAACGAGGGGATACGTTGTACCTGCTTTATGATTTGACGGATTCTTTGCAAATAAAAACGGGAGAAGGTGTTGAGTGGTGGCAACGTTTTTTGACGGAGGAGGAGATCGCAATTATAGAAGACCCTTCACATGAAGATATGTTTGATCTTGGCGAACCGGATATGTTTCTTGTGCGACGTTGGAGATTGAGCCCGAGAAAAGAATTGTCATCCGAGGAAATTGGAGAGTTGACCTTGACGACACGCGATGAGGTAATTGCTTTTTATGAACGGGAAGTGAAACGAATGACGGAGAGGAAAGCCAAGGATAAGAGGTTTAAGATATACGTTCGGGTTTGGGGATTTTTTAATTTGGAATGGTATTTTGATAAAATCTATATGATTATACCCAAAACGGGGAGTTCGGCTATTATGTATGATGTATGTGCCTTGTGAATTTGTGATTTTGGAAAGCGAGAGAAAGTTGAGGTCGTGTTATTGTTTTTGGGAAAACTATGTGAAAGCTAGGATTTTTGTCTAATTTTGCGTTCTTGAATAAGAAAGCTTAATTAGATTTATGGGTATAAAAAGGACGTGGAAAGTGATAGTTTTTCTGGGGATAATATTCGTCGGGGGCGTGTTGCGTGTGGCGGGACAGGGAAACGATAGTTTGGTGGACGTGTCGCCACGTAAGTTCGTGCATGGATTGCGGGTGGAGGGTCGACCGGAGTATATTTTCCCGACAAGTTCTTTTCTGAAGGGGGAAAATGCGGAGGGGAGGATTATCCGGGGAGCTTTTTCCACGCATGTGAAATATTTGTTCCGTTATTGTCCGGGGAGTATTGACGAGCGTATTTATGGAGATGTTTACCAAGGGGTGGGACTCGGGTTTTATAATTTCGGGGAATCCCGACAGTTAGGAAACCCGGTTGCGTTTTATTTATTTCAAGGAGCTCGGATCTCTAGTTTAGCTCCTTGGTTGTCTTTGTATTACGAGTGGAATTTTGGTTTGTCTGCGGGGTGGAAACCTTATGACTCGTATTATAATTCGTACAACACGATGATCGGTTCGAAGGTGAATGCTTATATTAATGCTAATTTTTATTTGCGCTGGAGGTTGTCCCCGAGGGTTAGCCTGCTTTCGGGGTTGACAGTATCACATTTTTCCAACGGGAACACGAAGATTCCTAATGCCGGGTTGAACACGATCGGGGGAAATATCGGGTTAGAGTGTAATTTTTACCGGAAAGATGATTTGAAGTCGTTGGAGAGGAAAGTAGCTTTGACCACACAACCTTTTCGGCGACATTTCACGTATGATTTTGTTTTCTTCGGCTCGTGGCACGATCGGCTGGTGAAAACTTCCGACGGGTTTTCCCCTTCTCCTGAGGCTTACCCCGTGTTCGGGTTTAATTTTACCCCGATGTATAATTTGAATTATAAATTCCGGTTAGGCGTATCTCTGGATGGAACGTTTGACGGGGGAGCCAATTTGTACACGGAAGGGGACGTGTACGGGAAGGTGGATAAGTCGGACATTGTTCGTCCCCCTCTGGGTGATCAATTCGCCTTGGGGCTTTCCGGGCGGGTGGAGTACGTAATGCCCTTTTTTGTTGTGGGAGTTGGGATCGGGGCGAACGTGATCGGGAAGAATGATCTGAATATGTTTTACCAGCTATTGACGTTGAAAATAGCCTTGTCCCGTGCCGTGTTTTTGCACGTGGGGTATCGTCTACAAAATTTTAACGAACCTAATTTCTTGATGCTGGGGATTGGTTTCCGGTTTAATGGGAAATATACTGCTTTTTAGAATTGTTTGTATTATACGGGGTGGTAGTGTCGGGATTTTTGGCTAAATTTGTGATATGCCTTTTAGGGGTGTGTTAATATTTAATTAAGTGTATATATGGCATTTACGCATTTTCATGTACATTCTCAGTATTCTATTCTCGACGGGGCGGCGAGTGTGCCCGGTTTGGTGGAGAAGGCGATTGCCGACGGGATGAAGGCAATTTCGTTGACGGATCACGGGAATATGTTCGGGATAAAATTATTCTACGATACTTGTCGCAAAAAGGGGATAAAACCTATTTTGGGAGTAGAGGCCTACGTGGCCCGGGTGTCTTTGTATAACAAGGAGAAACCGGTGGACCGTTCGGGAGAGCATTTGATTATCCTGGCCAAGAATCTGAAAGGGTATTTGAATTTGATCAAGCTTTGTTCTGCGGCGTTTGTGGACGGGTATTATTATCGTCCGCGTATTGATAAGGCTTTGCTGGAGAAGCATCACGAGGGGTTAATTATTTCATCGGCTTGTTTAGGAGGGGAGATTTGCCAGAAGATTATGGCCGGGGATATCGAGGGGGCGGAGGCGGCTGCCTTGTGGTACAAGAACTTGGTGGGGGAGGATTATTACCTGGAGGTGATGAGACATCCGGCAGAATCGGCGAAAGAGAGGGCGGAGGTTTACGATAACCAGGTGAAGTGTAACGCAGAGATTCTGCGAATGGGCGAGAAGTTGGGAATCAAGGTGATTGCCACGAACGACGTGCATTTCTTGAACGCGGAGGATGCGGAGGCGCATGACCTGTTGATTTGTCTGAATACTCGTAAGGATTTGGATGATCCTAACCGGATGCGGTACACGCGGCAGGAGTGGTTCAAGACGACGGCCGAGATGGAAGAGTTGTTCAAGGATATTCCGCAGGTAATCGAGAATACGCAGGAGATTGTTGATAAAGTTGAAGATTATAAATTGGATTCTGATCCGTTGATGCCGGTTTTCCCGATCCCGCCGGAGATCGGTACGGAGGAAGAGTACCGGAAGAAATACACGGAAGAGGATTTGTTTAACGAGTTTACCCGTAACGAGAAAGGTGAGGTCGTTATGAGCGAGGAGGATGCCCAAAAGAAAGTGAAGAAGTTGGGGGGATATGATCGACTTTACCGTATCAAGTTGGAGGCGGATTATTTGAAGGAGTTGGCGATGAAGGGAGCCGTGCGGCGATATGGTGAGAATATTCCACCGGATATTATGGAGCGTTTGATTTTCGAGTTGCATATCATGAAGACGATGGGTTTCCCGGGGTACTTCTTGATCGTGCAGGATTTTATCCAAGCGGCTCGTGATATGGGGGTGATCGTGGGACCGGGGCGTGGTTCTGCCGCGGGAAGTGCCGTGGCGTATAGTCTGGGTATCACGAATATTGACCCGGTGAAGTATGATTTGCTGTTCGAGCGTTTTTTGAATCCCGATCGTATCTCACTGCCGGATATTGACGTTGACTTTGATGATGACGGGCGTCAGCGGGTGTTGGAGTGGGTTACACAGAAATACGGGGCGGATAAGGTGTCGCACATCGTGACTTTCGGTAGTATGGCTGCCAAGATGGCGATTAAGGATGTGGCACGGGTGCTGAAGTTGGATTTGTCGGAGGCAAACCGGTTGGCAAAGATGGTGCCGGAAACCCCGAAAATCACGTTGAAGAAGGCTTACAAGGAGAATCCTGATTTGGAAAAAGAACGGGAGTCCTCGAACCCGCTGGTAGCAAAAACGCTCCATTTGGCGGAAATTTTGGAAGGTTCCGTGCGGCAGACGGGGGTACACGCTTGTGGTATTTTGATCAGTCGTGACCCGTTGACGGAACATATCCCAATTATGCCAACGGAAGGGGAAAGTTTGATGACGACTCAATATGACGGTCACTTCGTGGAGCCGATCGGATTGATCAAGATGGACTTTCTGGGATTGAGGACGCTTTCGATTATAAAAACCTGTTTGGATAATATAAAGAAATCCCGCCACGAGACGCTGGATGTGGATGCGATTTCGTTGGAGGATAAAGAGACATTCGAATTGTTTTCAAGAGGGGATACTACCGGTCTGTTCCAGTTTGAGTCGCCGGGAATGAAAAAGCATTTGAGGGCGTTGAAACCGAACCGTTTTGAGGATTTGGTGGCCATGAATGCCTTGTATCGTCCCGGGCCTATGGAGTATATCCCGGATTTTATCAAGCGTAAGCACGGGGAGGCTCCTATCGAGTACGATCACCCGATGATGGAGCCTTACTTGAAGGACACGTATGGTATTACCGTTTACCAAGAGCAGGTGATGTTGCAGTCCCGCGCATTGGGTAATTTTACCCGGGGTATGTCTGATACTCTTCGTAAGGCGATGGGTAAGAAACAGATAGACACGATGAACCAGTTGAAGACGCAGTTCATCGAGGGGTGTAATAAAAATGAGGAGTTCGTGAAAGGATGCAAGGAGATGGGGAAGGAGGTCAACCCGTTGGTTGATAAGATTTGGGGTGACTGGGAGGCGTTTGCATCGTATGCGTTCAATAAATCACATTCGGTTTGCTACGCTTATATTGCTTACCAGACGGGATTTTTGAAAGCTCATTATCCTGCCGAGTTTATGGCGGCCAACTTGAGTTGTAACTTATCACAGATTGAGAAGGTTACGGTTTTTATGGACGAGTGTAAGCGAATGGGCTTGAGCGTGCTGGCTCCGGATGTGAATGAGTCGGATGATGATTTCACGGTGAACCACAAGGGAGATATTCGTTTCGGGATGGCTGGAATCAAGGGGGTTGGCGAGGCTGCCGTACATTCGATTATTCGAGAACGGAATACTAACGGGGTTTACAAGGATCTTTTCGATTTCTTCGAGCGTTTGGATTACAAGACGGTGAACAAGAAGACGTTGGAAAATCTGATTACCGCGGGAGGGTTGGATAGTTTCGGTTTGGATCGGTCGCAGTATTTCTACATGCCTGACGGCCACACGACATTTCTTGAAAATCTGGTGAATTACGGGCAGAAGAAGCAACAGGATAGTTTGATGATGCAGGCGACGCTGTTCGGGGGAATGGATGAGTATGACGTGAAAAAGCCTACTATTCCTTTGTGTGAACCTTGGACGGACGTGGAGAAGGCACGTAAAGAGAAGGAATTGATCGGTATATACCTAACTTCTCACCCTTTGGATTCGTATAAACTAGAGATCAAGGCGATTTGTACTCCTTTGGAGAGTCTGAGCAGTGATTTGAGTTCTTATAAAGATCGGGACGTGACGATTGCGGGTATCATTGTTGCCATGCGGGAGGGAAAGACGAAGAAAGGGAATGATTTTGGTATTTTGACGATCGAGGATTTCACGGGTTCTTACGAGTTGCCTTTCTTCGGAGAGGACTATATCAAGTTCCGGAATTATTTTATTTTGGAGACGTCGATCTACATCAAGGGTAGAGTGCAGGAAAAGAAGTGGGGAGGGGCCGGAGAGCTGACTTTTAACGTGCAGAGCATGGATTTGCTGAGCGTTATCAGTGAAAATTTGATTCGATCGATCACGTTGCAGGTGGATGTGGAAAAACTGACGCACGAGCTTGTGTTAGAGATACATAACCAATTCGTGAACGAGAAGGGGGATCTCCCGTTGAACTTTATTTTGTACGATGGGACGGGACACCGGGTGAAGATGTTTTCAAGAACCTGTAAGATAGGACGTTCGAGAGAATTATATGAATATTTTGAAAATAATGATGCTATTAAAATGAAAATTAATTAATTTCGCCATGTCAAAGCGTTGGATCATGGCGGAACTTAATCCAACGCTTTTAGCATGAATATTATTATAAACTTTAAAGATAGAAGTATGGCTATTGCAGTTAATGATTCAAATTTCGAGGAAGTTGTGCTAAAAGCAGAAGTTCCTGTTCTTGTAGATTTCTGGGCAGAATGGTGTGGACCATGTAAAATGATGTTACCCATTGTGGAAGAGATTTCTAAAGAGTTCGAAGGTAAGTTGGTGGTTGCAAAAGTGAACGTAGATGAAGGTTCTGCTGCCGCTAAGTATGGTATTCGTAACATCCCGACAATTCTTTTCTTTAAGAATGGCGAGGTTGCTGACAAACAAGTAGGTGCAGTACCTAAGACGACTTTGGTTTCTAAAATCAATGCACTGCTTTAAAATATAAAACCGCCGATCGGCGGTTTTTTTGTTTGTGTTCTAATAAAGAAGATACCCGGCGACTCCCGCTGCAATGATCATCAGAATCGGGTCCATTTTAAATTTGAAAGTGGCAATGAAGGCTATGGCGAAGATGATATAGCTTTTGTAGTCCACGAAGTTTTGTTTGTTCATCAATAACAATGCTGCAGCCCCGATAAGTCCTAAAACGGTGATTTTTAATCCTTGCATAGCCATTTCCACGTATTTGTTGTCCCGGAACATAAAGAAGAACTTGGAGATCGTGATCATGATGATCAGGGAAGGAAGGCTGACAGCAATCGTGCAGATGGCTGATCCCCAGATGCTACCTGTTGCCGTGTAACCGATGTAAGTGGCGGTGTTGAAGGCAATGGGGCCGGGCGTGCTTTGCGAAATGGCCACGATGTCCGTGAAGTCGGCCACGCTGATCCAGTTGTGGGTTTCCACGACGTCATGTTGGATCAACGAGAGCATGGCGTAACCACCCCCAAAACCGAATAGGCCGATTTTGAAGAAGGTGATGAAGAGGCTGATATAGAGATCGAGTTCTGACATATTTTAGAGTTTGTGGGTAATTTTGCCGTAGAGTAGGCCGCCTAGGATTGCGGCGATGATGATGTATATGGGTGAGAGGTTGAGTAACCAGACGAGTAGGGCGGCAATCACCGGGAAGATGATGGTTTTGCGGGTGACTCCTGCCGATTTACCCATTTTGTATAAAGGAGCGGCGATGAGAGCCACGACTGCCGGACGGATGCCTTTGAATACTCGTTCTACTCCAGGATTGTTTTTGAAATCCGTGAAAATGATGGCGATTAACAGGATCACGATGAAAGAGGGGAGGATGGTTCCGAGGCTGGAAAAAATAACCCCTTTAATTCCTCGTGCCTTGTAACCCACGAAAATGGCCGTGTTCAGTGCAATCGGTCCGGGGGCAGATTGGGCTATTGCCATCATCTCCACGAATTCGTTCTCTTTTAGCCAACCTTTTTTATCCACGACTTCTTGCTGGATGAGTGGTATCATTGCGTAACCACCTCCCAGCGTGAAAGAACCGATCTTGAAAAACGAGATAAATATTTGCCAGTATGAAGCCATAATTTTGCATTATATATCAGTGGCAAAGGTACGATTTCCCGACTAAAATTCTTAATATTGTAGTGTTGAAAACAGTGCAGATGCGTTAAAACTTTATTGATTTTTGGAATGAGAGTTTAGGTCTTTGTGCAGTCTCTGGTGAAGAAAATACGAACTTGATGACTAATGTATGAAAAAAAGTACGAAAAAAAAGATAATCGTTGTTTTGGGCGTGTTCGTGGGCGTCGGCCTGATCGTGTGGTTCGGGATTTTCCGAAAAGTGGGGAGGTTTGATACTTTGCAGGCAGTACCCGTGGATGCAGTCTTTAAGGTGAATATTGTGTCTGTAAATAGCGTGCATGAACAGTTACACCGGAATTTTATTTGGAAATCGTTGAAAAATTATCCCTATTTTGAGGAATATCATTCAAATTTGCAATACGTGGATTCCTTGGCGAATGCCTATCCTAAGTTGAAAAGGATATTAACTGATCGTCCGGTAACTATTTCATGTCATCAGGTGGGGTTGAATAAATACGATTTCCTGTACGTTTGTGATTTGGGGAAATTGAACGTGATTCAGGTGTTTGAAACGTTACTGCTGAAATTGGTGCAGGATGATGAGATAAAAATAAAGACCATCAAGGACCCGAATGGGGAGATCCGTGAGATTCGCTGGGCTGACTGGCGATTCTTTTTCACGATTAAGGATAATCTGCTGATCGGTTCATCGTCTCATGCTCTAGTGGCTCGCTCTCTGGCTCGGTGTAAGACGAACAAGGAGGTGCAGGAAGTGGTGGTTTCGGGGGATATAATGCTTGATCTTGATCATAGGCAGTTGGGAAAATGGGTTACTTCGGTCATGGAGGATTCGGCAGTGGCGGATGAATTTTCATTGTTGAAAAATACTCGTTTGATGATGCAATTGAATGATAAATCTCTTCGTTTTGTCGGGGAAACGAGGCCTGATCCTAATAAGTATTCTTTGTTGGATGTAGTTAGTTTTCTGGAAGGGGGTTCTTCTAACTTGGAGACGATCGCGGTTGAAAATACGGCAGCTTATGTCTCTTTTTGTTTTCCTTCTTTCAAGGAGGCGGAAAATTTGCTGTTGGAGAATTATAAGGTGAATGACCTGCAATCTTATACAGAAATGAAAAGATCGCTGGATCGGTTGAATAAATTTTTGAATATAGATGTGCTGGAGGTGTTTACATCTTGGATTGGTGGGGAGGTAGCAATTATCAAACCCCGTTTGGAGAACGATCAAAAGGCAGATCATATCGTATTGGCGATACGATCAAAAGAGATTCATTTGGCCAAGGATCAAATGGCTTATCTGGCCGAACAGATTCAATGGAGAACTCCTATCCGGGAAAGAGTCATGGAGTTTAACGGGCATACGATTCATTATTTCCGGTTAAAAGGTTTTTTCCAGCTTTTCTTCGGGGGAATGTTCGAACGGTTTGAACGACCTTATTATACATTTTTGGGTGATTATGTCGTTTTTAGTAATTCTCCTGCCACGCTTGCCGAGATGATTAAAGAGTATGTGCTGGGCAACACGTTGGAGAATGACGAGAAACATAGGCGTTTAAAAGGGCAGTTGGGAAGTAGGAAGAACGTGTTCGGTTACGTGCAGACGCCCAATACATACGAGTATTTATATGATTCTTTCAAGGCAGGTTCCCAAGAAAGTCTGGAGAAGAACAGGGGGGCATTTTTGAGTTTTGAAACGATCGGTTTCTCGTTATCTAAGGAGAGGGGAGTTTTTGAGACTCAGATTATAGCGAATTATAATGATAAGGCTCCCGAGGAGTACAAGATGCGAGAGTTGAATCGTCAATTTGAGAATCAGATAAATAAGATCGAGGCAGGTTTTTATTATCCCGTGATTCCCGATAGTATTGCGGTGAGTAATCAAGAGTATTACGAGTACAAGTCGGAACAGGCCATTTTTAAAGGGGCTCTGAAGGATGGAGAGCCGGATGGGGTGTGGTGTGTGTTTAATGTTGCGGGAAAGTTGCTCGGACAATTCCCGTATGGCGACGGAAAGATAGACGGGGTTGCTCCGTTTTTTTACGAGAACGGGGATTTGTTGGCCCAGGTGACTTATAAGAACGGGTTGATTGCGGGATATAAGGAGTTTTTCCCGGATGGCACGCTCCGTGCGGAGATCGCATATCGGAAAGGAGTACGGCATGGTACGGCAAAGTTTTATTATAATACCGGGCACTTGTTCTGTGAAGGACGTTACAAAAAAGGGCGGCAGACCGGGAAATGGCGGTATTATAAGGTAACAGGGGAAAAACTGGACTAATCTCTCGATTTATGATTTCTGATTGGATGATTCTTGTCTATGGGTTAGCACGTTAAGATTGTTTTTTAAGAGTTTTACGAGCGAGTCTCTCATTTGAATGAAACGAGGCATGTTTTCCGGGGATATCGGTTCCTTGGGAGGCGAACTCATTTTTAGGGGATTGATGGGAGTTCCGTTTTTATATACCCGGAAGTCCAGGTGAGGACCTGTTGCCAATCCTGTACTACCGACATACCCGATGACGTCCCCTTGCTTTACCCGTTTTCCCGGTTGGATACCTTTGGCAAATTTGGAAAGGTGCATGTAGGTTGTGGTGTACACGCTGTTGTGTTTGATTGTCACGTAGTTTCCACCACCGTTGGCTTGATAGGCTTTTTTCACGACAACGCCATCCCCGATGGTATGTACTTCCGTGCCTGTCGGGGCTGCATAGTCTACGCCATGGTGAGCCCTGTATCTTTTCAATACCGGGTGGAATCGGTTGTTGGAGAAACCCGAAGAGATGCGGGAATATTTTAACGGGGCCTTTAAAAAGGTTTTTTGCAGGCTGTTCCCGTCTTCATCAAAATAGGCTAGTTTTTCGTTTTGTTCAAAAGGGATGGCATAGAAGTCTTTACCGGAGTTGGTGAAAATGGCAGCTTTCACGTTAAAGTCTTGTAAAGGTTTGTCTTCCACGTATGATTGTTCGTAAAGAACCCGCACGGAATCACCTTTGGCGATGCCATAGAAGTCAATGCTCCAGGCGTATATATCAGATAGGGTGACAGCTAGCATGGGATCTGTTTGGGCATCGACCATGGCATTCCATAGATTGGAGTTTATAATAATATTGGCCATTTTCTCTTTGGTTGTGATGTCTTTTTTGCCCACGTAAATATCTGCGGTTTCCTTGAAATCTATGACGACGTATTCTAAGGCATTTTTTTCGTAAATGAAAAATTCCGGGGTGTGAAGACTATCTTGTGCCAAGAAAAGAGTGTAATTTTGACCTCGTCTGATGCTGCGTACGTCAAAGATATCTTTGCAGCGTTGGGAAATTTCATGGATCTTAGCCGGTGATACCTTGTATTTGGAAAGGATGAGGGAAAGATTCTCATTTTTCCCCACGGTACCCTCTTCTATAATAAAGTTTTCATCAGGGATACCGTATTTGTAATGAATTTGTTGTTGTTCGGTCGTGTCAATAACTTCCTCTACCGCACTGGCTTCTAATATCGCCTCCTTATTTCCTCTGTTGCTGGGCCAAAAGATAATAATACCTAATACGAGTCCTATGGCTGCCCAGATCCAAATCCATTTCGTTTTTTTCATCTTTTCCGTTTGATTCCTATATGTTCACTCAAAATCCGGATGCAAGTTAGGGGATTCCTCTTGAAACTGCAATAAGGGAGGAATGTTTTTTTATCCACATGATTTTCAATGTGTGAAAAGATTCTTAATGTTGTTATTAATAAAAAGTTAAAGTCATGTTTTTAATATCACTCCTATTAGGATTTTACTATTTTTGACAAAACACAATATAAAAAAATGCTCCTGATTTTTGGTGTGTATTTGTTTTTGAAGTGATGATGTAAAAGTAGAAAGTGTTATTTTCTTCTGAAAAAGTAGAATGGTGATTAAAGTAATTTGATGTAAAACAACTTGTTAATGAAATTGAATATCTTAAAAATTTCATAAAGTTGATTTTTGAATAACACTAAATTGTTTTTGGAACGTCTTTTTATAAAGTTTATACGTGTTGTTGTAGACAATATTAATTTTAATAACAAGTTTATGGAAGAGCCAATTGTAAAAGTCGAACATTTGTCACATCGTTACAGCATCCAATGGGCCGTAAGAGACATTAGCTTCGAGATTCCCCGGAGGGGAATATACGGGTTGCTAGGGTCTAACGGGGCCGGAAAGTCAACCACGATGAATATTATTAGTGGAGTTATTAAACAAACCGAAGGGCAGGTTTTTATCAAGGGTATTGATGCCCGTAAGAGACCGGTTGACGCGAAACGGCACATCGGTTTTTTACCACAGAAACCACCTTTATATGGTGATTTGACGGTGGAAGAATATTTGATTCACTGCGCAAGATTACGTTGGGTGGCTGATAAGGATATTATCCCGGCAGTGGATGAGGTGTTGGCAAAATGTGGTATTACTCATTTTCGTAAACGTTTGATCAAGAATCTATCCGGTGGATATCAGCAACGGGTTGGTATTGCCCAAGCCATCGTTCATAAACCTGATCTGGTTATCTTTGACGAGCCGACAAACGGTTTGGACCCGAATCAGATTATGGAAGTCCGTCACTTGATCCGTGATATTGCCAAGGATCGTACCGTGATTCTTTCTACCCATATTTTGACAGAAGTGCAGGCTGTTTGTGATCATATCTTGATGATCGAGGAAGGTAAGCTGGTGTTTATGGGAACAGTGGATGAATTTGACAATTATATTATCCCGAATTCTCTTTATGTTTCAATGGTAGATCCTCCTCTTGCCGATGAGTTGGCAAAGATAGAGGGAGTTCTTGGTGTGGAGGAGTTGGGAAACCGGAATTTCCGTATTCGTTTTACAGAATCACAAGAGGTTATTGACCAGATCGTGAAACTAAGCGCCGCTAACGATTGGCGTTTGTCTGAGGTTCGGGTGGAGAAGAGTTCCCTCGATAATATATTCGCAGAATTATCTAAGAAAGCACATTAAAAAATCGGATTATGTTTAAAATGATATATAATATAGCGAGGACGGAATTGCAAATGTTATTCTATTCTCCTGTGGCGTGGTTAATTTTAGTCGTATTTGGAGTTCAATCGGGAATGCTTTTTGCCGATCAGTTGGCGCAGCTTGTGAGTTCTCAAGAAATGGGATATAATATTGAGGGATCTACTATTACTATTTTTGCCAGCAGATGGGGTGGTGTTTTCACCACGATGCAGAATTACCTGTATTTTTATATCCCTCTGTTAACCATGAGTTTGGTGAGTAAAGAATTGAGTAGTGGTTCTATTCGTTTGCTGTATTCTTCTCCGATTACGAATACCCAGATTATCGTGGGAAAATTCTTCTCCATGATGATTTACGGTCTTATCATGATTGGAATCTTGTTCTTGATCACTCTTTGTAGCTGGGCTGTCGTTAAGGATTTTGAATTATCCATGGTACTTACCGGTTTATTGGGTTTGTATTTATTGATTTGTGCTTATGCGGCTATCGGTATTTTCATGTCCAGTTTGACTTCTTACCAGATCGTGGCGGCTATTGGTACATTTGCCGTGTTGATGGTATTGAGCATGGTTGGCGGATGGTGGCAGGATTATGATTTTATCCGGGATGTGACTTACTGGCTGTCCATGCCGGGTCGAAGCGGGAAGTTTATTGCTGGTTTGATTTGTAGCGAGGATGTCCTTTATTTTGTTATCGTGGTTTGTCTTTTCTTGGCGTTAACGATTATTCGTTTGAATTCGGTTCGTCAGAAAATCCGTTTTGTGATCACTTTAGGGAGAAATATCGGTGTTATTTTCTTGGCTTGTTTCTTGGGTTATTTGTCTGCACTTCCGCAGATGAAGCTTTATCACGATGCAACGTCAACGAAAATGAACACGTTGACCCCGAATAGTCAGGATATCGTGGCGAAGTTGGATGGTGGTATAACAATAACGACTTACATTAATGCTCTTGATCCGGGTGCATCCTGGTATGCGGCTCCTTATTTTTTGAAACCGGATATGGAGCGTTTCGAGCAATATTTACGTTTTAAACCGGACATGAAGTTGAAATACGTGTATTATTATGATACCACGTCGAACCCCATGTTGGACAGAAGATTCCCGAATGCGACACTTCGCGAGAAGATGGTAGAGGTTTGTAAGATCTATGGTTTGGATTCCAACAAGTTCATGGGACCGGAGGAAATTCGGAAAATCATAGATTTGTCAGGAGAAAATAACACGTTCGTACGTCAGATTGTTCGTGATAATGGAGAGAAAGCATGGTTGAGAATATATAATGATATGCAACGTTTCCCGAGTGAAAAAGAGATTTCTGCCGCTTTCAAACGGATGGTAATGGATCTTCCGAAGGTCGGATTTGTGGAGGGACACGGGGAGCGCAGTTATTCTGGTGGTAAAGACCGTGATTATAGTGCGTTTGCTAATGATAAGGGTTTCCGTTATGCTTTGGAAAATCAAGGGTTTGATGTGGCAAAAGTTACCATGGATCAGCAAGTGCCTGAAGATATTAATATTATCGTGATTTCTGATATGCGCGAGTGGTTTACTCCGAAGCAGGAGGCTAACTTACAACAGTATATTGACCGGGGAGGTAATTTGTTCATCTTAGGAGAACCGAAACGTAGAGACGTGATGAATAATTTATTTGCCAAGTTCGGTTACGAGATGACAACAGGTGTACTAGTTAAGAGAGATACAAACCTGCAGGCTGATGTGATTCTTTCTTACCCGACGAAAGAGGCAGATAGTATTGCTTATGATTTTGGGACGATGCGTAATCGTCGTATGGTTATCACGACACCTAGTACCGCCGGATTGGAGCAAATTGCTGATAAGGGTTACACGGTGACAAATATGTTCACGACAGACACGATCGGTGTTTGGAATGAACTGGAAACAACAGATTTCATCGATGATACGGTATGTCTGAACCCGGCTATCGGTGAGGTTGAGAAAATCTACAATACCGTGGTTGCGTTGTCTAGAAAAGTGGGTAATAAAGAGCAGAAGATTATTCTTACCGGTGATGCGGATTGTATCAGTAACGGGGAATTCGGACGAAGAGTGCCGACGGCACGTGCTTCAAACTTTTCATTGATTACCGGAGGTTTCTTCTGGATGTCAGATAATGAAGTTCCTATTGACGTGAGACGTCCTGCACTCCCGGATAATAAGGTGTACGTGGAAAAAACCGGAAGTAAGGTGATTAAATGGTCGTTCATGATCGTGTTGCCATTGTTACTAGCGGGAATAGGAATCTTCTTGTGGATTCGTAGAAAAGGAAGATAAGATACATTAATTTATGATCGGGAGAGCGCAGATCTCCCGATCATAAATAATGGTATAAAAAGATTCTATAATTTAGAGAGTTAAAAAATTAGAATATGTATATTTGTAAGGATGTACATTTTTGATTTTCAATTTCAATTTTTAATTCATATAGGATGAGTTTTAAAATAGACAAACAGACATTGGATGATCTGGCTATTTTCGGGAATAACCGAACGAAGTCTGTTTATGATATTTTCAACCGAACCCGTACGCGGGGTGGTGCGAAAATTCTTGAAGAGATGTTTTTGTATCCTCTGTCGGATGCAGACCAGATTAATGAGAGAAGTGATGTGATTCGTTATTATCGTGATATTGAAGCAGAATTCCCATTCCGTGGAGAGATTTTTGACACGATGGAGTTCTACCTGGGCAACACGGACAGACGTACGCAGTTGATGACACAGGATAACACATTAGGACGGAAATTTAAGAATCTCGTTGGGACGGATACAGAGTATACCCAAATCCACAACGGGATTGTTTGTTGTATAGAGTTGTTGAATACATTGGATGCCTTCTTGAAAAATTCTAAGGCGGATGCCGATAACAAGACAATAGCCGAATTGACCGCTAATTTAAGGGGGTTACTCGGTAACGAGAAGTGGTCTTGGTATGTTTCCGAGAAGGGAAAGAAGAAGCTAAGTTACGAGCAAGCGGTTGTTTATGACCGGGTGTTGCGTTTCGAGGAACGAGATAAGTTGATGAAGATTTTGTATTACGTTTATTTGCTGGATGTTTACATGGCCGTGGCTAATGTGGCAAAAGAACGTGGTTTTGTTTTCGCTAAAGCTCATCCGAATGATAAAAATACGTTGGTTATGAAGGGGATGTTTCATCCTTTCCTCACGAAACCTGTTGGTAACACGATCACGGTAGACGAGAACAGTAACGTGATTTTCTTGACAGGGGCGAATATGGCCGGGAAATCGACTTTTATGAAAAGTTTTGGTATCACGGTTTTCTTGGCTCACGTGGGATTCCCCGTTCCTGCAAAGGAAATGGAATTTTCGGTTCAAAACGGGATGTTCACGACGATTAACCTGCCAGATAACTTGAGCATGGGATATAGCCATTTTTATGCCGAGGTTTTACGGGTGAAAAAGGTGGCACAACAGGTTAGACAAACGCAACATTTGATCGTGGTATTTGACGAGTTGTTTCGCGGTACGAACGTGAAAGATGCTTACGATGCGACAGTTGCAGTGACGGAGGCTTTTGCCGGAATTCGGAATTGTACGTTTATCATTTCGACTCATATTATAGAAGCGGGAGAGGTACTGAAAGAAAAGTGTGATAATATTAATTTCGTTTATTTGCCGACTAAGATGGAGGGAAGTAAGCCTGTTTATACTTACACGCTAGCTCCCGGTATCACGGATGATCGTCATGGTATGATGATCGTGAATAACGAACATATAATTGAAATCATTAAAAATGGAGAAGCATGAGTTTTGAGACAGATAAACAGACCTTAGATGATTTGAATCTTCTGGGGAAATACAAGAATAATTCCGTTTACAGTTTGTATGTCGGGACGATCACCCGGGGAGGTGAACGAAAAATGGAGGATATGTTCTTGCATCCGTTGACGGACGCGAAGTCCATTAACGAGCGTTCTGCCGTGTTCCGTTATTTTAAAGATCATGATTTTGGATTCCCTTTCGGGAAGGACGAGTTTGATGTCGTGGAACAATACATTGCCGGGGCTAGTGGAAAACGTGCTTTTATGAATATGCTGCAAATTATGCGAGCAAAAGCTATGTTTTATATTAGCCATGATCTGGAATTCGGGATTATTCGGGATCGTATCGTGACATCGATTGAATTTTTCCGGAAGGCCCGAACTTATTTTGACGAGTTGGGACGTGACGTGGCCGGGAATCCTTTCCAAAAGATCGCAGAACGCGGAAAAGCTCTATTGAGTGACAGTCGGGTGACGAAGTTATTGGAAAATTCTCGTCGGGAGAATCCTGGTTTGATGGATATGATCTTTTTTGACCGGAATTTGCGGTGCATCTCTCACAAGAATTTCAAGGAAGTTATCGAGTTGTTGCAGGAGATTGACGTGAACGTGGTGGTGGGTAGCGTGGCTCGGGAGAAAAAATTCTGTTTTGCAGAAGCGGCTGACGACGGGGAGATTCTGGTTGCCGTGAAGGGATTGCACCATCCTCGTATTGATGGGGCGATCTCTAATGACCTGGAGGTGACGGCCACGAAGAATGTGTTCTTCCTGACGGGTGCTAACATGGCCGGGAAGTCCACGTTGATGAAGTCATTCGGTATTGCGGTGTACCTGGCTCACATGGGCTTCCCCGTGGCAGCAACTTCCATGCAGTTCCGGATTCAAGATGGAATGTACACGTCTATTAATGTGCCGGATAATATTAATTTGGGTTACAGTCACTTCTATGCGGAGGTCCTTCGCGTGAAGAAGGTCGCTATCGAGGTGAGTCGTGACAAACGCTTGATCGTGATTTTCGACGAGTTGTTCAAGGGTACGAACGTGAAAGATGCTTTCGATGCGACACTGGCTGTCACGGAGGCGATTGCCGAGAGAAAGAATTGTGCGTTTATGGTTTCTACCCACATTATCGAGGTGGGACAGGAACTCGGAAAACGTTGTGATAACGTGACATTCGAATATCTCCCGACCGTGATGAAAGGTAAGTTGCCAACATATACTTATAAGTTAGAGCCGGGCATCACGAGTGATAAGCACGGTATGATTATTATTAATAACGAGAAGATTATCGAGATTATTAAAGGAGAGGTTGCCTCTTAGTCTGGTAAAGATTTCAGAATAATATGTTGATCCCGGGAGAGTAATTGTTCCCGGGATATTTTTTGTTCGCAATTATAAATTGATTTCTATTCGCTTTTTTACTTTTAATGTGATTATATTTGTGTTCGTTAAAACGTAATGCAAGATAGATGTTGAATGAAATTGAGGTTGGCTTGATCTGTTTATCAGAGAGAAAGAAGTTTAAAGAGGTGTACGAAGAGTATTTTACCGCTTTGAAGTATTTCGCTATGCGTTATGTGAAGGATGAGGAGGTAGCCTGTGATTTGTTGCAGGATGTTTTTGTCAAATTATGGGAGAAGGGAGATCGGTTCGAGAACGAGATGCAATTGAAGACTTATCTGTACCGGGTTGTCCGGAATCATTGCCTGACTTATATTCGGGATGCCCAAAGGAAAGAGAAACGTATGGAGGGTTTCGAGGTGGAAGAGACAGAGGAATCGTTCGTACACCAGATGATCGAGGCCGAGATTTACGCTTTGATAAATGATATTTTCGAGGAACTCCCGGATGCTTGCAGGAATGTTTATATGAAAAGTCTGGAAGGTAAGAGCCACAAGGAAATTGCGGAAGAATTGCATATCGCTATCACAACAATTAAAAAGCACAAAACGAATGCAAATAATTATCTGCGGGAGCGTTTGAAGGGACTGTTGTGCTTTATGATATATCTGGGGATCTAATCATCATAAATTTTTTGAGAAAAAAGTACTTTTTGAAGTACTACCATTTTTACTTTTTGGAGTTCTTAGTAAAAGTGATAGTAAGAAATGATCATTTATTGATTGTTAAGGAAGAGAGAATGATGATAAACAGGGAGATTGAAAATTTAATAGTTAAGGCTCTTTTCAAAGAGATTACGGACGATGAACAGAGACAGTTGGACGAGTGGTTGAACGTGTCTGAAAGTAATCGTATTTTCTTTGAACGCTTACATTCGGAGGGGTATCTGAAAGGAGCAATTGGGGATCGTAACCGGGAGTTGAGAGAGGAAAGTTGGAAGAGGTTGGAGAGAAGGACTGTTGGTGAAAAAGGCCGAAAGATACGTTTATTTGTGTTGCGGGTTGCTGCTATGTTGGCTTTACCTTTATTGGTGGGGGGGATTATGTGGTATATGTCAGAGCATGGCATGGCAGATTTGCCTTTAGCTAATCAAGAAATTAAGGTAGGTGGGTCGAAGGCTGTGGTTACTTTATCAACTGGAGAACAGTTATCGCTTTTTGGGGATACAACTGTATGTGTGAATGATGGGTTGGCAACGTTGGTTAACACGAAAGATACGTTGAATTTCATGAAAGGTGATCATCCTGTTGTTGTTGATAATAGTTATAACGTGATTCAGATTCCGCGGGGAGGGGAGTATATCGTGCGTTTGGAAGATGGAACAACTGTTTATTTGAATTCGGAGTCCGAATTGAGAATTCCGGTACATTTTGGGAAAGACGAGAGATTGGTTTGGTTAACCGGAGAGGCTTATTTCAGCGTGAAACATGAGAAAGATCGAAAGTTTGTTGTAAGAACGAACAAGGCGGATATAGCCGTGTTGGGTACAGAATTCGGGGTGAGAGTTTATTTGGGGGAAGATGAATTGCTGACCACGTTGGTGAAAGGTTCCGTTGAGGTAAAGAGTGATCATGATATACACCGAATTGTTCCCGGTGAGCAGGCTACAGTGGATAACATGGGGAAAATAGAGGTCCGAGAGGTGAATGTGGATGAGTTTGTGGCTTGGAAATCGGGACGAGTTGTATTCGTGAATGCTCGTTTGGAGGATATTATGGATGAATTACAGCGGTGGTATGATTTTAATGTTTTCTATTCGTCTCCGGAATTGAAAGAGTTACGTTTCACGATGGATATTATGAAATATAAGGAGGTTTCAGAGATATTCGAGTTGATGGAGAAGATTAAAAAAGTATCATTTAGCGTGAATGGAAATAATGTAATATTAAAATAGAAAGAGAGTGATACCGCAAATATCACCCCCTTGTAAGTCTTTAACAGACTAATGTAAAATCTAAGTACAAAGTTATGGAATTTAATTAAAAGAAAAAAGGAAAAGCTAAGCATTTCTGCCGCAAACAGAAAGACACGAAAAAGAGAAAAACAGACTAATGTAAAATCAAACAAATTACCTTTATGAAAAAAGAACGCAAGTGTTTCCGGGTTATTCCCCGGTGGCTATGCCATTTACTACTATCGGTGAAGATTGTACTGGTTTCAGTATCGTTTTCATTCGCGCAACAGAACACGGATCGGGTGAATCTTGATATGAAGAATGCTTCGTTGTCGGAAGTATTTGACGAGATCAAGCGCCAGACAAAATTGAGTTTCATGTTCAGTAATGATGACGTGAAACACGTGCAACGGAAAGATTACGTGATTAAGAATGCAACGCTTGATGCAGCTTTGAAACAATGTCTGGAAGGCACCGGGTTGGAGTATGAATTAACCAGTAATCAAGTTGTTATTATTCGCAAAGCAGCAGTGAAGGCTGAGAAGATAGAACGGGTGACGTTATCCGGGGTGGTGAAAGATCAGAAGGGCGAGACTCTACCGGGAGTTACCGTTATGATCAAGGGAACCACGTTGGGAGGAACGACGGATATAGACGGGAAATATGCCTTGACGGTACCCCTCTCGAAAGATATGGTTCTTGTTTTTTCTTTTGTCGGCATGGAGACACAGGAAGTTGCTTATAAGGGACAGAGTAAGATTGACGTGACGTTGGCCCCTTCCGTAACGGAAATGCAGGAGGTTGTGGTTACTGGTATTTTTACCCGTAAGGCCGAGAGTTACACCGGGGCTGCTAGAACCGTAAAGGCCGAGGATTTGGCAAAGGTGGGTAATATGAATGTACTGCAAGCATTGAAAAATATCGATCCCTCTTTTCAAGTGATTGAAAGTAATCAGTTCGGTTCTGATCCGAATCGGGTTCCGGAGATACAGATGCGTGGTGCTTCTAGTTTTACGGATATGAAGGATAAGTATCAAACAAATCCTAACCAGCCGCTTTTTATCGTGGATGGGTTTGAGCAGACAATCGAGAAAGTGATGGATATGGACATGAATCGGGTGGAATCAATCACGACATTGAAAGATGCAACAGCAAAAGCTCTTTACGGTTCTAAAGGAGCGAACGGGGTGGTTGTTATTGAAACAAAACGTCCTGCAATTGGGCAAATGACAGTAAGCTATACGGGTAGTTTAGATATTCAAGCGCCAGATTTGAGTAGTTATAATTTGTGTGATGCTTGGGAAAAGTTGGAAGTAGAACGTTTGTCTGGTATATACACGTCTTCTACAAATAATCCTGTCGGGCAACAACAAAGAGATGAGTTGTATCAAGCATTGAAAAAAGAAGTAGAGCGGGGTGTGGATACCTATTGGTTGAGTAAGCCGTTAAGAACTGGGGTCGGACAGAAACATTCTTTAAATTTTGAGGGTGGTGATGAGTTTATCCGTTATAATGTTAATGTTAGTTATAACAATGTGGCTGGAGTAATGAAAGGCTCTGATCGTAAGACGTATGGTGGAGGATTTACTTTTTCTTACCGTTACAAGTCGTTACTTTTTCGGGAACAACTTTCTTTGTTACATAATAAAGCAGAAAATTCTCCATACGGGACATTTTCTGACTATGCAAAATTGAATCCTTATTGGAGAACGCATAATGAGGATGGAACAATTCGTGAAATATTGAACCCGATTGAGGTTAGTTATGGAGATGATCCTATTTATAACCCATTAATAAATAAAACTTTGAATACAAAAGATGTTAGTAAATACACGGATATTACTAATAATTTTTATATCGAGTGGAATGTATTTAAGGATTTGAAGGCTACCGGACGTATTGGTTTTACTTCTCGTACGGATGAATCTGATATTTTTTATCCAAGAGATCACACCATGTTTCGTAAAGAGAATATGACAGATGAAGAATATTTCAAGAGAGGACAATATACCAAGCAAAATGGTAAGATGACAACTTTGACAACGGATGTTGCATTGAATTATTCTAAAACATGGAATGAGAAACACGTGTTATTTGCTAATACGCAATGGAGTCTTGGAGAGACAAAATCGGAATCAGTGACTTTCCAGGCAGAGGGATTTGCTAATGACAAGTTAGATTATATTACTCATGCACAGCAATATTTAGAGGGAGGTAAACCGAGTGGGAGCGAGTCTGTTTCCCGGGAGACGAGTATTTTGGCCTCGGTGAACTATTCGTATGATTCTCGTTATTTGTTTGACGGAAACTATCGGGCGAATGCTTCTTCATTGTTTGGTGCGGATAAGCGTTGGGGACATTTTTGGTCCTTGGGTATTGGTTGGAATATTCATAACGAGAGTTTTATGCAGGATTTCGGGTGGTTGCAGCGATTAAAATTAAGGGCATCTACCGGGTATACGGGATCTCAAAATTTTAATTCTTATCAGGCAATTTCGACATATAAATATTACTCTGATGAGGTGTATGATAATATTATCGGTTCTTACTTGATGAGTTTGGCTAATCCAGACTTACAATGGCAAAAAACACAGGATAATAATGTCGGTTTAGATTTGTCTGTCTTTGGGCGTGTTGATTTGACTTTCGATTATTATATTAAAAATACAAGTAATTTGTTGACCCCCGTGACGCTCCCGCCTTCTGCAGGATTCTCTTCTTACACGGAAAATCTGGGAAAATCACAGAATAAGGGTTTTGAGTTACAAGCAAGTGTTCGGGCAATTAATAACTCTGATCAGGATTTGCATTTGAATGTATTTGCCTCTTTGATGCATAACACGAATAAAATTAAGGAGATTAACGAGGCATTGTCCAGTATGAATGATAGTAAGGATTCCGATAAGGGATTAAATTATGATCAGGATACGAAAGAAAAGACCACGAAACCTTCTGTGAGATATGCAGAGGGGCAATCTATGAGTGCAATCTGGGCTGTACGTTCGTTAGGTATTGATCCTGGAACGGGAAATGAACTTTTTTTGACGAAAGACGGTGATCTTACTTATACTTGGGATTCGGATGATCAGGTCGTATGTGGAGATGAGTTGCCGAAATATACGGGAACATTCGGGTTTAATTTGGACTGGAAGGGATTTTCTGTTAATACGTCGTTCTATTATCGTTTGGGAGGGCAGATGTATAACCAGACTTTGGTTGATAAAGTTGAGAATTGTGATATGAATTATAATGTGGATCATCGGGTATATACAGGAAGATGGACGACTCCCGGACAAAAGGCCGAATTTAAGAAAATGACAGATCCGAATTATTTTACTCGTCCGACTTCTCGTTTTGTTCAAGATTTGAGTGAGTTGCAGATGACGTCGTTGAATATCGGTTATGATTTCAGAAATTGTAAGTTTATGCAGAAGGGGATTATCGAGCGATTGAAGTTATCTTTCTACATGAATGACGTGTTCCGGCTGTCCACGGTGAAGACTGAAAGAGGTACGGATTATCCGTTTGCCCGTTCTTTCTCTTTCCAGTTACAAGCGACATTCTAATTATTGGAGATTATGAATATAAATAATTGTTCTACCAAGTTATGAAGAAAGAGTTTATAAAATATAGTTTATTGGTTTTGGTTTGTTTCAGCATGATGGCATGTAATGACTGGCTGAGCGTGAAACCTAAAACTGAGATGGAAGCAGAAGATTTGTTTTCCACGGAAGCCGGATTTAAAGATGCTTTGGCCGGGGTTTACACGGCAATGACAAAATCTTCCTTGTATGGCCGGGAAATGACATATGGAATTGTTGATGTTGTTGCCCAGCAATGGGGTAGTATAGGTACGAATCATCGTTATGCAAATGCTCTTAAATATGAATACGAAGCTACAAATACAAAACCGATAATTGACACGTTGTGGAGTGGTTTGTACAATGCAATTGCTAATGCGAATAGTGTTTTAGCTTATATCGATAAATCATCGGTGATTTTTACGGGAGATAACAAACAGATAATAAAGGGAGAGGCTCTAGCATTAAGGGCATTTCTGCATTTTGATTTGTTACGTCTATTCTGCGAGAATGCGAAGAGTACTTCTGATGAAGATGGAATTCCCTATGTAGATGAATTGACCAAACAGGTGACAGTTTCTGTTTCTCCCGCAAAGGTGGTTGAACGGGTTATTCAAGATTTGACAGATGCGGCAACTTGCTTGGCTAATGATCCGGTTTTGACTGGCCGTGAAGTCTCAACGAGTGAGGATGATGGTTATCTGGTAAATAGGAATTATCATTTGAATTATTATGCCGTGATGGGATTGATGGCTCGTGTTTATATGTATGCTGAAAATACAACAGAGGCTCGTCGATGTGCAATGGTTGTTATTGATGCTCATAAAAATAGAAATGTGTTTCCTTGGGCAGATAAGAATGATGTGTTGAATGAGAAAAAAGAAATTCGGGATAGAACTTTCTCTAGTGAACATCTTTTTGCTTTGAATATTAAAAAATTGACAGATTATATCGAAGGATATTTTATGTCAACAAGCGTACCTTTGTTGACACGTGTTTCTCCGGGAACTTTATTTGTAGCTGGTAATGATTTCCGTAGTTTCTTCTTTGAAACGATGAATTATGTAGGGGATGTACCTTCTAAATTGTGGCAAATGGATGGAGTTACGGTGGATGGTCAATTACTTACTCCTAAACGAGATCGGATGCCGATGATTCGTTTGAGCGAGATGTATTATATCGTGGCAGAGTGTGATAAAGCTATTCCTGCTACTGCTGTGGCTCGTTTGAATGAAGTACTTGCTAGTAGGGGGTATGATGATTCAGAGTTGCTGGATCCTATTTCAGTGAATAGTGCGGATGCTGTGCAAGCAGAAATTTTGAACGAATATCGACGAGAGTTTATTGCGGAGGGACAGCTTTTCTTTTATCATAAGCGGATGAAGGACGAGAAGTTGAATGGTTACACGGTGAATTACGTATTCCCGAAACCGGATACAGAGATTGAGTTTGGAAAATAAAAATTAAGAATTATGAAATCGATAATAAAATATGTTTTACCGGTTTTGACAGGTTTGTTTTTCGTGTTAGCGGCCTGTGAAAAAGAAGACATCCCTTATTACAGCGATGTGGAACGGATAAATTTTGATTACACGTCAATGGGATTATCAAAGGATACAGTTAATATCGCTTATGGTTTTGTGACAGACCAGTATACGAATATTGATTTGGAGTTATTGTTGACAGGATATGCTAAAGATTATGATCGGGTGATCGGTTTGACGATAACGAGCGAAGACGGGGCCGTGGCAGGAACGAATTATGAAATTGCAGATAATGTCATTATGCCAAAAGGTGAGGTTTCAATATCGGTACCCTTGAAAGTATTGCGTTCGGAAGACTTGATGACCACGGGTGCTAAATCTTTCTTGGTGAAATTAGTTGATTCTGACGATTTGGTGGCTGGGTTAAGAACAACTCTTTTCGTGACAGTTTCGGATGATATTCCAGATAAATGGATTGGAGATGAAGGATGGTTTATGAATCCGATTAGTCAGTATTTTGGGGAATGTAGTAAAACAAAGTACTTGTTTGTATATGAACAATTAGGTGTTTGGGATTTTTCCAGTTGGAGTTATTGGGGGATGATGGGTGATGCAGCAAAATTTACCCCGGCCAAGAGGATCTTGAAGGAAAAATTGGCTGAATACGAGGCTGAGAATGGTCCTCTTGTAGACCCTAAAGAAGGTAGAGTAACTTTCCCTGATTAATTTTTAAATGATAATGTTATGAATAAAAGATTTATAATAGAGATAATGTTATTGCTGGCTGTCGTTGCCGGATTGTGGAGTTGTTATGATGACAAAGGTAATTACGATTACAAGAATTTGATTTCTCTACAAATTGATACGTTAGGAATTAAAGCGGAACAAACAGCTTATCAGTTTGAGAATTTCAATGTCCCGGTAGAAGTGAAGTACGCGGGTGATGAGAAAAATTTGTCTTACGAATGGAAAATATATCCGCAGGACCCTAAAAAAGATGATGATGTGCAGAAATATGACTCCGCCGTGGTTTTATACACGAAAGCAGTTTTCGATACGATCATATATGAAGTTCCGGGTGCCTATTATTTGACATTGACGGTTACAGATAACGTTCAGGATTTGAAGGAATATTTCACAATGAAGTTGAATGTAGAGACGTTAGTTTCCAGGGGACTATGTGTGATGGATGAGAAAAACGGACTTTATGATTTGAATATAATCAAGAGTGCTAAACTATTGACCGATATAACAGCATCAGAAGAACAAGTTTATTATCACGTGTATTCCGGGGTTAATGATACGGAAGTGACAAATGGTAAATTCTTAGGCCGGGGAACGTATTCTGATAATAATGTACTTTATTTTTTTACTGAAAACGGTGGTTTGAAACTGGATGTAAATACATACGAGATCATGTCTAATGATTTTACTTCTTGGTTCTCTTTCCCGATGAGTGTTACTGCAGCTCCGGAGGCTTATGTGATAACAAGTCGCCCGCTTGAGATGATTGTGACGAATGGTTTAGTTTATGTTTGGGATCATAGGTCAATGGGAGTTACTACTTTTGGCGATCGTTTGGATGGGGATTATAAAGCAGCTCCTTATTTACCGAATATTTCGACAAGTTCTTTTTCATCCGTGATTTTTGACATGAAGAATAAACGTTTTGCTCCTATTAATCAATTTGGTTCAAACGTGGGGACTTTTGAGTCTACTTCAACGGGCGAATTCGATTTGAATGATATCGGTTCAACGAAAGAATTGAAATTTATGGAGAATGGTTTTAATTCTTACACGTATGCTGTTTTCTATGACACGGAGACTTCAGGTTATTCTTTATACGTGATGGATTTTTCAGGAGCGACAGCAACGCCTGTTAAGAAATATTCTATGGCGGATTGTGAAGGTTTAACAGAGAGTTCCCTTTACACTTTCGGAAACCAAGGGAATGTTTGTTTTTATGCATCCGGTAGTGATTTATATCAATACAAATATGCGTCGACGAATAAGGGTGCTGTGGTTCACTCATTCAATGGTGAGACAATAACAGGCGTTGAAGTATTTAAGAATTCGGGACATGCTAAAGATGGTAAATTATTGATAGTTTCTACCGAGTCTGGAGGTGAGGGAAAGGTTTATTTGATTGACTTTAATGAGTTAACCGGAGCCATTACCGGGGGAACAGCTGATCCGTATACCGGGTTTGGTAGAATCGTTGATGTGTTGTATAAAGAATAAAGCTTAAAAACTCCCCGATAAACATCGGGGAGTAAAAATGTATGAATCCGTATGGAAAAGATTAGATTATTAGGAACCGGGATCATTATTTGTTTATTGATGATGTTTGTTTCATCGGTGAACGCACAGAAGTACAAATCCGTGTTTAAAAACCTGACTTGGGAACAAGCGGCAGAGTTGGCACAAAAAGAAGGAAAAATCGTGTTCGTGGATGCCATGCGAAAAGCTCGAACCCCGGAGGATCAGAAGAAGCTGGATGTCGCAGAACGGAAATTGTTTTCAATTTCGGAAATTATGGATTTTTGTGATCAGCACGTGATTGCTATTCAGATTGATATGGGGTCTGAGGCTGGTCAGGCATTTGCACCTAAATTAATGATGAATATGTACCCGACATATGGTTTTTTCATGCCTAACGGGGATATCCTTGGGGTAGTGAGTCCTTATCTTCTGGCACAAAAACCGGAAAAATTCGTGGAGGTAGGGAACAAAGCGTTGGAAGATGCTGAAGTGAAGAGAAATAATACACGTTCGATTCTGTTTGAAGAAATTAGCTTGAAGGATGCAATGGCGAAAGCGAAGAAAGAAAATCGATTGATTTTTATTGATGCTTATACGGATTATTGCCAACCTTGCATGTTGATGGTGAAGAATGTATTTTCATTGAATGATGTGGCTGATTTTTATAACCGGAATTTTATAAACTTGAAAATACATTTTGGGAAAGAAAAGGAGCTTGCTGAAAAATATGGTACGAGTGGTTATCCGGCATTCCTGTTTATCAATGGTGATGGAAAATTGGTTTATATGGAGGGTGGATACACGGAAGGAGATGAGTTTATCGGTTTCGGTAAGACGGCATTAGAGAAAGCCAAAGGGATAGAGTTTATCGAGGGAGATTGGAACCGGGCGTTAGAGCAAGCTCGACAAGAAAATAAACTTATTTTCATGGATTGTTATACTTTTTGGTGTGGACCTTGTAAACAGCTTGCGAGAACCGTGTTTACCGATCCTGATGCGGCAAACTTTTTCAACGAGCATTTCGTGAACTTGAAAATGGATATGGAAAAGGGGGAAGGGATAAATTTGAAAGATCGTTTTGGAGTGAAGGCATATCCGACATTGCTTTTTATTAATGGGCAGGGTGAAGTTGTGCATAGTCTGGTAGGGGCTCCTGGATTGAAGGAATTAATAGAGCAGGCTCAGATCGCTTTTGAGGGGAAAGGATTGGCCTATGCAGATGCTGAATACCAAAAGGGGAACCGGGATCCGGAGTTCATTCAGGCATATCTTACTTATTTGGGAAATGCATCCTTGAGTGAAAAAGCAGGGGAAGTTAGTTTGGATTATTTTGCAACATTAGATAAGAATAATTTAAAAGAGAGAAAGTATTGGGATATATTTGTTAAGTATATAAATGATGTTGATTCGGATTTGTTTCAATACGTGTATGAACATCGGGATGAATTCTACTCTATTTATGGAGAGCGAGATGTGAAACGAAAAATTCAGAACGTGTGGGGAGGTGGTGCTAATCGATTTGTGAATAAAGAAGGAGATCGGATGGTGTTGGATAAAAAAGGCTTTAAACGTTACGTGAAACGGATGGAAAAAGCGAACGTGGATGGTTGGGAAGATATTGCTTCAGGTGCGGAAATGATGAACGCGGAGAAACTTGGTGATTGGAAAACTTACATCGCTTTAGGAACGGAACGTATTAGACAAGGTAAAGTTTCTGATTTACTGCTTTATAATTGGGGATTACGGGTAAATAAGCAATGTAAAGATAAGGCGTTAAGATTGTTAGCGGCTCAATGGTTTGATGATGCGGCAGTCAAAGCGGCAAAAAATGAGGTAGAAGGAAAGGGTAATATGATGTCTTATCGGACATTTTTCGAGAAACTGGCAAAAGATTTAAAGGCCGACGTGCAATAGACAAAGAAATTTTAATGAACTAAAATGATATTTATGAGAAAGATTTTAAGATTATTGTTATTCGCTTGTATGCTAATTAGTACAAGTAGTGTTTTTGCTCAAAAAACGATCACGATCAAAGGAAAAGTGAAGTTTCCTTATAACCGATTCAATATGGAAATTATTGAACGGCAGGGATTTGACAAGACGATTATCGATTCATGTAAGGTGAAAGATGATGGAACATACGAGTTTAAAATGAAGGTGGACAAACCGGGTGTTTACACGTTGGATTGTCAAAAGTGGCAATCCGTACAATTTTGGGCAGAGGATGAGGATTTGGAGATCAATTTCAGGGGAGAGGACACGGCTAAGATAAAAATAAAGAATCCGCCTTACGTGTACATTAATGGTGGGCCAAACAATGAGGTTATGAATTTGATGAATTGGGATGGATACCGGGGATACCAGTTGATGATCGGCGTTTCTCAAGGAGTATACCGTATTCCGGGGATTGATGATCAGGCAAAGCAGGAAGTTTCCGGTAAATTTTACGATATGTTGGGGAGTGAATCGAGAGCGAGAATGAGATTCTTGGCCGAACATTATGCCGATCGGAATAGCGTGTTGGCCGTGTTACCGTCTTTGAGGGGAGAGGAAAACGAAGAATTGGTACAACAAGTATTGGCTCGTTTGGAAAGTAAGAACCCCAATTATGCTCCTTTGTTGAAATATAAAGCAGAAATGGCAGAAGCGAAAGCTCAAAAAGAGCGTTTATCTGAGGGGAAAGTTGCCCCGGAATTTTCATTTCCTACTCCTGATGGAAAGAAAAAATTAGGACCACAGGATTTTAAGGGGAAGATCCTCGTGTTGGATTTTTGGGCTTCTTGGTGTGGACCTTGTCGGGCTGAAATTCCTCACTTGAAGGAGGCTTATAAGGAATATAGCACCAAGGGGGTGGCATTCTTTAGTGTTTCAATTGATAAAGATGATGCTGCTTGGAGAAAAGCCATGAAGGAAGAGAATATGCCTTGGGCGCAAGCACAGGCTCCGAAGGCTGGTAAAGACGTGATGAAACAATACCAGTTCTCGGGAATCCCTTATATTTTGGTTTTGGACGAGGAGGGGAAAATCGTGGCAAAGAATTTGCGGGGAAAGGCATTGACGGATAAGCTAGAGGAATTACTTAGTGGTAAAAAGAAGAGCGTGGCGATGCCCGCGATGGGAATGTAGTAGAAAAGGGGCAGGGGGATGGCGTGTAAGGTTGGGAGTAAATGCTTCTTCTTATCACACAGTTCTTTGCATGCATCTCCCTATTTCTTTTAGAATATATAACGGTAAAGGAAATGAGAATATTACTTTGTTTGGTATTGATGTGTTGCATGTCCGGGTTGGCTTCGGCACAAATGACGGCAGCGAAAAAAATACCGCCTGCTATCGAGAAAAAGATTGTGTTGAAAGCATCTGCTCAAAAAGTGTGGGATTACATCTCGGAACCGACAAATTACAAGAAGTTTTCGGGCGTGAAGGAATTTACTTGCGAGGAGAAGGCTTTGAATGCTAAAATCGAGTTGACCGGGAAAGATGGTAAAAAAAGGAGTCAGTATATCAGCGTGATTGATTATGATGTCTTCAAGATTTGTTATTTTGTTATCCGATCGGATTACACGAACGATAAACAGTGGGTTTATGCTTTTGAAGTTCATCCCAAAGGAGACAAAAAATGTGAGGTCGTGTTGTCTGTTTACAATGGGTTTGACGAACTTTCGCCTGAATTCAAGAAAGGAATGACCGAAGAGTTCGACACGATTATTACCAGTTTGCAGAAAAAATTTAAATAGTGATATTACGAGAGGATGTTCAATTAAAGTTTTATGTAATGAAGAAATTATTTGTATTAATCGTTTTGATGGCCGGGATTGTTTGGGGCGCAGAGGCTCAAAGCAAGGGGATTACTTTCGAACAGACGAAAGAATGGAAGAAAGTTTTGAAAAAGGCTAAGAAAGAGAAGAAGTTGATATTTATCGATTGTTACACTTCTTGGTGCGGGCCTTGTAAGATGTTATCATCGCAGGTGTTTACCCGTGAGGACGTGGGGAATCAGTTTAATGCGGATTTCGTGAACGTGAAGTATGATATGGAAAAGGATGCGGATGGCGTGATGTTGAAAGATAAATTTGAAGTGAAGGCCTTCCCAACTTTGGTTTTCGTGGACCCGAACACGCAGCAGGTGGTTCATAAGATGGTTGGGGCTGGTTCTGCCGAGTGGTTAATGGAAGGAGGAAAGATCGCAAAAGATCCACAAAACAATTTGAGTGGTCTAACAAAGCGGTACGAGGCCGGGGAGCGGACTACGGATTTATTAAGTCGTTATTTGACTGCGTTATCCTCGGCTTACATGCAGGAGAAGCAAGGGGCTGTTGCTGCTGAATATTTGAATGCTTTGTCGGATGACGAGATTGTGACCAAGGATAATTGGGAGTTGATTAAAAAGAACGTGAGCGATCCGTTATCAAAACCTATACGTCAAGTGATTGCAAATATCGGGCGTTTCTATGAAGTGGCCGGTAAAGAAGTGGTTGACTATAAATTGGAAAATTCGATAAAGGGGGCCGTGGCTGAAATCATGTATTGGCGTTCGGGAAATGGGGAATTTAACGAGGCTAGAAATGCCGAGTTGGTTAAATTACTTCAATCTTTGGATTATGCTTTTATCCCGGGTGCTTTGGCCGGTTTATACACTGCCGAGTATGTTCGAAAAGGTGATTATAAAGGAATGCTGAATAGTATGCGTGAGGCATTCAAATACAACGTGTTCAGGAATGGTGAGGACCAGATGTATTTCCAAAATAACATCGAAGCTTTGACGGGTTGTGACGATAAGGCTCTTGTACAGGAAGGAATCGATTGGATCGATACTAGATGTGCTCAGACAAAAGATTATTTTGCCAAAGCTAATTTGATGAATTCTAAAGCTCGCTTGTTGACCAAAAATGGGGATACGCTTGGAGCAGACAAGGCCAAAATGGAAGAAGAGAAATATAATAAAGAGGGAGAGAAGAGAAGTGGGGGAAAAGCAGTTAGAGCTATTCGAATGAATTGATAATGTTTTCTTTGTGTGATGAAAGCCGCTCCCGTGAAGAGCGGCTTTTTTATTTGTTTTTAGTGATTTTCGTGAAAAACAGAACGAAAAGGCCGATACCCACGATTGCTCCTATCGGGTAACCGATAGAAGGGGAGAGATATAAGCCGCCCACTTTATAAGGGGCAATCAAGAAATAGGTCGTACACACGATACTTAAAAACGTGGCAGGGATGGACATCATCCAATGCGCTTTCCCGTTTTTAGCCAGATAGGTGGCAGCCGTCCATAACGTGATGGTTGCTAATACCTGATTCCCGATCCCCACGTATTTCCATATCGTGGAGAAATCCACGTTGCAGAGTAAATAGGCGATGATGAATATCGGGATAGAAACGATGAGACGATTTTTGATTGGTTTCTGGTTGAATTTTAAAGCATCGGCAATGATCAACCGCATACTACGGAATGCTGTGTCTCCGGATGTAATCGGGCAAACAACAACCCCGATAATGGCGATAATCGCTCCAAAACGTCCTAACCATGAATTGCAGATCGCATCCACGATTATAGCGGGAGTTTTTCCTGCCGTGGCGGCGGCATTCAGGCCTTCTGCACCCCCGAAATATGCCATGGCTGCGGTAGCCCAGATCATGGCCACGATCCCCTCTGAAATCATGGCTCCGTAAAAGATGGGACGCCCGTATTTTTCATCTGTCATACAACGTGCCATCATGGGGGATTGCGTGGCATGGAACCCGGAAATGGCACCGCAGGAGATCACGATGAATAACATCGGGAAAAGAATATTGTTTGCCGGGTCTGCGTGCATATTTTTCATCGTGTCGAAGGTTAATTCTTCAATATAAAGTTTCCCGGAAAATCCCCCGTAAAGTAGATAACTTCCCACGGCCACGGCCATGAATATTAAGGCCAATCCCATAAAAGGGTAGATTTTACCGATAATTTTATCAATGGGGAGTAACGTGGCTAGAATATAGTAGGCAAAGATAACATATAGCCAGGGCGTCATACTCATGTTTGTCAGGTTACCGAGTAAATCTGCCGGTCCGTTCACGAAAGAAACTCCCACGGCCAGTAATAAAAATCCCGTGAAAAACGTCATGAATTTGCGCACATTGTTCCCGAGATATTTCCCGACAATATCAGGTAGGCTTGTTCCGTCGTGGCGGATAGAAAGCATGCCGGAAAAATAGTCGTGAGTCGCTCCCATGAAAATACAACCGATTACGATCCATATGTAAGCCATCGGACCGTAAGCCGCTCCTAGTATAGCCCCGAAAATAGGTCCTAGGCCAGCGATGTTTAAAAACTGGATAACGAAAATACGCCAAGGTTTAAGCTCGTGATAATCCACCCCGTCTGCCAGGCGTTTCACCGGAGTCGCAATTGTGGATGAGGCTCCGAAAAATCGTTCAACAAATTTACCATAGGTAAAATAAGCGACGATTAATAGACCGATAGAGATAATAAATGTTAGCATTTGCTTGGAATTTTTGCATGATCACAAAGTTATAAAAAATGTAGTATATTATAATTCCTGAAAATGAAAAAAGAAATGGCGATCAGTCAGGCTGTGTGTAGGTGTTGAGGTTGCTCTGGAGCTGATCGCCCGGCCAGGGACACGATATTGGTATAATCCGTTTTACAGGGAAAATAGGAACAGATTCCCTGTCTGACATTCCGGATTATTTCTGGATGTGGAATTGGATGTGGCCGTAGATGATATAACAAATCATTGTTATGTAAATTAATGTGTTTTTCGTTAGACGTTTGTTTGTAACAAAATTAGATAGAGGATTGTGAATTCGAATAGAAATCCGGGTTGATTTTTATCTGTAACGTTTCTAAATAGATATGGTCGGGATGTTTTTGTATCTAATTTTGAAAATATTGAATTCTATGGGTTTGCGTTAATTCGATTTTTGAAACAAAATGCGATGAGAGCTTTGTTAAGTGAAAAAACTTCTTGTTTTTATAAAATTATTTTGAAGGTTATTTTGTATAAAATCATTTTTTTTATTTCGTGGGAGGGAAAATGTATTTGTATTTATTTAGAAAAAAATATATCTTAGTCGAGGCAATAAGAAAACATTTCTATACGTTTTCGTCCGAAATGTCTATCCAGAGAGGAGTGTATACTAATCGGCAAAAATCCTGAACGTTTTTTGATAACATGGTGGAGATTTGATTGCTTTACGATTATAATGATGATTAAAGAGCGACATGAAATGAAACAGGAAGTTTTACATGATAATTTATTGAAAGCAATCCGGGAGAAACTCCCTTATGAAGAGAATTTGGCAAGTGTATTGGGGAATTTGTTGTGTATCGGTAAAGAGGCTATTTATCGGCGTTTGCGTGGGGATGTCCCATTTACCTTGTTGGAGACAGCCCAAATTTCTAAAGAGATGAATATTTCGATTGATGGATTATTGGAGTCGGTTTCGCCTAAAAGTCGGCCTTTCCAGTTGAAATTGACAGAATTTATCAATCCGTTGGAAATAGATCTTGACATGATGGATAATTTTGTAGATGTTTTCCGTTCGATAGAACCGAATACGTATTCGGAGGCGGCTTCGTCTACCAATATTCTCCCACAGGCACTCTATTTGAAATATAAATACCTAACTCGGTTTTATTTGTTCAAGTGGAAAGCCCAACATGATGGTCTGGATTCCGTGCAGCCATTACATGAGATTGTTATTCCGGATCGCATGGTACAAATTCAAAGAAATTTTATCACGGAAACCCAGCGGATAAAAGATTCCTGTTTTATCTTCGATAACATGATCTTCATGTATTTAATCAATGACATTAAATATTTTTCGAGCGTGAATTTGATTTCTGATAATGATGTGCATGAGTTAAAGGAGGAATTGTATCGCCTTTTGGATTACACGGAACGGCTTGCAGCTCGGGGAAAATTTGATAACGGGCACAGGATAAATTTCTACATATCCAATATTAATTTTGACACGACCTACTCGTATATTTTAACTCAGAAATGTAAACTTTCATTGATCAAAGCTTTTACCTTGAATTCCGTGGCATCTTTAGATGACAAGACATTTGATAGCGTGAAGAATTGGATTTCGTCGTTGAAACGTTTTTCTACTTTAATCTCGGAAAGTGGTGATTTGCAGCGTATTCATTTCTTTCGAAAACAACGTGAATTGGTTTCGATGTTATAAATTATTGAGAAATAATTCATAACTTTGGGTGTAGATCGGACGTAAGTTTACGATCTGATGGTTGTTACCATTAAAATCATCTTGATTACCTGCGAACATGGCGATCATCTGGATCCAAAAGCCATTTCGGTGGTAGAAAAAGAAGGGATGCTCCTGATCACGAATGCCTCTTCCCGGGAGAAACTGGGCAAGGGACAAGTCATGAAAAACGGGGATCGTCTCAAACCTCATGGACTTTATCAAATCAGATCATTCCTTTTATATCACTTCGAACAGGAATTTGAACGAGGGGCTGTTTACCATATCCTTGGCCGCATTTCCTGCGTAAGTTTCTCCGTTTGCAAGGTTTAGTTTTTTGACAGATGCACCCTCTGAAAAGTCTAGGTCTTTCATGTTAATCCAGAATACATTGGGTGTCATCGTGGATTCAAAGAAATATACTTTATTCTTTTGGTCAGCGACCGTTCTCCATCGGGTGGAAGAGATATTAGGCTGTGCCGGGGTAGAAATCCCAAGAGGAACCGATACATTGCGTATAACGCTAAAAACTCCAGCTACTGCTTCTCGTTGATTGTCTGTCTGTGGGATAACATTGATGTAAAATGATGCCCTGACAAAACGGTCTGCTGCCCGGTTGGTTCCAGGTAACATTACCAGGCCACCGATTTGTTGCCAGTAATTATTTAGCGTGATTTGTTGTTCGTAAGAAGGAGAGTTTGTCATGACTTGATACTCTTTCCCCTCGTGTATGATGAGTTTTCCCTTGATATATTCAAATATGGCGCTATTCCCTGATGCGTCAGAAATGGCCAAGTGTAAAGTTGATTTCGCCCCGTTCGGCATATCTGGTGCGTCTATCCGGAATGTCTCTTTGCTTAACTCCTTTACGGCCTCATCCACGGTTGCAAAATTATCAAGTACATACTGGGTCCAAATACTGATCCCCATAGCCGGACGGGTGTCGTTTGGACGGTAGTAATCGGATTCTGTCAGGTATAGGAGATTGGCCACCAAACCTTTTTCATTCATCCCGTCGGAAGTACCGATGTCGTATCCCGCCGTAATGACACTTCCATATTTGGATTTCCAATGAATCGTGTTCCCCTTGTCCGCCCCCGCTCTCTCGATTCCTCTGGGGAACACGTAAATATTAGATTTTAAATCTTCTTTCCAGTCCATGGTTCGACCTGTTACTACCATTCCATTTTTACCGAGGTATACCACACGGGTACAAGCCTGGGTGTATGTTGTTAGCATTCCGGCTATTAATAATGTTACAATAAATAATGTTTTCATTTCGATCTCTTTTGATTTTTGTATTAAACGGATGACGGGTGTAATAAGTTTCCCAAAAGTTATACGAAATGATAAATTTATATATTTGATACCGTCTAAAATCGAAATTGTGAATATCATCCAGACGTTGCCAGATTATCAGACAAATAGTCAAGAAGGATTTGGACTTGGTTGCGACGAGAGTATTGTTTTATTTTGTCCCAATCTCGTGGAAGTACCTCCTTATTTTTCCATATCTGATAACATTTCATGATCATATTTTTAATCCTCTCTTTGTCAGCATCGTCAACGATAAATCCGGCTTTTGTTTCAGCAAGTAATGGGGCAACTACATCATTGGGATCGTATAAAGCTAAAATAGATTTATTCGTGGCAAGATAATCGAACAATTTACCAGAATACACTCCTTTTCGTCCGGATTGATACATCATCAGAAGTGTATCAACTTCTGTGAGGGATATTTTGATCTCCTCTTCATGGGGAACATTCTTACATTGAATCACGTTCGACGATATCCTGTCAGGCACATCGAGTTTTTTGAAATTCCCTACAATTTTAATCTTGCTATTTTCGGGGAGCCTGCCCTCTTCGATCAATTCCGAAAAGGCCTTAAAAAATTATCAGGAGTAGCCATCCAGTAAAACCGACCGATATACCCCATCGTGAATTGGGGCTGGAAATTCACTTCATAACATTCCTCGTAATCATATCCGTTTCTTACTTCCAAGAATCGATCATGTGAACACATTGTCTTAAAATCATCAATAAGAGGCTTCGACACGGACAATACTAAATCCGCTTTCTCGAGAATGTTACGTTCATAAAATGCAAGTCGTTTTGTGTGTATTTTAGAATAGTAAGGAAGTTTTGACATTTCGTCCCGCATATCGGCGACCCAAAAGAATTTGTATCTCTTTTTTAATACTTTCATCACGAGTGCGTGAGGAGTCAAAGGCCCGTAAGAACTCAATGCCACGTCAAAATTATTCTTTTGAAATAATTCCTCTACCTTTTTACAGGTTTTGGCTCGCCAAATACATGGTCCACCCAAAAATATTCTCGATTCTAATGCTCTAATCACACGCCTTAGGGTCCATTTTTTATTCTTTTGTTCCAAATTATGAAGATACTTAGGGGTCATTATCGGGTCTTTGATGTAATGTATATCACAACCATTCCAGGTGATAGCCTCATCTCGTTCACCTTCTGCCACGACCGTTACAGAATTCCCTGCCTTTCGAAAATATTTAGCGAACGAGTTAATACGAAAAGAGCCAATATTATTGTAAGGATAAAAATTCCGAGTAATAATTAGAACGTTCATAGTCAATTTCATTTTCGTTGATTTGTTGACACCAATGGTTTCAACAGCCTCGCATAATTAATCCCTGCGATATATGAAAGAGGTAGATAGATAACAATCGATATTAAAAATCCCGAGAGGAGAGCTGGAAAATCACGGGTAACTCCTATTAAATTTACCGCACAACTCCCTAAAAAGCATGAGAAGGTTGATACGGACAGAATTTTGAACATGGACTTCCATGGCATTAATCTCGAGAGCCCGGTGTTCAGGAGTCGTGCCGTACTTACCATTAAAACCACAAGACAAAAGACAGTGGTTGTCGTTGCAATGATAGCGATTGCGGATAAAGACGGGAAAAAGGTAACGCAAAGAAAATCAAGTCCAAGCAATAGTAGCGCCGTGACCAAATGGGCCTTGGCAAATATTTTGCCTTTGCCTAATGCGAACATTATCGGTCCGTACGGCACGATACGCACCAAATTTATTATCGTGACTATTCGGAATAAATCAGCAGCTTCTCGATAAACGGTTCCATATAACACTCCCATTATTTCCGGGGCAAAAATGCAACAATACAAGGAAAATGGATATATCACCGCTGCGGACTTGAGTACTACGTTTTTCCAAAGAACTAGATATTGCTTACTATCGGAACCTCCCTTTGTCATCCGGGAAAATTCCGGTAGTAGAATACCGGCAACGGCACCAATCACGATGCCAGCAATCGGAAGTTCCCTATAACCGTTTGCGAACATGGCGAAATTTTCAACCCCAAGATAACGGCTCACGAAAAATTGGCTTGCGGATCCAATGACAAATCCATACAAACTCGAAGAAAACACAGGCATCGAGAATCGCAATATATCTGCGGTTGTCAAATCCGTTTTTCTTCGTGTTACATCTTTAAAGGGTAATGTCAAGAGGCGCATACCAACGAGAAATGAGCCGAAAGAAGCGAGTGTCAGTCCGATTATGGCTCCGGGAACCCCGGTATTGAAAAAAATCACGGGAATTACAGAACAAAGTACGCTGAGAATGCGACTTAATAATGCGTACACTAGCACAACATGTGTCATCCCGTACACGGTCAATACGTGTTCGACACACAATACCTGCATCAACAGCAAAGGTGTCATTGCAAAATATTTCAAATTATCGGTTAGCAACGGGTTACCGAGTAATTCAGCTATCCATGATGCTCCTACGAACAGAGTGACTGAAAAGACGGAAGAAAGTCCCCAGAATAACACGCTGAATTTGCGAATCACCGCCTGCCCTTCTTCTACCGGGACACGTGCAAGAAAGTAGGAATATGCGCCTGGAAGCCCAAAAGAAAAGATCATCAAAAGAGTCGAGTAAATATAAATGACCTGGCGATATGTGCCATACTCGACAGTAGTCATATATCGGCTAAGAATAGCTGATATTACCAATGTCATGCACAATGACGAGATATTAGCTAACACTAGCCATAACGCTTGTACCGTCCTACTGTTATCCGCTACGAAACTCCCACACATCATAGTTCAATTCACAAGTATGTATACAGTTATTAACTACAGTGTTTAAATATTTTACAATATCTTCTCATATACAAACACAATAAAGTTGCATGGTTGAAGGATGAAAATACAAATGTAATAAATTGTCTGAGATATACAAAAATATGGCGTATGTACCGATGTTTTTCGTATATTTGCTATAATATAAAACTTGGATTATGGAAAATAAATTTTGTCAAAGTTGCGGGATGCCAATAACATCAGAAGAACAATTCGGGCGTAATGCGGATGGCTCCAAGAATGAAGAATACTGTTCTTATTGCTATCGTGACGGAGCTTTTACTGAAAATTGCACGATGGACGAGATGATTGACCACTGTTTGCAATTCCTTGATGAATTCAATAAAGACATGGAACATCCTTACACGAAAGAAGAGGCTCGTGCCGAGATGCAAAAATTCTTTCCAATGTTGAAACGTTGGAGAAGTTGATAATTTGGCAATAGAAAGCAACGTACGATAAGTTAATTACCATTTTATTCTGAATAAGGTGGTAATTTTATTATTGCATGCGGGGATAAAGTTTTATATTTGTATCATTAAATGAACGTTTAATGATAGCCCATTGAGGTAACGACGTTCAAGTATAACAAAAATTGTGTGATTTATAAATATCTAGTTATCATTGCTTTGAATAATATTCATATTTGTGATATTGTTCAAAAGACTTTTATTATTAAACGTTCATTTTATGACATTAAAAGTTCCAATAAATCAAGATCGTTTAATAAATGGGGATGAAAAAGAATTTAAATCCCTGTTTGATTTATTGTATGTTGGAATGGTGCAACAGGCAATATTTTACACGAATGATTTTGCTGTTGCTGAGGATGTTGTACAAGAAGTCTTTGTTCGTTTGTGGGAAAAGCGGGATGAATTGAAAGGGATTCAGAATCTACAAGGGTATCTATTATTATCTGTAAAAAATCGTTGTTTAAATTATCTTGAACACCAACAAGTAGTGGATAAATACAAACAATATTATTTATTACAAGAAGTGCAAGATAATAATGAAGATTCGGGACAATTTATTGAAGATATTGGGAAATTGTTGGATAAATTGCCAGAAAAACGTCGTAGGGTGTTGGAGATGAGTGTTTTGGAATCTAAATCTTATGCGGAGATTGCAGATGCTTTGGCGATCTCTTTAAATACGGTGAAAGATCATATAAAAAAAGCGTACGCTTTTTTGCGTGATGAAATGCATAAAGAGATCTCGTCTTCAGTACTTTTCTTTGCCTTTTACCGTCGAAAAAATAGAGGTTGTAAATAATTTGTTGTTTTCGAACCACTCGATTTGTTTCTTTTCCTGTCTTTAGGGTATAATACAGGAAAAATGGAAAAGGAATTAGAAGAGATAATAATGAAACAGCTCGCTTCTGATGAGTTATCGGAAGAAGAGAAAGCCTATTTTGAAGAATGGTACAAGGAATCTTCTCATCAAAAGTATTTCCAAGAATTATTGAAGATACATTCGGGTATAATGGCTTATTCCGTGAAAGATCATGTTGATCGGGAAAAAGCTTGGAGGAAAGTTCGTCCCGTGAGAAAAATTTCTCGGATATATGAGGTTTTAAAATATGCGGTAATTCTGTTATTACCTTTATGTATAGGGATTCTTCTATTTACTCGGGAGCGGGAAAAAACAACAACTGTTTATGTTGAGCCGATTGTTAAGCCAGGAGGAAAGCTTGCCGTGTTAACATTATCCACGGGTAAACAGGTGGAATTATCCGAGCGTGTTGCTAGTATGAGTGAACAAGGGGCAAAAATTTCTAATTCAACAAATAACGAGTTGGTATACAAACCAGTTGAAGATGTTACTTCAACTGAAGATGTCTATAATACAATTACGGTTCCGCGGGGAGGTGAATATAAATTAGTTTTAGCTGATGGAACAACGGTTTGGTTGAATTCGGATAGTTACATCCGTTTTCCGGTTACTTTTTCCGGGGATAAACGTCAAGTTGAATTACGGGGTGAAGCTTATTTCGAGGTAGCAAAAAATATGGAAAAACCTTTTATTGTGCGAATAAACGATTATGATATTTGTGTAACGGGAACGCAGTTTAACGTGCGGGATTATTCGAACGAGAGTGTAGTCACGACATTGGTAGAAGGAAGTATACAACTGGAACGGGGAAAACAAATACAGAAGCTGGTTCCAGGTCAACAGGCCTTATTGGTCAACGGGCGGTGGATCATAAAAGAAGTTGATGTAACGGATTTTATTGGTTGGCGGGAAGGTGCGTTTAATTTCAAAGAGGTTTGTTTGGAAAATATTATCAATGAATTGGCACGTTGGTATGATTTCGATGTGTACTACCAGAATGCGGAAGTGAAGAATTATCATTTCACGGCGTGGTTCCGTCGTAATGCTTCTATTGAAGAAGTTATTGAGGTATTGGAAAAGACAAAAAAAATTCAAATGAGACTGGATGGAAAGATATTGATCGTGCAGAAAAAATCAATATAATAAAAAAGCCGGAATATGTTGGCGCATATCCCGGGGGGTAATTTAAAATTCCCTTGGCGGGGAATCATGTTTAATCACAGCAACAAAGTTATGAAAAAAAACATTCAAAAATTGAACCGGATCATGATTAAAATGAAATTGGCGTGTCTGGTCGTTCTATTAACATGCTCTGGGCTAAGTGCGAAAGTCTGGTCCCAGCAGGAACGAATCAATCTGAAATTTGAACAAGTGTCCTTTGTTCAATTATTCGATTTGATCCAGCAGAAAACAAATTTAAAGTTCGTGTTTAATCACGAGGATGTACAGGAATTTAAAACAAACAAGCAAGATTTTACAAGTAAAACCGTGAAGGAGATTCTAGACGTTGTTTTTAAAGGTAAACCTTTAACTTATGAAGTTCTTGCGGATCACATTGTGATTTCCCGTGTTATGGAGGAGAAAAAAAAGACGATTAAGGGGAGTGTGGTTGATGATACGGGAGTACCTCTTCCTGGGGTTACGATTCGTTTAAAAAATACTCAGTTGGGGGTTAGTACAGATGTGGATGGCTGTTTCACAATACTTGTTCCTGAAAAGGATAATGCGATTCTTGTTTTTTCTTTTGTGGGGATGATAACGAAAGAGGTAAAATGGAATGGGGAAGAAAATTTGAAGGTGATTTTAAAACAAGATTTGAAAGAGATGGAGGAAGTGGTTGTTACCGGATATTTTAATAAGTCGAAAGAAAGTTTCACCGGAGCAGCTAGAACGATTACCGCTGAAGAATTACAAATGGGTGGGAATCAAAATATTCTGACTGCTTTGCAAAATGTCGATCCTTCGTTCATGAAAATAGAGAATAATCTAGCAGGTTCGAATCCGAACGTGGTTCCCGAGTTCCAGATCCGGGGTGCCGGGAGTATTTCCGGTATAGAGAGTGAATACGAGGGAAACCCGAATTCGCCGGTATTTATCGTTGACGGGTTCGAGACGACGGCCGAGAAGGTGTATGATATGGATCCTTATCGGGTGGCTTCTATTACCCTGTTGAAGGATGCGGCGGCAACGGCAATTTATGGTTCGAGAGCTTCCAACGGGGTGGTGGTTATTACAACGAATGCCCCGGCGAACGGGAAGATGCAGGTAAGTTATAATGTAGATGCCTCGTTTTATATTGCCGATTTGAGTGATTATAACGTGTGTAATGCAGTGGAGAAGTTGGAGATCGAGAAGGCGGCGGGAATGTACACGTCTACGGCGGTGAATCAGCAAATTACGTTGAATAAATGGTATAGCGAGAAGTTGGCGAATATAAAAAAGGGGTATGATACGTATTGGTTGGATAAGCCATTGGATGCCGTTGCCGTGGCTCATAAGCATTCGTTGCGTTTGGATGGTGGTAACGAAAATATTCGATACGGTATCGAGTTGGGATATAGCAACACACCGGGAGTGATGAAAGAGTCCGGGCGTCGTCGTTTGGCTCTGGGGATGGAGTTGCAGTATATTTACAAAGGCTTGACTTTCAGGAATAATTTGACTTATTCGAACGTGAAGGCGACGAATTCTCCTTACGGGTCGTTTAGCGTTTATGCGGGACTTAATCCTTACGTGCGGTATAAGGATGATGACGGTAATTATATCTATAAGGTGGATAAGTATATTCCGATCGGTGGTGGCGGGTTAGGAGTGGAATATTTTAATCCATTGTATAATACGACGTTGAACACGAGGGATGAGGAGAAGTATAATGATGTGACGAATAATTTCGGGGTAGACTGGACGATCATGGATGGATTGCGTTTGAAGGGTAGTTTTTCGTTTACGCACCAGAATACTTACAAGGATAATTTCAAGCCTGCTAAACATACGGATTTTGCTACTTACGACGATGATAATTTCGATCGTCGGGGAGCTTATGTCGGAGCGCGCGGGGAGAAGTATAGTTATGATGCCAGCTTGATAATGACCTATTTCTACCAGATGGAGAAGCATGTGCTTAATGCTAATTTGGGTTGGAATCTTCAGGAGAGCGTGACGAGAGAATTTACGGTGAAGACGGAAGGATTCCCGAACGAAAATTTGGATTATATCAGTTTTGCAACGCAGTATGAGAAAGCCGGTTCTCCTTCGGGGGACGAGTATACATCCCGCTTGGTGGGTTTCTTGGGAAATGTGAATTACAGTTATGATGAACGTTATTTGCTGGACCTTTCTTTTCGTGAAGATGCGTCTTCGCGTTTCGGTTC
>ERZ827088.416-NODE-416-length-65204-cov-3.689420_pt1 | contig 65204 bp, 41 predicted proteins | sample MGYA00519922_ERZ827088 | MGnify/ENA primary metagenome ERZ827088 (study PRJEB31778, sample SAMEA3449254) | human gut metagenome | biome: human gut; feature: human-associated habitat; material: faeces | place: United Kingdom | collected 2010/2012 ... | reverse complement strand
GGGCCGAAGCGGCACTTGACCTGGCCAACCTGAATCTCTCCTACACTGTGGTGACAGCCCCCTATGACGGGTACATGGGCCGGCGCACGCTGGAACCGGGCCAATACGTCTCGGCTGGACAGACTCTTTCCTACCTCGTCCGACAGATGGACAAGTGGGTCACGGCAAACTACCGCGAGACGCAAATCGCCAACATCTACATCGGACAACAGGTGCGTATCAAGGTGGACGGCATCCCAGGCAAGACATTCCGCGGACACGTCACGGCCATCTCCGAAGCCACAGGCTCGAAATACTCCCTCGTCCCGACAGACAACTCGGCAGGCAACTTCGTCAAAGTGCAACAACGCATACCCGTGCGCATCGACTTCGACGACGTCACACCCGAAGACATGGCGCAGCTCCGCGCCGGCATGATGGTCACCACAGAAGCACTTAAACGATGATGACCGCACAACAACTGGACATACCTGTCCGCCGATGGGTCCCCGACTGGCTGGCCGTCGGCCTCGTCTTCATCATCATCCTGCCCGTCACGATGCTCAACGGCACGTACACGGGAAGCATGGTGGAAGTGTCAAACACGCTCGGAGCCTACACCGAGGACATCACCATCGGCTACTACGCCGCCTCGGCCGGCATGGCCATCGCCTACCCCATCGTCCCGAAGGTGCTCAACGCCTTCTCCAGCAAATCACTGCTGCTCGTCGACCTGACGCTCCAGTTCCTGCTGAGCTGGGTCTGCGCGCGTGCTGCCAACACGGAGGTGCTCGTCACCTTCAGCTTCGTCATCGGCTTCCTGAAAGGTTTCCTCATGCTGTGGCTCATCCGGCGCATCAAGTCCATATTCAGCCCGCGCGACGTGCGCAGCGAATTCTATGCCTACTTCTATCCGCTCGTGTTCAGCGGCGGACAGCTCTCGATGGTCGTCACGGCCCTGCTGGCCTATCACTACGACTGGAAATACATGTACTACTTCATGATGATGCTCCTCATCGTGGCCATCCTGCTGGTCATCATCCTCCTGCGCCACGACCGCCCTTCGACAGGTGTCCCCCTGCGGGAACTCCACGTACGCGAAATGGTCATCATCTCCGCCGGGCTGCTGATGCTCATCTATGTCATCACCTACGGGAGAATCTCCGACTGGATGGCCTCGACAAAGATATGCGTCTACATCGTCATCGCCCCGCTGCTCATCGCCCTCTTCCTATGGGAACAGTTCCACTCGCCGCAGCCATTCGTCAGCCTGAAGCCACTGTTCCAGTGGAAAGCCATACTGGGCTATTTCTACATGATGCTGGTCATGTTTTTCACCACCTCGACCACGCTCCTGAGCAACTACATGACGGCCATCCTCCGGGTGGACAACGTGCACAACTATACTTTATACATATACCTTCTCCCGGGCTACGTGCTGGGAGCCTTCGTCTGCTTCTGGTGGTTCCGCTGGCAGCGGTGGCGTTTCCGCTTCCTCATCGCCGGAGGAATGGCCTGCTTCGCCGTCTTCTTCGGCATGCTCTATTTCACCATCTCGCCCGACAGCACCTACGAAATGCTCTTCCTCCCGCTGTTCTTCCGCGGGCTGGGGATGATGGTGCTGCTCATCGCATTCGGTCTGTTCGTCGTCGAGGACCTCAAGCCGAAGTTGCTCATCTCAAACGCCTTCTTCCTCATCGCCTTCCGTTCCGTGCTCGCCCCCGTCGTCGCCTCGGCCTTCTACAGCAACATGCTCTACCGACTGCAACAGCACTACATCGTACAACTCTCGGAAAGCATGACCGCGGTCGACCCCCTGGCGGCCGCACGCTATTCCTCGGCCCTGGGCAGCAACCTCGCCGGCGGGCACGGCATCGACGAAGCCATGAGCCTGGCCACGAACAGCCTCTACACCGTCGTCCAGCAGCAAAGCATGCTCCTCGCCCTGAAGCACATGCTGGGCTGGCTGCTGGTCGTGACGCTCGTCCTCGCCGTCATCTCGCGCTTCGTCCCCTTCCATAAGACCATCCGCGTGCCCGTCGTCCGCATGGGAGAAGACATGGTCTGACCCTCCTCCTGCCTGCATCCGGAAATGGACGTATATGTTGTCAAAAATAGATATACGTCCGTTTTTGACGACATAGACATCCGTTAGAGGATACGTACGGACGCAGTTCCGGCCGGATGCGGGAGCACCCCGTAACCGGCCGGAATCTGAAGGGAAATCAACGCTGAAGAAGATACTGACGGAAGTCGTCATAGTCGCGGCTCATCGGAAGGCTTTGCTTCGTTCCCCGCATGAACTCGGCCAACCGCTGGGGGACGGGGACATCCATGCCCGTGACACGGCGCATCGTCTCACCGAACTTGGCCGGATGGGCTGTCTCGAGGAAAATGCCGACCTCGCTCGGACGGAGATGGCGCAACAGGGCACCATAGGCACACGCCCCATGAGGGTCAACAAAATAGCCTGTCGTCCGGAATGTGTGGTTGATGAGATCGGCTATCATCTCATTCGTAAACCAATCACCCTGAATATCATGCGCCATCGCGTGGTGATTGCCTCCATAAAGGTCGAGCATGCGGGCGAAATTGCTCGGGTCGCCGACATCCATCGCATTGGCCAGTGTCGCGATGGAAGGATGAGGCACATAGACACCCGTGCGCAGGTAGTCGAAGACGGGATGATTCTCATTGTTCGCCGCCAGGAAACGTGCGACAGGCAGACCCATGCGGTGCGCAATGAGACCCGCTGTGAGGTTGCCGAAGTTTCCGCTGGGCACTGACATGACTACGGGGGCTGTGATGCCCTGCGCACGAAGCTGCGCGACGGCGTGGAAATAGTAGAACGACTGGGGAAGCAGGCGTGCGATGTTGATGGAATTGGCCGAAGTCAGACACAGATGTCCGTTGACCGCAGGGTCGACAAAGGCCGACTTGACCAGCCGCTGGCAGTCATCGAATGTCCCATCGACCTCCAACGCTGTGATGTTCCGCCCGAGCGTGGTGAACTGCATCTCCTGTGTCGGACTGACTTTCCCTTTCGGATAGAGCACGACCACCTCTATGCCGGGCACGCCCAGAAAACCGTTGGCCACGGCGCTACCCGTGTCACCCGATGTCGCGACGAGCACGTGTACATTGCCCTTTCCCTCTTTCTTGATGAAATAGCTTAGAAGGCGGGCCATGAAGCGTGCACCGACATCCTTGAACGCGAGTGTCGGCCCATGAAAGAGTTCGAGCGCGAAGATGCGTTCGTCCACCTGCACGAGAGGGATGGGAAATGACAGTGTATCCTCCACCATGTCCCGCAGAATGTCGGCCGGCACATCGTCGCCAAAGAAACGTATCGCTGCAGCATAAGCCACATCGGCCAGTGTCAAGCCGTCGAGCGACTCATAGAACACGTCAGGCAAAGGCCTGATCTCTTGAGGCATGTAAAGCCCCCCGTCGGGAGCCAGCCCCTGCATGACGGCTTCCCGGAGCGACACTTCGGGAGCACGTCGGTTGGTGCTATAATAGTTCATACATTTCAATTTAAAAAGATTCGGATAAATTCATCGCCGTGCAAGAGTCCGTATGCACCTTCGCGGCAAGCCGCCTCGTCATAGGTCTGCACGCTGTCCGGCTCGATGCCGGGATAGTAGATAAGGAACGGGACAGGCTCGGCCGTGTGCGTGCGCAAGGCACAAGGTGTCGGATGATCGGGCAGGACCGCAATGGCGACCGACTCATCCCAGCCCGAGACAGCCTCCCAGATGGGACCCACGATGCGTGCGTCGAGATTCTCAATCGTTCGGAGTTTCAGATTGACATCCCCCTCATGTCCGGCCTCGTCACTCGCCTCGACATGAAGATAGACAAAGTCGTCCGTGCGCAGAGCCTCGACGGCAGCCGCCGCCTTCCCTTCGTAGTCCGTGTCATACAGCCCCGTAGCACCGGGCACATCGACCAGACGTAGTCCTGCATAGCGTCCGATACCACGGATGAGGTCGACAGCCGTGATGACCACACCGCTCCCCACCTGCGGAAAACGCGCGTCCAAGGGTTCCATCTTCGGCCGATAGCCGGGCGACCACGCCCAGATGCTGTTTGCCGGGTCGTGACCTGCGGCCTGACGCCGGAGGTTGAGCGGATGGTCGGCAAGCAGACGTTGCGATTCGAGCGTCAGGTGGTTGACAAGTTCGGCTGTCGGTTGTGCCTCAGGCACCTCGGCCTGAACCAGCAACGGACGGAAAGGTTTCAGAGGCACGTCGTGAGGCGGCGTGCAACAGATGCGCTTGTCTCCTCCGCGAATCACCAGCAAGTGCCGGTACTGCACACCGGGATAGAAATGCACGCGTTCGTTACCCAAATGAGCCTGCAAATAGTCGATGAGGACACGTGCCTCGTCCGAGGTGATATGCCCGGCGGAATGGTTTTTCAGCAAATCTCCTTCGATGCAGACAAGATTGCACCGCATGGCCAGGTCACCCGGCTGGAGGTCGACCCCCATGCTGGCAGCCTCGAGCACGCCCCGCCCCTCGTAGACTTGACTGAGGTCATAGCCCAAAACGGACATGTTGGCCACCTCGCTCCCCGGGTGGAATCCCTCAGGCACCGTCCGGAGCATCCCGCAACGCCCGCGGCGTGCCAGCGCGTCCATGTAAGGCGTATGGGCATGTTGCAACAGGGTGTGTCCGCCCAGCGCATCGACCGGCCAGTCGGCCATGCCATCGCCCAAGATGATGATGTGTTTCATTGGCTGTTACGTTTAGTTGTATCATTATATATTAGCTATGCTCATGATGTCGGCAAAGACTCCGGCAGCCGTGACGCTGGCTCCCGCTCCATATCCCTGTATCATCATCGGATATTCCCGATAGCGTTCTGTCGTGAGCAGGATGATGTTGTTGCTGCCTTCCAGTCCATAAAACGGATGGCACATGTCGACCTCACATAGGGTGACGGAGGCGTGCCCCTCATCCAGGCGGGCGACGAAACGCCAATGCTTGTGTTGCTGTTCAAGTTCACGGCGACGCACTTCCACATCTGCATCAAGTGTGGGGAGATTCGTCCAAAACTCATCCAATGTCCCTTTAAAGAAGCTGTCAGGGATAAACAAATGCTTCTCCACGTCAGCCTGCTCCAGCTCATAGCCGGCTTCGCGGGCCAGGATGACCAGCTTGCGCACCACGTCCGTGCCGCTCAGGTCGATACGCGGGTCAGGCTCGGAATATCCTTCCTCCTTGGCCATGCGGACAGCCTCGCTGAAAGGCACATCGGCACTGAGCTTGTTGAATATGTAGTTCAATGTGCCGCTCAGCACAGCCTCGATTTTCAATATCTTGTCGCCGCTGCTTATCAGGTCATTGATTGTATTGATTATCGGCAGTCCTGCTCCGACGTTGGTCTCGAAAAGGAATTTCACGCCGCGGCGCCGGGCCGTGTCCTTCAGTTCCTTGTAAGCGGCAAAAGAACCGGAAGTAGCCACCTTGTTGGCTGCCACCACCGAGATGTTGTGCTCCAGGAAGTCCTTGTAGAGCGCAGCCACGTCGGCACTGGCCGTACAGTCCACAAAGACGGAATTGAAGATGTTCATGCCGATGACTTCGTCGCGCAGACGCTGGTTCGAACTCGGTTCGGCCGCTTCCAGTTGCTCGCGGTAGGTCGCCAGGTCTATGCCCCTGCGGGAAAAGATGGCATGATGCCCATTGGCGATGCCGACGACATTGAGCTTCAATCCGCGTTGCTGCATCAGCTTCTCCTGCTGGCTGCGCAACTGCTCGATCAGGCTGCTTCCGACAGTGCCCACACCGCAAATGAACAGGTTGAGCATCTGGTATTCCGAGAGGAAGAAAGAGTCATGGATGACATTCAACGTCTTACGCAGCGAATTGCGCTCCACGACGAATGAAATATTTGTCTCCGACGCACCCTGCGCACAAGCTATGACATTGATGCCATTGCGCCCCAATGTTCCAAAGAGCTTACCCGCTATGCCCGGAGTCTGCTTCATGTTCTCACCCACAATGGCCACAGTCGCCACATTGTCCACAGCTGTAATAGGATTTATCTCACCCATCTGTATCTCCTTGGCAAACTCCTCATTGAGCACCTTGCAGGCCAGGGCAGCATCCTCATTGCGCACACCGATGGACGTACTGTTCTCCGACGATGCCTGCGACACCAGGAACACACTGATGCCGCTCTCGGCCAATGTGCGGAAGATGCGGTAGTTCACACCGATCACGCCCACCATGCCCAGACCTTGCACCGTGATGAGACTGGTGTCATTAATCGAAGATATGCCTTTGATGGCCTTGCTCTGCGGGTCGTTTTTCGAGCAGATGACAGTGCCTTCGGCTTCCGGCTTGAAGGTATTCTTTATCAGGATGGGGATATTCTTGTGGCACACAGGATAGATTGTCGGAGGATAGACCACCTTCGCACCGAAGTTGCAAAGTTCCATCGCCTCTCCGTAACTCAGACGGCTGATGGTATACGCGGTAGAGATGACACGGGGGTCGGCCGTCATGAAACCGTCCACATCCGTCCAGATCTCCAGGCTGTCAGCATCCAGGGCCGCAGCGAGGATGGCAGCCGTATAATCCGAGCCACCCCGTCCGAGATTGGTCACTTCGCCACTGTCCTTGTCTGTCGAAATAAATCCGGGTACCAATGCCACACGCGGAATCTCTGCAAAAGCCTCACGCACCAAGCGATTGGTCAGTTCCGAATCCAGAATATGCTTGGCGTGTTTCTTTTCGGTCTTGATAAACAGACGGGAATCATACCAGCGTGCCCCGTCAATCAAAGCGGCAGCAATGCGCGACGACATACGTTCGCCGTAGCTGACGATGGCTGCCGAGGTCTTGGGAGACAAGTCCTTAATGAGATAAAGCCCCTGGAAAATGTCCTTCAATTCGTCAAGCAACGTATTGACTACCGAAGAAAGCTCGTCTTTCACAGCACCTTCCGGGATGATGGCATCGATCATCTCATTGTGCCGGCGCGCGATTTCCTGAAAACCGGCTTCGTATGCCATATCTCCGGAAGCGGCAACCTGCGATGTGCGTATAAGTTTATCTGTAATTCCACCCAAAGCGGAAACTACGACAATGACCGGTTCGGTCTGTGATTCTACAATTTGTTTCACATTCAATATGCTGTTGACGGAACCCACGGAAGTTCCCCCGAATTTCAATACTTTCATAATTTTGGAAATAAATAGATGGTTTGTCATGCACAAGGACTATCCTGCCCCTGCCTGCAATAATTAAAATAAAAAGAAATGATTGATTTTGCTTACATCCGTAAGCGCGTTTCACGTAGAAACACATACTTTATTATCCTCACCCCAGAGGGGTCATCGTCATGGACATCGACATATAAGTGGTTGTCACATCCATGAATAACATTGTTGTAGGATAATAATGCATTGTCATAAGAATATATCGTTTGTTTTTACAACGCTGCAAATATAAAGACTATTTTCTATAAACAAATTGTTTTTGCTGTTTTTTTGATAGGAATTCAAAAAAATATTAGCATATCGCCAATGATTCCCGGTTGTCGGATACACCTCCGCCTCTTTCGGACGCTCCCGACAAGGGAAATGACACGCCTCGACAACCACGTGATTTACAACAGACGGCAACGCTCTCCCCGCCCCTTAACTCCGCCCGTCCTTACCCTCCTTTCGGCTCCCGGCTACCTTCCTTCCGGCTCTCGTCCGGAAAGGAGGCCGTAGATGGAGGTGCTTTTGTCACGCCCTGATTCTCGCGATTCACTCTCTGTCACTATCGCGACTCACTCTTCCTTATCTTCGCGATGATGAGGAAGAGTGAATCGCAAAGATGAGATAAGGAAAAGGCTTATTTCGCAACATCCCGATTATGTTTTTGGGAAGTTGTTTTGAATTTAAGTAAAAAATCAATAATAGAAAGTCCTATTTAACTTATGCAATATTTAGACGCAGATGACGCGGAAGACACGGATTAATTTTATTGTAAAATACTAAAACACTAAGTCTTATAATTTATGAATCTGCGCCCGTCCGCGGCATCCGCGTCTGAAAAGCAATCGGATAGATTCATTTAATTCTCGCGACTACTTATCAAAATAAGAAATTACCTGTTTACCCAGTTTTCCAATTTAATCTCCGGAATGCGGACGAAGTGCTTTTCGTTTTCGCTGACCAAAATAAGTCCGTTGGCAATGGCTGTGGCACCTATCAGCAGGTCGAAGTCATCAATCATGTTTCCACGTTTGCGCAGATAAGCTTTCAAACGCACGAAGTCCATGATACAGCCTGATATGGAAATAACCTCCAAATCCGTGCAAAACGACAATACTTCCTCCCTGTTTTCATCAGGAGCATTGCTGCATTCCGCTCCATAGAGCAACTCTATGACCGTGATTTCCGAGATACAGCAATTCTTCCATTCCACCTGTAGAAGCTGTTCATATACGTCTTTCCTGCCACGCAACAAGTGGATGCAGATATTGCTGTCCAATAAATACTTACACGATCCCATATCTTTCAATCTATGTTTAACGGTTGTCTGATGCCCGAACGTGCGTTCCGCATATCTTTGATGATTTCATCTGCACTCCGGCTGTCTTTCCACTTGCCAAAATGTTTGTCAAGCATTTCTTTCGTTGCAGTCTCTTCGCGTGTCTCTTCCAGCAGCTTTTCCGCCAGCCAACGCTTGTTGCTTGTGCTGAGTGAAAGGGAGTGGATGAACGACAAAAGGCTGTCCATATCCAGAGAAACATTAGCATTCATGGTCTTATCCTCCTGTTTTGATTTGATTATAAGCATAAGGCAAAGATAAGGCATTCCGCCTAAAAATCCAATCCTCTATGTAGAGGGGAAAAGAAATATGCGGGGTGCAGTCCGTCGGAATATGCGAGAAAACAAGAAAAGTAGCAATAAACTTCTTGCCGATTATTCTTAATTTGAAAGACAAACATGATCTCCATATCTCACTCTTTTAAGGCCTGACCAACGGAAATATACATTATTAATATTCCCTATCAAATCCATATTCTTTTGTCATTTTTCGATTAGTTCGATGATTTATTGTAGTTTTGTAACTTCAATTAAGCATACACTTTAAATATTGATATAGCTAACTAGTTATGAGAAAGAAACTATTAATCGCAATGTGGAGTGGACTAATCGTCATCACATTAGCGATAGGAGTCATATTTTTTGCCATATCCAAAGGCTGGATTGGCTACATGCCACCCGTAGAAGAGCTGGAAAACCCGATAAACAAGTTTGCCTCGGAAATCATCACAGCCGATGGAAAAATGCTAGGAACTTACTCCTACAGCAAGGACAACCGTGTCTTCGTGGGCTATGACGAGCTGTCGCCCAACCTGATTCATGCGCTCATCGACACGGAAGACATCCGTTTCCAGGAACACTCCGGCATCGATGCACGGGCTTTGTTCCGAGCCATCATCAAGCGGGGCATCCTCATGCAGGCCAGCGCCGGAGGCGGAAGCACCATCACCCAGCAGCTGGCCAAACAACTGTATTCCGATGTGGCTGAAAACACGATGCAGCGTCTCCTGCAAAAACCCATCGAATGGGTCATCGCTGTCAACCTGGAACGTTTCTACACGAAAGAAGAGATTCTGACCCTCTATCTCAACTACTTTGACTTCCTGAACAATGCCGTGGGCATCAAGACGGCATCCAACACTTATTTTTCCAAAGAGCCGAAGGACCTGAAAGTGGAAGAAGCGGCCACGCTGGTCGGCATGTGCAAGAACCCGTCATACTTCAATCCTGTACGCCATAACGAACGTGCGCGCGGACGCCGCAATGTGGTCATCGACCAGATGTGCAAAGCCGGACACCTGACCAGACACGAGGCCGACTCGCTGAAAGCCTTGCCTCTGAAACTCCGCTACCGCCGCGTGGACCACAAGGAAGGACGGGGCACTTACTTCCGTGAATACCTGCGCCGGATGATGACGGCCAAAAAACCGGTGCTCAGTGAATACCGGGGCTGGCAGATGCAGCAATACTACGAAGACTCGCTGGCCTGGGAGACCAACCCGCTCTACGGATGGTGCAACAAGAACAAGAAGAAAGATGGCAACTATTACAACCTCTACACCGACGGACTGAAAATCTACACGACCATCGACTCACGCATGCAGCGATATGCGGAGGAAAGCGTGGAGGAACATGTGGCCGGTTACCTGCAACCCATCTTCGACAAAGAAAAGCGTCACCAGACGACACGCCCGTTCTCCAACCAACTTTCTACGAAAGAGGTGGAAAAAATCATGCGCCGTTCGATGGAACAGAGCGAACGTTACATCAAGATGAAAAAGGGCGGCGCAACGGAAGAGGACATCCAAAAGGCATTCAATACGCCCCAAGAAATGACCGTATTTTCTTACCACGGAGAAGTGGATACCATTATGACACCGATGGACTCTATCCGCTATTACAAAAGTTTCCTGCGTGCAGGATTCATGTGTATGGATACCCGCACGGGATACGTGAAAGCCTACGTGGGCGGACCGGATTACCGCTATTTCCAATACGACATGGCCGGAGTGGGCCGCCGTCAGGTCGGGTCTACCATCAAGCCCTTCCTCTATACGCTGGCCATGGAAAACGGTATGTCGCCCTGCGACCTTGCGCCGAACGTGCAACAGACGTATATCGTGGCCGGCAAGCCTTGGACACCCCGCAACGGCAGCCGCTCCCGATACGGAGAAATGGTTACGCTGAAATGGGGACTGGCCCAGTCCAATAACTGGATTTCGGCCTACCTGATGAGTCGTCTCAGCCCGTCGGCTTTGGTGCGGCTGATTCACGAGTTCGGCGTGCTCAACCGTGACATCCATCCTTCCATGTCGCTGTGCCTCGGTCCCTGTGAAATCTCCGTGGCCGAGATGGTCAGTTCATACACGGCCTTTGCCAACCGCGGCATTCGTACGGCTCCCCTTTTCGTGTCGCGGATAGAAGACAACGAAGGGAATGTAGTAGGGGAGTTCCAGCCCCGCATGACGGAAGTCGTCAGCGAGGAAAGCGCTTATAAGATGATTATCATGCTGCAAGGCGTCATGAACGGAGGTACGGGCGGCCGCATGCGCTTCCGTTACAACGTGAATGCCGACATGGGAGGAAAAACGGGAACCACCAACCGGAACTCCGACGGTTGGTTCGTATGCTTCACGCCGTCGCTTTCCGCCGGTTGCTGGGTGGGAGGCGAAGACCGCGACATCCATTTCAACAGCATGACCTACGGACAGGGAGCCTCTTCGGCTTTGCCCGTCTGCGCCTATTTCTTCCAAAAAGTATATAAGGACAAAGACCTGGGATATTCCCCCGACGAGAAGTTCAAAATTCCCGAAGGATTCGACCCTTGTCAAGACACGATCCTGACGGAAGAGGCTCCGGTAGAGGAATACGGCGGCATCGACGAAGTTTTCGAATAAACCATGTCTTGTAAACAAAATGTCGCCAAAACCCTTAAAAAAGATACAGAAGGTCATTTTTGAGAATAGAAATCATGAGAACAACCCCGAAAGGGAAGCACGAAAAAAGGCTTCCTTTTTGGGGTTGTCCTGTGAAGAAGCACGGGTTGAAGAGGCAACAAGCGGAGTCTTTTCGGATTTTTTGTGGAAAGCATGAAATCGTTCGGCTGAGAACGGAAAATCATTCGACTGAAAGCGATTTTTCATTTGGCGCAGACGTGAAAACGCACGTCCGAAAATCAAAGCTTAGGGTCGCTTCACGGCCTTTTTTACCTTCTTTTCCTGCGTATGGCAAAATTATTTGCCCTTGTCCGGCCGACAAGGACACCGCAACATCCTGTACCTGAAAAGTCCCATCCGGCTTACGCCCAACGGCGCACCATGCGGCAGGACACACTGCCGGACCCACCCAAATGACAGGCACGACCACATTTTTTCTTTCTTTTTGAATCAGGCAAAAGCCGCGAGAATCGCTCAAAATCTTCGGAGGCTTGCCCTGCCCCCATACACGCGATTCTCACGGGTTCGGATTTGACATTCTGACAATATGACAAAACGAATGATGGGATAAGACAAAAGAACAAAAGGACATAAGTTTCTTACATGCGCAGCCCTTTGTTCTTTTGTCCTTATGTCAATTCCTACCCGGACAGTCCCCGTCATTCCATAAAAGCTTCCGGATAGCATACCACGCCCCGTATGTCCCGCAAGCCTCCGGCCACCAACTCGACAGCCATGCAACATTCCGAGGGGACTTCAAAAGGAAATGCTATCCCATAGTCCGAAGCTTTCCTATATCCGAAACGGGGATAAAACCCTTCGTGCCCCAACACAACGGCCGACTTGTAGCCCAACCGGGCGGCCCGTGCATGCAGCTCCCGAATCAGGGCGCTGCCTATGCCCATGGATTGCCTGTCCGGCCGTACGGCCACGGGAGCCAGCGCCAAGGATTCCGCATCCAGTATTCCCGAACGAATCGACACACGGGTCATCAGGCCGTAGCCGACCACGCCGCCGTCCTCGTCGGCCACCAAAGAAAGTTCCGGAACAAATGCGGGGGAATGCCGAAGCCGCTCCACCAGAAACTGTTCGCGATGGTCGCTCTCCTCCATGTCCCGGAAGGCTTCTTCCACCAACTTGAAAACTTGCGGATAGTCTTTCTCCGTCTCTTGCCTGATTTCGTAGTCCGTTTTCATTGGTCTAAAATTTCAAAACGAACCGACATGGAATAATGGTTCTTAATCGTACGAAAACCATCGAAAGAAGCCGCGTCGGAAGAACTTACGTTGCTTTGTGCCGTGAACACGGGAGAAAAGCCGTTGTTTCCGTTCTCAATGATGCGCTCCACGCCTCCAAGTTTCTGGCCCAATGCCTCCACCAAATAAGCGGCTTTCTCCCGGGCGGCCATCAAGGCGGCTATTTTTCCTTTTTGATGGTAAAGCTGCATGTCTTTGTTTTTCAACTCACCGATGCGCATCGTATGGATGCCTTTGGTGTCCACATGCCGGACAATACGGTCGATTTGCTTGAAGTCGGTCAGCGTGAGGTCAAACCGCTTGGAGACGAGGAACTCCCGTCCGCTCTCGCGCCAATAGTCGCCGATTTCCTGTGTGCGCACGGCATCATTCGGGACACCGGCTTCCCGGAGTGCCTCCCGCAGCCCTTCCTCTATCTGGGCCAAGGGTACCTTCGTACGGTAATCTTCCTCCTTGGATTTGCCGTCGAATTCTTCGGCAAAGTATTCCTTGATTTCGATGATGTAATGTATCTCGTCCGGTACGATTTCCACCTCGGAAGTACCGGTCACTTCAATGTAACGCCCTTCGTCCGTGGCGGCCTGCGCCGTGCCCCATGCCCATCCGGCAAGGAACAGCATGAATAAAAGTCTTGTTCTCATACGTTTTTTTGTTTTTATGATTTGAAATATGTGTCGGCATTCCGTCCTTCAGGAAGAGGCCAGTTCCGCCACCCCCTCGCAGACATCGCCTCGCTGCCAGTCCTGCGGTTTGAGGACTTCTCCGTCGTAACACAGCAGGTCGATGTCTATTTTCACGATGCCTCGCGCCTTATCGTCCGGTGTGCGTCCGTGGTCACGTTCTATCTTTTTCAGGCGTTCGCGGACTTGCGATACCGTGAGCGGAGTAGTAAAGCAAGCCACCTGATTGTAAAACATGCGGGGCGAATCGAAGCCCACAGGGGCGGTCCACACCAGACGGCTGAACACGATGCCGGGAAACGACCTGCACAGGTCGGACTGCGCTGCCAGAAGCCGTGCCGCCGTGCGTTCATTGCTGCCCAATCCTATGAAACACTTCTTCATCCGTTCTTTTTATTCACAAAAATAAGGAGTTTTACCCTCCCTTACAAAATCTTTTTGTATTTTTGTATGGCATACTTTATTAATAGCTAAAAAATGAATTACATAGGGATTATTCCGGCACGATATGCTTCCACAAGATTTCCGGGCAAGCCTTTGGCCATGTTGGGCGGCAAGCCTGTCATCCAACGAGTGTACGAGCAAGTGTCCGGCGTGATGGACGACGTGCTCGTGGCCACCGATGACGAACGGATTCTCAAGACGGTAGAAGGATTCGGCGGCAAGGCCGTCATGACCCGCGCGGACCACAAGAGCGGCACGGACCGCTGCTATGAGGCTTACGTATTGCAGGGCAAACCATACGACGTGGTCGTCAACATCCAGGGCGACGAACCTTTCATCCAACCGCAGCAGTTGGAGGCCGTAAAGGCTTGTTTTGAAGATCCGCAAACGGAAATCGCCACTTTGGTGAAACCTTTCACGCCGGCCGACGGTTGGCCTGCCTTGGAAAATGTCAACTCTCCCAAAGTGGTGGTCAACCGCCGGATGCAGGCTCTTTATTTCAGCCGTTCCATCATTCCTTACCAACGCAACAAGGACAAAGCGGAGTGGTTGAAGGGGCATGTGTACTACAAGCATATCGGCTTGTATGCCTACAAGGCCGACGTGTTGAAAGAACTCACCTCCCTGCCGCAATCGCCGTTGGAACTGGCCGAATCGTTGGAACAATTACGGTGGTTGGAAAACGGCTATACCATCAAGGTGGGCATCAGCGAAATTGAAACCATCGGCATCGACACACCGGCCGACCTCGAAGCGGCCGAAGCTTTCCTGAAGAACAGGACCAAACGATACACATTCTAAATACAGATAATACGGCAATGGGATTGAAACACAAACTCTTCGGCATAGTTTTGTTATGGCCTGTCCTGCAAGGCTACGCCCAAGAAATCAAAATAGGGAATTATACTTTTAAAGACGGTGCGGAATACCAGGGAGAGCTGTTCAAAGGCAAACCTTACGGCAAGGGCATCACCCACTTCAAAAACGGAGACTCTTATGAAGGCGAATACGTGAAAGGCAAACGCCAAGGATACGGCGTGTATAAATTCCCTGACGGAGAAAAATACGAAGGCGAATGGTTTCAAGACCAGCAACACGGGCATGGCATATATTATTTCATGAACAACAACAAATACGAAGGCCTGTGGTTTCGCGACTTCCAACAAGGACAGGGCACCATGTACTATTACAACGGAGACGTGTATAAAGGTAACTGGGAAGCCGACAAGCGGGAAGGTTACGGGGAATATAAATACGCCAACGGAGCATTCTACCGGGGAGAATGGAGCAACGACCAAAAAAACGGCAAAGGCATCTTTGACTGGAACGACGGTTCATGGTACGACGGCATGTGGAAAGACAACCAACGCAACGGTAAAGGTACGTTCAACTATGCCGACGGGGACAAATATACCGGAGAATGGGTGGACGACGTGCAGCACGGAAAAGGGGTGTACAAATTCCACAACGGCGACCAATATGAAGGCGGTTACGTGCAAGGCGAACGCACGGGAGAAGGTATTTTCACTTTTGCCAACGGCAACAAGTACGTCGGCCAGTTCAAGAACGGATTCCAAGACGGTAAAGGTACGTTCACATGGCACAACGGCGCGTCGTACACCGGCATGTGGAAAGCCAACAAACGCGACGGACAGGGAAAATATGTATGGAGCAACGGCGATACCTATGAAGGAAGCTGGAAAGACGGACAAATGGACGGGGAAGGCATCTTGCGTATGACAGACGGCTCGAAATTCAAAGGAATGTTCAAGAACGGAGAGAAGAACGGCCCCGGCATCATGGAGGACGAAAACGGAATGCGCTTCGAAGGAAACTTCAAGGACAATGAGAAGGACGGTCCTTTCGTGATGAAAGACAAAAACGGAAATATCGTCCAAAAAGGAGAATACAGCCACGGAGTGATAGTAAAATAGGAGGAACATAAATGGACTTGGATTTTCTGACTGAGGAAGTCAAGAAACTGGCCAGACAGACCGGTGAGTTTTTAAAAAAGGAACGGCTTTCTTTCGACCGTAGCCGTGTGGAGCAGAAAGCGGCGCATGACTATGTGTCGTACGTGGACAAAGCATCTGAAAAACGTATCGTGGAGAGATTGCATGAATTGCTCCCCGAAGCCGGTTTTATTGCCGAAGAAGGGTCCGGTTCGCTGGAAGAACAGGAATACTGTTGGGTGGTGGACCCCTTGGACGGAACGAGCAATTATATTCACGACTGCACGCCGTATTGCGTAAGCATTGCCTTGCGCAACCGCGAGGAAATACTGTTGGGCGTAGTGTACGAATGCGGCCGTGAGGAACTTTTTTGGGCCCACAAAAACAGTAGGGCTTACTTGAACGGTAAGGAGATATGCGTCAGCGACCAGAGCGTGCTCGACCAATCTTTTATTGAACTGGGATTTCCATATAAGGCAGAGGACTACCGTTCTTTCGCCCTCGGCCTCATACAAGATTTGTACGGCCATGTGGGTGGACTACGGCTTATGGGCGCGGCCGCCGCAGAAATCTGCTATATTGCAGCCGGACGTTTTGAAGCTCGCGTGGAGGCTTTTATAGGGCCATGGGACATTGCGGCGGCGTATATCATCCTGAAACAGGCGGGCGGCAAAATGACGGGGTTTGACGGTAATCCTGATTGCCTCGTAGCCAAGGAGGTGTTCGCTTCGAACGGCAAAGTGCATGAAGAGCTCTTGAAAGTGCTCCAAAGGCATAAAAAGTTACTGAAACATGAGTGAGATATCCGGACAAACGTCTATATTTGCACCGATAGAACGATAAAACTCTGACATTATGATTATCGATGACATAACGCACCTGAAAGATTATATCCGTCTTCTCCCGACGTTGAAGACGGTTGTCGGCTTTCTGGACAGCCATGACTTGCAAGCTTTGCCGGAAGGACGCTTTGAATGGGATGCCGACGGATGTTTTGTAAATTTGCAGACCATCCCGCCCAAGGCACCGAGTCAAGCTGTTCTCGAATCACACAGGAAAATGATAGACATACAAATACCTCTTACGGGCGATGAAACCATGGGATATTCCCCCTTAAAAGAATTGAAGCCTACGCCATACGATGAAACCAAAGACATTTCGTTCTATAAAGAGTGTTCCGGAAGTTTCGTCACCGTAAAGAAAGGCATGTTTGCCATCTTTTTCCCGCAAGACGCACATGCGCCGGGCGTAACACCGACAGCTTTGAAGAAAGCCGTCTTTAAAATTCCGGTATCGGATGATTGGAATCAACAATAAAAATAACACCTTAATTCTATTCTTATTATGGCAAAATCAACGGTAAAGTCAACTCCAAAGACTTTGGATATTATTAAAAACGACCCTTGGCTGAAAGATTATGAAGTCGCTATCGTGGGTCGCCACCGGCATGCGGAAGACAAAATCGCCGAACTCACACAAAATGGAAAATGCTCTTTGTCGGATTTCGCTTCGGGATACTTATATTTCGGCCTGCACCGCACGGCTACGGGGTGGGTGTTCCGCGAATGGGCGCCCCATGCCACCGAAATCTATTTGATAGGCGATTTCAATGATTGGAAGGAATCGCCGAAATACAAGTTGAAAAGGATAAAGGACACCGGGAACTGGGAAATCAAATTGCGCGGCAACGCCCTCAAACACGGCGACCTCTACAAGTTGAAAATACATTGGGACGGCGGATGCGGCGAACGTATTCCGGCATGGTGCCGCCGCGTGGTACAGGACGAACAGACCAAAATCTTCAGTGCGCAAGTCTGGGCGCCCGAACAGCCTTACGTGTGGAAAAAGAAGACTTTCCGCCCCAATACGGCTCCCTTGCTGATTTATGAATGCCACATCGGTATGGCGCAGGATGCAGAGAAAGTCGGGTCTTACAATGAATTCCGTGAAAACGTGCTGCCCCGCATCGCTGCCGATGGGTACAACTGCATACAAATCATGGCCATACAGGAACATCCTTACTATGGAAGTTTCGGCTATCATGTATCGAGTTTCTTTGCAGCTTCCAGCCGTTTCGGTACGCCGGAGGAACTGAAACGACTCATCGACGAGGCACATAAAATGGGCATTGCCGTGATTATGGACATCGTGCACTCCCACGCCGTGAAGAACGAAGTGGAAGGCTTGGGCAACTTTGCCGGTGACCCCTGCCAGTATTTCTATTCGGGCGGACGGCGCGAACACCCGGCGTGGGACAGTTTGTGCTTCGATTACGGCAAGAACGAAGTCATACACTTCCTGTTGTCCAACTGCAAATTCTGGTTGGACGAGTACCATTTCGACGGTTTCCGTTTCGACGGTGTCACGTCTATGCTCTATTACAGCCACGGGTTGGGCGAGGCGTTCTGCAACTATGGGGATTATTTCAACGGGCATCAAGACGACAATGCCATCTGTTACCTGACGTTGGCCAACGCATTGATTCACGAAGTCAACCCCAAAGCCATTACCATAGCCGAGGAAGTGAGCGGCATGCCGGGATTGGCTGCCCCGTTCAAAGGCGGCGGATACGGTTTCGACTACCGCATGGCCATGAACATTCCCGACTATTGGATAAAGACCATTAAAGAAAAGAAGGACGAGGACTGGAAACCTAGCAGCATGTTTTGGGAAGTGACGAACCGACGGGCTGACGAGAAGACCATATCTTATTGTGAAAGCCACGACCAGGCTTTGGTGGGCGACAAGACTATCATTTTCCGCCTGATAGATGCCGACATGTATTGGCACTTCAAAAAAGGAGATGAGAACTACGCCGTAGAACGCGGCATAGCCTTGCATAAAATGATTCGTCTGCTTACAGCTTCCACCATCAACGGCGGTTATCTGAATTTCATGGGTAATGAGTTCGGTCATCCGGAATGGATTGATTTTCCGCGTGAGGGCAACGGGTGGAGTCACAAGTATGCCCGGAGACAGTGGAATCTTGTAGATAATAAAGAATTGTGCTATCATTACTTAGGTGACTTCGACAAAGCTATGCTTGATATTATCGGCAAGGAGAAAAATATCCAAAAATCTCCCGTGACGGAAATCTGGCATAACGATGGCGACCAAGTATTGGCCTATAGCCGTAATAACCTCATATTTGTCTTTAACTTCAGCTATGCCCGTTCGTATACGGATTACGGCTTCATGGTGCCTCAAGGGGCCTACGACGTGATTCTGAACACTGACGCCCCGGCATTCGGCGGACACGGATTGAATGATGACAGCCTCCGCCACTTGACCAACTTCGACCCGCTTCTGGCCCGTGATGGAAAGGGATGGCTCAAACTCTATCTTCCGGCACGTTCTGCCATGGTACTCCGTAAGGCGCAAGAAGATGAAAAGACGGAAAATAAATAAGAGTAAAAACAAATAAACTGAAACTGGATTCCGGATGTACAAACCGACATATAAGAAAAGAACCGCACGCATGATTTCATGGGTATGCGGTTCTCTTTTCACCTTGTTCTCCCTGCTTTACCTGTTTGTGATGCAGGCTGACTTATTGGCTACCGCACAACATTTGTTGTCGAAAGGGCAGACCGTTTATTCTCCGCTGTGGGGAACGGTCATCATTACCTTTCTGCTACTGTTATTGCAGGGAGTTTTTCGGCGGATAATGGTATATCCGTTGCGTTTCCATGCACTCTATTATTTCCCGTCGTGCGTCGTGTTGGGATTGCTTACGTCCATTGTTCCTCAAACAGGGTGGAATGTACAATTGTCCACCAATTGGATATGGCTCACGGTCTGTATTTTTTTGTATATCCTTGTGACATGGATGGCTCTGCATTTCCCGGACCGTAAAAATGGAAAACAGAATGCTTTTTCCTTCCTATGGGTGAATTTCCTATGGCTTGCGTTGCAGTTCTGCATGGTTAACAGCATAGCCAATACGAAAGATGTATACCACTACCGGCTCAAAGCGGAGAGATACCTCGTCGAAGGGCAGGACTCGTTGGCGTTGCAAGTAGGAGCCAAATCATTGCAGACAGACCGGAGCCTGACTGCCATGAGAGTGTTTGCACTAAGCCGTGAGAATCTTTTAGGCGAGAAGCTTTTCGATTTTCCTCAATATAACGGTAGCCAAGGTCTGTTGCCCAGTTTGTCTGATACAACCTACGCTCATGATTGGACGAAGGCCTTATACAAACATTTAGGGGGAAAGCCGGGGAAAAATTTGAAAGACAACACCCGGTTTCTCGAACTTCTGTCACAACGGCCTTCGGCCACTGCTGCTGCAAAAGACTACTTGCTTTGCGCCTATCTGTTGGATAAGAACCTTGATGCTTTTGTCGCCGCACTGCCACGTTGCCATGAAGTGAACGACAACCTCCCGTTACATTACAAGGAAGCTCTCATTCTATATAACCGTTTGCATACCACTCCGGCCATTACGTACAAAAACAGTGTAATAGAAACAAACTTGAACGACTTCCTCCACTACGGTATGCAATATACTCATGCGACGGAACGCTCGAACCAATGCCGACGCATGTACGGAAATACGTATTGGTGGTATTATTACTATCAAAAACCTTCTGAATAATCGTAGCTTTATCCCCTATATTCCCGCCATAAATGCCGCAAAGCAATCAGGGGATGATACCATAACATACGTGGACCTGCATATCGCATCACTTTCCGGATGCGTCGCTTCATGTCCGGACGGTAGCAATGTATGGTGCAAAGACGGCACGTACGCTTATCTTTCTGGAAGGGACACCGTGATAGACGTGCACGGGAATAATCCAACATTTCACGGCACTCCGGACATAAACTCCTGTGGCCTTCCTTGTAGCGGCAGTAGAGACGAATCATCAATTCTACCGTACGCTGTTCTTCCTCTATCCGGTTGTTTTTACGCTTGCCCAAATCCGTTCTTTTCCTTTCTACCTATTCTTTAATACGAATCAAGGCATTGGCCAAAATAGCTGTGACACCACCGGTCGTGATACCGGACGAGAATATGTTTCTCACCGTTTCCGGCAGTTGCGAAAGAATCTCGGGCACCAATTCCACACTTAATCCCAAAGAAAAACTCAACGCCATCACCAACGTGGCTTTGCGGTCGATGGTCTGAGCTGCAATAATACGGATTCCGGCGGAAGCCACTGTGCCGAACATCAATAGCGTGGCACCGCCCAATACTGGTTCGGGCATCAAAGAGAACACCAGACCCACGGCCGGGAAAAGTCCCAGCAAAATAAGGAATCCTGCGATATAATATCCCACGTAACGGCTCGCCACTCCAGTCAACTGTATCATCCCGTTGTTTTGGGCAAAGACTGAGTTCGGGAAGGAATTGAACACTCCGGCCAACATAGAATTGAACCCATCGGCCAAAATTCCTCCGGAAGCCCGTTTCACAAACGTCTTTCCCTCTACCGGCTCTCCCGAGATGAGTGAATTGGCCGTGATGTCGCCGTAGGCTTCAATCGCCGTAATCAAATACACCAGTCCCAAAGCGATAAAAGCCGACCAGTCAAAAGACAAGCCGTATTTAAAAGGAACAGGTATATTGAACCCTCCATAACTCTGCACCGAAGAAAAGTCCACCAAACCCATACACCAAGCCACCGCGTAACCGATGACCAGTCCGATGACAATCGAACTCATACGCAGGTAACGGTTCGAACTTCTGTTGAAGAAAATAATCAGCAACAAAACCAAAGCCGCCAAGCCGACATGTTCAAAGCTACCGAAAGTCCCGTTGCTTTTGGCCACCGCACCGCCTCCGCAGGCCGTAATCCCCACTTTGATAAGACTCATACCTATCAGCGTCACGACAATACCGGAAACCAACGGCGTAATGATTTTACGGGTATATTTCAATAAGCGGCTAATTAACATTTCTACCGTAGAGGCCGCCATACAAGCCCCGAAAATAACGGGAAGACCTCCGGTCAGCCCTGCGGAAATGATAGGACCGATGAAAGAAAAGCTCGTGCCCTGTATGCACAGCAATCCCGTACCGATACCTCCGATTCGTCTACATTGTATAAACGTGGACACGCCGGAAGCAAACAATGCCATGGAAACCAAGAAACTGGTCGTCTCGATATCCAACTTCAAAGCCCCGGCTATGATAAGCGGCGGGGTGATGATAGCCACGAAAATGGCCAATAAATGCTGTAGGGCAGCAAATAAAGTTTCGCGCAAAGGCGGTCGGTCGTTCAACCCGTATATCAACTCTGCTTTTAATTCGGACTTGTTTGATTCTTCCATTGGTTTCTTCTTGTGTACGTTTGATTAATATGTAGAAAAATACCCTACCTTAATAATTTGGGCGCAAAGGTACGAAAAAAACAGTAAAGGAAGCAGGTCTGTTTCGCTTTCTCCTGACAATTAAGAGGCATTTCGAGCCAAATGTTAAAAAATCGAGGGCAAATTAGGTATTTTCGCTCCGTCGTTCGTCCTATATATAAAACGTGATTGGAATCGGTGTTACGGCCAACAGGTTCAGCCGTAACAGTCCGAAAAAGATTGAACCTTACTTTTTACTATTATGGGAAAAAACGACTTTTTTAAGGATTTGCCGCGCAGAGGAGCCAAGCATCTGTTGGCCACAATGGCGTGGACTGCTTTTTGCACGGGAACTGTGTATGCACAAGAATGGATTGATGTGACAGACACTTACATCACCAATGCAGACTTCTCCACCGGTACGACGGACGGGTGGGACGCCGGGACTGCGCTTCCCGGCGTGAATGCCACATGGTTGAATGCAGAGTTCTTCCAGTCTTATAATTCTGCCTCGCAAAACGTGTTAGGATTGAAAGCCGGTCATTACAAACTTACGGTGCAAGGATTCCACCGTGCAGGCGGAAATGATAATGGAGCGGCCTACAACGCCGGCACGGAAGTTATCAATGCTTACCTGTTTGCAGGAAAGGATTCGGTGAAGCTAAAGTCCCTGTACAGCGAACCTGCAGATGCCAGTGTAGCCAACCAGTTGAACGGATGGCCCGACGGTATGGAAGGACTGAACGCTTGGCTGACCAAATATCCCGAAAGCTATCTGAACGAGGTGACATTCACCGTACAACAAGACGGAAGCGACATGCTGATGGGGATTGCATCCAATACCAATGCGGGTAAAACATGGTCTTGTTGGGACAACTTCAAACTGTATTTCGAGGGAAGCGCGTTTGATGCCTTCTCCGTCAAAATCTCAAAATTGGAAACGTTGCGCGATTCATTGGAAACTTTGGGTATAGCGTCTGCCTCCGAGTTGACCGCCCTCGTCGAACAGTACGGCAGCTACAATGAAAACACTCCGGAGGAGGAAATCGCCGCCGCATCCGTTATCCTCGAAGAAAACACAGCCACAGCTTTAGGGCTTTGTACGAAGGGGGCTGAGTTGACAGCAAGCATGGCCAAAGCAACCGGACTGTTGACGCAAATGGAAGATGGGACATATAATGTGACAGATGCCGTAAAGCAAGAACTGCAAGACGCTATCGGAACTGCGGAAGAGGTTCTGAAACTGTCCACAATGAAAGAAGTCACTGAAGCGATTGGCGACGGCATCACGGCCATGAACACGGCAACATCCAATGCCATGGCTTACATCAGCCTAAGCTATTCATTACAGAAAGCCAAAGCATTGGCCGACCGTATCAGCGGTTTGGCAGAAACCGAAGCTTACAAGAAAGTAGCTGAATTGTTGGCCTCCACGGAATTGGTTTACGACGATGTGGCTTTGGCCGCACAGGCTCTCAATGCAGAATGCCGTACAGCCATGACTCCGGAGTTCCTTTCTACGGCATCCGATGACAATCCGATAGAACTTACCAGTTTCATTGTCAATCCGAACGTATTCCAAACCGTATCGGAAATGGCTCCTCCTTCCGGTTGGGATTGCGACAAAGGGGCTGCGGACGGTACGTGGTACACGTCTACGGAAGGTACAGGTAATTCAGATCTCTTCTGTAACAGTTGGACCGGTTCCCGTCTGAACCCCTCACGCTATGGCCAAACTATAGGAAACGACGAAGAAGGAGCGGTGAAGTTACCGGACGGACTGTACATATTGAAAGCAGCCACTTATACAAACGCCGGAGCGACCAACGTACTCTTGTACGCCTCGACAGACAGCGTGGATTTCGCCTTTGCGGAAAGCAACGAAGATTGGGACACCTATGTAGAAGCACGAGACGCTCTGGCTACAACGACGGAAACAGAGAACTTCGAAGTGCGCGACGGTAAACTTCATATCGGTATGGTTTGCGTAGGCACGACAGGTGGAAACGGTAAAAGTTGGTATGCCGACAACTTCCGCATTTATTACATCAAGAGCGATGTAATCTCTGCTTACCGCGACCGTCTGCAAGCCCGACTGGATGAAGCGGCTCTGCTGCATGAAAAGATGGTGGAAGCCGGTATCGACGACAGCGACGACCTCGGTTTTGCCTTGGATCCGGAAGACGGTTATCCCGACTTCATCGAATCCGGAACACAAGAAGAGTTACAATTAGCCATCGAGGATATGGACCGCATGTTGGAAGAAGGCAACACGATTATTACAAATTATGAAACCCTCACGCCTCTCTTAAGCAACGGTACCGTTTTGGACAGTCAATTAAATGAAGGGCTGGTGGTAGCCCAACCTAAGGTTACGGCCGATTTCTCCATGGCATTGGAGGACGCTGCGGCTTACGCGGAAAAGATGACATGGGGAAATTACTTGGACAAAAGGATCGTTGAGAAGACAACTGTATTGAACGATGCGACCGAAGCCTTGAAAGCTTCCATCGCGCTCTGCTTCCCGTTGGGTAAAGCCAAAACCTTGGCCGACCAAATCGGCGGATTGACCGAAAGCGAAGCGTATAAAAACGTGGTGGCACTTTTGAAAAGCGATGAGATTGACCAAATCGATGCCGACGAATTCACGGAACTGTTGAAGATGGAATGTGTGGAAGCCATGACACAGGACGTGAAAGAAAGCGCCAAAGAAAACCCGTTGGACATGACGAGTTTCATTGTCAATCCGAATATCTATCAAAATGCAGTGGACGACAATAATACGCCAATCAACACCGTAGCCAACGGTTGGGAGTGCCAAACGACGGCTGACAGTCAGGAACGTACCAAAGCGACGAGCGGCGACACTTGGTTGTATTGTTGGAGCTGGTCCGGAAAAGAAAGCAATAACATCGCTTCTTCTACCGATTACCATCAAGTTTTGGGCAACTATGGGGCACAAGAAAGCAAGGTCGCTTTGCCCGATGGAGCTTACCGTTTGGAGGCTGCCACTTGGTGTACGAAGACTCCGGAACTGTTGCAGTTGTATGCTTTGACGCGCAACGTGTCTACCGAAATTGTACCCGACATCAACCAAAACGACAGCACGGTTTACGTATTCAGCGACAGCGTATACGCGGAAGCTGCTTTCAATGCCGATACCGACACATGGGACATCGCTCAAAACACGTTGTCTACCACCACGGTCATACCGGAAATTTATGTGGAAAACGGAAGCCTGGTCATCGGTATCAAGGGAAGCGGCGTCATTACCGGGAACGGACAATATTGGTTTGCCGATAATTTCCGCCTTTATTACGTAGGTCCGAACAAAGGCGACAATATCTCGGCTCCCGCCATGGATAACAATGACCTGATGAAAGAAGTGGATGTATATGACTTGTCCGGCCGGATGGTTCGCAAACAAGTAAGGAAGTCCGAGGCTCTGCGCGGTCTGCATAAGGGCATCTACATCATGGACGGAAAGAAATATGTAGTGAAATAGAATAATCAACGATGAATTTATGAAAAAGTATGTTTCTCTTGTCTTGTTCTCCTTACTGAGTTGGGCCGTCTGTGCAAAAGACTTTCCGAAAGTCATCCTTGCCGGAGACTATCCCGATCCCACCATCCTGCGCGACGGGAAGGATTACTACATGACGCATTCTCCTTTTTATTATGCGCCGGGCTTCCTCATCTGGCATTCCCAGGACTTGGAACATTGGGAACCGGTATGCCGTGCCATGGCGCAATGGGAAGGCTCGGCCATGGCACCGGATTTGGTGAAGTATAATAATAGGTATTACATCTATTATCCGGCTGCCGGGACGAACTGGGTAATATGGGCGGACAACATCCGCGGGCCGTGGAGCGCACCGAAAGATTTGAAGGTGAACGGCATCGACCCCGGGCATGTGGCCGATGCGGATGGAAAACGTTACCTCTATCTCTCCGAAGGCAAAGTCGTGCAGCTCTCCGACGACGGATTGTCTACGGTGGGCGAGGTGAAAAAGGTCTACGACGGTTGGCCCTATCCCCGGAACTGGCGGACGGAAGGCATGTATCTGGAATCTCCGAAACTGAACTACCACAACGGCTACTATTACCTCACGTCGGCCGAAGGCGGAACTGCCGGACCGGGCACCAGTCACATGGTCGTGACGGCACGCTCGAAAAGCGTACTCGGTCCGTGGGAGAACTCTCCGTTCAACCCGTTGGTGCACACTTACAGTGAAAGAGAAAGCTGGTGGTCCAGGGGACACGGCACACTGATAGACGACGTAAACGGAAACTGGTGGGTGGTGTACCACGCATACGCCAAAGGTTACCATACTTTGGGACGTCAAACTCTTATCGAACCGATCGAGTGGACACCGGACGGATGGTGTCGTGCCAAGTCCGCAGGCACGCTTCCCAAGGCAGAGGCTCCCATCCGCCACGGTCTGGAGCTTTCCGACGACTTCCAAGGAGCGAAACTGGGCCTGCAATGGACGTTCTGGAAAGAATATGCCCCGAAAGCCGTGAGCATCGAAAACCGGACACTGCGGCTGAAGGCTAAAGGCAATACTCCGGCAGACGGCCGTTTGTTGTTGGCTACCGCAGAAGACAAGAACTACGAAACCCAAGTTGAAGTCACGGTAGGGAAAAACAATACAGCCGGACTCCTGCTTTATTATAGCGAAAAAGCATACGCCGGACTGGTGTCGGACGGCAAGACATTCACCGTCTACCGGCACGCCGGACAAAAGACAGAATTGCCCAACACGTTAGGCCGACAGTTCACGGTACGGATAAAGAACCAAGGCAACCACGTCTCCATATCGGTTGGAAAGGACGGAAAGGAATGGACCACACTGGCCGAAGGCATAGATGTGTCCGGCATGCACCACAACGCCTATAAAGGTTTCTATGCCTTACGTATAGGATTGGTTTCCATCGGGAAGGGTGAAGCCGCTTTCCGCCGGTTCCGTTATAAAAACGCCGTTCCGCAGGAAAAAGACTTGAGTGCCTACCTGATGGTGTTCCACAAGGACGAAACGCACGGGCTTTACATGGCATTGAGCCGCGACGGATACACGTTCACGGCTCTGAACGACGGGGAACCCGTCTTGGCCGGCGACACGATTGCTTACCAAAGAGGGATACGCGACCCCTATATCTACCGCGGACCGGACGGCGCATTCTATTTGGCCATGACCGACCTCCATGTCTTTGCCCGCCGCGACGGCTACCGCGAAACGGAGTGGGAGCGCGACCGCAACATGTACGGTTGGGGAAACAATAAGGGGCTTGTGCTGATGAAGTCGTGGGACTTAGTAAACTGGAAACGCGCCAACATCCGTTTCGACCAACTGACAGCCGGATTGAGTGAAATAGGCTGCGCATGGGCACCTGAAATTGCCTACGACGAACGGGTGGGCAAACTGATGATTTACTACACCATGCGCTTCCGCAACGAACGTAACAAACTGTATTACGTGTACGTAAACGATGATTTCGACCGTATCGAGAGCCTGCCCCAACTGCTCTACGAATACCCGGACGAAACGGTTTCGGCCATCGACGGCGACATCACCAAGGTAGGAGATAAGTACCATCTTTTCTACGTGGCTCACGACGGACAGCCGGGTATCAAGCAGGCTGTTTCCGACCGTATCAGCGGAGACTACGAATACGATCCGCGTTGGTACGACTTTGAACCGAAATCTTGCGAGGCTCCCACGGTATGGAAACGCCTCGGAGAGGACAAATGGGTGCTGATGTACGATGTATATAGCATCACGCCGCACAATTTCGCCTTTACCGAAACGTCGGACTTCATCACGTTTAAAAACTTGGGACGTTTCAACGAAGGAGTGATGAAATCCACGAATTTCAACGCTCCCAAGCATGGGGCCGTGGTGCATCTGACCACCGAGGAGGCCGACAAGCTTGAAGCTTACTGGAGCAAGAACAAACGGAAATACGTTTCCACGGCATCCATACAGAGGAACCCCTTGTTCCCCGGTTATTATGCCGACCCGGAAATCCTGTATTCCGAGCAAACGCAAAAATACTACGTTTATCCCACGACGGACGGTATACCGGGATGGGGCGGCACGAGCTTCAAGGCTTTCTCGTCCGCCGACTTGAAAACGTGGAAAGAAGAGCGTGTCGTGTTGGATTTGAGACAGGTTTCATGGGCGAAAAAGAACGCATGGGCACCTTGTATCATCGAGAAAAAACAAACAGACGGTAGTTACAAGTATTATTTTTACTACACGGCAGAGAAGCAAGTGGGCGTGGCGGTAGCCGACCATCCGCTCGGCCCGTTCAAGGACAGCGGCCAACCGCTGATAGGGAAGGGACTTCCGGGCGGAATGAAACGCGGACAGAATATCGACCCGGACGTTTTCACCGACCCCGTGAGCGGCAAGACTTATTTGTACTGGGGCAACTATTACATGGCCGTGTGTGAACTGAACGACGACATGGTATCCGTCAAACCGAACACCACGAAGATACTCATCGACAACGACCGGCATTACAGTGAAGCGCCTTACGTCTTTTACCGCAATGGCTACTATTATTTCACATGGTCTAAAAACGACACGCGGAGCGCGGACTACGAAGTCCGTTACGTGCGTTCCAAGTCCCCCGTCGGCCCGATCGACCCGTCGGAAAGCCGGGTGGTAGTCTGCAAAAAGCCCGACCAGGGCATTTATGCCACAGGCCACCAATCCTTCCTGCAAGTGCCCGGCACGGACGAATGGTACATCGTCTACCACCGCTTCAAGTTCCCCGACGGCATCACGATGGGGCATGAAGCGGGTTATCACCGCGAAGTCTGCATGGACCGCGTGTTTTTCAATGAAGACGGCACAATAAAACAAGTCGTTCCAAGTCTATAATAAAGAGCATATCATATACATTTATAAACAAAATCAACATACGATGAAACGAATATTATTGGGTATATTAGGCGTATGCGCATGCCATGCCTACGCACAAACATTCAAGGAGTGGCAAGACCCTGAGATCAATGCCGTCAACCGTGCCCCCATGCACACCGACTTTTTTGCCTATGAAAGTACGGAACTGGCGGCAAAAGGAATGAAAGAACTGTCCGGAAACTTCATGAGCCTGAACGGGAACTGGAAATTCAACTGGGTGGAACATGCGGATGCACGTCCGGAAGGCTTCTGGAAGACGGATTTCAACGACAAAGGTTGGGTGGATTTCCCGGTTCCGGGCGTGTGGGAACTGAACGGTTATGATGTCCCGGTATACGCAGGAGTGGATTTCGGATGGAAAGGCTACGAAGGACGCACGTTCAAGAAGCCGCCCCATGTCCCGACGGAAAACAACCACGTAGGTTCCTACCGCCGTGAAGTGGTGATTCCTTCAGACTGGAAAGGGAAAGACATCATCGCCCATTTCGGTGCCGTGTCTTCCAACATGTACCTATGGGTCAACGGAAAGTTTGTGGGCTACAGCGAGGACAGCAAAATGGAGGCGGAGTTCGACCTGACCCCTTACCTGAAACCGGGGCAAAAGAACCTGATAGCCTTCCAAGTGTTCCGTTGGTGCGACGGCAGCTACTTGGAGGACCAGGATTTCTTCCGTTACAGCGGCGTATCACGCGACTGCTACCTCTACGTGCGCCACGCCAAGCGGATAGAAGACCTTCGGGTCACTCCCGACTTGGACGACCGGTATCAGGACGGAACACTGGAAGTCCGTATGGATGTAAAGGGCAAGGCCCGCATTACACTCGAATTACTCGATGCACGCGGGGAAACCGTCTGCATGAAAGAAGTCCGCGAAACGGGAACCCCATCCGTCGTCATGCCGGTGAAGAACCCGCATAAATGGACGGCAGAGACACCCTACCTCTACACCCTCAGGGCTACACTGAAAGACGGAAACGCCATCCGCGAAGTCATACCCGTAAAAGTGGGATTCCGGAAAATCGAAATCAAGGACAGCCAACTTTTGGTAAATGGGCAGCCCGTGCTCATCAAAGGAGTAAACCGTCATGAGATGGATCCCGACGGAGGCTCGTATGTCACCCGCGAGAGGATGCTCCAAGACATACAACTCATGAAGAAATTCAATGTCAATGCCGTGCGCACCTGCCACTATCCGGACGATCCGTATTGGTATGAACTGTGCGACCGTTACGGCCTTTACATCGTAGCCGAAGCCAATCTCGAAAGCCACGGCATGGGTTTCAAGGAAAAGTCGTTGGCCAAGGACCCAGCTTACAAGAAAGCGCATTTGGAACGCAACCAACGCAACGTGCAGTGCAACTTCAACCATCCGAGCATCATCCTGTGGTCGATGGGCAACGAGTGTGGCGACGGTTCGAACTTCGAGGCCTGTTACGACTGGATCAAACAGGAAGACCCCAGCCGCTTCGTCCACTTTGAACAAGCTTACGACACCGGTTCCAATACCGATGTCTACTGTCCGATGTATCCCACTTACTCCCGTTGCATCAAGTATTGCGAGGACGACAACAAACAGAAACCCTTCATCATGTGCGAATATGCCCATGCCATGGGGAACGCTTTGGGCGACTTCAACATCTATTGGGACTTAATCCGGAAATATCCCAAGTTCCAAGGCGGTTTCATCTGGGACTGGGTGGACCAGTCGCCGAGATGGACCGGCCGCAACGGGGAAATGATATACGGTTACGACGGGGACTTCGACGATTATAAGACCAAGGACGACAATTACATGGTCAACGGCTTGTTCGGTCCCGACCGTGTACCGAACCCGCACAGCTACGAAGTGAGATACTTCTACCAGAACATCTGGACCACGCCCGGAGATTTGTCGAAAGGCGAAATCAAGATATACAATGAGAATTTCTTCCGCGACCTTTCAGCATACGTCATGGAGTGGGAAACACTGAAAGACGGAAAAGTCATGCGCAGCGGAACGGTGGAACGGATAGATTGCCAACCGCAACAAACCGCCACGATGACCTTGGACTGGGGCGGAACTGACGGGGAAGGCGAATGGTTGCTCAACGTGAGATACCTGCAACGGGAAAGAGAAGGCATCATTCCGGCGCGTCACGTGGTGGCCAAGGCACAAATCGAACTCCGGCCCTATCAGGCACCGGACATGGTTTTGAAGAACGAAAGCGTGCGTTACATTCCGGATGTCGTCCCGCAAGTCAACGACCGTAATCTGGCCCATCTGATTATCACGGGAGAGAACTTCCGGGTACGTTTCAACAAGATGACCGGATACATGGAACGCTATGCCGTGAACCGGACGGAGTTCATCCGGAAAGGCGGTGCGCTGACACCGAACTTCTGGCGCGCCCCGACCGACAATGATTACGGTGCCAAACTGCAACACAAATATGCGGCTTGGAAAAATCCCGACCTGCGTCTCACGTCGTTAAAACACGAAACGAAAGAAGGACAGGTCGTCGTGTCGGCGGAATACGACATGAGGAGCGTGTCGGCCAAACTTTACCTGACCTATACCATCAACAACCGGGGAGCCGTAAAGGTCAACCAAAAGATGGTGGCCGACAAGGGAAAAAAGGCATCCGACATGTTCCGCTTCGGCATGCAACTGGTCATGCCCAAGGATTTTGAATACGTTTCTTACTACGGACGCGGGCCGGTGGAGAATTACAGCAACCGCAACCACAGCACAGACCTCGGCATTTATCACCAGACCGTAGACGAACAGTTCTATCCCTACATCCGTCCGCAAGAGACGGGCACGAAAACAGACATCCGTTGGTGGAAAGTCCTCGACGTGAAAGGCACGGGGTTGCAGTTCGTGGCCGATGCCCCGTTCTCGGCTTCCTCCCTGCACTACACCATCGAATCGTTGGACGAAGGACCGGTGAAGAAACAGGGACATTCGCAGGAAGTGGAAAAGGCAGACCTGACCAACGTTCTGATAGACAAGGCACAGATGGGACTGGCTTGTATCGACAGTTGGGGGGGCATGCCCGAACCGGAATTCCGCCTGCCGTATGAAGATTATGAGTTCACCTTCATCATGACCCCTGTTTCTCACAATTACCCATTATATTGACCGAAGACATGAATATCCTGAAACCTTTTATGGCACTTTGCCTCATGCAGGCTTTGCCATGTACCGTACGGGCGGCACAACCCGATTCCGTTTATGTCTTCCCTTATCCCACGACCAACGACCACGGACGGCGCGGCATGCAGTTCGTCTGGAGCGCGGACGGGAAGCACTGGCAGGACGTGGCGGAAGGAATGGTCTTTATGCGGTGCGACTTCGGTGCTTGGAAATACATGTACAAGCCGCGTCTGATACAAGACCGGCAGGACGGAAGGTTGCACTGTTTCTGGGACTTGGACCCGGAAGGCAGCGCGATAGGCTATGCTTCATCCGCCGACCTGGTAAAATGGACGCCCCAAGAATACTTCATGGCCACGGAGCAAGGCAAGTTCGCCGTGAAAGACGGGCGTATGCCGGTGACTGACACGGTACAAATCGGCGACAAGACGATTGCGGGGTATGCCCTGAAAGTATCCTACGGCATATTGGAAGGCATGGAACGCCATGGCATATACCGTTCTGCCCTCAATGCCCAGAGGGGCGAGCGTGCCGAGCACGACGCGGCCCGGTTTGCCGGACTGCAAATGGTCAATGCGCGGATTACCGTGGACGAAGGCCGGGCGAAACCCATCAGTGAGAACCTGATTGGCGTGTTCTTTGAAGACTTGAATTACGCAGCCGACGGCGGACTGTATGCCGAACTGGTGCAGAACCGGGATTTCGAATACTCCGAAGCCGACGGCAACAAGGACCGGAACTGGAACAGTCGCTACGCGTGGAGCGTGGAGGGCGAGGGCATGGCATTCGACGTGTCTACGGATCAGCCCGTCCATCCCAACAATCCCCATTACGCCGTGCTCAACGTGGCGCAGCCCGGCGGCGGCTTCACGAATACGGGATTCGACGGCATCGCGGTGAAGGAAGGCGAGAAGTACGACTTTTCGCTTTTCACCCGTACGCCGGACGGCAAGGGAGGCGGAAAGGCCGTGGTACGTCTGGTCGACCCGCAGGGAAAGACCGTGGCCGAGACCACCGTCACACTGTCCTCGAAAACATGGAAGAAACGGGAAGCCGTGCTGAAAGCCACGGCCACCGTCGCGCAGGCCCGGCTCGTCATCATCCCGCAGTCTGCCGGACGGTATGCCCTCGACATGATTTCACTGTTCCCACAAAAGACGTTCAAGGGACGGAAGAACGGGCTTCGCGCCGACTTGGCGCAGGCCATTGCCGACATCCGTCCGCGTTTCGTCCGCTTCCCCGGCGGATGTCTGGCACATGGGGACGGGGTGGACAACATCTATCATTGGAAAGAGACCATCGGCCCGTTGGAAGCCCGAAAACCGGCGGCCAACATCTGGCGTTACCACCAGACGTGCGGTTTGGGCTACTTCGAGTATTTCCAATTCTGCGAGGACATCGGTGCCGAACCGTTGCCGGTCGTGGCCGCAGGCGTGCCCTGCCAGAACTCCGGTATCGGAGGACCGAGCCATCATTCCAAAGACTTCGTGACGGCCAACGGCCAACAGGGCGGCATCCCGATGGAGGAGATGGGGCAGTACATACAGGACGTGCTCGACCTGATTGAATATGCCAACGGGGATGCCAAAACCACACGGTGGGGACGCGAACGGGCCAAGGCCGGACATCCCGAACCGTTCAACCTGAAATACATCGGACTGGGCAACGAAGACCTCATCAGCCGCGTGTTCACGGAACGGTTTACGATGATTTATGAAGCCATACGGGCCAAATATCCCGACATCGTGGTCATCGGCACGACGGGACCGTCCTGCGAAGGAACGGACTACGAAGAAGGCTGGGCCTTGGCCGACCGCTTGAAACTGCCCATGGTGGACGAGCATAATTACAACACACCGGGATGGTTCATTTACAACCAAGATTACTACAACCATTATGACCGACATAAGTCCAAGGTCTACTTGGGGGAATATGCGGCCCATGCCCCGGGACGTCCGAGCAATATCGAGACGGGATTGGCGGCGGCTTTGTTCCTGACTTCGGTAGAGCGCAATGGCGATGTGGTGAGCATGACATCATACGCTCCGCTCTTGGCCAAGGAAGGGCATACGCAATGGAGGCCGGATTTGATTTACTTCAACAACACGGAAGTGAAACCCACTGTGGATTATTACGTGCAGCAAATGTACGGGCAGTATGCCGGAAATGAGTACCTGCCCTCTACGCTGACGGTGGATAACCGGCGGCATGATGTGCGTAGCCGCGTGGGCGTTTCCGTGGTGAAAGACGGCGAAAGCGGCGACCTTATCGTGAAATTGGTGAACCTGCTCCCGGTGGCGGTCAAAACGGATGTGAAAATCCCGTCGTTGGCCGGACATCAAGCCGTAGGGCAGAAGACCGTCCTTTCGGGGCGCCCGTCCGACACGAATGCCGTACCGGTGGAAAGCGCAATGGAAATAGGGGAGAAGTTCCCCTATGAAATGCCGGCCTATTCCTTCACGGTTATCAGGATAAAACGCGAATGTAAGTAGATGTCTCGATAACGAAAGGGATAAGACAGAAGAACAAAAGAACAGAATATTTTGGCTTGCACAGCCTTTTGTTCTTTTGTTCTTCTGTCTCATTTTATCGTTTTGTCAATCTGTCAATCCCACCCTTACGAGAATCGCGTATTTGCCCTTTGGCCCGAAGCCGGAAATAAATAAGGCATTCTCGCGAGGGCGGGATTTTAACTTGCTGTAAGCATAGACTTGTTTTTACTTTCTTTCTGTCCGGTAGCAGGGAAGTAGATGCGGAAGGAAGCGGTCGGCCTGTCAGCCGGACGCGAATATCCGGAACACTTTGATTCCGTTTTTGCGAAACGGATTTTCTTCAGATAGCGTCTGAAGCCCCCCTCAAAGGGCATTTTCCTGCCTCTTTCAGCCTCCGGATTCCCCTTTCGGAAGAGTTTGGGCGCACAACGTGCTGAGAATGAAAAATCGCTTTCAGCCGAACGATTTACCGTTCGGCTGAGAAAAAAGCACGAATATGCAGGATTTATGCCATAATATTGTATTTATACCGTATAAATATACAGAAAAAAGACCTGAAAAGCCCTTTTTCTCTTATTCTTGAAATACGGGAATTCCGGAAAAACTGTCTTTTTGACAGCTTAAAGTCCTCTAAAACGTACAAATGTAAGTCCCTCCAAACGCTTCACCCATATCTGAAGTATTCCTTTTGCAACTGCGTCTTAATATCCTTGCGTGCCAATAAGATATGCTGTTCCACCGTGCGCTTTGAAACAGACAGCTCACGGGCTATCTCGGAAGGAGTGAGGTTTTCAAAAAAGGACAGGCAATACGCCTTGCGCCGCTTTTCCGGCAGGGCAAACACCAAACGGTCGAACATCAGTTTCAATTCCTTGAAAGATACTTTTTCCTCCGTCGTGTCTTGCAAGGCCTCCTGTGTGTAAAACAGTTCGCCCCACACGTCATTTTCCTTGCGGTATCTTCGTTGGCGGTCGGCCATCAGGTTACGTGCCACCTTGTAAGCCAAGGATACCACAGCCTCCGGACTTATGAAATCCTTATGCTTCCACAGTCTCTCAAACACATCCTGCACCACGTCTTCCGCCTCGTCGGGACGATCGATGCGGGATGCGATATAATGCTTCAAAGCCTCCTTTTGCCGTACGTAACACGCGGCCAGTCCTTTTTCGTCGTTTCTTGCTTCCATGGCACATCGTTTGATTTCTACCACAAAAGTAGCCTAACGGCAGGCGACGGAATGGGATGATTTCAGCCGATTGTTACGTCATTTTGCGCCTTTCCTTCTTTTTCCCTGAACTGTGTCGGTGTCATGCCGAACTCTTCCTTGAAATGCAGGTTGAAATATTTGATGGTGTTGAATCCCGTGAGGTCCGCTATTTCGTTCACGCTGCATGTGGTGGCCTTCAGCAACTGGGCTGCCCGTTTCAGCCGGATGGAACGGATGAACTGCAAGGGCGTAACGTTGACAATGGCCTGCATTTTTCGGTTCAACTGGGTCTTGCTCATCCCCACGTCTAAGCTCAGGTCGCCCACGGAATATTCCGGATTGCTGATGTTTTTCTTGACGGATTCCAAGGCTTTCTCCATCAGCTTCTCGTCTATCGAAGTCGTGGTGATGGCCTCGAAAGACACGTCGATGGACTTGCGGAACATCTTTTGCCGCCGTTCTTTCTGCTCGATGAGTTGGCGGATGCGCACTTGCAGCATTTCCCAGTTGAACGGTTTCGAGATATAAGAATCCGCTCCTGCTTCGTATCCCCCGATGCGCGAATCATCGGAACTGCGGGCCGTAAGCAGGATGAACGGGATATGTGAGGTCTGTATGTCGCCTTTCAGCCTGCGGCACAGTTCCATGCCGTCCATGCGGGGCATCATCAGGTCGGACACAATCAAGTCCGGCAACTCCGTCCGTGCCGCCTGTTCGCCCTCCACGCCGTCTCGCGCTTCCACCACACAAAAGTCCTTTTGCAGTTGCTCCACCAGGAAATGACGGAATTCGTCGTGGTCCTCCACCACCAGAATCTTCTTCCGTCCCGTCTCCGTGGGCGGCATGTCGTGGATTTCGCTCTCTTCGTCCCGGTATTCCGCCTTTTCTTCTGCCGCAGGTGCCGTCCCTCCTCCATGCAGGTCGGTCGGGATATACAGGGTGAAGGCCGTGCCTTCTCCCGTCCGGCTTTCCACCGTGACCTTTCCTTCATGCAGTTTGGCGTACTCGCGCACCAGATGGAGACCTATGCCGCTGCCTTGCCCGGCCAGTTGTCCCTCCGTGGCTGTCTGATAGAAACGGTCGAAAACGAAGGGCAAATCCTTCTCCGCAATGCCGCATCCGGTGTCTTCCACCCTGACCGCCGCATACGGCCGTCCGTCTTCCGATACCTTCTCCACCGTGACCCGTACCTGTCCGTGCGCGGAGGAGAATTTGAAGGCATTGGAAAGCAGGTTGTTGAGCATCTTATACATCTTGTCGGAATCGTAATTCATGAAAAGACGTTCCACCTTAGGCTCGAAGGAAAGTTCTATCTCACGGCTTGCCGCCAAGTCGGTGAACTGCCTGACAGCTTCTTCCAAGAAAAAGACCATGTCGTTCATCTTCAACCTGAGACGCTCGCCCTTCATTTCCAATTTACGGAAATCGAGCAACTGGTTTACCAGATTGAGCAGGCGGCGCGCATTATTGTAAATAGGTTCCAACTTCTTTTTCAGCTCCGGTTCGCCCGTATCGTGGATGAGTGCCCCCAAAGGCGTAAGAATCAGGGTGAGGGGAGTGCGGAACTCATGGCTGATGTTCGTGAAGAAGCGGAACTTCATCTGGTCGAGCTCTTCGCGCTGTTTCCGTTCGTTAGCTTCTTGAGCCATCCGGATTTTGAGCTGTGCCCGCCTCCGGAACCTTCTCCACGACCAGACCATCAAACCGGCAGCCAGCACGACGTACACCGCGATGGCCCATGCCGTCGCCCAAAACGGTGGCGCAATGGTAATGGTTATTTCGGTCGGTGTCTTCCCCCAAATCTTGTCCCCGTTAGCGGTGTAGACCACGAATTTGTACTCGCCGGGCTGTAATCCGGTATAGGTGGCGCGTCCGCTCCCGTCAGCCACCACCTCGTTCCACTCCTTATCGTAATTCAGCAGTTTATACTTATAGTAAGTGTGCGAAGGGTTGACATAATTCAGGCCTGAAAATTCTATCATGACGAAATTCTCGTCGTGACGGAGCCGGATTTCCGACGTTCGGTCCACGGTCTGCGTCAGAATCACATGCCCGTTGTATGCCTCATTCACTTTCAACGGGTTGTTGAACAGATAGAAACGGGTGAAGACGGGATGGTTGTCGCTTCGGTCGTATCGGATTTCCGAAGGATTGAAATAATTGAATCCGTGGGCCCCGCCGAAGAACAAAAGCCCGGACCGGGTTTTCAAAGCCGCATTCTCATAAAACTTGCCGCCCTGCAACCCGTCGGTTTCCCCATAGCTCACCACGGAAAATCCTTTCCCGGCAGGGTCTTCACGAGGTGCGATTTTACAAAGTCCGTTCAGCGTGGAAGCCCATACCATTCCTTCGTTGTCCTCCAACAAGGCCGTGACGGCATTGTTGGGCAGTCCGTCAGACTCGGTCAGCACCGTGGCCTCCTTGTGGCGAGGGTCAAACACCAAGATGCCGTCTTCCGTCCCGAACCATTCCACGCCGTGGCGGTCTTTCAGCATGCAGAAATATTTGGTGTCGGCATACCGCTGTTCTTTCAGAAAAGCCGGAATCCACACGCTGTCTTTCTGCGTGTCGTAATAGTAGATGCCGCTGTTGCCCAAAGCGGCGAACGTATGGCCGTCCACCGGATAGAAGGCATGAACCACGGCGTATGAACGGAGTTCGGGATGACGGTCGTGCAACATATAGGCAATCTTCCCCGTGGCCGGCTCGAAACGTCCGACCCCGCCGGTCACACTGGCCCAATAACGGCCTTCGCTGTCTTCGTACAAAGCACGGGATATGTTCTGGTTAGGGTCTTGTTCCCAATTCACCGTAGAACGGAGAAGGTTGCGAACCTGTCCGCCCTCGATGCAATAAAAACCGTGAAGGAAGGTGCCCACCCATATACGTCCGCCCTTGTCCTTAAAAACGGAAAGGCAAATGTCATTCGGTTCGGCCTTGAATACTTGCTCCATCGCACCGGTAGACGGCCGGAAACGGAAGAGGCCGAAAACGCCTCCGATAAGTACAGACCCGTCGGCATCCTCCAAAAAGCACCGGATGCTCTCGCTGGTGACGGACGAATAGCGGTTCACGGTGTGACCGAGAGAGAACTTCTGCATGCTGGGATGGTAATAACACAAGCCCTGAAAAAGGGTGCCCACCCATATACCCCCGTTCCAGTCGGAAAATACCGTATAAATATCGTTTTCCAATGTCCCTCCGTCGGTCAGTTCCAGTGCAGGAAGTGTGGTCACCTCGAACGTCCGGGCATCGATGATGCGGAGGCCGGATTTGGACGTGCCGACCCACACATTGCCGTCCCGGTCCAAATCCATGCACGTGAAGAAGTTGGAAAGTCCGCTTATGCCGCATGCCTCCTTCCAAGTGCGTTCCATGCGATTGTAGAAGAATAGTCCGTTGTTGTACATCAGCCAGATGTTTCCCTGGGCATCCGGATGCAGGTATATGCGGTCGGTAAGCCGGTTGATGACATGCAGGAAACGTGTCTCTTGCGACACGAACTCGGCCGAAGAGTAGTCCCAGTAGCGAATCAGTCCGCTTTCATATACAATCCAACAGAGGTTCTTGTATTGCGTCATTTCCACCGGTACGCCGTATTTCCGGGTAAATTCACTGCCGCCATCCTCAATGGTGCGCAAACGCCCCTGTTCCACGTCGTAGAAGGCGACGGTATTGTCTTCGGTCACGAACCAATAATTCTTGTAATCGTCTATGAACAGGTTCTTCAGCCGCCGGTTTATTCCCATGGAAGCCAACACCTCGGAGACGGAATAATCATATTGCCCGCTCTTCATATCGAGCAAAAGCAGGTAGCCCAACTCTTTGAGCCACATCCGTCCTTCGCGGTCGTAATACTCTTTGGGCGGACGGTCGTATGCCCAAATGTATTTACGTGTCTTGTCGTACGGGAATCGGTCGAACGTGGCACCGTTGTAAATGTTCAGAATGAAACCGGTCTTGATGGCGATGCAACCTTCTTCCGTCATCGTCAGGCTGCGGATTTGTCCGTCCGAAAGTCCGTCCGAAGCATCGATAAGGCGGAATTTGTATTGACGGTCTTGTGCGTGGAGGCACGAGGCAAAAAACAGGAACAGTGTCGGAACGATGAACCATAAGGCTTGGAAATTGACTTTTAGTTTTACGGTATCCATGGTTTTTCTTTCAAATAACGAATGATGATTAGACAAAGATAGGCAATCGGCATCATTTGACGTAGGATATTTTGGTTCAAAATATAGGTCGTTTTGTTGCATCGTACTGAATCAGCCGTCTTTTTCGGACATTTTCCCATACGCCGTGGCTGAAAAGCAGCCTTCGGGCGCATTTGGTTCAGAACGACGTAAAAGATGCTTTTTTTCATCCGTCCCCGTACGGTATTTACCTGCTAACTTTGCCGCTGTTCATTAAAAACATTTACCATGAAGAAAAGATACTTGATAGTCATGACGCTATGCAGTTCGTTATGGCTGAATGCACAAAACTTCATCCATCCCGGCATGTTGCATACGCAGGCCGATCTGGACCGGACAAAAGCCAAGGTAGAAGCCGGCGAGGAGCCTTGGGCTTCCGCTTACAGGAAACTGCTGACTAGCCCGCATGTCAGTTTGGACTGGAAGGCTGCTCCGGTCGAGAAAATCGTACGCGGAGGCCGGACGATTTGGGAACCCGACCCGGACAATTACCAGTTGGCTTACCGGGATGCCGCCACGGCTTACCAATGTGCGTTGGTCTGGCACATATCCGGCGATAAGGCGTATGCGGACAAGTCCGTCCAAATCCTTAATGCTTGGGCCAAGACCTGCAAGAAGGTGAGCGGAGACACGAATGCCTGTCTGGCATACGGGCTGTATGGTTACCAGTTTGCCAATGCAGCCGAACTGATGCGCGGCTATCCGGGATGGGATGCCACGGACTTCGGACGATTCAAAGAATGGATGCTGAAAGTGTGGTACCACGGGGTAATCGGTTTCCTGCAAGGACGCAACGGGACACAAGACGACCATTATTGGTCGAATTGGGGCTTGTGCAACGTGCTGTGTGCGATGAGCATCGGTATCTTGTGCGACGATGTCTTCATCTACAACCAAGCCACGGAATATTATAAGTATATGGAAGACCACCGTTACGGCGAGTCGCTGCATCATTTGGTCTGGAAACTGCATCCGGACGAACGCGGACCTTTCGGCTACTTCGGGCAGATGCAGGAATCCAACCGCGACCAAGGGCATGCCGAAATGGCACTGGCGTTGGCCGCAGACCTTTGCGGTACGGGACGCAACCAAGGCGATGACTTTTATGCCCTGATGGACGACCGTATCGTATGCGGGTTTGAATATGTCAACGCCTATAATTCGGGAGTGGATGATTTGCCGAACAGTCCTTATACGAATTGCGACGGGACTTTCATGAGGATGGGGGATTGGGCACGGGGTACTAACCGGCCGGCTCAAGCCCGTATCGTGAATTATTATGAGAACGTACGGGGGATAGACGTGCCTTACTCCAGGAAGATGCTCGAAATGAACGAAAACGGAATAGATGCGGGAGGAGGATTCGGCGGAGGTAACAGCGGCGGCTACGATCATTTAGGCTTCAGCACCCTGATGTGTACGCTCGACCCGTTGGAGGACAAGACTAAGGTTCCCACGGTCCTGAACGGGAAAATCACGTATGAAGGCCGTGAAATCAACCGGCCTAACGTGAACTGTATCCCCAAAGGGGCGACCGTGACACTGACGGCCCTATTGCCGGACGGAGAAACGGATACCGGCAAATGGGCATGGGACGATGACCCGGCATGCACTTCCTCCACACGTGACATCGTGTTGGACACTTCGCGTACCTTCCGTGTGCATTATACCAATGAAAAAGGAGTGAGCAACACGCAGTTGTTCGCCCTTCATGTGGAAGGGGAGGGATGGACCGGCAACTTTACTCCTTATTATAAAATGAACGGTACCACGGGAACAGACACGTTGATTTACGTGAAGAAATATGATGATCTGACATTTGGGATGGAGTATATCGATACTCCTGTGCGTGAATGGAAGTGGGAAAAAAGTACCAATGGGCAGAATTGGAATGCACTGAGCCACAACGAAAATCTGATGACGCTGCCGAGCGTTTCATCGAATGCTTATTACCGGGTGACAATGACCAATCAGGCCGGTGCCCGATTACAACAAACGTTCCGCGTGGAGGTATCGGAAATAGACCCGTTCATTGCGTATGGCGACGGTAAAAACTATAGCGGGACGACTTTGGCCGTGCCACGCCACACAGCCGTGTCTTTGTACGCCTCGCCGAACTCCCTGCTCGCCCAATCAGCCAACTCCACGCGCGTTTACAAGTGGATACTCGACAAAGACACCATACAAGCCGACACATTGACTTTCCACCTGAACGATTTGGGCGGAAAAGTGGCCGATTTGAACGATACTTTGTGTGTCGGAGTGTTGGACACCTGCATGGAATACACGTTGATGTTCCACCGCGTTTCACAAACAGGCTCAAAAGCCGAAACCGTATTGCATTTCAACCTGCCGGTATATGAGACCAATACGCTCGAACCGCAAGCCAAAGACAGTTTTTATATTAAAGACCCACAAACCGGCCGGTATTTGAGGAATACGGATGCTACGTTCACCGGTCTGGACGAAACCGACGACCGCTCTTTCTTGTGGAGGATACGTTCCATGCCACTTTATGGCGACCGTTACATGTTTGTAAGCCAAACGGATAACAATAAACATTTGTCTGACGAGGGGACACTGACTACAAAGAATGATTATTCCAAACATTCCTTCAATCTCTTCCGCAAATATTCGGATGAAGACCTGTATGCCATCGGTCTTTCTTCGACCGCAGGCTCAGGTTTTCTCGAAACCAGTGCCGACGATCCGTCCTTAAGCGTAACTAAAGGAAGCGTGTTTTCGGAATTTCCTTTCGTCATAATCCGGAAAGTACAACCGGACGGCCCTGACGGCATCAAAAACTGTCGGAACGAAACAGAGTATACCGTAAATCCCATCGTCAGCTATTCCTGCCACGGGCAAGAGTTGTACTTGAAGAGCAAAGAAGCCGGAATATTACGTATTTACTCGTTATCCGGCGTGCTTCTGCAAACGGAAACCTGCGAAATGGGTGACAACCACATACGTCTCCTCTCTCGGAACAAAGGGATATGTATCGGATTATACGCTACTTCTACGGGCAAACGCCAATCCATTAAAATTACAAGAAATAGCGTCATATAGAAAAATTGTTCATAAGTTGCCCGCATCAAACTGATGCGGTAGGTATGAGTTTTGCCCCTAAGGTAGAGATTGTTTTCAGATAATAACGACAAAAAACGACCGATTCCCTTATGAACATACATAAAGAAATAGACCTGCGCATCCATTGCACAGGTCTATTTCTTTAATTATTGCAATCAAATGGATTTGAATCAATCTTCGAGAGCCGCCTGCGCCCCTATAAAATCTCTTTGATTATCAAAAGTTTAGACTGTTTAGTGTATGTGCAGTGTATGCTTTTTCTGTACACACTTGGAAAACGCTTTTTCCACAAGGTCTATTTTCGATAACAGCGGCTATGGCAGCAATTAAGAACTTACATTCAACACTTTACGCTATTGGTGTATGCGTAGTGTATGCCTGAAAATCGAATAAAAACAGGTGTTTCACCTATATTTTTGCCTAATTATGGGGATGGACTGGTGTGCTCAAATGCACAGGCTCATTCACCATTGATACAAGTTTATTCAAAGGCAACGTTAATCATTAAATATTAAATATCAATACGTTATGCTGACTTTTTAGTATTGTATTACCTTGAAGTTCAAAAAATAATATGTACATGTTACAAGGGTGACAGCGTTGACAAGGCTCAATCTATTGTGTTTCAATCATATCAATCAACAAACCTGCGTTGACAAACGTTGACAAGCGTTGACAGAATCAAGCCTTAACCAAAAATTTGGAGCCATTGATTGACAAATCACGAACTATATATTCTATTCTTGTTTTTCTTTAAAAGAAGAAATATATTGTATTACAGTGACTTCCGCACACTCTTCCGAAGCCGATTTAGGGCTGTCACCTTTGTCAACGCTGTCAACCCTGAAATATATGCCTTTTTCTATCCGGGAAAAACGCATAACCCTTTTTATGCGTCGTCAATGGAACAAATCACTACATGAAATGAATAGGTGTCCCTCAAATTCCTACAAATTCCCATGATGTCCCTCATTATCCCATGTTTAACCTATGAGAATGTAATAATATGCTCTATACTTTTACAGCTTCAAATAATTACTGGTTATGGATATACAAAAGATTCTTTGGAAAGTCATCCCCGATGGCGTGTATACAGTGAGAGAAGCTGCTCGTTATCTTGGTGTACATCGATGCACCATTTATGCCTATATCAAACATTCCGAAAAGCCTTTGCCATTTTTGAAGCAGAATCAAAAGATGATGTTTCAAGGTACGGATTTGATTGTCTATAAAGCTGGTGGTCTTCCAAAGAGAGGGCGCAAGAGCAAATCTACGAAAAGGAGTCAATACCCATCGCTAAATTTAAAAGATTAATGTTTAACCCAATAACAATGTTTGATATGGAATTAACTAAACTCATTTATGAAATTCATCAGAAGATGAAAGAGGCAGGTAGTGAAATTTACCGTAAAGCTATGACTGGGGAACAATGTGCGAACATGTTTGCAAAACTTGACCGTAGTGACCCTGACATACACGAGTTGGTAAACCGCCATCAGTTTGCAACCGGAAATGACCGATATTCTGTGATGATGGATATTCTCACCAACATAGGACTGAAGCCGCCTTATGCTTTCTACCGTTCACCAGTTAAGAACGACAGCCCTGATTATATCTTTGATAACGGGAATGTGGTGAAGAAAGGAATAAGAAGATAATTTGTTGAAAATGGGCGATACACCTACCAAAAGAAGTATCGCCCATTTATCTATTCAAGCTATTCTATCAAACAAAAACAATGAGCAAAAAACATATATGTATAATATAACACATTGATGCTCAATGATTATATATTCTATCACACAAATTCTATTGAACAAATAACAATAAAGTGTCTGATTGAAATTTCTTATTCCTTAGAAACCAATTGATACTTAGTCCATCTATACGAACCCACTTTTTCAACAACACCTTCTTCTATCAATTTACTGACCTGATATTTGATTCTACGTTCAGAAATCTCGCTTCCTATCCTTGTTTGAATATCAGCTAAAGAGGCACACTGATACAACTTCAAATCCTCAAGTATTAGCTCTTTCAAACGATAATCCTCAATACGTTTCAATGAAGTTTGCCCTTTATATTCAGAGCCTTGCAGGATATTCGGGTTCACACGATACTCAACCCCTCTTCCACGTACTGATGCGGAAACCACCATTTCATTTTTTAGTAGAGGTTGTAGCCATGCCATCAAAGCATCCGAATCTTCCAATTCAAGATACTTTTCAAGTTCACGAGCCGTCAAGCTCTCATGTTGGGCTATCAAACCTAAGCAGATAGTCTGTTTTTGGCGAAGATGATAATGTTCGCTCACATACTTCATGAAGTTGGCTACTTCTGCCTTGATAACTCTGCGGTTCACCCTTACCGTTACGAAATCATCACCTTCTTTGACGATAGGCAGTTGTTTGCCATTCTGAAGCAGTATCTCATAAATCTTATCGAAGCCCGACCCTTCCTTCTCCATGTAATGCAACGCATATAGCAAAGCGGTCATGTGTTCATTACGCTTTCTCGAACGATGCAGAATGTTGTCAGGCGTTACGCCCAAAGGTAATCGACCGGGATTGGTAATCTCAATATATTGGGGATGGATATTCAGAAAGATGTCGCCACGCGTGGTATAGGGTCTATGAGCTAAAGCGTTACAGACCAATTCCCTAATAATATCCCTATCGTAAGCCGGAATATTGCGGCGTTGAAGCTCGTCACTGATTTCTTGACTCTCCTTCCATTCCGGAATGTCATTCCACACTTCATCAATTATTTCAATGGGCGATTTGGTATAGTCAGCCCACAGCCACTTATTCACCTTCTCATCATATTCATCATACTTGATACATTGCAAATTGGGTGCATTGGTGATTCTCCCTCTCTGTGTTTGGTTTCCGATGAAAAGTACACCAAGATTAGTCATGCAATCACTGTCTTCCGCAATCAGAAAGAAGTAGGCTAACAGTTCCCTGTCTGTTTTCTCTTTGCAGAAGTTCGAAACTCGGTCGGAAGCACGCAAACGAGTGAGTATGTCATGCAACTTTTCCTCATCAGCATCTTGCCATACATATTTCGTTACTTGGTCTTCCCAAGAAAATCCACTCTTGTCAGCCACAAGTCTGGCTACATCATCTCCCGAAATAGGTACACTGTTATCACCAATACGAACAAAGAGCTTTCCGGAAGTAGTAGATGCTACGGTATTAGGATTGCGCAGAATCTTATACTTGATGGTCTGACCGCCATTCTCGTAGGTACACAATTCTCCTGTTGCAATCACACCGGAAGTAAGACCACTAACCTTGTTTTCAAGCTTGATAATCAACTCCTGCGTAATTCGCTGTTCTGGATTAGGTTCGTTTTCCCAGTCTTCCAAACCTATCTCCAATATGCCTCCCTGTGCATTGCTGAATGCTACAGCATCCTTCGCTATCTCTGGAAAATCTGCCGTTTTTCCTGTGATAGAGCGGATGGATTTTTTATCGTATAAAGAGTTCTCTTTCATCTTTCAATTCGTTTGTTTTACGAGAAAATTCTTTGTAATTCTGTCACCTGGTTTCAAATTTCCTATGTACACTGTTTTGATATTTAGTGCTTTGTCCTCTAAATGAAACTCCACATCCATATCTGTAAAAACCAACAAACATCCTAAGTCTGTATTACATTGTGTTAGATAGGCTTTTAGTTGAGACTCGAATCGTGCATCTTTTTGTTTTGTAAGTTTATCTTTTTGCTGTGTTTGTTCACTTTGTTGCCTTACGTATTTTACCTCCACAACAAAATTCTTATTGCCACACTTTAGAACAAAATCTGGTACACCATTTCCTGTATTAAGAGAATACGCATATTCGCAACCTTGGTGAAATAAGAATCTTAATAAATCTTTTTGCAAGAAGGTTTCATCCTTATCATCTTTTTCAAAATCCAATCCTATTGTTTGCACTTTTTGGTTATATTTATCCAAGATGTGCAGCACACCCGACTCTTCTGTCAACTGAGAATTTACATAAGCGATAATTGGATAAATGAAATCTGTCTTGAAAAGTCGTCTAACCTCTTTAGAATTTAATTTATCATCTATATTGCTATTCAACCATGAGCATCTCTTGTAATAAGGGGTTAAAGGCTGGATGGTTCTCTTTTGTTGATACTCCAGCCAATGAAGTAAATAGGAAATATAGTATTCCTCATTAATTGTTATCTCGCTAATAAAAAGAAAATACTCCTTATTTTTATTTTTTTCTATTATCTCATCAGAAATAGGATATGCACTTTTTACTCGGTCTATAATAGACTTGCAAACAGGAATTCCACAAATAGTAGTAATCAACCAATTGGTATTGTTATTGAACATGACATCAGACTCTTTTAGCATATAATTCTGAAAGAGCTGGTTCAATTGATCTATTATTTTTTCTCTTGTATCCATATTATTTTTGAATTTCATCCAACATAATCTTTACATAGCAATCTTTTTGCTCCTCTTGAAATAACACATGCTCTTCATTGAACATATTGAGTTGTTCTTGAGTATTGGAAGAATGTTTGGATTTCCACCATTTCACACAATCTAAAGGAGTATTTGAAATAATGAAGCTATTCAATTTGACCAAAGAGTCGTGCAGTCTATGTTCTATATCTGTTTTGATTATTTTGGCAAGTTGAATTTTGGGGTCATTTATACCAGCCAAGTTGCGGATTCCCTTGGGATCGATGAACGTAACATACTGCTTTCTTCCTTTAACTAACCAAAGAATGAAGTCCGGGTAAAAATTATTGGCTTCAAAGAAACCAATACCTTTCCGGCTTTGGTTACGAAGCAAATACAGTTGTTTGTCCTCGAAGAATTTTTCATTATTGATGAAGAACTTCTTGATGTCTTCCACTAAGTTACGCTCTCCCTTGTTGAGAGGAACAGGCTTAATCTCAATCATCTTCACACTATCACTATCCACATAGCCATCGCCCAAATAAAGTAAGGGCTGATACAGATGTTGACTAAAATAGATTGCTTCAAAATTCATAGCTACTTGAAAAGTGGCGGCAAATGAATCCGTATCAATCTGTTCTCTCAACTTCTTCAAGTTGGTAATGACATTTTCCAAGTCTTGATGCACCAACACTTTGTATTGCTGTTCAAAGTTGGAATAAGAAGCATCAAGGTAAGCTGTTTCAAGATGTTCGCTTGTCCATTTGGCTTTATGCTTGTTGTACAGGCGGTCTATATATAAACTCAATAGGGTAATTGTGATAGTCTCCCATAAGTTTACGCTATACTTAAAGTCCTGACCCTCCATTTCCGCTTTAGGAATGGCAAGTTCATACCAAGAAGAATCAAGCATGATAGCATGCAGTTCATCCCTATTGAGGGTCATGTTATACCAACTTTTTTCGTTCTTGTAACGTTGAATCTTGAAATAAATCTTGTCCCAGTCCAGCCACATCAGATGTTTCGGAGTCAATTTCTCAATGTTCAATGTATCTGTCAGCTTGGATGCAACGGTCTGCCTACTCTTCAATATCTGAATTTTAGGATAATAGTCAAGTCTGACTTCGCTATGTTTCATCCTATAAACAGCGGGTAAATTGTCGTTGCGTACAACATTCACCACTACTTCCTTCTTGAAATCCTTCCCTTCCTTGACACGGATATACTTCAATTTCTTTTCAGAGAGGTTCACAATAGGTAGGATGGGAAAGGCAAACTCTTCAAATTCGCTGTCATTAGTGGGTAAGCCTTCCTCTTTCAAGTATTCTTTAAACTGCTCCATATAATCGGCACGGATGCCAAAAATATTCAGCTTTTCCAACAATCCGATGTTTTGCGGAATGTGCTCCGGGCGGATGGGAGAGTCTAAGGAACTGCTTCGTTTCAGTGAATAACTGTACCCTTTCAGACGTACACCACGACCAAAGAGCTGGATAATCTCGCTACCTTCACTGCGACCGATGTTCATCAATCCCATAGTAGAAACGCGCCATGAACTCCACCCTTCGGTAAACTTTTTTGAACCAATCAACACATTGATAGAGGAATGAGGTTGATTGATAGTGCCAAACAGAGATTTCCCCGAAAAGTCCATATCATGGGTATTTATATGATTCGTAGCACAAAGTTTTATCAGTTTGGCAGTGTCACCCACATTAATAACTCCGAAATACTCGTCATTACCTATGCGCATACCTATCTCTCCATCCACACCTTTAAGGTTGTCGAGATGGAGCTGCGCACCGGGTACTGTGCTATTAAATAGCAGTTGCAACATATCCTTATAAAGTGCTTCGGCCGCCATATCTAACTGATGCAAATAAGTAAAAGAATGACGGAATATGGGATGGTTTTGTTTATCTATTAACCCGTCTGTTCCGCTCATCAGTCGCTCGATATTTACCCTACTTGTCTGGGGGTTACCGATAAAATCGCTAAAGAATTTTAATATGGTTACCACATCTGACACCTCTCTTTTTTGCTCTGTACGCACGGCAGTAACGCTGCTACCTACAAAGATAGCCAGCGGTTTCTCCAACAAGAAAGACTTCATATCCTCTTCTTTCTGCTTGAAGAGTTTCTGTTGCTCATAGAAGTTGAGCAGACAAGCCGTGAGATACAGGGTTAAGGTATGCTCGCTCCACCCCTCATTAAGGTTGAGAATCTCATAATCCTTGCCATAACCATCATTATAGAAATAGCGATAAGAGTAATCCATTAAGGTAGCCTTGGCATACTCATCCAGCATTTTCTTCTTTGCCGTACCATTTAGAGAACTGACCGATTGCCCGAAAGTGGCGGAATATTCAAATGAGAATCCCTTTTCCGACAACCGCTCGCGCATCTGTTTCCAAACATCCCCCGAGCTTCCCCGGTGTCCTTCGTCAATCAAAACCAGATTGTTGTCTTCAAATGATTCAACGGCAACCGTCTTGTCACCATCTTTCTCCGCTAATTTTGAAACTTCAATCAGTTCTACCAGTTCGCCTTGATAGAGCGCACCGCCACTCTTCTGAAAGATTGCAGCCATAAGGTTGCTTTCATCGAGTTCTTTCAGATGTTGCTTGGTCAGTCCTTCATTAGGAGTTACCAGCAGAATACGATTGAATTTTGTTCCGGCATCTCTTGCATAGTCGATATATTGCAGGATATTGATGTGCATCAGCAAGGTTTTTCCCGAACCCGTGGCATTCCAATAAGCCACCTTATTCAAGTCACCCAATCGGAACGGTTCTATCTGATGATAGGTATCGCTACGCTGGCTGAAATTCTCGCTTAGATAGAAGTTTAAGTCGGCAAGCAGGGCTTCTTTATTGCTGAAATAGCGGTCGAGGTATATTTCGGTAAACAGTAGTCCAAGATATTGAAAATACTTCCACCGAACAGGTTCATTGCGCTTTTTGTTGATGGCTTCGGTATGTCTATATATATGTTGGTCATATCTTAGCAAGTCCTCTTCCGAGATTTGGCTTGCAAAGAGTCGTGCCACCAATTCTTTATGAAAGAGCGACACATTATTTTCGTCATAGCCCTCCAATCGCGGGTCTTTCAGTCCCTTTGCAATAGCTTCAAATCCATCACATCCCAACAGATTGAGAATATAGTGGTTGAGTACCAGTGCATATTGGAGCTTGGCGTAATCCGCTTCATTGGCTCGTACATTTGTCTGTGTCGTTTCATTATTCGACTTCACTTTTTTAGCCATACTCATACCTCCTCGAACATCTTTTCTTGGAATACCTGTTCCGTTAGTATCACTTTCCAATTATCTTCATTCTTCTTCACGTTCTCCAGCGTATTGTCACCGTTTACATAGATACGGTCGAACTCACGGTTGCGCACCGAGTAATCGCTTTGCTTGAAGAATGCATTGAGGGCATCGTTATTGATTTTGTTGCAATCTCGCCAAATCACCAACACCTTTTTATCTTTTTGGATATGTCCGGTCACAACACAAAGACCATCTTTGGGATATGATATGGTTTCCACATAAAGACCTATCAGATAATTGAAAGTTTCTACCAAATCTATTACTTGCTCCTTCGTTTCATTGTTACGAGTGATATTCAGTTTTACTTCAAATGGATTGACAAACCAATCGGTATTGAACAAGCTACCTTTTGTCTCGGCATCAAGCATATATCCGAGTAAGTAGGACTCTTTGAATCTATCGTTAAAAAGGTTGCCGTTGGCAGTTATCATCAAATTGTTGAGAGTGTCTTCGTACTGCTCTAAACGGATATACTTAACTATACCTCCTCCTTTCCAATTATGAATATCAGTAACCCCCGATTTATCACCATACAGTGTGTTTTTTATACGAGTAAGAGGTATAGAATCGAAGTATTCATTTACCTCTATATTTATAAATTTACGCTTAGACTTTAAACATACTGCACCTGATGTAGCAGAACCTGCAAAATAATCAAGTACAATATCTCCCTCCTTTGTTGTGGATTCAAGTATTCTATCTATGAGCTTTTCTGGTTTCTTTCCTTTTTTCAGTACTACACCTCCTTCATTATGAATATCATTAGGTAATACATCATCCCATATATCTGAAACCTTTTCAACCGGAACTAAACGGTCACCAATCCTTTTGAGTCTATCCTTATAAAAGAGTATGACCTTTCCTTTAATTAGGTAATAATCATTAACTCCGTCACGGTGGAGGTGGTATATTTTACTTGGGTCTTTTACAGACTTCTTATATAATTCAACAGCTTCGCTACCTACACTATTTAAATCTAATGAAGCTAGTTGAACTATAGAGTTTGCCTTTGAAATAACGAACTGCAATAATTCATCTGAATAGGTTTCGCCTAATTCCTTTTTAAGTTTAGATTTAGTAATACCTTTAAATTTTGAGAACTCTTCAAGTACAGTAGAAAATTCCCATTGAGACATATCGTCATCAATGTTTGTTATCATCATACCATATCTGTTGTCATAATCTTTTTCTCTAAAAGCATCCTGAGGAATCCACTTTCCATTTCCATTTGAATATAGAACAACATTCTCACTAATATTAACCAATCCTGGGTTAATAACTTTAGCTCCTGTTATAGACGCTCTTCTTACCGTAATATTCGCCTTTCTATTTTCGCTCCCTAGCACAGAGTCAAGTAGTGCAATTAGTTTATCCAATTCTTTAATATCTATACTTACAGCTATGGAACCACCTTCTTTATAGAGAGACGTACACAGTTTAAGACGGTCGTTTATACAAGACAACCAACTGCTTTCTTGATAATTATCTTTATACAAGAAGTCATCATCACCTGTATTATATGGAGGATCAATATATATTGCTTTTATCCTTTCTTTATACTTCTCTTGCAACAACTCCAACGCTTGGAAGTTCTCTGAATTGATAAGCAGCCCATCGCATTGCTCGTCAATATTGTCAATAGACTCAATCAACCGATGCTTGAACTCTTCCGAAAAAAAAGCGGTATCGAGTACTAAAAATGGATTTTCTTTCAAGAATTTCCCGGTCAGCGGTTCAGAGTAGGCAGACTTGCCTTCCCCAAACATATCTCCGGAAGTAGCTTCAATCTCATCGATGGCAAACAACCGCACCCACTCCTTGCGTTGCGCTTCATTCTCACAAATCTGCGGATAGAGCGATTCGGGTACACGGTCGAGCGTGATACAATAGTTGGTTTCAGTAACAAATTTCTTCTTTAGCCAGAGCTTTTTTTGAAAGTTTTCCAGCGAAGCCAAAAAAGTGATAATCTTGCCACCGATAGCTTTTAATGCCTTAATCATAGAAAGATAGTTCAAAAACTTTAATTCGTGTTGTGCATCAATATCATCAATGAACAACACTTCGTTTTTGATATAGAAGTCAAGCTCTCTTGTCAAGAAGCCATGCAAATTCTTGTGAATAAAGTAGTCAAACGTATTGCGAGCCACATAGTCGTTCAGATGTTTTTGAAGCAGAGTGCGGTTGCGGTCGCTATCGGTAGGACGAGGAACGAACACTTCTGCATACTCTTTGAAGTTATCTATAAGAAGCGGCTTAATTCGGTCGAATGCATCCTCCATCAGTTTCTTTTGCTTAGTGGCTTTGGGCAGTAGCTCATAGGTGAAGTTGATATGCAGCGTGTCCTCAATCTCTTCGATGGGAAGCTCCTCGAACAAAGCAAAGCGGCGTTCCATCTTGTCTGTTGCCTTATTGTTGTTTTGTTCGGTAGTTACTTCTTTAAGCGTAAATTCCACCCGCTTGCCATTAGACAAACGAAACGAATAGTTCTTGAAATACTCTCCGGTCTTGATATAATATTGGTCAGCATTAGCCCAATGGAGTTTCACCTCTTCTCCCTCGTAGGGAATGGCATATACATTTTTCTTATAACGGCGCTGTGAAATGAAATCTCCGCCATCATAGTAACGGCTGAAGAAGATAGCAAGATGATTGTACACGGAATTCTCTAAATCGTCCATTGTACCAATTTCTTCCATTTGAGCCTTCAGTTCCTTAACCTTTGGCGATTGTTCCGGGTCGATACCCAGTTCTTTTGCGTTCTTAATGGCATTGTCGAGATTGGTTTGCAATTCGGTTCGTCTGCTTCCTGCATTAGCCGTAAGCACTTCTGACATCTGTTTTGCCAAAGATTCGTTCAGGTAAGTGTCAATCTCTACACGTTTCTGGTTCATTATTCGGTAAATGCCAAAATCAAGCTCAGCATGGTCGAGCATGAACACTTCACGTAGGACTCTCTTGAATTTATCAAATTGCGATGATTGAATATGTGTCATATTGATTTATCATTTCGATTAAATTGCTGCAATTAAATCTCTCGGATTAACTTCTAATGCTTCCGCAATAGCAAACAGTGTTTTTAAGTCCGGCTGAGAACTGTTCGTACACCATTTCGATACCGTTGCCGGATCTTTGTCTAATGTCTTTGCCAACCATTTGTTAGTTCGCTTTTTCTCAGCCAAAACGGCTTTAATTCTATTGTAATCATTCATCTTCTTAACAAATTTAATTGCGTGTAGCGCAAATTTAAGTGAAATAATTGATATAACGACATTTTACTCATGTTATTTTTACCATTTAAGCAAAATACCGGTTTATACAAAATCCAAAACTCCAATAAACCAAGACACTGTAAGAACATCATTCCTCAATATTCTGTTATCCAAATATCGCTATATACAATTACCTATTGATACTAAAACCGACAACTATCAGTTAAGTTTACCATTGTATCATGGAACTGAAAACACATCATAACAGAATACCTTGAAATTCTGAAATTCAATATTTAAGTGTTGGTGTGTATTGATGCATTAGAGACTCACTAACCGAGATTATGTATTAGTGACTACTGAATATCAATATTTTATATATAACAGTACTTGGCTATATAATATCCGCACATTTCGGAAAACGAAACCAACGAATTAAGAAATCCAAAGCATTTTCTATTTGCCACACAGCGATTTTCAATGCTCAAAAAAGGTCTTAGAAGTATCATTTTGCCTTGCAGGATTTGTCAAGCAAGTTGTACCTTTGTCATTACAAAAGTGACTTGCCGGCTGCTGCGCATCAGGGCGATTTTATCGCTGTTTCGCCTTGCGAAAGTGTAATTGAAGTATCAACCATATAAAGTTTTATGCAATGAAGAATAATCGAACTAAGAATTTCCAGATGCGGATTACCTCGGATGAATACGAATGGCTTAAAGAGAAATCAGCTTCCTACACATCTGTAACCCACTTTGTGCGTTCTACACTGGCAGAATATTCAAATATCAACGCCAAACAAAAACTTGAACTCATCAACGAACTCGGTTCGTATTACCGAAAAGTCCAAAACGAACTATCTTGGGCAGGCGGTAATCTGAATCAATCAGTAAAGCGAGCCAATGAACTTGCGGTAGCCAGATTACTTACGCCAAGCTATATCCAAGAGGTCTTGTTTCCCACTGTTCAGGATATACAACACACAATAAACGAGATAAAAAGGGAACTATATCAAGTTACAAAATTGGCCACTAAGCTCAGATAGCCTTAGGCTCATAAGTTCAAAGAAGGTTATCCTTTGGGTTTATGAGCCAAGTTTCTTTGAATACAGATTGCCTAGATACTCCGGATTATGCAACCAAAATCACAACAATTCTATGATTATCGCATCGAAGCAACCAAATCCCAGAGGTTCGGAATATCCATCGGCTAAGTTTATTCTGTGTCTTAAACACCAAATAAACCCAACCGAATGTCTTTGGATTATGCTACCACAGACTATCTGCCACCAAGGAAAGCAGCTTCGAGGTTTCACAAAAGTTACACTTCTCAGTCGCTTACATTGGTGGCGGTGCTTTGAAAACTTTACATTTCACGAAAGGGAAAATAAATGGCTCTAATCAGAAATAACAGCAAGAAGCCGCACCAATTATCATCTACTGGCACGGCTATTCGGCATCAGAATCCTTTGCCTTTACTACGCTCATAGACCACTTCCATTTGAGAATCACAGTTGGTCAAGCGGAACTGCACATTACCACCATTAGGAATATCTTTAGGCAACAGCCCAGCAAGTTCCTTAATCACATCATCAACGGTATTGAATCCCAAGTTAGTCAGTTCACCTACTATTTTCCCCTTAAAGTAGGCACGACCGTATATCATCATCTTCTTGGAAATACGGAACATCTTGTTTTGAGAAGCATCAACATCCTTCGCCTTACCTTGTTTACTTTTCTCGTCACTGAAAAAGATAAAGTCGATAACCTTAGCATTGAGTTCCCATGCCGGAGTAAAGTCTATCTTCACATAACCACGAGTGACATTTAACCCCTGACTATGGTTCATGCCGAAAGCCACATCATACAGGTTGGCATCGCAATCGTTCTGTGCGATGGTTCCCCATGTATGACGGAAGGTGTAGAAGCGATAGTAATCATCTTTCTTCATTCCCATATCCTTGCATATTTTACGGATGCCCATGTTCACATTGGCATTAAAACTATCCGAGTTGCTATAACGCTGGTGGAAATTGAAAAGGTACTCATCTGATTCGTCCTTTGAAAGATACTTGTCGAAAACGGATTGTATGTATGGCTCAATCCGCATTTCGATATAGGCTTCATCCCTGCGACTGTTGCGGGTCTTCGCTCTTTTGTAGCAAACTTTACCGTCATGGTAGTCCGTCTTCTTCATCTCATACAGGTCTATTGAATTGATACCACCAATGCAGAGTGACATCAACGCAACATCTCTACCTAACTCCGGCAGAGAAGAAATCATTTTACTTACAGGCAACGGGCGACCGAAGAACTCACGGCAAGCTTCCGCACTGATGGCGCGTTTCTCGGCTGTATCCGATTTCGGTATGGATATTTTCAGCCAAGGATTGAACTTGATGGGAATAACACCACGTTCCTCGTCATTTAGTTCCATCATAGCTTTCTTGAAGATTTGCCGAATACAAGTAGGGTACATTTCCTTAGCACGATTAGTTTGAGCCAAACTTTCAATCCATTTCTGCAAAACAGTAGCCGTTAGAAAGGAGAACATGATTTGGTTTGTTCCGAGATACCGTTCAAGATGATTTACGGCAAGCCTATAATTCTTGGCTGTACGTGCATTGAGATGGTCAATGAATTTGGTGGCATAGTCGCTAAAGCATACCTCATCATTAACACGGGTGAGATATTCTATCAGCTCCATCACAGAATAGCGCGACACATCCTTGCGGTTCACCATATCCGTGTAACGCAGAATCTCGTTCGAACAGTAGTCGTTCACATACGCATCTTTGATGTCGCCCGACTTCATAATTTGCTTGTCGGTAACAACTTTGTCGGTCTTGACGTAACCCATTCGTGAACGGTGAACCACACGGATGTAGACCGGGTAGAAGCCATCGGCTCTTTTCTTTCTTACAACTGTCTTAAATGTAGTCATATACGTTTTGTTTTTTAGTGTATGCTTTGGTGTATGCGCCTGTGCAAACAAGTGTATGCCCTGGTGTATGCTTTTTACGTTCATTCTGCACGATTTCTGTAGCCAAATGCACGTACTGTCTAAAAACAACTTAGGCTGTAACCTCCTTGTTATCGGAGGATTACAGCCTAAGCCTATAATTAGGAATCTATTCGATTATTCCTCTATCGCAGCCTGCGCCGCAGCAAGACGGGCAATAGGCACTCGGAAAGGAGAACAAGATGCATAGTCCATTCCTATTTTAGCACAGAACTTCACGGAAGAAGGTTCACCGCCATGCTCTCCGCAAATGCCGGTACGGATGCCCGGACGTACGCTGCGTCCCTTTTCCACTGCCATCTTAATGAGCTGGCCCACACCGTTCTGGTCCAACACCTGGAAAGGATCTACTGTCAGAATCTTCTTTTCCAAATATACCGGCAAGAAGCTGGCAATATCATCACGTGAGTAACCGAATGTCATCTGTGTCAAGTCGTTCGTTCCGAAAGAGAAGTACTCGGCTTCCGAAGCGATACGGTTGGCTGTCAGAGCCGCACGAGGAGTCTCTATCATAGTACCGATTTCGAATTCCACTTCGATACCTTCTTCGGCGAAAACTTCTTTAGCCGTAGCCAAAATAACTTCTTTCTGCTGTTTCAACTCATAAAGGATGCCTACCAACGGTACCATGATTTCGGGTTTCGGGTCCTTACCTTCTTTCTTCAACTCGCAGGCTGCACCCAAAATGGCACGGGTCTGCATTTCGGTAATTTCCGGGAAAGTAATCCCCAAACGGCATCCACGATGACCCAACATCGGGTTGTTCTCGGCAAGGCTTTCCACACGTTTTTGAATTTCTTCCACACTGACGCCCATCTCATCGGCCATCTTCTGTTGTCCCTTCAAGTCATGGGGCACAAATTCATGGAGTGGGGGATCGAGCAAACGAATGTTCACCGGACAGCCATCCATAGCTTCCAAAATGCCTTTGAAGTCACTCTTCTGATAAGGAAGCAGTTTGGCCAAAGCTTTTTTACGGCCTTCCACACTACCAGCCAAAATCATTTCGCGCATGGCCACAATCTTTTGGTCCTCAAAGAACATGTGTTCCGTACGAGTCAAACCGATACCCTTTGCTCCGAAAGAACGAGCCACTTGCGCGTCGTGCGGTGTATCGGCATTCGTCCGTACCTGAAGCTTCGTATATTTGTCACACAAATCCATCAGCGCCTTGAAGTCACCGGAGAGTTCAGCCGCTTTCGTCGGTATTTCTCCGGCATAAACTTGTCCCGTAGAACCGTTCAAGGAGATGTAATCGCCTTCTTTATATACAACGCCTTCGATCTCCACTGTCTTGTTCTTGTAGTTCACATTGATGGCACCGGCACCGGACACACAACATTTACCCATACCACGAGCCACTACGGCCGCATGGGAAGTCATACCTCCACGAGCGGTAAGGATACCTTCGGCTGCCGACATACCGGCCAAATCTTCGGGAGAGGTCTCGATACGTACCATAACCACCCGATGGCCGTCCTCACGCCATTTCTGGGCATCATCTGCGTGGAACACGATTTGTCCGCAAGCCGCCCCCGGAGACGCCGGCAACCCTTGTGTAATCACCTTGGCTTTTTTCAACGCATCTTTGTCAAACACGGGGTGGAGAAGCTCATCCAATTTTTGAGGCTCGCAACGTTTCAATGCCGTTTTCTCGTCTATCAATCCTTCACGCACCAAGTCCATGGCGATTTTCACCATAGCTGTACCGGTACGTTTACCGTTGCGCGTCTGCAAGAACCAAAGTTTGCCATCCTGAACTGTAAACTCCATATCCTGCATATCGCGATAGTGGTTTTCCAATTTAGTCTGAATGGCATCGAGTTCTTTATAAATCTCAGGCATAGCCTCTTCCATCGAAGGATATTTGGCGGCACGTTCTTCCTCCGAGATACCTTGCAGGGCAGCCCAACGGCGTGAACCCTCTACCGTAATTTGTTGGGGTGTACGGATTCCGGCCACAACGTCCTCACCTTGGGCATTCACAAGGTACTCGCCGTTGAACAGGTTCTCACCAGTTGCGGCATCGCGGCTAAAACAAACACCCGTAGCCGACGTTTCGCCCATATTGCCGAATACCATGGCCATGACAGAAACCGCCGTACCCCATTCATCGGGTATGCCCTCCATCTTACGGTAAAGAATAGCACGTTCATTCATCCAACTGCGGAATACGGCGCAGATGGCTCCCCAGAGTTGCTCCATCGGGTCGGTAGGGAAGTCATTTCCGGTCTGTTCCTTGATGGCTTTCTTGAAACGGGCCACCAAATCTTTCAACTCATCCACCGACAAATCCTTGTCCAACTCTATCCCGCGAATGGCTTTCACCTCATCTATGATGGCTTCGAACGGATCGATATCTTCCTTATTCACCGGTTTCATTCCCAGCACCACGTCGCCGTACATCTGAACAAAGCGGCGGTAAGAATCGTACACGAAATGAGGATTACCCGTCTTACGTACCATTCCTTCGGCTACTTCATCATTCAAACCTAAGTTAAGAATGGTATCCATCATACCCGGCATGGAAGCCCGGGCACCGGAACGAACCGAGACCAGCAACGGATTCTCAGTGCTTCCGAACTTACTGTTCATCAAGTTTTCTACATGGGCCACCGCAGCATTGACCTCAGCTTGAAGTATTTCTACGATTTTCTCTTGCCCCACTTCATAGTATTCGTTGCAAACATCTGTTGCAATGGTAAAACCGGGAGGTACAGGTATACCGATAAGATTCATTTCGGCGAGATTAGCACCTTTGCCACCAAGTCTTTCTCTCATCTGGGCATTGCCCTCAGCCTGCCCGTTACCAAAAGTATAAACTCTTTTTTCACTCATTTTTCAAAGCTTGTTTTTGAATTAGTTAACAAAATGAATTAATGCAAAACTACTCAAAAAAAATGGGCTGCAAAAGGAAAAACGAGAAAAAATGCAAAAAAAATGCTACTTTTGTCCCCTGAAATCAAAATAAAAAACTAAATAAACTCATCGGATATGACCCGAAAAAGAAAAGAATTCCCTATATTAGAGAATATTACAATTACGGATGTGGCAGCAGAGGGCAAAGCCCTGGCCCGGGTGGACGACATGGTGGTTTTCGTTCCCTTTGTCGTTCCCGGAGATGTGGTCGACCTGAAAATCCAGAAGAAAAAACATCATTATTGCGAAGCGATAGCCGTAAAGTTCCACCAATATTCTCCCCTTCGGGCCGTACCTTTCTGCCCGCATTTCGGAGTTTGCGGCGGTTGCAAGTGGCAGTGTCTCCCATATAAAGAACAGCTCAAATACAAGCAACAGCAAGTTCTGGATAATCTTACCCGTATCGGTAAGGTAGAACTCAACGGCGTACAGCCGATACTGGGTTCCGTGAAAACGGAAGAATACCGGAACAAGTTGGAATTCGGTTTTTCAAACAAGAGATGGCTTACACCGGAAGAAATCGCATCCGGAAACGCATATACGCAGAACGGAGCCGTAGGATTCCACACCAGCGGTTCGTTCGACAAGATTTTGCCCATCGAACAGTGCCGCCTGATGGATGATGTCAATAACCGTGTCCGTAACGCCATCCGTGACTACGGGTACGAGCACCAGTTGACATTCCACGATCAGCGGGAACATGCCGGACTATTGCGCAACATGATGATTCGCAACTCCAATACGGGCGAACTGATGCTTCTTATGCAGTTCTGCATCACCGACGATACGGAGAAAGCGCAAGCCGAGGCATTGATGGGTTATCTGGCCGAAACATTCCCGGAGATTACCTCTTTATTATATGTAAACAACCTCAAATACAATGATACGATAGGCGATTTGGATGTCATCACGTTTAGGGGAAACGACCACATTTACCTGCAAATGGAAAATCTGAGGTTCAAAGTCGGTCCGAAAAGTTTCTACCAGACCAATACCGATCAGGCGTATGAATTATATAAGGTAGCGCGGGACTTTGCAGGCCTCACCGGTACGGAACTAGTTTACGACTTGTATACCGGAACCGGAACCATCGCCAATTTCGTGGCCGGGAAAGCCCGGAAGGTCATCGGAATAGAGTATGTGCCCGAAGCCATTGAGGATGCCAAAATCAATTCACAAATCAACGGAATCGGCAATACCCTGTTTTTCGCCGGTGACATGAAGGACATCCTGAACAAGGAATTCATCACGGCACACGGCCAACCGGACGTAATCATCACGGACCCTCCAAGAGCCGGCATGCACAAAGACGTCATAGAGACTATCTTATTTGCCGCACCGCATCGTATCGTCTACGTCAGTTGCAATCCGGCCACACAGGCACGTGACCTGGCTTTGCTGGATTCTCAATACAAAATCATGGGAGTACGCCCCGTGGATATGTTCCCGCATACGCAGCACGTGGAAAACGTGGTCATGTTGGAAAGAAGAGCGTAAACACAGAAAATGCCGGAAAGGTTTCAAGTTCCAACCTTTCCGGCATTTTTTCATTATGCTAACGAAAACCGGAACAGCGTCATCGCCCTCCCGTCAACACTGCGCAAATCCGGGGTGTATATCGCCGAAGCAACTCGTAGAGTCCGAATGAGACGGCAGTAGTCAAGCAAGGCACGATGAAATAAAGTGCAACCGTATAAAAAAGACTGTCCACGAAAAATACTTTTGTGATACACCTTGCTAAGACGAGCATGAGCAAAGCGTGTAGGGCATACAGGAAGAAACTGCCATCCGACAAGAACTTGTTCACACGGATGACACCGCGTTCCAACAAGTATGCCGTCAGCACGACCGCTGAGAATATGCCGAAAATGATGCCGATATTGTGGATATAAATACCGTATATACCCTCCACCTTTAGCATATCAGCCACCGCCCAAAGGGGATACAGCAGGGCTATCCACGTACGGTGGCGCATCGAGGCCACCAAGTCCATACCTTTCAGACCGTAGCAGGCTCCCCACGAGAAGAAGAAAGCCGCTGTGAAGAACTGTCCCCAGTAGGTTATATTGCAAATGGAATGCAAGGCAAGCCAAACCATACCCAAAACCACAACTGCCAACCATCCAACCTTTTTGAGCATCCAATAGAGTACAGGAGCCAATACGACCATGACCATAAGGTCGCGAACATACCACAAGGGAAAATCCTGCGGATAAATGTATGACGATGCAGGTACAGGGAACACACCGCGACTTTTGTCCCAGAAACACGCCAACACCGCAGACAACGACCAGTTGGCTTGCGCTGTGTCGTGGCTTAAGCCAGAGAATGCGGGAATGTCCCGAAAAGCAGTTCTGATCAAGTAGAGCAGGTTCCATAGGATATATGGGACGAGGAGCGTGCGTACCCTTCTGCGTAACTTGTCTGTGTAAGTCCGTATCATGAAACCCGAACGGAAAAACAGGTAACCCGAGATAATGAAGAACAACGGTACGGCAATGCGCGGCAGGACTTCGCTAAACAAGTTGAACATACATACGAGCCACGTGGGGAAGTGTTCGGCGTTTCCGGTGCCACGCACGGCCAAATTATCGGAAAGAACGTTGAAATGGATGAATACGACACCTACCGTCAACGGAAACCGGAGCGCACTGATAGTGCTCGATGTCAGACTACTGATTTTTTCTTTCATAACAGATGATAGCTTTTACGCATCGGCTATCATCCGCATGGACGCACAAAGAAGGCGTGAACCTTATCTGTGCGTCCACCGAGGCAGTGTAGGAAAAGGAAGCCTCCCAAGAAAACAAGACAAGTCCACGCCTTGACGGCGCAAACATTAGTCCTATCTTTCTTGGTAAGCTTCAACCTCCCACGGCAAGCTTGTCTATTATTTGCATGTTCTATTTCCTAATGAGCTTCCTACACTTTTCGGTGAACGCAATAATAGCTAATGCTTTGTTAATATTTAAATATGTCGTTTATTTTTATTTCATTCCTGATATGCTTTTTTAAAGTTCCACATGGATGGTCCGGATTCCCGCCCGACCTTGACCGGCCTGCCTTAACGGACACAAAGGGCATCCGCACAAACTGAGAACAAAATTACATAAAAAATGCGAGACCACGTGCAATGGGATGCCTTTTTCTCACCATCCATTCATTTTGGACAAATGGCAGGGAAATAAGGGTTTCGTATGCAAAAAGAAAGTTTCAAGCGTTTCTTCGGATAGGACGTGAGCCGCTGAAAAAACGGAAAAACAAGATTTCTGTTTGAGTTTAGATACGTTTCTTCACAATTTGGCCTCGTTTTTTATACGATTAAACGTTTTTTAAGTTCAAACGAGGCCGAACTTTTTTTCGTTTGGCGCAGAAAACATTTTTTATCTCCTCAAGTCGTAGTGAGGTCATCCGCATTCCGACACTTAAAACAGTTGAAAACGGCAAACGAAACAGCGCAAAACGCCTCGTTTTTTTCTATTTGGTCGGTTCCTGATACTGTGAAAAGGGCGGCATGATGAAAGCTTAAACACGATTTTTGCTATCATGAATCCCGACAGGAAAGGCATAGGACAGCAGTTCTTCTTGCAGGATGCAAGGAAAAGAACTGAGGAGTTGTCTTTTTGTTTCCGCCAGACCGCACGAGAATCGCTTGTTTTCGTCTTCATCTGCCTTGCCCCCGAAATATCACAATCCTGCATGGGGGAAAATGGCATTTTGCCAAAATGTCAAACACAAAGCAGGAATTTCTCCACCACTGCGGCCACACCGTCCTCCTCATTCGAGAGGGTGACATAGTCGGCGGCTTCTTTTACGACATCCTGCGCATTGGCCATGGCTACTCCCAAACCTGCAAACTGAATCATGGACAAGTCGTTGAATCCGTCGCCCACAGCCACCATTTCTTCCGGTTTCATGCCCAACTCATCCAATAGGACGGCAAGACTCCGCGCCTTGTCGATACCATTGGGCACCAATTCCAGGAAAAACGGTTCGGAACGGAATACATTCATCCGCCCTTCCAAATCTTGCTTCATCTTTTGCTCCAGTACGGACAACGGTTCAGGGTCGCCCACAATCAGGCACTTCGGAACAGGAAAATCGAACACTTCCAGAAAATTCGGTACGGTAATGCTGGGCATCCTGTTCAGAAAAGCCTCATGCTGCACGTACGGATTCCCCGCGTCTTCCGATACGATGTATTCGTCCTTGTAGCTCAATATTACGAAACCGTTCTTTTTCGCGCATTCATATAAATAAGGATATACTTTCGGGTCGAGTTCATTCTCATACATCATCTTCTTGGTCTTCCAATCAATGATTTGCCCTCCGTTGTAGGACAGGATATAACCCTCGAAGTCCCCGAGGCGCAGTTCTTCGGCCAACGGGACGATGCCGTAGGTGGGCCTTCCGGAAGCCAGCACGATCTTCACGCCCGCTTCCTGTGCCCGGATGAGGGTTTCCCTCGTATGCGCCGTGATTTCTTTTTTCTTATTCGTCAAAGTCCCGTCCAAATCCAGGACCAAAATCTTGTATTTCATAAATTCATCAGATTTTCAATGATAATGCAATCCGTTTGCGTTCCTTGTCCACCTGCAGCACGCGCACGTTCACCTGTTGATGGAGCGAAACGACTTCGTTCGGGTCGCTCACATAGCGGTCGGCCAACTGCGAAATATGCACCAAACCTTTCTCGTGCACCCCGATGTCTACGAAACAACCGAAATTCGTAATATTGGAAATGATGCCCGGCAATACCATCCCTTCCTTCAGGTCGTCCATCGTATGCACATTGGGATCGAAAGAAAAGGCCTTTATTTTGCTGCGCGGGTCGCGCCCCGGTTTGTCCAGTTCGCTCATGATGTCGTTCAGCGTAGGAAGGCCGCAATCCTCCGTCGCATACCGTTCCAACGGAATGCTCCGCCGCAATTCCTTGTTGCGGATGAGTTCTTCCACGGAAGCCCCCGCATCCTTGGCCATCCTTTGCACCAAGTCATAACGTTCGGGATGCACGGCTGTATTGTCCAAAGGATTTTCACCTCCCGGAATGCGCAAGAAACCGGCGCACTGCTCAAAGGCTTTCGCCCCCATGCGTTTCACTTTCATCAAATCCCGCCGAGTGGGGAAGGGACCGTTTTCCGCACGGTAGTCCACGATAT